>Ga0070665_100006100_pt1 | contig 12321 bp, 14 predicted proteins | sample KBSS13metaG_FD_65862 | JGI IMG/M metagenome (GOLD analysis project Ga0070665, IMG submission 65862) | Switchgrass rhizosphere microbial communities from Kellogg Biological Station, Michigan, USA - KBS S1-3 metaG | ecosystem: Host-associated > Plants > Roots > Rhizosphere > Soil ...
GGATCACCGTCGATGACGCGAAGCCGGGCCAGCACCTGCTGATCGGGCAGATAGTGCCCGGTCGCTGTCACCCGCCGCCACTGCGCATCCGGAGCGGACGAATCCTGCTGTGGCAGATAGGTTTTCAGCGGCACCGGGTCGGCGGACAGCGAGTTCGAAATCTGGGTGTTCTCGCGCGACGTCTTGGTGTTCTTCCCGAGCTGCCACGGTGCCAGCACAGTGAAGCACAGATACGCGAACGCGAGCACCACGACGAACAGCGCCAGCCACGCCGGCCGCAGCAGAAACGCCAACCGTTGCATCAGCTTGCGATTCCCCTGCCGGCCAACTGCTCGTCTACCCAGTCGTGCAGTCCCGGCAGCGACGCCTCGATCACGGTGAACACGTCCTCGAAATCGTCGTGTGTGCCGTAGTACGGGTCTTCGACGTCGAGTGCGTGCGCCCCCGACCGTGGGTCGAACGACCGCAGCATCCGAATCCTGTTGGGCGGAACTCCCATTTCGCGCAGCATCCGTTCGTGGTTGCGGCCAAGGGCCACAACAAGGTCCGCCGCCAAGTGGTCGTTGTCGATCTGTGCGGCGCGGTGCGCGCTGGGGTAGCCATGCTCACGCAGCACATGGGAGGCGCGCTGATCGGCGGGATCGCCCGCATGCCAGCCGCCGGTGCCTGCGCTGGTGACTCGCACCGCGTCGGACAGGCCACGCTCCTTGATCTGATGGGCGAACATCTTCTCGGCCATCGGTGACCGGCAGATGTTGCCCGAACAGATGAACGTGATGTGCAGCGGCTCAGACACCCAACACCTCGCGAAGGTCGGCCACGGTCGAGACATGGGCAAGCGCCCTGACTGCGTCGGGATCATCAAAGTCGGCACGGCCGTAACCCCAGCCGACCACGACGGTGTCGATGCCGTGCTCGGCGGCGCCCTCGACGTCGTGCGAGCGGTCGCCGACCATCAGCACCCGGTCGGGCAGCGGATGCAGCTGGGCCAGCGCATGCGCGACGACATCGGATTTGGTTGCCCGGGTGCCGTCGACACTGGCGCCCGCGATCACCTCGAAGTGCCCGTCGAGCCGGAAGTGGGCGAGGATGCGCCGCGCGGTCGGCTCCGCCTTCGACGTCGCCACGGCCAGCCGAACACCGGCGGCCTGCAGGTCGGCCAGCAATTCGGCGATGCCGTCGAAGAGCCTGTTCATCGCCCAGCCGCGCGTGGTGTAATCCGCCCGATAAGCGGCGATTGCGGCGTCGGTATGTTCGCCGAGGCCCATTTCGGTCAGGGTGTGATGCATCGGCGGGCCGACGATGCGGCCTGCCAGATCACCGTCGGGCACTGCGGCCATCTGGCTGGCCCCGACCTCTCCGAGTGCGTGCCGGAAGCTGGACACGATGCCCTGCGCGGAGTCGGTCAGGGTGCCGTCGAGGTCGAAGAGCACCAACTGCGGGCGCGCCGCGACGGTACTGCGCAGGGTTTCTGTCACGAGTCCATTGTCGCCGACGTCTAGTGTCGTGCTGTGGCCAGTCAACCCCGTGCCGCCGCGCGCTACCACGGCGACCAGGCTGCGGAGCCCGGCATGCTGGACTTCGCCGTCAACGTCCGCGGTGCCGAGCCGCCGTCGTGGCTGGTTGACCGCCTTGCCGCTCGGCTGGCTGACCTCGGGCGCTACCCGAGTGCCGCCGACGAAGACCGCGCGCTGCACGCCGTCGCCGCAAGACACGGCCGAAGCGTCGACGACGTGGCGCTGCTGGCCGGGGCGGCCGAGGGCTATGCGTTGCTGGCCAATTTGCGGCCTCGGCTCGCCGCGCTGATCGCGCCGTCGTTCACCGAACCCGAGGCGGCGCTGGCTGCAGCCGGGATCCCGTTTCGGCATGTCGTGGTGCCGCCGCCGTTCGGCCTGGCGGGTGCCGGTGTGCCGGAGGAGGCGGATCTCGTCGTCATCGGCAACCCGACCAACCCGACGTCGGTGCTGCACCCTCGCAACCAGCTCCTCGCGTTGCGCAGGCCGGGCCGCATCGTTGTCGTCGACGAGGCCTTCGCCGACGCGATTCCCGGTGAGCCCGCTTCACTGTCGGGGGAGTCGCTTCCCGACGTGGTGGTGCTGCGCAGCCTCACCAAGACGTGGGCACTGCCCGGATTGCGGGTCGGGTACGCGTTGGGTCCACGCGACGTGCTGGACCGGATGACTGCGCGTCGTCCGCACTGGCCGCTGGGCACGCTGCAGCTGGAGACGGTCGCCGCGTGCAATTCGCCTGCGGCGGTGGCCGAGGCCGAGCGCGGTGCGCGGCGACTGGCGGCACTGCGCGCCGCGATGGTCGCCGGGTTGACTAGCATCGGCCTGGATGTCATCGACGGCTGCGCACCCTTCGTCCTGTTCACCGTGCCGGACGCCGAGTTGATGCGAAAGCACTTGGCGGCCAAGGGCATCGCCGTGCGGCGTGGTGACACGTTCGTCGGCCTCGACGGCGAATACCTGCGTGCCGCCGTTCGCCCGCAGTGGCCGGTCCTGGTCGACGCGATTGCCGAGTTCCTGCGATGAGCGTGCCGCTGTCCGAGATCATCGGGGTGCTCGACGCGGCCTACCCGCCACGGCTGGCTGCGGACTGGGATTCGGTCGGCCTGGTGTGCGGCGACTCCGACGAACCCGTCGAGACGGTGACCGTGGCCGTCGACGCCACCGCTGCCGTCGTGGCCGAGGTGCCCGACCGCGGACTGCTGCTCGCACACCATCCGCTGCTGCTGCGAGGTGTGGACACCGTCGCCGCAAGTACCGCCAAGGGCGCGCTGCTGCACCAGATGATCCGCACGGGGCGGGCATTGTTCACGGCGCACACCAACGCCGACGCGGCCGCGCCAGGGGTGTCCGACGCGCTCGCCGATGTGCTCGGGTTGACCGTCGAAGAGGTATTGGAGCCGATTTCGGTGGGCGCCGGGGTGGACAAGTGGGTGGTCTTCGTGCCCGCCGACAACGCCGATGCCGTGCGAGAGGCGATGTTCGCCGCGGGCGCCGGCCACATCGGCGACTACTCGCACTGCAGCTGGAGCGTGCCCGGCACCGGGCAGTTCCTGCCGAGCGAAGGCGCGTCGCCGACGATCGGCACGGTCGGCAGCGTCGAGCGGGTTCCCGAGGATCGGGTCGAGATGGTCGCGCCTGCGCGATTGCGCGCGCATGTGCTGGCCGCGTTGCGGACCGCCCATTCTTACGAGGAGCCTGCGTTCGACATCTTCGGGTTGGCCACCGTGCCCGGCGATGTGGGATTGGGTCGGGTCGGCACGCTGCAATCGCCGGAGCCGTTGTCGGCGTTCGTTTCCCGTGTCCATGACGCACTGCCTCCGACGTCGTGGGGTGTGCGGGCCGCAGGCGATTCGGAGGCGACGGTGTCGAGGGTCGCGGTGTGCGGGGGAGCGGGCGACTCGCTGCTGAACACCGTCGCCGATGCGGGCGTGCAGGCCTATGTCACCGCGGATCTACGTCATCATCCGGCCGATGAGCACACGCGCGCATCTGATGTCGCGCTTGTCGACGTCGCGCACTGGGCCAGTGAATTTCCGTGGTGTAGGCAGGCTGCCGATCTGCTGCGCAGCCACTTCGGCGACGCGCTGCCGGTGCGGGTGTCGGCGATACGCACCGATCCCTGGAATGTTGAGAGAAACAGGACATGAAAGCTGAAGTAGTTCAACAACGTTCGCTGCTCGAATTGACCCAGGTCGACGCCGAGCTCAGCCGCCTCGAGCATCGCGGCAAGAACCTGCCTGCACAGCAGCAGCTCGAAGAAGCTCAGACGGCGCACCGGGAGGCCAACGACCGGTTGGCCGTCGTGCAGATCGCGCTCGAGGACCTTGACGGGCAGGTGACCAAGTTCGAGTCCGAAATCGACGCCGTCAGGCAGCGCGAGGATCGGGACCGCGGCCTGCTCGCGGCGGGCACCATCGACGCCAAGCAGCTCACCGACCTGCAGCACGAACTTGAGACGCTCGAGCGGCGCCAGTCCAGCCTGGAAGACTCCCTGCTGGAGGTGATGGAGCGCCGTGAGGAGCTGCAAGGGCAGCAGGCGGCTGCGCTGGCCGAGATCGACGAGCTGCAGACCAAACTGACCGATGCCCAGAGCGCGTGCGACGAGCAGCGTGCCGAGATAGACCAGCAGCGCCACCAATTCGTCTCTCGCAGAGACGAACTCGCGACAGCCCTAGACCCTGAACTGGTCGGGCTCTACGAACGCCAGCGTGCCCACGGCGGGGCCGGTGCGGGACTGCTGCAGGGGCGACGTTGCGGCGCATGCCGGATCGAGATCGACAAGGGCGAGTTGGCCCGCATCTCGGCCGCCGCCGACGACGAGGTGCTTCGCTGCCCCGAATGCGGGGCAATCCTGCTGCGAGTCAAGGGAACCGGCGCGTGAAGGTGATCGTCGAGGCCGACGGCGGGTCGCGGGGCAACCCCGGTCCTGCGGGCTACGGGTCGGTGGTGTGGACCGCCGACCGCGCAGCGATTCTGGCCGAAAGCAAGCAGGCCATCGGGCAGGCCACCAACAACGTCGCCGAATACCGCGGACTGATCGCGGGACTCGAGGAGGCCGCCAAGGTCGGCGCCACCGAGGTCGACGTGTCGATGGACTCCAAGCTTGTGGTGGAACAGATGTCGGGCCGGTGGAAGGTCAAGCACCCCGATATCGCCGCGCTGCATCAGCAGGCCACCGCGTTGGCCACCCGCTTCGAGCGCATCACCTACACGTGGATTCCGCGGGCCAAGAACAGCCATGCCGATCGGCTTGCCAACGAGGCGATGGACGCCGCCGTCGAAATCGAAGCTGCCGCGCAGCCACCCGCCCAATCGCAGACGGCTGCCTCGCCCGCCGGTTGGATCGGTGCCCGCGGCGCGCCAACCCGATTCCTGTTGCTGCGCCACGGGCAGACCGAGTTGTCCACGCAGCGACGGTATTCCGGCCGGGGCAACCCGGCGCTGACCGATGTCGGCAGGCGCCAAGCGGAGGCGGCCGCGCAGTTCCTCGCGCAGCGGGGCGGCATCGATGCCGTCGTCACGTCACCGCTGCAACGCGCGTACGACACCGCGGCTGCGGCCGCGAAGGCGCTCGGGCTCGACGTCGCCGTCGACCATGATCTGATCGAAACCGATTTCGGCGGTTGGGAGGGGCTGACGTTCGGCGAGGCCGCCGAGCGTGACCCGGAACGGCACCGGCGTTGGCTGCGCGACACCAGCATCGCCCCTCCCGACGGTGAGAGCTTCGACAGCGTCGCCGAACGTGTTCGTCGTGCGCAGGCGCGAATCATCAACGAGCACAACGGCGAGAACGTCTTGGTGGTGTCGCATGTGACACCGATCAAGACCCTGCTGCGGATGGCGTTGGACGCCGGCCCCGGCATCCTCTACCGGTTGCATCTGGATCTTGCTTCGCTGTCCATCGCGGAGTTCTATCCCGACGGCGTGGCCTCGGTGCGGCTGGTGAACCAGACGGCCTACTTGTAATCAGCTGTGTAGGTGGAGCCGTTCGCCGTGCACGCCGAATAGGGTGATCGCCTCGACCGGCTCGTCGACGACTCCGAACCAGTGCGGCGTCCACGTCGAAAACTCAACGGCCTCACCGTATTTGATGACGAAGTCCTTCTCGGCGAGGATCAGCCGCAGCCGGCCCGACAACACATACATCCAGTCCTGACCTTCGTGCACAGGCAGTTCGGCGGGTGGAGTGCGTCGACGGGCGTTGATCTTGATCTTGTAGGCGTGCAGGCCGCCAGCCGGGCCGTGGCGGGTCAACGGCCAGTAGGTGATGTCGTTGTGGGTGTGCGATGCGCCCCGGATTCGAGGGTCCTCGGCCTCCGGCGCGCGCAGCAGCTCGTCGGTGCTGACCGACAGCGCGGCGGCGAGCCGAGGCAGGTGATCGAGCGCAAGTCGACGTTTTCCGGCCTCCAGCCTGCTCAGCGTCGACACGTCGACGCTGGAGCGAGTAGCGACGTCCTCGAGCGTCAGCCCACGCTGCGTGCGCAGCTGTCTCAGCCGCTGCCTGACCCGCAGGTCAAAGTCTTCGTTGCTCGAGGTTTTTGCCTCCATGGCAAAACAGTTTGATTGATCAGCGCGAATTTGGGCAAGCTCGGGGCATGGATGCGATTTGGGAATGCGTCATCGTGGGCGGCGGTGCCGCCGGCTTGAGCGCGGGACTGGTGCTGGGCCGAGCAAGGCGGCGCACGCTGCTGGTCGACGCCGGCCAGCAGAGCAACCTCGCGGCCCACGGAGTCGGCGGGCTACTGGGACATGACGGCCGATCACCGGCCGACTTGTATCAGCAGGGCCGCAAGGAGCTTGCTGCCTACCCGAGCGTCGAGGTGCGAAACGGTGAGGTCGTGTCGGGCAGGCGCGTCGGCGACGTCTTCGAATTGGAGACTTCCGACGGCTCGCGCGAGCGGGCGCGTCGAGTACTGCTGGCGACCGGCATGGAATATCGGCCACCAGAGGTGAAGGGACTGAAGGAGTGCTGGGGCACCTCGGTCTTCCATTGCCCGTTCTGCGACGGCTGGGAACTGCGCGATCAATCTCTGGCGGTGCTGGCCCGCGGCGAAAAGGCGATTCACTCGGCGTTGCTGCTGCGGGGCTGGACCGATGACCTGGTCCTGCTGACGGACGGTCCGGCCGATCTGAGCGACGACGAGCGAGGCCGGCTGGCCCGGGCCGGTGTGAAGATCGACGAGCGACAGTTGGCTGAACTGATCTCGTGTGATGCGCAACTGGAGGCCGTGCAGTTCGCCGACGGTGGCCGACTGGAATGTCGTGGCCTGCTCGTAGCCACGACACTGCATCAGCGTTCGCCGCTTGCCGAACAACTCGGCGCCAAGCCCGGCGAGGTGACGCCGCTCGGCGAGGCACCCGTGAATGTGGATGGCCTGTGCCGCACCACAGCAACGGGCGTCTTCGCAGCAGGCGACCTGAGTACCCAACTACCACCGTCGGTCGCCTCGGCGATCGCGGCAGGCTCGCTGGCTGGAATGTCAGTGGTGCAAAGCTTATTGGCCGACGAATGCGGACTGCCCGTCCCGGATTGGAGTGAACATGTCGACGCCTGATGCCAAGGAGCAGTGGGAGCAGCGCTACGCCGAGAGTGACCGGATCTGGAGCGGCCGCGTCAACGTCCGCCTCGAGGAAGTGGTCTCACCGCTTCCCGCCGGCCATGCGCTGGACCTTGGCTGCGGTGAGGGCGCCGATGCGTGTTGGCTCGCCGAACACGGTTGGACCGTTGTCGCGGTGGACATCTCAGAGAACGCGCTGCAGCGCGCGACCGCAGCGGCCGAGGCCAAGGGGCTGGCCGACCGGATCGAGTTCGTCCAACACGACCTGTCCGACAGTTTCCCGGACGGCAGCTTCGATCTGATCTCCGCGCAGTTTCTGCATTCGATGATTCCGTTCGATCGGCCGCGGTTGCTCAGGCGCGCGGCGGCGGCGGTGCGCCAGGGGGGAGTGCTTCTGATCGTCGATCACGCGGGACCGCCGCCGTGGCCGTCGAAACTCGACCATCACCATCACGAATTCCCCAGTGCCGAGGAGGTTATCGCCGGTCTGGAACTCGGCGAAGATTGGGAACGTGTGCGGGTCGACACCGTCGAGCGTCAGGCCAAGGGCCCCGACGGGGAGACCTGGCCGTGGATCGACAACGTCATCGTGCTGCGGCGCCGTTAGCCCGCCAGCGTCGATATTCGTCGGGCATGCACCGCGCACACGGGCGGTAGCCCGCGGCGATCGCGGCGGCCTCGTCGGCGAAGAACACGCGATCTTTGACATAGCCGCCGCGTTCGATCGCCCGCAGCGCCGACGGGCAGTTCAGTCGACCGTAGATCCGGGTCTTGCGGTGGCCGCCGAGCGTGCCGCGGATTCTCACCTCGCGTCGTGGAAGACGAGTCCGAGGGTGACCCGCTCACCCGAACGGACGGCTGAAACACCGTGCCGCACAGGCGATGCCGACCAGCCCCTGGCTGACTCGACCGGCCGCTCGCGCGTGGTGAAGACGAAGCCGTGCCCAAACGGCAACATCGTCGCGGTGCCGCGGGACTGTGCTCGCGGGCGCTGTTCGACGAGCAGGAACTCGCCACCGGTGTGGTCGACGCCCGGTTCACTGAGGTTGATCACCACCTGAAGCGGAAAAACCAAGTCGCCGTACAGGTCTCGGTGCAATGCGTTCCAGTCACCCTTGCCGTACTTGAGCAAGATCGCCGTCGACTTCTTTTGGCCGGCGTCGTGGCAGATGTCCAGCCATTCGTCGAGCGTTTCGGGCCAAGGCGCGCTGCGACCCAATTTCGTCCACCAGTCTCTGGCGATCGGCAGCAGCCGGGGATACAGCGCTTGTTTGAGCGCTTCGATGGGCTCGGGGTAGGGCTGGCCGAAGTACCGGTACTCACCCTCCCCGAACCGGTAGCGCCGCATGTCGATCGTCGCGCGGAACAGGTGATCGTCGGGATAGAGGCCTCGGATGTTCTCCGCCTCCACCTTGCTGAGCAGCCGGGGCAGCAGTGCACCGCCGAAGTCGTTGACTTCGTTGGTGATTGCGTCCCAGTCACCGGAGTCGACGCGCTTCTGCCATTTCGTCACTGTCATCAGAACAACCTCGCCTCCTTGACCTCGCTCGGTTCCTCCAATTCCAGCAGATATTGCTTGCGATCCAGCCCGCCCGCGTATCCCGTCAGCCGGCCGTTGCGTCCGATGACGCGATGGCACGGGACGACGACGCACAGCGGATTGCGCCCCACCGTCTGCCCAACCCCTTGGGCCGTCGTGCCGTCGCCGAGAGCCGCGGCCAGTTCGCCGTACGTCACGGTCTCGCCGTAGGGAATGGTGCTCAGTAGCTGCCACACACGCTGCTGGGCCGGGTCACCGTGCAGCCTGGTTGGCAGATTGAAGCCCCGCGTGCGGCCCGCCAGATAATCGGTCAACTGTGTCCGAGCCTTCGCGAGCAGCGGGTCGGAGTCCGCGTCGACGCGCCGACCAAGCGTATCCTCGGAAGGCCGAGACCAATGATGCCGGAAGTACAAGCCGGTCAGCGCGTCGCCCTCGGCGACAACGGTGAGTTCGCCGAGCCGGCTTTGAATTAGCGCGTGTCGAGTGTTCATACCCAGTAGACGCGGCGTGTGGGCGAAACGTGAGATCGGCGAAACAAGAAAGGCAAGGAGAAACGCTCCTTGCCACTTCTAACTTATAACGCAGAGGGGGGCTTGCGGCAAGGCCCAGGTCGTGCCGCAAAATCGCTGAGCTACGCCAGAAGTCGATCCAACAGGGGGACTGTGTCAACTCAGGACTACGAAGTAGAACTGGAAGCCGAGCGCGAGTATGTGGCAGCGCTGTACGCGCGACTCGACGTCGAGCGCGCGCGTGCGAAGGACAAATACCGCACGGCGTTGCGGGCCCCCATCGATGCCCAGAATGGCGGGACGCTGGTCGATCGGGATGTCGAGGTACGCGCGCAGGCCAGGGAGATGGCACGGCTCAACGTGGCTGACCCAGGGCTGTGTTTCGGCCGGCTGGACAGCATGTCGGGCGAACGGTCCTACATCGGGCGGATCGGCCTGTTCGACGAGCAGAACGACTACCACCCGCTGCTGCTCGACTGGCGGGCGCCCGCGGCCCGTCCGTTCTACGTCGCGACCGCCGCCAGCCCGGAGAACATGCGCAGGCGTCGCCAGTTCCAGACCCTTGGGCGTCGGGTGGTCGATTTCACCGACGAGGTGCTCGGCCGCCCTGACGGCGCAGAGCGGGGCGGACGAGGGGACTCGGCCCTGCTGGCTGCCGTCGATGCGCCACGCGGTGACGGGATGCGCGACATCGTGGCAACGATCCAGGCCGAGCAGGATGAGATCATCCGTCTCGATCATCCTGGGGTGTTGGTCATCGAAGGCGGTCCCGGCACCGGAAAGACGGTCGTCGCTCTGCATCGCGTCGCGTATCTGCTCTACACCCAGCGGGAGAGGATCGAACGCCACGGCGTACTGGTGGTCGGGCCGAATCCGGCTTTTCTGAACTACATCGGCCGCGTGCTGCCTTCGCTTGGCGAGACCAACGTCGTGTTCATGACGATGGGCGACCTGATGCCCGGCCTGAACGTCACCGCCGAGGACAATCCAGATGCCATGCGGCTCAAGGGTTCTCGCGAGATCCTCGCGGTGCTGGCGGCCGCGGTCGCCGAGCACCAGCGACTGCCGCAGGAGCCGATCGAGATCGGCCTGAAAGACGTCACCATGCGGATCAACGCCGAGATCGCCGAGTGGGCCATCGAGGAGGCGCGCGCCAGTGGGCTGCCCCACAACGAGGCACGCGCGGTGTTCAGCAAGATCGTCACGTACGTACTCACCGAGAGGGCGATCGCTCTGGTGGGTCGAGGTTGGCTGACCCGAAAGGACGGTGAAGCGTGGGAGAACATGCGCGCTGACATGATCGCCGAGCTCGCCAACAACGACGAGTTCATCGCAGCGCTTGACGAACTGTGGCCGATCCTGACACCCGAAACAGTGCTCGCAGAGCTCTTCACGTCGCGTGACCGGCTGCGGGCCGCGGGTGCCGACGAAGCGCTGTGGCGCGCTGACGGCGAGGCCTGGACCGTTTCGGATGTGCCGCTGCTCGACGAGCTGGTCGAGCTGCTCGGCCGCGACAAGCGGCCCGACGACGCCGCGGAGCGGGAGCGGAAAGCCGAAGTGGAGTACGCCGCGGGTGTGCTCGACATGATGGTCAGCCGCGAGGATCTGATGGACGACGAGGATCACTTGCTGGCAACCGACATGCTCTACGGCGAAGACCTGGCCGAGCGGTTCGTCGAGCGCGACACCAGGGATCTCGTCGAGCGCGCGACCGCCGATCGCGACTGGACCTTCCGGCACGTCGTCGTCGATGAGGCTCAGGAACTGTCCGAGATGGACTGGCGCGTGCTGATGCGACGCTGCCCGAGCCGCTCGTTCACGATCGTCGGCGACCTGGCGCAGCGCCGGTCGGAGGCCGGAGCGAGGTCCTGGGACACGGTGCTGGAGCCGTACGTGCCCAGCCGCTGGGTGTACCGGCCGTTGTCGGTGAACTACCGCACCCCGGCGGAGATCATGACCGTGGCGGCGGCGTTGCTCGCCGAGTTCGCGCCCGGCGTGCAACCACCGGAGTCAGTCCGCGCGTCGGGCGTGTCGCCATGGGCCAGGCCGGTCACCGAGGCCGAATTACCCGCTGCCATTGAGGAATTCGTCGACGCGGAAGCTGGTCGGGAAGGCACCAGTGTGGTGATCGGGCCGCCCGGTGTGCCGGGTGCAGTGGCGCCCGCGGAGACCAAGGGGCTGGAGTTCGACGCCGTCCTGGTGGTGGAGCCGGAGCGGATACTGGCCGACGGCCCACGTGGCGCGGCCGAGCTTTACGTCGCGCTCACCCGGGCCACCCAACGCCTCGGCGTCCTGCATCGGGGGCCGCTGCCGCGGGCCCTGGCGGGTCTTGCCGGTTAGCGGCTACCCGCACAAAATATCGCAGGTCGGGTTGGCGCTCTCGCCTGCGACCAGACGCCAATTGCCGCCCTGGCCGCCGTCTTCGACTTTTAATCCAACGACCTGACGTGGCATTCCGCGTACCTGCAAGTAGTAGTTGTGGCAGACCGTCCAGTCCCAATCAACTTCTACAAAACCGCCGGGGACCGGCTGGCCCGGACACCAGGTACCTGACGTGGGTTCGGCTTGGGCGATGCCGGCGCCCAACCCGAGCGCGGACAGACTCATCCCACTCGACACGAGTGCCGCCGCTGCCAGTACTGCGATTCGTCGCGTCATGTTAGGTCCGCCTCGCTTTGCTCGATTGGTGGCGATTGGTGAAACGAGTGTGCGCCCGACCGCTTGCTAAATCCTTGGAAGCGACGATTACGAACCACCACCGCTCTGCGGCGGATTCCACGGCGTCAGGCGTGGCGTCCACGCAGGCACATTGCGGCGGTACTCCTCATATTGCTCGCCGTAGGTCCGGACCAGGGTCGGCTCCTCGTACCAGTGGACGAATGACGCTGTCGCGATCCAGAACAGCACGGCGTAGAGCACGAGCCAGAGGCTGTCGAACAGCAGTGCCTGCCCGAGGACCGCGGTGAGCAGGCCCACGTACATCGGATTACGCACGTAGCGGTTGAACCCGGTCACGACAAGGCGCTCCGTCGGCGCGACGGGCATCGGCGTGCCACCGGCCCTGGCGAATTGGACGAACGCGTGGATCGGCGGGATGAGGCCGGCCACGATGAACACGACACCGAGCACCACACGCAACGGTGGGCTGGACCCCGGGATCTCCCAGTTGGTGATCAACCACGGGCCCAGCCCAACGACCGTGC
>Ga0070665_100006106_pt1 | contig 12316 bp, 8 predicted proteins | sample KBSS13metaG_FD_65862 | JGI IMG/M metagenome (GOLD analysis project Ga0070665, IMG submission 65862) | Switchgrass rhizosphere microbial communities from Kellogg Biological Station, Michigan, USA - KBS S1-3 metaG | ecosystem: Host-associated > Plants > Roots > Rhizosphere > Soil ...
CGCATCCGGCAGTTGTCGGTTGCGGGGTTGCTGGCCGAGACCATCCGTCGCATCCGCGACGAGGATTCGGTGAGCAGCCTGTACCTCGATTAATGGGGACATTCCTCGTTTCCTAGCAAACGGGGACAGTCCTCAAAGCAGGCCAGTCCCCGTTTTCCGCTTCGCGGCGGAAACGAGGAATGTCCCGCTGGTGGCGGCACTGGTCGCGGTGTCCGTCGTGTGTAGTTAGTCAATTGGAGCATTGCAATGAAGATTTCATTCGAACTCGGCGCCGAGTTCCGTGATGGCCAGGGCAAGGGTGCGAGCCGCCGCCTGCGTCATTCGGGCCGCGTGCCGGCAATTCTGTACGGGGGCCACGTCGAGCCCCGTGCCATCACCCTGGATCACCAGAAGCTGATGACGCTGGTCGACAACGAGAAGTTCTACTCCTCGATCATCAATCTCGTGGTCGGCGACAAGAAGCAGGCCGCGATCGTCAAGGACCTGCAGATGCACCCGGCGCGCAACGCCATCGTGCACGTCGACATGCAGCGCGTGCAGGAGAACGAGAAGATCCGCATCCACATCCCGATCCACTTCAAGGGCGAGGCTGCCTCGCCGGGCGTGAAGACGGAAGGTGGCGTGGTGTCGCACCGCGTCGCGGACGTCGAGATCTCCTGCCTGCCGAAAGACCTGCCCGAGTTCATCGAGCTGGACGTTTCGGACATGCACATCAACGAGTCGAAGCATTTGTCCGACCTGCCGCTGCCGGCTGGCGTCACGATTCCGGCGATTGCCAAGGGCAACGCCACGGTCGTGTCGATCCATCCGCCGCGTGCCGAGGAGCCGGAGCCGACCGCCGAAGTCGCTGCCGCGACGCCTGCCGAAGGTGCCGCTGCTGCTCCGGCCGAAGGTGCCGCCGCCGCTGGTGCGAAGCCCGGCGATGCCAAGGGCGCCGCTCCCGCGGGCGATGCCAAGGCCGCTGCCGCTCCTGCCAAGAAGGAAGGCGGCAAGAAGTAATGGGTGCGGCGTGGGGCGGGCGCGAGCCCGCCCCACCTTCACTAGCTACTTCGTCGATATCGCAGCGGCGCGGCCCACAGGGGCGCGCCGCTGTTTTCTTTCACACATTCGAACATGGCCGGCACCGCTCTCAAACTCGTCGTGGGCCTGGGCAATCCAGGCGCCGAATACGCGCGAACGCGCCACAACGCCGGCTTCTGGCTGGTGGATGAGCTGGCGCGCCGCCACGGCGGCACGTTCCGCCACGAGGGCAAGCACCAGGCCGAGCTCGCGCGCGTGCGCGTGAACGGCGGCGAGCTCTGGCTGGCCAAGCCGATGACCTTCATGAACCGCAGCGGCGGTCCGGTCTCGAGCATCCTGAATTTCTACAAGATCGCGCCCGGCGAAATGCTGGTGGCGCACGACGAGATCGATCTGCCCAGCGGCACCGTGCGCCTCAAGGAAGGCGGCGGGCACGGCGGGCACAACGGCCTGCGCGACCTGATCGCCGCGCAGGGCGACGGCTTCTGGCGCCTGCGCATCGGCGTGGGCCATCCCGGCGAGAAGAGCGAGGTCGTGGACTTCGTGCTGACGCACGCCGGCAAGGACGAGCAACGCATCATCGACGAGACCCTCGTCGCGGGCGCGGATGCCATCGAAGAGATGCTGCGCAGCGGTGCGCAGATCGCCATGAACAAATTGCATACCAAAGGAAGATAGATGGGCATCAAGGCAGGCATCGTCGGGCTCCCGAACGTGGGCAAGTCCACGCTGTTCAACGCGCTGACGCGTGCGCAGATCGCGGCGGAGAACTACCCGTTCTGCACCATCGATCCCAACGTGGGCATCGTGCCGGTGCCGGACACGCGACTCGACCAGCTCGCCGGCATCGTCGAGCCCGAGAAGATAGTCCCGACCACGGTGGAGTTCGTGGATATCGCCGGCCTGGTGGCCGGCGCGTCGCAGGGCGAGGGCCTGGGCAACAAGTTTCTCTCGCACATCCGCGAAACCGATGCGATCTCGCACGTGGTGCGCTGCTTCGAGGATCCGGACGTGGTGCACGTGTCGGGCGGCATCGACCCGATCCGCGACATCGAGATCATCGACACCGAGCTGTGCCTGGCGGACCTGCAGTCCGTGGAAAAGGCCGCGGACCGCTATGCCAAGCAGGCCAAGGGTGGCGACAAGGACGCGGCGCGCAAGAAGGATCTGTTCGAACGCATGCGTGCGCATCTCGACCAGGGCAAGCCCGTGCGCTCCATGGGCCTGTCGAAGGAAGAGAGGGCCGACGCCTACGAGCTGCATCTGCTGACGCTCAAGCCCGTGATGTACGTGGCCAACGTCAAGGAAGACGGCTTCACCAACAACAAGCATCTCGATGCCGTGGTCGCGCGCGCCAAGGGCGAGGGCGCGGTGGTGGTCGCCGTGTGCGCGGCCATCGAGGCCGAGATCTCGCAGCTCGACGAGGGTGACCGCGCCGACTTCCTCAAGGACCTGGGGCTCAGCGAGCCCGGCCTCAACCGCGTGATCCGCGCGGGTTACGAATTGCTCGGGCTGCAGACCTACTTCACGGCCGGCGAGAAGGAGGTTCGCGCCTGGACGGTACGCACCGGCGCGACCGCGCCGCAGGCGGCTGGCGTGATCCACACCGATTTCGAACGCGGCTTTATTCGCGCCGAGGTCATCGCCTTCGACGACTACATCAAGTTCAAGGGTGAGGCCGGCTCGCGGGATGCGGGCAAGCTGCGGCTGGAAGGCAAGGAGTACATCGTCAAGGAAGGCGATGTCATGCACTTCCGCTTCAACGTTTAATGGGGACATTCCTCGTTTCCTAGCAAACGGGGACAGGCCTGCACATGCCGTACGCGTTCGAATCCTTCTGGATGGGCTCGCTGGGCAGCTTTCTGGCCGGCATGGGCACGACCGTGGGCGCGGTCGGCATATTCCTGCTGAGGCGTCCCAGCGCACGCGCCGAGGACGGCATGCTGAGCGCGGCCGCCGGCATCATGTTGGCCGCCACGTTCTTCTCGCTGCTGCTGCCGGCGCTGGCGCAGGCTGATGAGATCACCACGCATCGCGTGCTGGCCGTCTGCATCGTGGCGGCGGGCGTACTGGCCGGCGCCACCGGATTGTTCCTGGTGCATCGCTATGCGCCGCACGAACACTTCATCCTCGGCAAGGAAGGGCCGGTCGACACCCGTCTCGCGCGCATCTGGTTGTTCGTCATCGCGATCACGCTGCACAACTTTCCCGAGGGCATGGCCGTCGGCGTGGGGTTCGCGGGCGGCGATGTGCAGAACGGCGTGCCGCTCGCGATCGGCATCGGGTTGCAGAACATCCCGGAGGGTTTTGCCGTCGCGTTGTCGCTGATCTCGGTGGGGAATTCGCGGGCGCGGGCATTCTGGGTGGCGGTGCTCACCGGGCTCGTTGAGCCCGTGGGCGGCGTCATCGGTGCCGCAGCGGTGACGATCGCCGAATCGTTGATGCCGGTGATCCTCGGCATGGCAGCCGGCGCGATGTTGTTCGTCATCAGCGACGAGATCATTCCGGAGACCCATCGGCGCGGTTACGAGAACGTGGCGACGTTCTCGCTGCTGGGCGGCTTCGTGGTCATGATGATCCTGGACACGGTATTCGCGTAACCGTTCAGGCCTGTCCCCGTTTGCTAGGAAACGAGGAATGTCCCCATTATTTCTTGGCGACCTTCAGCAGCAGGTCGGCTTCGTAGTCCGCCAGCGGCACATCCAGCGCCTGGCGGGGCGGCAATGGCAGGGTCGGGATCTCGCCCGCGCCGATCCGAAGTAGTTTGGCCATCTCCGGCGCCTCGACCGGCCGCGCGATGAAGAAGCCCTGTGCCAGCGTGCAGCCGTGGGTCTGGAGGAACTGCAACTGCTCCCGCGTCTCGACGCCCTCGGCCACGATCTTGAGGCCGAGTTGCCGGCCCATCGCGATGATGGCGGCGCAAATGGCGGCGTCGTTCGAGTCGCGCCCGAGATCGGCCACGAAGGAACGATCGATCTTCAACGCCTCGATGGGGAAGTGCTTGAGATAGGCCAGCGACGAATACCCGGTACCGAAGTCGTCGATGGCCACGTGGACGCCGAGCTCGCGCACGGCGCGCACCGCGAGTGCCGCGGCGGCCTCATCGACCATCAACAGGCTTTCGGTGATTTCGAGTTCGAGACAGGCGCCTGGCAGTCCCGCTTCGTCGAGATGCGCGAACACCCAGTCCGGGAACCCCGGCGCCTCGAACTGCGCGCCGGACACGTTCACGGCCACGCGCAGGTCGCGGCAGCCCTGCTTCCACCACTCGGAGATCTGCTTGAGCGCCTGGCGCATGACCAGGTCCGACAGCGGCACGATCAGGCCGGATTCCTCGGCCACCGAGATGAATTCGTCCGGCGGCACGACGCCGCGGGTCGGGTGCCGCCAGCGCACCAGCGCCTCGACGCTGGCGATGCGGCCCGAGGACAGCTCGATCTGCGGTTGATAGGCGAGGAACAATTCGTTCGCTTCGAGCGCGCGGCGCAGCTCGGTCTCGAGCTCGAGGCGAGCCACCGACCGGGCCCGCATGTGTTCGCTGTAGATGACGCCGCGGTTGCCGCCCGAGGTCTTGGCCTCGTGCAGCGCCAGGCCCGCGGTGCGCAACAGCTCGTCGGCGAAGCTGCCGTGGTCCGGGAAGATCGCGATGCCGATGGTGCAGGTCACGAAGAAATCGCGATGCCGGATCAGGAACGGCGAGGCGAAGGCCGCCATGATGTTGGTGATGGTCGATTGCACGTCGGCGTCCGACTGCAGGTGGCGGATGGCCACGGCGAATTCATCGCCGGTGAGGCGCGCCAGCGGCATGGTGACCGCGCCGTCGCTCTCCAGCTTGAGGAAGGTGCCGAGGCGCGAGGCCACGGCCTGCAGCAACGCGTCGCCGGCGCCATGCCCGATGCTGTCATTGATACGCTTGAACTGGTCGAGGTTGATGCGCACCACCGCGAAGCGCTCGCCGGTAGTCGCGGCTTCACGGCGCGCTTCCTCGAGCAGCTGCAACAGGTACTGGCGGTTCGGCAGCTGGGTCAGCGGATCGAAGAACGCCAGCTCGCGGATGCGATTGGCGGCGCGATGCCGGTCGGTCACGTCGCGCAGCACCAGCAGCAGGCGACCCTTGTCGTACGGCACGATGCGCGTTTCGAAACGCCGCTCGACGCCGTCGCGGATGCACTCGAATTCCACCTCGGTGCGTTCGTTACGCACGCGGCAGTCGTCGAGCGCGTGCGCGATGGCGCGCGCGGCGTCGCCGCTCACCAGCTCGGAAATCTTCTGCTCGGCCTTCATGCCGCCATTCAGGAACGGATGGTTGTCGGTGGCTCCCAGCCGGTCGACGATGCGATCGTAGATGTCGATGACGAGCAGCAAGTCGGGCAGGGCGTCCAGCATGGCGCGTTGCCGGCCTTCGCTTTCCTCCAGTTCCTGCACCAGCCGGCCGCCGCGCACCAGGTACTGCACGCGGTGGCCCAGCAGGTTCCAGTTGATGGGCTTGGCGAGGAAGTCCGTCGCGCCGGCCTGGTAGGACTGGTTGATCGAGGCCACGTCGTCGCGACCGGTGACCATCATGATGGGTAAATGGGCGCCGCCAGGCTGCGAGCGAATCGCCTTGCAGGCGTCGTAGCCGTTCATGGCCGGCATCTCGACGTCCATGAGCACGGCATGACAGGCGCCGGCCTCGACGGTCGCCACGGCCGCCGCGCCGTCGGCGGCCTCGGAGATCGTGAATCCCGAGCGCTCCAGCGCGCGACGCATCAGCAGGCGCGAGCCCGCGTCGTCGTCGACGATCAGGACGTGGATGGATTCCCCCGAGGCGAGCTGCATCAGGCGACCTTCGCCGAATTCTCGAGCGCTTCGAGTTCGGACAGGGCAACCGTGCGCTGCGCGCGCAGCTTGGTCACCGAGGAGGCGAGATCATTGAGATCGCCGCCGCGGGCCGAGTGTTCGATCTGGCGCGCGATGGCGGCCACGTTGGTGGCGCCGAGGTTGGCGCTGGAGCTCTTGAGCGTGTGCGCCGCGCGCGCCACGCCCTCGGCGTCGCTGGACTTCATCGCGTTGTCGATGTCGGCCAGGAGCTGCGAGCTGTCGTCGCGATAGAGAGCGATCAGGCGCGACAGCAGCCGGTCGTTGCCATCCGGGTCGAGCTGGCGCACGGCGTCGATGGCCGAGTGGTCCAGTGTCACCTTGTTGGCCGCCGAGCGCGACACCTTCGACGGCAGCAGGATGTTGCGCAGCTGCGCCAGCGTGAAGGGCTTGGCGAGATAGTCGTTCATGCCGGCCGCGATGCAGGCCTCGCGGTCGCCGGCCAGCGCGTTGGCAGTGAGCGCCACCACGCGCGTCGGCTCCTTCTTCTTCTGTTCTTCTCTTTCCCTGAGTTTGCGCGTGGCGATGAAGCCGTCCATGACGGGCATCTGGCAGTCCATGAGCACCACGTCGAATTCCTGTTTCTCGAGCGCGTCCAGCGCTTCGACGCCGTTGCCGGCGTGCATGGCATCGCAACCCAGGCGCTGCAGCATCTCGAGCGCCAGCGTACGGTTGACCATGTTGTCTTCGACCAGCAGCACGGACAGGTGATCGAGCACGGGTTCGTTCTCCGGGGCGAGCATGGCGGGCGCGGAGCTGACCTCCTGGAACGGGGTCGACTGCAGCGCTTCGTGAAGGGCACGGCGCAGCATGCTCTGTCGCACCGGCTTGGCGAGACGGCGCATCGGCGAGAGCTGGCTCGCCAGCCCGGCCTCGAGGTCGTCGGCCACGGAGCTCACCATGATGGCCGGGATGGCCTTCCACTCGGGGCGGCGGCGCACGCCTAACAACCAGTCGACGCCGTTCTGCTCGGGCATGTGCCAGTCGAGTACGATGATCTGCGGCGGCAAACCGTCGGCCTGCATCTTCTGCAGGTGTGCCTGCGCATCCATGGCGCTGGAGGCCGCGGTGACCAGGAAGCCCCAGGCTTCGAGTTGCGACCCCAGGATCTCCACGTTGATGGCGCTGTCGTCGACCACCAGCACGCGCGTGCCCGGCGCCAGCATCAGGCCCTGCGCCGAGTCCGAGGTCATGGCCGGCGCGGCCGGCAGCGTGATCGACAGCGAGAAGGTCGAGCCCTGGCCCGGCTGGCTGACGACCGTGATGTCGCCGCCCATGAGCGTGGCCAGCTGGCGCGAGATCGCGAGGCCCAGTCCCGTGCCGCCGAAACGGCGCGTGGTCGAGCCGTCTTCCTGCACGAAGGCGTCGAAGATCGCCGCCTGGTTCTCCGGCAGGATGCCCGTGCCCGTGTCGACCACGTCGATGACCAGCGACACGTGCGTCTCGGAAGGATTCACGCCGCGCGCACGCACCAGCACGTGGCCGCTGGCGGTGAACTTGAGCGCGTTCGACACCAGGTTCATGAGGATCTGGCGGATGCGCAGTTCGTCGCCGTTCGCCCAGCGATGCAGATAGGGATCGATGTCCAGCAGCAGCTCGATGCCCTTCTGGTGCGCGCGCTGCGCGAACAGGTCGATGACTTCCTCGACCACCTGGCGGATGTCGAGGTCCTGCGATTCGAGGCGCAGCTTGCCGGCCTCGATCTTCGAGAAGTCGAGGATGTCGTTGATGATGGCCAGCAGCGCGTCGGCCGAGCTCTGGATGGTGGCCGCGAAGCGGCGCTGGCGCGGGTCGAGCTTGGAGTCCAGCAGCAGCTCGGTCATGCCGAGCACGCCGTTCATCGGGGTACGGATCTCGTGCGACATGCGCGCCAGGAACTCCGACTTGGCGCGCGAGGCGGCCTCGGCCACGCGGCAGGCCTCGACGCTGTCGTTCATGGCCTGGCGCAGCGTGCGGTTGGCCTCGGCCAGGCTGCGCGTGCGCTCGTCCACCTGCGCTTCGAGGATTTCCTGCTGCTTGCCCAGTTCCTGCTCGCGGTTGCCGATCTGGCCGAGCATGCCGTTGAAGCCACGCATCAGGTGGCCTATTTCGTCGTCGGTGGTGACGTGCGCGCGCCTGGTGTAGTCGCCGCGTTCGGCGGCCGACATCACGTCGACCAGCTGCAGCAGCGGGGCGGCGATCTGGCGCTGCACGCGGCGCGCCAATAGATAGGCGATGGCGAGCGCCGCCACCGAGCTGCCCAGCAGGAAGCCGAGCTGCACGATGAGTTTCTCCTGCAGCTCGGAGAGATTGGCGCGGATGTAGAGGTGGCCGATGACCTGTCCCTGGTCGGTGATCGGGTAGACCAGGTGCAGCGCGGTGAGGCCGTCGAAGCGGTGCAGGTGCTGCTGCGCCTGCATGGCCTGCTGCTGCCATTTCTGGATGTCGGTGGGTTCGCCGCCGGGCTTGGCCATCAGCATGGTCTTGCTGCCGGCGTAGTGCATGAGCACGCGCTGGTGCGAATCCACCAGCATGGCTTCTTCGACATCGGGCTCGACGCGCAGCGCGCTCACCAGTGCTTCGGCCTGGCCGAAATCCTGGCTCTGGATCGCCGCGCTGCTGCGGCCCACCACCACGTGCGCCACCGCGTCGAGGTGCTCGTAGGCCTCGTTGTGGCTATAGAAATAGGAGGACACGCCCTGCGTGATCGCGGCGGTCAACAAGGCGAGCGAGGCCGTCAACGCGCTCGCGGCGATGAGCTTGGTGCGTAACGGCAGGTGTGCGAGCTGCAGCCGATTCATGGACGGTACGGATCCTGGCGCCGGTACCGGAGGCGCCCGTGGTTCGTATCGGCTTGATTCCGTTCACACTTGATCGATCGGGCCCCGAATTGAGAGCTGGGTCCCACCGCAGGAGATTGGTGACGACACCGATTGACTCCTGTTCATCGGCCAGCCCCGGAACCTACGGGCTAAGTGGTTGTTTTCGTAGGATTTGCCTTGACAGGGTGGGGCGGGGCCTAGAGAATCGCGACCCCTTCGCCATGGCTCATTCCGTGGCGATCCATCGTTGAAGATGGCGCGTGGAAAGGTAGCTCAGCCGGTTAGAGCACGGCACTCATAATGCCGGGGTCGTGGGTTCGATTCCCACCCTTTCCACCATTTTCCAAGTGTCCATTCCGAGCACATGGGTAACGCCCAAGTTGTTCCCGTGATCGACACGCGCCAACCAGTGCGTCCATCAGGAAGGATTCCCAGACTGGGCTCTGCTTATGCCCGGTTAGGGGGTCGTCGGCATAGTCTCCCGCCCGAATTCCAACCCAATCGGTGGCGATCGCATCTATGTACGTCCGGACATCATGCGCAACGCATTTTTAATCGCTTCCGAAGGAGTTCTTATGGTTCGCTTTTCGACCATCGCCTTTGTCCTGCTCGCGGCCGGCGCCGCCAGCGCCGCCGAAAGGAAATTCGAGCGGACATTCGAGGTCTCGCCAGGTGGGGTGCTGACCGTGAACGCAGACTCGGCTTCGGTGAATGTGTCGGCCGGCGATACCAATCAAGTCAGGGTCACAATCAATGTCCGTGGTGAAGATGAGGACCTCGCCAAAGCAACGCTGGACGCCTCGCAGAAAGACGATGGAGTGACCGTCATCATGCGAATGCGAGCGAAAGACAGCTGGTCCCAGCACTCCCCGATCATGGATGGGCGTATCAATGTGACGGTGCCCAAGCATTACGGCATTGATGTTCGTACAGACGGTGGAAGCGTGGAGTTGGTCAACACCGTTGGTTCCGCGAGATTGCGCACCTCTGGAGGTGGCATCGTCGCAAAGAACGTCGACGGCAACGTTGAGGCGAAAACGTCGGGCGGGGGAATCCTTGCGGAAAGCATTCGTGGCGATGTCGACGCCACTGCCTCGGGAGGAGATGTCCGGTTGGTGCATATCGATGGGAAAATTCGGGGGCAGACGAGCGGCGGGAGCATGAAGTGCAGCCTGGTGGGCACCAACCGCGGGATTTCGGCGACGACTTCGGGTGGCAGTATTCAATTGAGCCTTCCGAAAGACACCACTGCCAACTTCGAGGCAACGATGAGTGGCGGAAAATTCTCTTCGGATATTCCCTTCACGGCGACGGAGCGGCGGGACGAGTACGTCAGCGGGTCCATCAATGGCGGCGGTGAGACCATCGAGGTTCGCACGTCGGGCGGGGGTGTGTCATTGAGCGCGGCGAATTGAACTGCGGAGTTGTGATGCCGCAGAGGCGCATATCCTGAAGCGCGCCGCAGAGTTGGAGGCGCGATCGACACTCAGAGCCAGGTCATGAAATTCATTCGTTTGTTTGGCATTTCATGGTTCGTTGCCGCAGCCATGATGGCTCCTGTGTGCGCCTTCGCCGACAACTGGGGGATTCCTCCCCAGCTGGAGCTCCGGGTGCCATTCGGTCCCACCGCGTATCGCAGCGGTGGCCGAATCCATCTGCTGTATGAGCTGTACATGACGAACTTCTCGAGCGACCCGATAGACGTCCGGGCCATCGAGGTCCTTGATGCCGGCGTTGCCGCGGGAAAGCCGCTGGCCGCATTCGAAGGTGAGCAGATCGATTCGCTCATACAGAAGATCGCCGGGCGGCCGTCCACCGATGCTGCCAGACGCCAGGTCGATGCTGGCGCCACCGTCGTCGTCTTCATGCACGTCGATTTCGACTCGCGGGCACGCGTACCAGAGAAGTTGCGGCACCGTGTTCAGACAGCCGGCGATTTCATCGAGGGCGCGGTCACTACCGCGCAGGGCACAGAGCTCAAAACATTGATCTCGCCGGTGCGCGGCACCAACTGGCAAGCTTCCGACGGGCCGAGCAACGATCCCCAGAACCATCACCGCCGCGGCGGTCTGGTTTTGGAAGGTCGTCGGATCATCTCGAGTCGGTACGCCACCGACTGGTTTCTGACGGACGGACAGATATACAAGTGGCGCAAGGGTGATGCGCACGACAAGGCCGCTTACTACTCGTATGGCCAGGCAGTCTTCGCAGTGGCCGGTGGAACCGTCGTTGCGGCACGCGACGGTATGCCCGACAACTATCCAGGCCCCGTCGAAGATTTCCGCAGGGCCGTTGCTCTCACGTACGAGACAGCCTTCGGAAACATGGTCGTGCTCGACCTCGGTGGCGGGCAATATGCGCACTACGCCCATTTGCAGCCAGGCAGCGTGCGCGTGAAGGTCGGAGAGCGTGTCCGCAGCGGCGACGTCCTGGCGCGCGTCGGCGTTTCCGGGGATCCAAACGTGCCGCACCTGCACTTCGAGGTCACGACTTCTGCCAAGCCATTAGCAGGCGAGGGTATTCCCTATGTCATCGATCAGTACCGCGTGAAGGCGCCGGACGGTGCCTGGGAGGCGGTCACACGCGAACTCCCCTCCAGAAATATGCTCGTCGCTTTTGGGCCGGCCAAAGAGCACGCGAACTGATCAGACGGCCCGTACGCAAGGGCCTATCGCCGTCGAGCAGGCGAGCCGCAATCTGCAGGCGCTCATCCAACTTGCAACACTCCCGCCACGTCACGTGGGTGCCCCCAAGGCAAGATCCGCAGCCGGCGCGCCGGTTCTGCTGTGGCATCCTGCGCCGATGCCCATGTTTCGAACCCGCGGACAACGCTGGCTCGGGGGTGCGATCGCCGTAGCGCTGGTCGCAACCCTGGCCGCGATGATGCTGAAACCCAGGTTCGAGCGTGCGATCCGCGAGCGGCTCGAGTCCGCCGCCGCGCGCCATGGAATGGTCGTCCGAATCGATTCGGTCAGCGTCGGCATATGGCCGTTCGTGCGACTGGAAGGCTTCGATCTCGACCTCGGCCATGGCGTGCGACTGCATGCCGACATGATTGCAGCCACGTATCCCGGCCGCCTGCGACTTGCAGTTCAGGCGGCCAATCTAGTCGGCCCAGCAGGCCTGAAGGTCAGCTCGCCGATCACTGCATGGTATGTGACGGGCATTCGCGGCGAGGATTTACAACTCACGCTGATAGAACCACAGGCAGGCCTGTCAATTCGCCAACAGGCGGATTCGGGAAGCGACGGGTGGAACGTCGAGGCGAAGGGGCTCGATATCGGCCGCCTGCTCGACATGCGGCGCGAAGGTGACCCGCTCCTCGATGGCGGTATCGCGAATGGCAGCGTGAATCTCCAGTCGAGCACCGATGCGCTCCGTTTTCACGTCGACATCGGCGCGCGCGGTGCGCGTTTCGGAGCGCTGGCCGACAACACCGGCGACGAACCACAACTCGGCGATGCAACGGACGTGACCCTGCGATTCGACGGCGACTGGCAGCGTGCGAAGGGAACGATTGAAATCCCCGAAGTCCACGGGACGTTGGCCGGCGCGGACCTGTCGGGCTCAATGTCGCTGCGCGACATGGATAGCGACCCGAGTGTCGACCTCACACTCGGCGTGCGGCAGCTGGAGTT
>Ga0070665_100006107_pt1 | contig 12316 bp, 11 predicted proteins | sample KBSS13metaG_FD_65862 | JGI IMG/M metagenome (GOLD analysis project Ga0070665, IMG submission 65862) | Switchgrass rhizosphere microbial communities from Kellogg Biological Station, Michigan, USA - KBS S1-3 metaG | ecosystem: Host-associated > Plants > Roots > Rhizosphere > Soil ...
CCATGCGCTCAGCCGGGCCGCGTGGTGAGGCGCAGCCGGACGGCCTCGGCGGCGGTCGCCACGCGCTCGGCCACGTTCCCGTAGGCCGGGTGGCGCCACCGGCAGTACGCCATGTGCACCCAGGCGTTCAGGCGCAGGAGGTTGACGACGGCGCCGGCCGACAGCGGCGGGCGCAGGCGGCGCAGCAGGTAACGGGTGAAGGGCCAGAGCCCGACGAGCCGCGCCGGCCCGGGCGGCGTGTAGACCTCGATGAGCCGCAGGTACTTCTCCGTGTCGCTGTCCGTGCGCACGAGCATCGCCCCGTCGGCGACCGCGTGCTGCCCCTCGCGCAGGGTCGCGATGGCGATCGCCCAGTCCATCGCGAAGAACTCCTCGTCGGGGATCGCCCGCACGAGCGCCTCGCGGCGGAAGAGCCCGTAGACCCGCGAGTTGTCGATCGGCGCCTCCAGGAGCGCCGCGACGTTCTCCCGCTCGCTCCCCTCCAGCGCGAACGACCCCGGGGACGATGTGCGCGTGCCGTCGGCCGCGACGAGCTCCGTGTCGGCGATCGCCAGGACGACGTCGGGCCGCGCGTCGAGCACCGCCGCCGTCCGCTCGACGTACTCGGCGTTGACGAGGTCGTCCGCCGCCGCCCACATGAAGTAGGGCGTGGTGGCCGCGGCGAGCACGGCGCGGAAGTTGTCCCACACGCCGACCGGTGGGTCCTGGCGCAGGGCGCGCACCCGCGGGTCGGCCGCGACCGCAGCGGCGATGACGGCGGCCGTCCCGTCGCTCGAGCCGTTGTCGGAGACGACGACCTCGATGTCGCGCGCGGTCTGCCCGAGGATCGCGTGCAGCTGGCGCTCGAACCCCTCCCCTCCGTCCTTCACCGGCATACCCACGGTGACCCGGGCGCCGGTCACGACGGCTTGCGCCCCACGACCACCTTCCCGTGCGGGATGCCGTTGCGGCGGCTCGTGATCCGCGCGATCGACGCGTGGAACCCGACGGCGGCCATGCGGTCGACGACGTCAAGGCCGTACGTGCGGAACGCGAGCACCCTGCCCAGGCCGCGGTAGCGGTCGCCGTGGTACTCGGGCTCGGTGAGGTGCTCGATCGTCCCGTCCTCCAGGCGTCGCGCGCGCTCGACGGTCGCGGGCACGTCGGCGAGCGGCACGGTGAACGCGTGCATCCCGCCGGGCCTGAGCACGCGGAACACCTCGCGGAAGCCCTGCGCGTCGTCGGGGACGTGCTCGAACACCTCGGTGCTCGTGACGAGGTCGAACGACGCGTCCGGGAACGTCAGGCGCTCGACGTCCTGGTTCTGGACGTCGCCGCGGACCTCCCCGGGCGCGGCGTCGTCGAAGAACTCCGAGACGGTGAGGTTGGTGAAGCGCTTCTGCATCCAGCGGTGCAGGGCGCCGGTGGCCGACAGCTCGTAGATGGCGATCGACGGATCGGGATCCTCGGCCTGGATCACACGGCCCAGGGAGCGGTGGCGGTAGGTCGACAGGCAGCGGACGCAGCGCTCGCCGCCGTCGCCGGGATGCAGGCGGACGACGGGCGCCGAGCAGAGGTTGCAGATCGCGACGGGGAGGGCGGGCATGCGGTGCCGTAACGTAGCGGCCGGTGCCGCGGGCGGCTCGACAGTGAGGATCCTCTGGGTCAGCCCCTTCCTGCCGCACCCCAAGGCGCGGCACGCCGGCGGGCGCGGTGAGTACGGGTGGATGGCGGCGCTCGCGGAGCGTCACGACATCACCCTCGTCGCCCGCATGGAGCCCGAGGAGCGCGACGCCGCGATCGCCCTGCGACCCGTGCTGACGGGCCTGCACACGCTGACCTTCGCGCGGCCCGAGGGCCCGCTCGCGGCCGCGACGATCATCGGCTCCTACGTGCGCCTCGGCCGGATGGCGCAGCGCATCCAGGATGCGGGCGACTTCGACGTCGTCCACGTCGAGTGGCTCGAGACCGGGCTGGGCATGCGCCGCACGAGCGAGGTCGGCCGCGTGAACGTCGCGATCGACGAGCTCACGAAGCCCGCGCGGCGTCGCGCGGGGCTGGCGGAGGGGACGGCCGCACGGGCGCGCGGCGAGCTGGGGCTTCGGGCGATCACATTGCTCCAGCACCGCATCTGCGCGAAGTTCGACGTCGTGCTCGCGCTCTCCGAGCAGGACCGTGACCGGATCCGCGCCCTGGAGCCGGACACCGACGTGCGGTTCCTGCCGTTCCCGGTCGGCGTCGAGCCGGAGAAGCTCTCGGGCGCGACCCGAGACGACGACCACCTGCTGTTCGTCGGCGCGATGAACCGCGACACGAACATCGATGCGATCACCTGGTTCTGCGCCGAGGTCCTCCCGCTGGTCCGCGCGCAGCGCCCCGGCGTGCGCCTCACGATCGCGGGCGCGGCCCCTGCCGACGAGGTCCTCGCGCTCGGCGACGATCCCGGCATCGAGGTCACCGGGTTCGTCGAGGACCTCGAGCCCTACCTCGCCCGCGCGACCGTCTTCGTCTCACCGCTGCGCGTCGGCGGCGGGATCATCGCCAAGAACATCGACGCGATGGCGTCGGGCCTGCCGGTCGTGACGAGCACGATCGCCAACGAGGGCGTCGACGCGACGGCGGGCGAGCACGTGCTCCTCGCCGATGCGCCGCAGGCGTTCGCGGACGCCGTGCTCGCGCTGCTCGGCGACCCGGCACGGCGCGCCCGGATGGCGGGCGCCGCCCAGGCGTTCATCGCGGGGCGCTTCGGCGCGCAGGCCGGTGCCGCGGTCCTCGAGGAGGCCCACGCTGCGGCGATCGCCGCTCACACGTCCGGGTAGCCCGCGTCGCGCTCGTTCATGACCCGGCCGCCCGGCGGCGGCTCCGGCCAGGCGATGCCGAAGGCGGGGTCGTCCCAGCGCACGCCGCGCCCGCTGCCGGCCACAAACGGCGTGGACATCGCGTAGAGGACCTCGGAGTCGGCGGTCAGCGTCTGGAAGCCGTGGGCGAAGCCGCGCGGGATCCACAGCGCCACGCCGTTGTCCGCGCTCAGCTGCACCCCGTGCCAGCCGTGGAGCGTCGGCGAGCCCGGCCGCAGGTCGACGGCCACGTCGAAGACCGCGCCGCGCGTGCAGCGCACCAGCTTGTCCTCGCCGTGCGGCTCGGCCTGCAGGTGCATGCCGCGTAGGGTCCCGGCGTCGACGTTGAACGACGTGCTCATCTGCACGATCGGTCCGAGCTGCTCGACGTCGTAGGTGCGCGCGAAGTGCCCCCGGGCGTCGGCGTGACGCTCCGGATGGACCTCGAGCAGCCCGCCCAACCGGGTTTCGCGCAGGATCACGGCAGGAGCTTGAGCTGGGGGGCGCGTGCCGCGAACTGCCCGCCCCACTCGCGCACATAGCCGTGCTGGGCGACGATCTCGTCGCGCAGGTTCCAGGGGAGGATCAGCACGACGTCGGGCTGCGTCTCGCGCAGCGCCTCGACGGGGCGGATCGGGATGTGCGTCCCCGGGAGCAGGTGACCCTGCTTGTGCGGGTTCGCGTCGACCGTGTAGTCGAGGAAGTCGGTGCGGATGCCGCAGAAGTTCAGGAGCGTGTTGCCCTTCGCCGGCGCGCCGTAGCCCGCGATCGACTTGCCCTGCGCCTTGAGGTCGATGAGGAACTGCAGGATCGCCCGCTTGTCCTCCTGCATCCGCTCGGCGAACTCGCGGTAGACGTCCATGTCGTCCAGGCCCGCGCGCCGCTCGCGCATCATCAGGCGCGCCGCGCGGTCGCTCAGAGGTTTCTCGCCGTCGTCGGCGTGGCAGCCGTAGATGCGCAGCGATCCGCCGTGCGTCGGGATCTCCTCGACGTCCCACAGCCGGAGGCCGTGCGCCTCGAACACGCGCGACACGGTCAGGAACGAGAAGTACGAGAAGTGCTCGTGGTAGATCGTGTCGAACTGGTCGAGCTCGATGAGCTGGAGCAGGTGCGGGAACTCCATCGTGATCACGCCGCCCTGGGCGAGCAGGATCTTCATCCCGCCGACGAAGTCGTTGAGGTCGGGGACATGCGCGAGGACGTTGTTGCCCAGCAGCAGGTCGGCCTCGAGGTCGCTCGCCACCCCTCGCGCCGTGTCGACGCCGAAGAACTCCACCAGCGTGCGGACCCCGCGCTCCTCCGCGGCGGGCGCGACGTTCGCGGCCGGCTCGATGCCGAGCACCGGCACGCCGCGCTGCACGAAGTACTGCAGCAGGTAGCCGTCGTTGGAGGCGAGCTCGACGACCTGGCTCGATCCGTCGAAGCCGAACCGCTCGATCATGAGCTCGACGTAGCGCTCGGAGTGCTCGAGCCAGCTCGACGAGTACGCGGAGAAGTACGCGTAGTCGCTGAAGATCTCGTCCGGCGTCTCGTACTCCTCGAGCTGTACGAGCCTGCACTCGCCGCAGACCCACGCCTTCAGCGGATAGAACGGCTCCATCGCGTTGCCGCGCTCCGGCGGCAGGTAGGAGTTCGCCATCGGCGACATGCCGAGGTCGGCGAACACCGTCTCGAGCGGGGCGGCGCAGAATCGGCAGGTCGCAGTCATCGGGCCGAGAGGGTAGAGAAGCGCTCGATCTGGTCGAGCGTGACCGTCCGCACCTCGCGGTCGTCGAGGAAGACGGCGTACCACTCGACGATCGCCTCCAGCGCCTGGGAGAGGTCCCAGCCGGGCCGCCAGCCGAGCTCCGTGCGCGCCTTCGTCGAGTCCAGTGCGAGATGCCCGGCCTCGTGCGGATGCGGGCCGGGGTCGATCTCCCACCGCAGCTCCCGCGGCCAGAGGTCCGTCAGCCGCTCGACGAGCCAGCCGACCGTCTGCACGTCGCCCGGGTCGGGGCCGAAGTTCCAGGCGCCGCGCACGTCCTCGCCGTTCGCCAGGCGCTGGGCGAGCTCCAGATAGCCCGACAGGGGGTTCAGCACGTGCTGCCACGGGCGCACGGCCTGCGGGCTGCGGATCGGGGCCGGGGCGCCGCCCATCGCATGGCGGGCGATGTCGGCGAGGAGGCGGTCCTCGGAGAAGTCGCCGCCGCCGATGACGTTCCCGGCGCGTGCGGAGGCGAGCGGGAGGTCGTAGGAGCGCAGGTACGCCGCGGCGACGATCTCCGCCGCGCCCTTCGAGCTCGAGTAGGGGTCGTGGCCGCCCATCGGATCGGTCTCCACGAACGCCCGGCCGGGGCGGGTGGGGTCGTTCTCGTAGCTCTTGTCGCTCGTGACGTTCACGATCGCGATGACGGAGGGCGTCGACCGCGCCGCCTCGAGCACGTTCACCGTGCCCATGACGTTCGTGGCGTAGGTCGTACGCGGCTCGCGGTAGGAGCGGCGCACGAGCGACTGCGCGGCCATGTGGATCACGACCTCGGGCTCGTGCTCGGCAACTGCGCGGTCGACCGCGTCGGCGTCGCGCACGTCGACGCGCAGGTCGGCGATGCCGTCGGCCACGCCGCCGGCCTCGAACAGCGACGGCGACGTCGGGACGGCGTCGGACAGGCCGACGACCTCCGCGCCCATCGCGCCCAGCCACAGCGTGAGCCACGAGCCCTTGAAGCCCGTGTGCCCGCTGACGAGCACCCGGCGGCCCTTCCAGAAGCCGGGGTCGACGCTCACGACGCAGCGGCCCCCGAGTCCGCAGCAGACCCGAGAACGGAGGCTCTGCCGGAGCTCATGCCACGATCTCCATCCAGTCCATCAGCGTCCTGCCGTCCTCGCAGAGCGCCTGGGCGCGTGCCTTGGACACGGTGACCAGCTTCTCCTGCCCGCTGGGCAGGAAGGCGAGCGGGCCGACGAGCCCGGTGGTGCTCGCGGAGCCGATCTCGTTGCCCGTCCCCGGCAGCGGGCTGCCGCCGCCGCGCGCGACGTGGATCTTGTGGATGCCCGCCTTCAGGTTGTGGAGGCCCAGCGGCATGTAGTTGCCGGGATAGGCCTCCTCCCACTTCGCGGTGCCGATCTTCTTGCCGTCGACGCTGACGCTGACCGGGCGGCCGACCGAGCCGCGCAGGTAGACCGTGTAGTCGCCGTCGACGGGCAGCTCGACCTGGCCGTTCATCTCGCCCGGCGTGCGCGTGACGTAGTCCGGCGGCTGCGGGATCCAGCCGGGCGACACGAAGCTCGGGTCGGAGAACTGCACGAGCTGCGGCGCGGCGGCGTAGCGCACCTCGACGTCGTCGCCCGCCTCCCTCAGCGCGCTGCGCAGCATCGTGCACGCCGGCTCCAGGGGCTTCTTCGCCTGCATCCGCGCCTTCGGGTCGCCGCGGAAGCCGATGTGGTCGACGACCCGCGGTGCGCCCGGGATCTTCTTCCAGATCTCGTGGAACGGCGTCGTCTCGACGAGGCGCCAGTTGCCCGGCGGCCGACTCGCGGTCGGATCGCGGCGTAGCACGATCGTGTCGAGCGAGTTGAGGTAGTCGAGCTTGTACTCGTCCATGTCGCGGACGAACTGCAGGCCCGGCAGCGCCTGCGGGTTCCAGCCCGGGTCGAAGTTCGCCGGGTTCGTCAGGCTCGATGCCTCCATGTCGCGCAGGAGGTACTCGCTGTACTCCTCGAACACGGGATACAGCGACGGGCCCTGACCGTCGTACTTGTCGGCGATCTGCTCGAGGTCGTGGAGGCGGTCGTAGGGCGCGAAGCTCGTGCCGTGGATGAAGAGGAGGTTGCCGGCGAGGACGCCGATCACGACGAGTCCACCGAGCGCGATCCCGATCGTGCGGCGCCACATCCCGACGGCGGCAGCGCCCACGAAGCCGAGCGTGAGGATGAACGGCGCGGTGACCGTGATCGCCTTGAAGTCCGACCAGGTCGCCGACGCGCGGGCGACGTAGGCGAGGGCCACGACGCCTGCGACGCCGAGCGCCACGTACACGAGCAGCCGCCGGCGCACCGACCACGCGAGGCCGATGATCGCCAGCACGAGGATCAGGACGATCCCGATGATCGTCGGCACCTCCGCGCCGCCGTCGCCGATCGGGTAGCGGTAGTCCGGGGTGAGCCAGACGCCGGCCGCCGACCACGCGGGGACGGCGGCGGCCAGGTTGCCCAGGCCCTCGGGGCCGCCCGCGGTCGCGATCTGGGCGATCGTCACGCCGCTGACGACCGCCGGCAGGCCGAGCACCACCGCCAGCAGCGTCATCCAGACCCACATGCCGACCACGCGGGCACGGTGCGCGTGCGCGCGCACCAGCTCGGCGACGAAGAGCAGCAGCGCGAACATGCCGATCCACGGGATCGCGCCGACGCTGAAGGCGCTCACCGCGCCTGCGAGCGCGATCGACAGCGGCACGACGCGCCGCAGACCACCCTCCGACGGCGGATACAGCACGAGCAGCGCGGCCGCGAGGATGATGAGCGCCACGCCGCCGAGCTCCTTGATGCCCGACGTCATCGCGTAGGAGAAGAGGATCGTCGGCTGCGCCGCGACGCCGGCGGCGACGGCGCGCAGCCGCGGGTCGGCGATCGCCGGCTTGAGCAGGACGTACAGCGCCAGGCCGAGCACCGCGCCGAGCCCGGCCATGAACGGCTGCCAGGCCCAGATGATGTCGATGCCCGCGGCGCGCGACAGCGCGCCGAGCGCCGCCTGACCGCCCGCCGGGTAGTGGATCGCGGCGAGCTTGTCGGCGATCACGTTGAACGACGAGCCGATGTTGCCCGGCTTGCCCTGGCCGCCCGTCTGCAGGTAGCCGGCCCAGGCGATCTGGTATGCGAGGTCGACGATGCGCCCGTAGCCGGTGAACCCGGCCTTCCCCGTCACGAGGACCGGGAGCGACATCATCCCCGCGGGGAGGAGGGCGGCGACACCGGGCCAGATCGCGTGGCGCCAGCGGTGCAGCGACGCGCGGAGACGACCCCAGCCGACGACGTAGCCGGCGATCGCGGCCACCGCCAGCGCCCACGGGGTGAGCGGCGCGGTCGCCTTCGGCCACGTGAAGAACGACGCGATGACGACCACCGTCGCCATACCGACCGGGGCGATCAACGCCCCCGGCAGGGGCCGCCCGGCGATGCGATCGACGAGCAGACCGCAGCCCACGCACAGCACGAACGCGACGACCGGGAACAGGACCCAGCTGTGCAGGAACATCAGGCTGACGGCCAGGTGCGTGGCTGCGGTCTCAAACGGCGGGTCAGGCTAGCTGACGGCCCGGTCTGCGCCGCGCTAGCCTGGCGGGCTTCATGGACCTCGGCGCCTTCCTCCGGGCCCGGCGCTTCTACGAGAGCCCGGCGGCCATCCGCGCCTACGGCGCGCTGCGATCGGTGGCCTCGCGCCTCGGCTTCCAGGTGGTCCTCAAGACGTTCTACTCGCCGATCCCGGACCTCGCCGCGCTGCCGCCGGACACGTTCGACCGCGAGGTCGGGCTCCCGGGTATCGACTGGGACCTGGACGCCCAGCTCGAGCGCTTCGGGGGCGTCGTCGTCCCGTTTGCCCCGGACCGCTACTCGCCCGAGAACCCGTCGTACGCGCTGCTGGACGCCACGACGCTGTACGGCGTCGTCCGCACGTACAAGCCCAAGCGCATCGTCGAGCTGGGCTCGGGCCACACGACCCTTGTCTCCACACAGGCCGCGCGCGAGAACGCCGCTGAGGGCCATCCCTGCCGCGTCGACGCCTACGACCCGTTCCCCGGCGTCGCGACGCCGGACCTGCCGGGTCTCGACGGCCTGCACCGGATCGCCGCGCAGGACATCCCGCTCGGCCTGTTCGACGAGCTCGAGAGCGGCGACGTCCTCTTCGTCGACACGACGCACGTCGTGAAGCTCGGCAGCGACGTCAACCACATCGTGCTGCAGATCCTGCCGCGGCTGAAGCCGGGAGTGATCGTGCACGTCCACGACATCTTCATCCCGTACGAGTATCCGCGGCAGTGGCCGGAGAAGTTCGGGCTCTTCTGGAGCGAGCAGTACCTGCTCCACGCGTTCCTCGCGATGAACCCGGGCTACGAGATCCTCTTCTCGGTCTCGGCGCTGCACCGCGACCGCGCCGACGCGCTGCGCCCCCTGGTGGCCTCGGCGATGCCCGGCGGCGGCAGCGGCTTCTGGATCAGGCGCACCGCGGCGTAGCCCGAAAGATCGTGGGTCGCCCCACGATGCGCGCCGCGCGTCGTCGGGCGACGATCGCGCCGCATGAACATCGTTCGTCCGCCCGTCACGCCCCTCGGTCATGCCACCGACGGGAGAGTCCGATGGAGCTGAGCTTCGGTCAGAGGATCTCCGGCCTGACGGTCGACGGCCGGGAGGTGCACGCCGCCGTGTTCGACGAGCGGGAGGTCCGCGCCGCGGCCGGCATCACGCTGGTCGTCGGCGCCGTCGCGTTCTCCTACGCGTACTTCGACCAGCAGTACGTGCCGCTGCGGGTGGTCACCGCCCTCTTGGCGCTCGATTTCCTGCTGCGCGTGACGCTCGGTCTCCGGCACAGCCCGGTCGGCGTCCTCGCGCGGGCGCTCACGCGCGGGCGGCCGCCGGAGTGGGTGTCCGCCAAGCCCAAGCGGTTCGCGTGGACGCTGGGTCTGGCGATGGCCCTGTCGATGACCGTCATCACGTCGAGCGGGGTCCGCGGCCTGCTGCCGCGGACAGTCTGCCTCGTCTGCCTGACGCTCATGTGGCTGGAGTCGGTCCTCGGCCTCTGTATCGGCTGCGAGATCGCGCGGCTGCTCATGCGCCGCGGGTGGATGCGCGACGACCCGGGCTTCGAGATCTGCGCGGGCGGCCGCTGCGAGCTGCCGGGGAGGGGCTGACGTGCAGATCCTGACTTCGGAGGCTGCGTTCCTCGACGAGCTCCGCGCGACCGAGTACGCGCGCCTCGACGCGCGGGGCGAGGTCTACCTCGACTACTGCGGAGGCAGCCTCTACGCGACGTCGCAGGTCGAGGAGCACCAGCGCCTGCTGCGCGAGACCGTGTTCGGCAACCCGCACTCGGCCAACCCGACCTCGTCGGCCGCCACGGCGCTCGTGGAGGCGGCGCGCACGGCCGTGCTGCGCTTCTTCCGCGCGGCCGAGAGCGAGTACGACTGCATCTTCACCGCGAACGCCAGCGGCGCGCTGCGCCTCGTCGGCGAGGCGTATCCGTTCGGGCCGGCAGGCCGGTTCCTGGCGACCGCCGACAACCACAACTCGGTGAACGGCATCCGTCAGTTCGCACGGGCGAAGGGCGCATCGACCGCGTACGTGCCGCTCGCGACGCCGGACCTGCGGGTCGACGACGACGTGCTCTTCGGCCTGCTCGACGACGCCGAGCCCGGCCGCGGCGACCTCTTCGCGTACCCCGCGCAGTCGAACTTCTCGGGTGTGAAGCACCCGCTGGAGTGGATCGCGACGGCCCACGAGCGGGGCTGGGACGTCCTGGTCGATGGCGCCGCGTTCGTGCCGACGAACCGGCTCGATCTGTCGGTGTGGGCGCCGGACTTCGTCGCGGTCTCCTTCTACAAGCTGTTCGGCTATCCGACCGGTCTGGGCGCCCTGCTCGCTCGCCGCGAGGCGCTGGAGCGCCTGGAGCGCCCCTGGTTCAGCGGGGGCACCGTCGTCGCGGCGAGCGTCGGGAGCGACCTGGTCGTGCCGCTCGCCGGTCACGCCCGGTTCGAGGACGGCACGGTCGACTACCTCGGCATCCCGGCGATCGAGATCGGGCTGCGCCACGTCGACCGGATCGGGATCGAGGCGATCTCGCGGCGCGTCGAGGCGCTCGGGACGCGGCTGCTCGGTGAGCTGGGGCGCCTGCGCCACGCCGGCGGCGAGCCGGCGGCCCGCATCTACGGCCCGGCGACATGGGACGGGCGCGGGGCGACGATCGCATTGAACTTCCTGCACCCGGACGGGCGCGTGGTGGACGAGCGCTGCGTCGACCTGCTGGCCGCGGAGCACGACATCTCGCTGCGGACCGGATGCTTCTGCAACCCGGGAGCGGGCGAGGCCGCGTTCGGGCTCTCACGCGACGCCCTCGCCGGTGCCGAGTTCGGCGACGACACGATCCTCGACGACTTCATCGCGCACATCGGCCTGCCCTCGGGCGGTGCCGTCCGGGTCTCGCTCGGGATCGCCAGCAACGCCGCCGACGTGGAGCGCTTCCTGCGGCTCGCCGGCGAGTTCGTCGATCTCGGCGAGGTGCCGGAGGGCCTGCCGCCGCGGCTCGCCTGCTAGAGCTCCTCGGCCGCGTGCGGCGCTGTGCGCTCGAACACGACGAAGCCGAGGATCGTCACGGTCACGAGGATCGCGGCCGGGATGAGCAGGTACACCGCGCCGCCGATCGCGGAGGCCGCGGACGGCGTGTCGCTCCCCAGCAGCAGGTGGCGCGTGGCCTGGATGAGCGCCGCCAGCGGGCTGGCCATCATCACGTGGGCGAGGCGCTCGGACTTCTCCTGCACGAGCGTGATCGGGTAGAGGATCGGCGTCGCGTAGAACAGCGCCTGGAGGAAGACCTCCCAGATCGGCTTGATGTCGCGGAAGCGCACGTAGAGCGCGGCCAGCAGCATCCCGGTCCCGGTGGCGAGGACGCCGACCAGCAGGATCGGGATCGGGACGAGCAGCCAGCTCCAGCGGACCGTCACGCCGTTCAGCACGAGGAAGATCGCGAGCACGACGAGGTTCAGCGCCAGGTTGAACGCCCCCACGAGTGCGACGGCCAGCGGGACGACCATGCGCGGGAACCCGACCTTGCGCACGAGCGCCTCGCGGTCGACGAGCGAGGTCGTCGCGGCGCCCGTCACCTCGCCGTAGAAGAAGTAGAGCATCATGCCGCTGAGCAGCACGATCGGGTAGTGCTCGACGCCGTCGCCCGCGCCGACGACCTCGCTGAAGACGAGGTAGAGGATCCCGAAGAGCAGCAGGGGCCGCAGGAGCGACCACACGTAGCCGAGGACCGATCCGAAGAACCGGACCTTCCAGTCCATCCGCGCGAGCGTGACGGTCAGGTGCCAGAAGCGCCGCGGGTCGTCGGACGGCGCGGCAGGCCCGGTGACGCGGTAGGCGACGTCGCTCATGCGCCCGGCGTCTCCAGCAGCTCGCCGCGCTGGAAGTAGTAGAAGGAGTGCGGGATGTCGACGGCGCCGCCGCCGCTGCGCGAGCCGGTCACGATGAAGCTGGCCGCCTCGTCCTCGACGGCCAGCGCGCGCCGGCCGCTGCCCGGGTGGCGGATCTCGCCGCCGAGCACGTAGCGCCCTGGGGCGAGCCAGTTGTCGAACGTCAGTGCGACGTCGAGCAGCTCGCCGGGCTCGAACGTGCGGCCCTGCGCCTCGTCCCACTCCGTCGAGGCGCCGAAGATCGGGCGGCCGTACGCGTCGCGGAGGGTGAGGACGAACACGGGGTCGACCGTCTCGGCCAGGAAGCGCACGCGCATGCACATCGCGACGGAGATCCCCTGC
>Ga0070665_100006109_pt1 | contig 12315 bp, 10 predicted proteins | sample KBSS13metaG_FD_65862 | JGI IMG/M metagenome (GOLD analysis project Ga0070665, IMG submission 65862) | Switchgrass rhizosphere microbial communities from Kellogg Biological Station, Michigan, USA - KBS S1-3 metaG | ecosystem: Host-associated > Plants > Roots > Rhizosphere > Soil ...
TGCACCTCCGAGGTGCCGCCGCCGATGGTGTCCCCGCGGCTGCGGAGCAGCCCGAACACCACCCGTCCGGCCTCGGTGTCCGCGGGGTCGTGTGCCAGGGCGCGCTCGCCGAGCAGGTCCGCCATCATCATCTGCAGCCGCTGGTTGTGCTCCGACGACATGATCTTCAGCAGCGCCGGGTCGGTGGCCCGACCCCCGAGCGCGCGGTTGCGGTCGTTGGTCATCGTGACCACGGAGTTCTCCACGTACAGCCGGGCGACGGCGTCGGCGACGACCGGGTCGTCCACCGGGCGGGTCCCGGGCTCGCCGCGGGTGGCCAGCTCGACGAGCCGTTCGACGGACGAACCGCTCGTCCGCTCGCGCACCCCCGAGCCCGCGCCGGAGAGCATCCGCCGCTCGTGGGCGAGGACGGCGCGGGCGACCGTCCAGCCCTCGCCGACCGCGCCGACCCGGTCCGCGTCGGACACCTGGGCGCCCTCGAAGAAGACCTCGTTGAACTCGGCGTCCCCGCTGATCTTGCGCAGCGGCTGCACGGTGACCCCGGGCTGGTCCATGTCCAGCGCGAACGCGGTGACGCCCTGGTGCTTGGGCAGGTCCGGATCGGTGCGGGCGAGCAGGATCCCGCGGGTGGCCTCGTGGGCGAAGCTGCTCCAGACCTTCTGCCCGTCGATGCGCCAGCCGTCGCCGTCGGGCACCGCGCGGGTGGCGAGGCCTGCGAGGTCCGAGCCCGCGCCGGGCTCGGAGAACAGCTGACACCAGCGGTCGGTGTTGTCCGCGATCGCGGGCAGTAGCCGGGCGCGCTGCTCGTCGGTGCCGAAGTCCAGCAGCATCGGGCCTGCGAGCGCCACCCCGATGATGTTGAGGACGGTGAGCCGCCACCGGCGCAGCTCCGCGAGCACGGGCCGGGCGGCGGCGTCCGAGAGACCGAGTCCGCCGTACTCGACGGGCCAGGTCGGTACTGCGAGGCCTGAGCGGCCAAGGACGGGGTACCACTCCCGGTAGGCCTCCGGGGTGCGGATGTCGTGCAGCGTGCGCAGGTCGCCCGCCTCGGCGGCGGCTCGCCAGGCCTCGGGCACGTGGGTGGACACCCAGTGCCGCACGGCCTCGACGAGTACCGCCGCGTCCCCGCCGCGAGCGGCCTCGAGCAGGCTCGGGTCGGTCCCCGGGGACCGTTCCGCCCGGGCCGGTGTCGCCGGCTGGTCGGTGGGGCTCATCGGCGGAAGGCTCCCCTCGCTGGGTGACGACGGGCCTGGCGAGCGCCGGGCCTCTCTTAGGATACTAATTGGCACAGTCGCGTTCGTCGACGTGGGCCTCGCCGCAGTTCGCGAGAGCAGGGCGGCACACGGGGAGACGCCTCCTGGAGGCGCCTTCCCGTGGCCCCGCGGTCAGGGCGTGATGCCGAACCGCTCCAGGCCGAAGCAGTCGATCGCGCTGCCGCGCACGAGCTGCCAGGTCTCGTGCTCGTTCAGTCCCGCCTCCTGGGCGAGGTCCGCGACCACCTTGGCGGTGTGCGGGTACGTGCTGTCCGAGTGGGGGAAGTCGATCTCGATCATGATCTGGCCCATGCCGATCGCGTCCCGCTGCTTCAGGCCGACGAGGTCGTCGAAGATGCAGCCGTAGACGTGGCCCTTGGCGTAGGTGCTGGGCGGGTTCGGCATCCGCTCGCGGACCGAGGCGTCGTACAGGTGGGCCCGCTTCCAGGCGCTGTCCATCCGCTCGAAGAAGAACGGCATCCAGCCGACCTGGCCCTCGCTCAGCGCGATCTTGAGGTTCGGGTACCGGACGAAGATGCCCGACCAGATCCAGTCCGTGACCGCGTGGATGGAGTTCTGCACGGTCAGCGTGACGCCGACGAACTGTGGCGCGTCCGCCGAGGTCGATGGCATCCGCGAGGACGACCCGATGTGCATGTTGACCACGGTGCCGGTCTCGTTGCACGCCTGCCAGAGCGGCTCCCAGTACCCGGAGTGGATGCTGGGCAGCCCGAGTGCGTGCGGCGCCTCGGAGAAGGCGATCGAGAACGAGCCCTTCGCGGCGCAGCGGCGCACCTCGGCCGCGGCGAGCTCGACGTCCCAGAGCGGGATGAGGGTGACGGGGATGAGCCTGCCCTTGCCGGGCCCGCCGCACCACTCGTCGATCTGCCAGTCGTTGTAGGCCTGCAGCGAGGCCAGGGCCAGCTCCTTGTCCTGGCGCTCCAGGAAGGTCTGGCCGCAGAAGCGCGGGACGGTCGGGAAGCAGAGGGACGCCTCGTTGTGGTTGGCGTCCATGGCCTTGAGCCGTTCGTCCTGGCTCCAGCAGGCCGGGTGGATCTCGTCGTAGACGACGGGGTCCCGGGACTCCTTGGCGACGCCGTACTGGGCGTAGCCGGCGTGCAGCGGCCACGCCATGTCCTGGTACACCCACACGTCACTCCAGCCGCTGTGCGGCCCGTCCACCCCTTCGTGGAAGACGGTCCTGCCCTCCTCGACGGCGAGTGCGCCCCTGCGGCGCTCGACGTGCGGTCCCTCGTCCCGGTACTTCGCGGGCAGTCGGTCCTGCCAGAGCGTCGGCGGCTCCACCACGTGGTCGTCGACGGAGATGATCTGGGGAAGCTCGGTCATGGTCCCTCCGGCCGTCGTTGGCGTCCGAACGTCATCATAGTATACTCTTCTCGCGGTCTTGCCCAGCGGACCCGGCCACTGGGCCGGGTGTCAGGCGGTGGTCTTGCCCAGGGTCCGGAAGTCGGTGTTCTGGGCGACGCTCCGCCACGGCATCGTGTCGCTCCCGACCACGCTGGACTTGTAGGCGAAGCCCGAGGGCACCGCGCACAGCAGCACGTGGGTCGGGGTCTGCACCGCGGCCCGGCTGAAGTCCTGCAGCGCCGCGTCCCGCGCCGGGTCGCTCTCCGACATCGCCAACACCTTGTCCGCGCCTGCCTTCAGCTCGGGGGAGATCCCGCCGGGGCTGTCCCCGCCGACGAAGTTGTTCCGGATGATCAGCGCGGGGTCGATCTCCGCGTTGATCTGCAGCACCAGGAAGTCCGCCTCGCCGCGGCGGAAGGTCGCCCGCGCCTCACCCGGCTGGACCGGGCTCATGTCGAACCCGATCCCCGCGGCCTGGAACTGGCCCTGGATCGCCGGGGCCATCGACGCCGCGAGCGCGCCGTTGGAGAACAGCCCGCGCAGCGTGAGGTTCGGGACCCCGGCCTCGGTGAGCAGCTGCTTCACCTTCGCCGGGTCGTGCGGGTACGCCGTGTCCAGGTCGGGGACGTTGCCCGAGCCGGTCGGGAACGGCTGCGGCGTGGGTGGGCAGATGCCGCCGACCAGGGCCTGGTTGAGTGCCTGCCGGTCCACCGCGTAGTTCAGCGCCTGCCGCACGCGCGGGTCCGCGAGCGGGCCCCGGCCGATGTTCAGGAAGACGGCGGCCGTGGCCTGGGTCTTCACGAACTGCACCTTGTTGGTCGGATCGGACTCCAGCGACTTCAGGTCGTTCGCCTGGTCGGGCTGGGCGTTGATGAAGTCGAGCTGGCCTGCCCGCAGGGCGTTGACGCGGGCCGCGTTGTCCGGGATCGACTTGATGACCAGCTGGGCGGCGGGCGCCTTGCCCGCCGGGTCCCAGTACCCGTCGAACCGGGCGAAGGTGGCGGAGTCCTGGGTCTGCGACACGAACCTGTAGGGACCCGACCCGATCGGCGCGGTGCCGACGGTCGCGAACCCGGCCGGACTGACCATGCCCATCACCGGCGAGGACAGGTTGGAGACCAGCAGCGGGTCCGGCTCCTTGAGCGTGATCCGCACGGAGTCGGTGCCCTCCGGGACCACCGCGGCGGCCTTGCCGAACTTCACCTGCACCAGCGGGTTCTGGCTCTGCATCGCCCGCTGCAGGTTGGCCACGACCGCGGCCTGGTCGATCGGCGACCCGTCGTGGAAGACCGCGCCCTGGCGCAGCTTCAGGGTCATCGACGTCCCGTCCGGGGAGACCTGCCAGGACTCGGCCAGCAGCGGCTTCGAGGCCCCGGCCGCGTCGATGCCGATCAGCGTGTCGAACTGGGCGCTGAGATAGGGCAGGGCCGCGAGCTCGCTGCGGACCTGCAGGGGGTCGTTCTGGCTGGGCGGGACCGCGATCCCGACCCGTACCGTGGCGGTGGGGTCCACCGCGGCCTGCGCCTGGTTCGACGCCTGGTTCACCACACCCGCGCAGCCGGCGACCAGGAACGTCGCGGCGACCGCGAGGACCCCCGCGACCCGGCTGCCTCTCTTACCGAAGGACATGACCTCTCCACTTCATCGGGGTTGTACGGCCGGGACGGGGGCCGAGCTCCGCGGTGGCGCGCCCTCGCCACCGAAGTCGATGCGCGGGACCGCCTCCAGCAGGGAGCGCGTGTAGGGGTGCCGGGGGGAGCCGAAGACCTGACGGGTGTCGCCCAGCTCCACGAGCTCGCCCCCCTTCATCACCGCCACCCGGTGGGCGAAGTGCTCGACCACCGACAGGTCGTGCGAGATGAACAGGTACGCCACGCCGGTCTCGGCCTGCAGGTCCAGCAGCAGGTTGAGGACCTGCCCGCGGATGGACAGGTCGAGCGCGGCCACGGGCTCGTCGCACACGATGAGCGACGGCGAGGTCGAGATCGCCCTCGCGATCGCGACCCGCTGCAGCTGGCCACCGGACAGCTCGCGGGGGAAGCGCTCGCCGAACTCGGCGTCGAGCCCGACCCGCACGAGCAGGTCGGCGACCCGCTCGTGCCGCTCGGCCGCGGGGGTCCTGCCCTGCACGAGCAGCGGCTCGCCGACCGAGTCCGCCACGGTCATCGTGGGGTTCAGGGACGAGAACGGGTCCTGGAAGATCATCTGCATCCGCGAGCGCATCCTGCGCAGCTCGGTGCGCGAGAGCCCGAGGACGTCGACGCCCTCGAACTCGACCCGCCCGCCGTCGGGCTCGACGAGCCGCAGCGCCATCCGCCCGACGGTGGACTTCCCGGCTCCGGACTCGCCGACGACGGCGACGGTCTCGCCGCGCCGGACCGTGAGGTCGACGCCGCGCACGGCGTGCACGGTCTCCCGCTTGCCGAACCGGCCGAGCCGATAGGTCTTGGTGAGGCCCTCCGCGACGAGCACCACGTCCTTGCTCATCCGACTCCCTCCAGGCTCAGCTCCCGGGCCCGGACGCAGCGCACCCGCTGGGGCACCTCGCCGGTCGTACGGGCGGTGTCGGCGGTGCCGTCGGTCGGCTCCAGCGGGACCCGGCCCACGTCGCACCGCCCCCGCTCGACGTGGTCGCAGCGGCTCGCGAAGCGGCATCCGTCCGGCCACTGGCCCGCCTTGGGGACCACGCCCGCGATCGAGCCGAACCGCCCGCCCGCGTCGCCGAGGCGCGGGATCGAGGAGATCAACCCGTGCGTGTAGGGATGGCGCGGCCTGCGGAAGAGCTCCTCGGTGGGGCCCTCCTCCACGATCTGCCCGGCGTACATCACCGCCGTGCGGTGGCAGATCTCGGCGACGACCCCGAGGTCGTGGGTGATGAACAGGACGCCCAGGTCCATCTCGCGCTGGATCCGCAGGAGCAGGCGCAGCACCTGGCGCTGCACCGTCACGTCCAGCGCGGTGGTGGGCTCGTCCGCGATCAACAGCCGGGGGGAGCAGGCCAGCGCGATGGCGATCATCACGCGCTGGCACATCCCGCCGCTGAGCTCGTGCGGGTAGGAGGAGGCCCGCTCCTTCGCCCGCGGGATCTCGACGAGCTCGAGCAGCTCGACCGCTCGGGCGCCCGCCTGCGCGCGGCTCATCCCGCTGTGCACCCGCAGCGGCTCGGCGATCTGGTCGCCCACCGTGAACGCCGGGTTCAGGCAGCGCAGGGCGTCCTGGAAGATCATCGACATCTGCACCCCGCGCAGGTCCCGGACCTGCTTGGGGTCCATGGTGAGCAGGTCCCGCCCGCGGAAGTCGATGCTGCCGCCCGCGACCTCGAGCGGCCGGGGGAGCAACCCCATCGCCGTCAGCGAGCTCACGGTCTTGCCGGAGCCGGACTCGCCCACGAGCCCCACCACCTCACCCGCGCGGACGGTGAAGCTCACCGCGTCCAGGATCGGCACCCAGGCCTCGCGCCTGCGGAACCCGACGGAGAGGTCCCGCACGCTCAACAGCGCGGTGTCCACTCCGACGGCCTGGTCCTCGGTCACGGTCACGTCCGCCGACCCCCCGACACGACCGCGTCCCGCAGGCCGTCGCCCAGCGAGGAGAACAAGAACACGATCACCGCGATCACGATGCACGGCGGGAAGATCGGGAACGCGGCCTCGCGGATGTGGGTGAAGGCGTCCCGCGCCATGGTGCCCAGGCTGACGGACGGCGGCGCGGCACCGACGCCGAGGAAGCTCAGGCTCGCCTCGGCGATGATCGCCAACCCGATCGAGAAGGTCACCTGCACCACGATCGGGGCCACGGCGTTGGCGAACACGTGCCGGGTGAGGATCCGCGTGGTACTGCAGCCGATGGACCGGGCCGCCTCGACGAACGCGTCCTTCGAGACGGTGGCCGCGACGCTGCGCGCCACCCGGTAGAAGCGGGGGGAGAGGGTGATCCCGACCGCCAGCATCGCGGGCACCACCCCGCCGCCGTAGGCACCCACGACGGCCAGGGCGAGGACCAGCGGCGGCAGGGCCAGCAGGGTGTCGGAGACCGTGTTCGTGATCGCACCGAAGGGGCCTGCGCGGTATCCGGCCAGCAGCCCCGCGGGCGTGCCGAGGACCACGGCGGTCCCGACGGCGAGCAGGCCTGCCAGCAGGCTCAGCCGGGTGCCGTGGAGGACGAGCGTGAGGATGTCGCGGCCCAGGCTGTCGGTCCCCAGCCAGTGGGCGCCGCTCGGGGGCTGCAGCCGGCCCAGCAGGTCCTGCTCGTTGGAGCCGTACGGAGACAGGAGTGGCCCGACGAACGCGACGAGCACGAGCAGGACCAGCAGCGCCAGCACCACCCGGGTGCGGCGTTCGGAGAGCAGCATCCGCGCGGTGCGGAACCGGGCGCGATGCGGTGTGGACCGCACCGGCGCACCCCCCGCCCGGGGTGGCTCGATCGTGGTGGTCATCGGCCTCAGCCCTTTCGGAGACGGGGGTCGAAGTAGCCGTACGACAGGTCGACGAGCAGGTTGGTGGCGAGCACGGCCAGGGCGCTGAACAGCACCAGGGCCTGGACCACCGGGAAGTCGTGGGAGAGCACCGAGTTCACGGCGAGCGCGCCGATCCCCGGCATCGCGAAGATGATCTCCACGACCACGGTGCCGCCGATGACCCGGGTCACCTGCAGGCCGAGCACGGTGACGGCCGGGATCGCCGCGTTCTTGATGGCGTGCTTGCCGACGACCCGGGTGGTGCTGAGCCCCTTGGCGTTCGCGGTGCGGATGTAGCTCTGGTCCAGGACGTCCACCAGGGATCCGCGGACCTGCCTGCCGATCTCGGCGATCGGGTTCACCGCGATGGCGAGCGCGGGCAGGAGGAGGTAGGCGAACCACACCGGGAACCCCGCGGAGAGCGGTTGGTACCCGACCGCGGGGAACAGGTTGTAGGTCACCGCGAGCACCGTGACCAGCAGCGGGCCGATCACGAACGGCGGCAACGCGAGGGACAGCGAGGTCAGGCCGTTGAGCACCTGGTCCACCCAGCTGCCCCGGCGCAGCGCGGCGGCCACCCCCAGCGGCACCGCGACCACCACCGCGATGACCAGGGACACCACGGTCAGTGAGAGCGTGACCGGGAGCGCCTGGAGGATCAGGTCCATCGCGCCGCGGCCGGGTTGCAGAACCACGGACTCGCCGAAGGACCCGGTGACGACCGATCCGAGGTAGGCGATGTACCGCACTACGACGTTCCGATCCAGACCCAGCGAGACCCGGGTCGCCTCCACCTGTTCCGGGGTGGCGAGATCGCCCGCGACCAGCCGGGCGGGGTCCCCGGGGACGAGCTCCAGCAAGAGGAAGGACACGAGCGTGACGAGCAGGATGATCGGCAGCATGCCGAGGACCCGCCACGCGACGAAGCGGGTCACCCGTCGTTCCCGGTCGGGTGTCGGCCGTGCACAGCGCGGAGGCCGCTCCGGGTGAGCGGCACGTCAGGCTCGGTCATGGTCTCCCTGCCGTCGTTGGCTTGTGACTCAGCTTGGTATACTCTTCTTGCGTCGTCACGGATAGAGGTGGACGCCCACTTTCGGGATGAAACCCGGATCATGCAGGGTGTGGTCGAGCCGTTCAAGGGGCTGGACTGTCCGTGGCGCCGCGTGGGAGGGTCGTCTTAGGACACTCTCTGCGGCAACCGGCGAGTCCGCTCGCAGGGCGCGGACCGCGGTCTTTTCCTCGACGACGAAGGAGGGCGCAGATGACAGCAGGCATCGCCCAGGACCAGGACTACGGCTGGCTGCGCGAGAACTGTCAGTTCAGGATGACCGTCCCCCCGGGTTTCACCGCCCGCGAGGTCCTCGGGGTCGGTGGGGAGCTCTACGACCCCCAGCTGTGCTGGGCGACCGCGGACGGCGGCGTCATCGTCAGCGACATCGGCGGCCAGCGGCAGCGGGGCTGGAACCCCGACGAGGGGCACGGCGCGCTCTACGAGCTGCGCCCGGACGACAGCCTGCGCACGATCATCGCCCCCGGCACCGCGGGTGCAGGCTCGTTCCTCCGTCCGAAGCTCGCCCCCGAGTCGTTCGGCGAGTACGGCGGCCACATCCTCATCGCGGGCCAGAGCCGCCCCGGCCGAGACGGCGCCCACTTCCAGCACTTCCTCTACAAGCTCGCCCCCGGCGCGGACACCGTCGAGGTGTTCGCCGAGCTGCCGCACGTCGGCAGGATCGGCGGCGGGGTTCCCGGCGCCATGATGCCGGGTTGCTTCGGCGCCGAGGGCACCGAGCACGAGGGCTACTTCTTCGTGCAGTCGATGATGAACTGCACCGTCTACCGGGTCTCGGCGGAGGGTGACATCAAGCCCTTCGTCAACCTGGACGAACCCAACACCCCCGAGCCGATCATGCCGCTGCTGGTCTTCTACGCGCCGCCGCACTGGGGCGAGTACGCGGGCGAGCTGATCGTCGCGGGCCCGCAGGGCACGAGCTTCACGCAGACGGCCCGCGAGCGCTGGGCGATGAAGTACTTCCGGCTCGCGCCCGACGGCGAGTTCGACCCCACCCCGATCGAGGGCGTCGTGTACGGCACCAACGTCGCCATCGCCCCCGAGGGCTTCGGCGAGTACGGCGGCCACCTGTTCTGGGCGGACGAGGGCACCACGAACCTCATGCACACCACCAAGCCGGGGGACGACGGCCCGCTGCCCTACGACGCGCGGATCCTGCACACCGCGCTCGACGGCACCACGGGCGTGTTCGCCGAGGGGATCCAGGGCGGGTCGACCAGCCTGACCTTCTCCGGGGACAGGCTCTTCGTCGGCTCGCTGCGGCGCAGCTACGCGACCGGCGAGTACCACGAGCCGGACGGCTCCGTGTACGAGATCAGGCAGGCGTAGTGGGCGCAGGCTGGGCGGTCCGGCTCTCGGTGAAGTAGGCCGTCATGGAGGTCAGATGGGCGAGCATGTGCTGGCGGGCGAGCAGCGTGTCCCCGGACACGATCGCCTCCACGATGGCCTCGTGCTCCGTGCGGATGGCGCGGCTGCGTTCGTCCGCGTGGGGGGGCGGCACCGTGAGCTTGGTCAGCACCTCGAGGAACAGCCGCAGGGACGGGTTGCCGGTGAGCTCGGCGATGAGGAGATGGATCTCGTGTGTGCCCGGCTGTACGCCGGTGTGCTGCACCTCCTCCTCGCGCCGCAGCGCGTCACGCAGCCTGCGGATCCCCTTCTCGTCGATCCGGTCGGCGGCGAGCTCGACGGTCTTGAGCTCCAGGATGGAGCGGGCCTCGAAGACCTGGCTCAGCGAGGCCTCGTCGTACTGCAGGTGCAGGGCGGTGGCCCGGACCACGGACGAGGTGTCCGGCTCGGTGACCACGAGCCCCCCACCGGGTCCGCGGCGCATCCGGGCGATGGCGTGGTGCTCGAGGATGCGCACGGCCTCCCGGAACGCCGCCCGGCTCGTCCCGTACTCGGCCACGAGCTCCGGCTCGGACCCCACGGTCTCGCCGACGGGCCAGCCCATCGCGGCGATCCGCTCCTCGAGCTTGCGGGCCAAGCCCTCCGCCGTCTTCTCGGGGAGCGGGGCCCGGTCGGGGCCGTCGCCGGGCCTGCGGCGTGAACCGGACACGGACATGCACAGAGTGTACTAAGTCAGCGTGCGACCCGGTCGATGGCCGGGTCGGCGCTCTCCTCACGATGGGTGGATCGGAATGGACATCACGAACGCCTCGGCGCTGGTGACCGGCGGCGCGGGCGGACTGGGCGAGGCGACGGTGCGCAGGCTCGTCGCCGCGGGCGCCAAGGTCGTCATCGCGGACCTCGCCGAGGACAAGGCCAAGCAGCTCGCCACCGAGCTCGGGGACGCCGTGCTCCCCGTCGTCACCGACGTGACGGACGAGGACAGCGTGCAGGCCGCGGTCGCCGCGGCGGCCGAGCTGGGTGAGCTGCGGGTCGCGGTCAACGCGCACGGCGCCCCCAGCTCGCGGGCGCGGCTCGTGGCCCGGGACGGCACCCCGCACCCGCTCGCGGGGTTCCGCCGCACGATCGACGTGTACCTGACCGGCACGTTCAACGTGATGCGGCTGGCCGCGGCGCAGATCGCGACATCCGCCCCGCAGGAGTCCGGCTGCCGTGGCGTCGTGGTGAACACCGCCAGCATCGCGGCCTTCGAGGGCCAGATCGGGCAGCTGGACTACGCGTCGGCCAAGAGCGGGGTCGTCGGGATGGGCCTGGTGGCCGCGCGTGACCTGTCCCCGCTGGGCATCCGCGTGATGACCATCGCCCCGGGCACGTTCTTCACCCCGGCCTTCAAGATGGAGGAGGCCGAGGCACAGGAGAAGTGGGGCGGCGCGGTGCCGTTCCCGAAGCGCATGGGGCGCCCGGCGGAGTACGCCGAGCTCGTGCACAGCATCGTGATCAACGACTACCTCAACGGCGAGGTCATCCGGCTCGACGGCGCGCAGCGCTTCGGCCCGAAGTAGGGAGTGCCGAGAGGATGAGTGCATCGAGGCCGGAGGCCGTCGTGGTGGCGGCGTGCCGCACCGCGATCGGCACGGCGCACAAGGGGACGCTGGTCGACACGACGGCGCCCGAGCTCGCCGAGGTCGTGGTGGCGGAGGTCCTGCGACGGTCCGGGCTGCGGCCCGAGGACGTGGACGACGTCCACCTGGGCGAGAGCATGTACGGCGGTGGGGACATCGCCCGGTTCGCGGCGCTGGCCGCGGGCCTACCGGACGTGCCCGGCCTGGCCCTGAACCGGCACTGCGCCACCAGCCTGTCCGCCGTCGCCACTGCCGCGTCGGGGATCCGGGCGGGCATGGAGCGGGCGGTCATCGCAGGCGGCGTGCAGTCCTCGTCGACGGCGCCGGTCACCCGCCGCCGGGTCCCGGGGACGCTGGACGAGTGGGAGGACCCGTGGTGGTCGCCGACCCACATCGACTCCGCGGAGGCCCCGAACCGGGACATGACGATCACGGTCGGCTGGAACGCGGCGCAGGAGGCGGGGGTGTCCCGCGAGGACATGGACGCCTGGGCGCTGCGCAGCCACCAGCGTGCGATCGCGGCCATCGACCGCGGCGCGTTCGTCGACGAGATCGTCCCGGTCAAGGCTCGGCGGAAGGACGGCTCGTTCGTCGAGTTCGCCGTGGACGAGCACCCCCGGCGATCGACGTCGCTGGAGAAGCTGGCCTCGCTCAAGCCGCTGCACCCGGAGATCGAGGGCTTCTCGATCACCGCGGGCAACTCCAGCGGGGTCAACGACGCCGCGGCCGCCCTGATGGTCGTCGCGGACGACCTCGCCGAGGAGCGCGGGCTCACCCCGCTCGCCCGGGTCCTGGGCTGGTCCGCGGTCGGCGTCCCGCCCGCGAAGACCGGCACGTCCACGATCAAGGCGATCCCGCTCGCGCTCGCGCGCGCGGGCGTGCGCCAGGAGGACGTGGCGCTCTGGGAGATCAACGAGGCCTTCGCCTCGGTCCCGGTCGCGACGTCCCGCGTGCTCGGCATCGACCCGGAGATCATCAACACCAGCGGCAGCGGCTGCAGCCTCGGCCACCCGGTCGCGGCGAGCGGCGCGCGCATGCTCACCACCCTGATCCACGAGCTGCGCCGCCGGGGCGGCGGGACCGGGGTCGCGGCGATGTGCGCGGGCGGCGGACAGGGCGGCGCCGTCGTCGTGGAGGTCCGCTGATGGCCGGCACGCTGAAGGGCCGGACCATCGTGATGTCCGGCGGGAGCCGCGGCAT
>Ga0070665_100006111_pt1 | contig 12313 bp, 12 predicted proteins | sample KBSS13metaG_FD_65862 | JGI IMG/M metagenome (GOLD analysis project Ga0070665, IMG submission 65862) | Switchgrass rhizosphere microbial communities from Kellogg Biological Station, Michigan, USA - KBS S1-3 metaG | ecosystem: Host-associated > Plants > Roots > Rhizosphere > Soil ...
CAATCGGAATCGCTGAGCCGCCGCGTCGTACAACGACGGAACGTACAGCGCACATCGGTTGCGCCCGAGCTCTTTCGCACGGAACAGCGCGACGTCCGCCGCGCGCAGCAGCGAATCCGCATCCGTAGCGTGCTCGGGATACACGCTCGCACCGACGCTGGCACTCGTCGACAACACACGTCCCTTGATCGACAGCGGCTGCTGAAGCGCAACGACGATTTCGTTCGCGCGCTCCATCACCTCGTCATGCGACTTCACGTCTTCGATCAGCACCGTGAACTCATCGCCGCCCAGCCGCGCGAGCACCGAGCGGGGGCCGGCAGCGCTACGCAGGCGCTCCGCCACGAGCTGCAGCACGCGATCGCCGAAGTTGTGGCCGAGCGTGTCGTTGATGGACTTGAAGTTGTCGAGGTCGACGAACAGCAGCGCGAGCTGCTGGCCAGTGTTGCTCGCACGGCTCAGCGCGCCGCCGAGGCGCGCAGAGAGCTGCCGTCGATTCGGAAGCTGCGTGAGCGGGTCATGATGCGCAAGGTGATGGAGCTGGCGCGTCCGTTCCGCGACGTGCTTCTCCAGCTCGGCGTGATGCGCACGAAGCTCCGTTTCCGCGGCGACCACCTGATCCGCCATCGCATTGATGGACTCCGCCAGCGCGTCGATTTCGGCGGCGCCCCCGCGCGGGGCGCGCGCGGTGCGATTCCCGGCAGCCAGTTGCCGAGTGGCCTGAGTGAGCCGGCGAGTGGGGCGCGTGATGCTGATCATCAGCGCAATGGAAACCGCGATGGCGACGGCGAGCACCGCGAGTCCTGTGCGGCCGAGCACGCGTTCCGCCTCTTCGGCGGACGACGCCGCGTTCTCCGCGGCCGCAAGGAGCGCGCGACGCGCGGGCGCCTGCAGATCCTGCTGAGCCGCCCCGATCAGTGCCGTGCCTTCGTCGAGGAACTCGCGACGCGAGGGTCCGTTGGTCGCGTCGAACTTTTCGATCAGGTCGCGCAGACGTACGGCGTTGGTGAAGTCTTCACGCAGCAGATCGAGCCACGCCTTGCCGGGGGACTTCGCGAACTCCGCCGCGTGACGCGCGAGCACGGCCGAAAATTCCTTCTCTTCGCGCGGGCCTGAGGTCGCGCTGCCCGTGCCGGCGCGAAGCGCGGTAGCCGCGCTCGCAAGCTCGGAGAGCGAGCGGCGAGCGAACACCTGATCTGCATCGATGCGGACGCCGTTGCCACCCGCGGCTGCAACGCGCGTCTGAACATTCGCGAGAGCCTGGTTCCGGCGCGCGACCCAGTCGGCGCGCTGCACGGCTTCGGCGGCGAGCGCGCGGCCCCGGGCGATGTGCCCGATGACATTCAGCCGCAGCCCGGAAACGGAAGGCGTGACGGCGGGCTTCGGCTCGCCATCGAAATAGACCGCCATCGATTGTTCGAGCGCGAGGCGGGCGCGGTCGATCGAGTTCTCGTCGGGCTCGCGCGCCGCCTGCATGTATTCCGATACAGCTCGATCGAACGCCACGAGCCGCTCGACGATCGTGCCCGCACGCCGCGCCAGCGGCTCGTGCGTATGCTGCATCTCGCGGACCGACTCGACGGCCAGGCGAGTAGTGTCGGTGGCGATGGTGTGGCCCACGAGAATGACGACAGCCACAGCGGTGAGGCCGAGAAACAGCCGACCGCCGATGCCGAGTCTCCACGAACGACGCACGCCACCTTCAGCCGGCGGCACGGGGTTATCTGGCATAAGACATAAGTTGACCGCGCCGGCTTCCTGCACTCGCGGTTCTATTGCAGATAGAGCGAATGATGCGGTTCGCAAGGCCACGCTTCCGAGGTGGCAGTCGCAGAAGTCGCGCAGGCTCATGGTCACGGTTGAACCCGGACGCCACGGACGTGGTTTCTTGCCGACGCACGGGTAGATTTATTACATGCGTCAAGCGGGATCTGTGACGACGGCCCCGGGTTGGATGACGCCTGCCCGCCACCCTGTCCGGATCCCGAGGCGTTCTCTCGGCCGCCCGGCGATCGAGGGCCTCTTGCCGGGGCTTCTCTCTTAAGAGCCCGTCGTTCAGGGCCTTTGGCTATACTCCCGCCCCATGACTGAGATCGCGGACACTTTTGATTCGGCCTTCACCAAGGCAGTAGACCTCGGCAATCGCCTGGCCGACCGCGACAAGGACGCGGACCTGTGGGATATCGCGGACGGCCTGCTGGCCGGCGCGCTTCAGTACTGGCTCTATTCGCGCCAGCCCTGCGGCGACCCGCGCTGCCAGGACTGCATGCCCATCAGCACGGCGGAAGGCCGCATGGCGGAGCTGAAGAAGCTCGTGGAGCAGCTCGCCGCGGAGAGCGAGTACTTCCACACCCCGACGGACGCGAACGCGGGCCGGGCGTAACGAGCTGCCGCGGGCCTACCGGGGCCCGGAATCCCAAGGCCTGGCCCCTGACTCGCCCTCGCACGCGCAGGCGCCAAATCAGCGCACTCCGCGCGCCCGCCGGTGCAGGGCATTCGCGCGCCCGAACGAGCGCGCCACCTACGCCGACGCTGCGTTCTTGCCCTCATCCCCCTGAAGGGCATCCGCCATCGCCTGCTCGAACAGGTTCATGCCTTCCTTCAGCAACCCATCCGAAATCGTCAGCGGCGCCAGAAACCGCAACACGTTCCCATTCATGCCGCACGCCAAAACCACCAGTCCCCGCTTCGCCGCCGCCTGAACTACCGCCCGGGTGAGTTCCGCGTCCGGCGACTCGGCCTTCCGGTTCCGCACCAGCTCGATCGCCACCATGGCCCCCAGCCCCCGCACATCCCCGATGGCCGGAAACCGTGCCTGCAGCCCCCTGAGCCGTGACACCAGGAAGTTGCCCGTCTGGCTGGCGCGCTCCAGCAGCTTCTCGTCCCGGATCACATCGAGCACCACGAGCCCCGCCGCGCAGCCGAGCGGCGAGCCGGCATAGGTGCCGCCGAGGCCGCCCGGGCCGGGCGCGTCCATGATCTCGGCCTTGCCGATGACGGCCGACAAGGGCACGCCACCCGCAACGCTCTTGGCAATGGTGATGAGGTCCGGCTCCACGCCCGCATGCTCGACCGCAAACATCTTCCCGGTGCGCCCGAATCCCGACTGAATTTCGTCCGCGATGAGCACGATCCCGTGCTGATCGCACAGCGCGCGCAGCTTGCGCAGCAGCTCGGCCGGCGCGGCGTAGAACCCACCCTCACCGAGCACCGGCTCGAGGATGATGGCCGCGACACGGGCCGGATCGACATCGGCCTTGAAGAGCCGCTCGATCGCATCGAGCGAGTCTTCGACCTTCACGCCGTGATACGCCATGGGAAAAGGCACATGAAACACGTCGGGCAGCATCGGCCCGAACCCCGCCTTGTAAGGTGTCACCTTGCCGGTGAGCGTGCTGGCGGCGAGCGTTCTGCCGTGAAATCCCGCGGTGAACGCGATGACCGCCGAGCGCTTCGTGTGAAAGCGCGCGATCTTGATCGCGTTCTCCACCGCTTCCGCGCCGGTCGTGAGGAAGAGCGTTTTCTTCGGCCCCTTGCCCGGCATCAGCTCGTTGAGGCGCTCGGCCAGTTGCACATAGCCCTCATACGGTGTCACCTGAAAGCACGCGTGCATCAGCTTCTCGAGCTGCTGCGCCACCGCCGCTTTCACCTTGGGATGGACGTGCCCCGTGTTGAGCACGGAGATGCCGCTGGCGAAATCGATGTAGCGTTTGCCCTCGACGTCCCAGATCTCGGCATTCGATGCGCGATCTGCATACACGGCGAGCGAGTTGGACACGCCGCGCGGAACGGCGGCCTGGCGGCGGGCATGCAGCTCCGCATTTGAAGCACGTGGGGCGGTCAAGTGTGTCTCCGACAGAACAGTGGGCGAGGCCCCGGACAATGGCCCGGAAGGTGCAATTCCGCGCCGGGGCGCGCGACGTACTATAATCCTCGCCCTTTTCGGAAAGTGTAGCCATCGCCTTGAGCCAAGCCACATCCCCCGCCTCGACGCCCATCGAAGCGGAGGTCGTCATCGTCGGAGCCGGCCCCTGCGGCCTGTTCCAGGTGTTCGAGCTCGGCTTGCTGGGTATCAGCGCGCACCTCGTGGATTCGCTTGCGCACCCCGGCGGCCAGTGCACGGAGCTCTATCCCGACAAACCGATCTACGATATCCCCGCGCTGCCCGTGTGCGGCGCGCAGGAGCTCGTGGATCGGCTGATGCAGCAGATCCGTCCGTTCAATCCGACCTTTCATCTGGGGCAGGAAGTCACCGAGCTCACCCGGCGTGAGGACGGTCGCTTCACGCTGCGCACGGTGGCGGGTACTACTTTCAATACCGGCGCGGTGGTCATCGCGGCCGGTGTCGGTTCGTTCCAGCCGCGGCGCATCGGGTTGCCGGGCGCGGAAAGTTTCGAGGGCAATCACATCCGCTACCGCGTGCGCGACGCGCACCTGCTTCATGGCAAGCGGCTCGTGGTGTTCGGCGGTGGAGACTCGGCGCTCGATTGGGCGGTGGAGCTGGCTCCGAAGGCAGCGAGCCTCGCGCTCGTGCATCGCCGGCCCGAATTTCGCGGCGCGCCGGCCACCGTGCTGAAGATGCGTGAGCTGGTCGAAGCGGGGCGTATGCGTCACGTCGAAGGCATGCCGCATGCGCTGAACGTCGACAACGGCGCGCTCCGTGGCGTCACGGTGAAGGGTCTCGACGGCTCGCTCGTGTCGCTCGACAGCGATCACCTGCTCGTGTTCTTCGGGCTGCATCCGAAGCTCGGGCCGATCGCGGAGTGGGGCCTCGAGCTCGAGAAAAAAGCGCTCAAGGTCGACACCGAAAAATTCGAGACCAATGTCCCCGGCATCTATGCCGTCGGCGACATCAACACCTACCCCGGCAAGAAGAAGCTGATTCTCAGCGGCTTCCACGAGGCGGCGCTGGCGGCCTTCGCGATCCAGCATCACCTCTATCCGCAGAAGAAACAGTTCCTTCAATACACGACGACGAGCCCGATCATGCACAAGCGGCTCGGCGTCCCCGACTGACCTCACCTCGAAACGGAGAGACTGACGATGAAACTCAAACACACGCTGCTCGCGGCCGCCCTCCTTGGCGCGAACGCCTTCTTCTTCGCCGCGCCGGCGTCGGCTGCGGACAACTGCAAGGCCGAGATCACCGGTAACGACCTCATGCAGTACAGCGTCAAGGAGATGAAGTTCGACGCGAGCTGCGCGACCGTCGAAGTCACGCTGAAGCACGTCGGCAAGCTGGCCAAGGAAGCCATGGGCCACAACTGGGTGCTCACCAGCACGGCGGATGCGATGGCGGTGGCGAACGACGGTCTCGCGGCCGGGCTCGCGGCCAACTACATCAAGGCCGGCGACAAGCGCGTGATCGCGCACACCAAGGTGCTCGGCGGCGGTGAGAGCGACACCATCAAGATCCCGGCGTCGGCGCTGAAGAAGGGCGGAGACTACACCTACGAGTGCACGTTCCCTGGCCACAGCGCGCTGATGAAGGGCAAGCTCACCTTCGGTTGATAAAGGCGCCGCAGGCGACTTTCATCCATTGGCAAACAGATGTCTCCCCAAACCAAGGATCTCCTGGCCCTGCTCGAGCTCGAACAGCTCGAGGTGAATCTGTTTCGCGGTGCAAGCCGCGACATCGGGAGTGCGCAGGTCTTCGGCGGTCAGGTGCTGGGCCAGGCCCTGACCGCCGCCTCGCGCACCGTCGACGCGGATCGCGTGGTCCATTCGCTGCATGCGTATTTCCTGAGGCGCGGCGACTTCAACGCGCCGATCGTGTACGAAGTCGACCGCAGCCGCGACGGCCATAGCTTCACCAACCGGCGCGTCGTCGCGATCCAGCACGGCGAGCAGATCTTCAACATGACCGCGTCGTTCCAGGTGGTGGAAGACGGCCTCGAGCACCAGATCGAGATGCCGAACGTGCCGCCGCCCGAGCAGCTGCCGGACATGGTGGAGCTCTTGCGTCCGCAGCTCGAGCGCATGCCGGAACGGGTGAAGCGCTTCGTCGAAGCCGAGCGGCCGTTCGAGTTCAAGATGGTGCAGCCGGTGAATCCGCTCGATCCGCGCAAGGCGCCGCCGTCGCGGCAGGTGTGGTTCCGCACGAACGGCACGGTGCCGGATGGCGAGTCGCTGCACCGGCGGCTGCTCGCGTACGTTTCCGATTTCTACCTGCTCGATACGGCCGCGTTGCCTCACGGCCTCTCGTTCTTCAGCAGCAAGATCATCATGGCGAGCATCGATCACGCCATGTGGTTTCACCGGCCACTGCGCGTGGATGACTGGCTGCTCTACGCGCTCGACAGCCCGAGCGCGTCCGGCGCGCGCGGTTTCGGCCGCGGCAGCGTGTTCTCGCGCGACGGCCGCCTCGTCGCCAGCACGGCGCAGGAAGGCCTCGTTCGCGTCGCAGGCTCCTAGGAGCCCGGTGAGTTCACGCATGAGGAGGGCACCAGGACGTGGCCTGTTGCTCCTTGCCGGCGTGAGCGCGGCACTCGTGTCTGCTTTGGCGTTCGCGGCGCCCGAATCTCCGTCTTCTGCACCGCTCGATACGATCACGCCGGCGGACGCGCTCATGCGCCTGTGGCCGGGCGTGCGCGACACCAGCGAGCAGGTGGTCTTTTCGCCGGATCGGCCGCACTTCGCGTTGGAGGATGACGAGCCGGTGCGCGTGCGCACGGTCATCAGCCGCGTGAACCTGCCGTGGCTCGGCACTCGCGTGCTGTATCTCGAAGAGTTTCTGCACGATCAGCCGAGTGTGCTGCGTCGTCAGTTGCTGCTTCGAGTGGAGACGGAGACCGTGGGCGCGCGACGCGCACGCGTGTTGCCCTATACGTTCAAGGATGGGGAGCGCTGGCAGCGGCTGAATCTCAGTCCCAAGAAGCTTTCTTCGTTGAAGTCATCCGATATCCAGCGGACGGAGGGATGCGATCTGGTGCTGAACCAGGAGGGCGATCAATTTCGCGGCGGCACCACCGGGCTCGATTGTTCCGACGAGCAGCACGATACGAATCTGTACGTCGACTACCGCGTGGTGATTGGGGGTGACGTTTACTGGTACCGCCGTCGCCTCATGCGCGAGAGCGACGACCAGCTCTACGAAGAGGTGATCGGCTACAACTGGTTCGCGCCGAACGAGACGCGGCTCTTCACCTGTCGCGTGGAATATTCCGCGAGCGGCAAACCGGAGGAGCTGCGGCCGATCGTGCGGTTGGACCTGCACGACCAGGGCGGCCACGCGCGCTTCACCGCGCCCGACGGCCGCAAATTCGACCTGAGCCTGCACACGGAAGACTGGCCGTTCGCGAGCGAGCGCGACGCCCTGCTCCTGCTCCTCGAGCAGCCCAACGACCCCGACCCCGTCGCCTCCGCCTGGACCGACCCCGAGGCGCAGCAGATTGGCATCGACCTCGGCTGGCTGAAGATTCGCTGTGGGCCGCTGGTGCCGGAGACGGGTGAGGTGGCGAGCTAGATTATGAAAATCGCGCCGGATAACACGGCGGTGCGCACGGCGTTGTGGCGAGCGCTGCATCTTGAAGTGGATTCGCCGCCGCACGTGTTCGAGGACCGGGTGGGACTCGCGATCGCGGCTCCGGAGGAGGGGTGGCAGAGCCGGCCCGACATGAGTTCGTTCACGCGGCCGTTTCGCGCTTCCATTGTCGGCCGCGCTCGCTTCGTCGAAGACCTCGTTCTGGAGCAGGTCGCGCGTGGTGTGGGTCAGTACGTCATTCTCGGGGCGGGGCTCGACACGTTCGCGCAGCGGCGGCCGGACCTGGCGTCGCGGTTGCGTGTGTTCGAGATCGATCAACCCGGTCCGCAGGCGTGGAAGCGTCAGCGGCTTATCGACCTCGGGCTCGGCGTGCCCTCATTCCTGCAATTCGTACCGGTCGACTTCGAAGCGGGCGACGATTGGTGGGAGCGCCTGGCGGCGTCAGGCTTCGATCCGCGGCGCCCAGCCGTTGTTGCCTCCACCGGCGTCAGCATGTACCTGACGAAGGCGGCCATCGAAGCGACGCTGCGCCGCGTCGCGACGCTTGAGCCGGGCTCCACCTTCGCGATGTCTTTCATGCTGCCGATCGATAGGCTCGAGCCCGACGTACGCTTCGGCGTCGAACGAGCCGCCGAAGGCGCGCGAGCGGCCGGAACGCCTTTCTTGAGCTTCTTCATGCCGGAAGAAATGCTCTCGCTCGCCCGCGAGACCGGCTTCAAGCAAACGCACCACGTCTCGGCCGCATCCATCGCCGAGCGCTACTTCGCCAACCGCACCGACGGCCTGCGCCCTCCGAACAACTCGGAGGAAATGTTGGTGGCCCGCACGTGAGCGGTTGGCCTAACGGACCCGCTAGTCCGTTGTGATCACGGCTAACCCTGCCACCCCGGCTCGTGCGTTAGCAGGGCCGTGCGATACTTTCCCCTCGCGTCGCCATGGAGTGAGCCGGCATGAATCGGGTGATGTGGATTGCGCCGTGTGTGCTGCTGCTCGTTGCGTGCGGGCGTAACGACTCTGTGAGCGGAGCCCGGACCATGATGGCGGAAGTGCCGGCCATGAAGGCGGCGGCACCCCTACCGCCCGTTCAGGGCGGTGAGGGGTTCGCGACCCCGCGTCGTCGGCCCAACGGCACGCTCGCGTACGAGCACAGCGTTCTGGTCGAGCTCAGCAAGGAACTGCTGCCCCAGCGCATGCAGGAGGTCGAAGCCGCCTGCACGTCGAACACGGACTACGCGTGCACCGTGCTCGATATGAACCTCCAGCGCAGCGAAACCGTTCCGAGTGGGAGCATCCGTATGCGCATGCTGCCTGCGGCGGTGACGCCGATTATCGACGCGGCCTCGAAGGGTGGGGGCGTCGCATCGCGTTCCACGCATGCGGAAGACCTCGCCGAGCCTGTGGCCGACACCGAACGCCGGCTCGCGATGCTGGTCTCCCAGCGCGAGAAGCTCGAAGGCTTCCTGAAGAGCAAGGATCTGAAAATCGATCAGGTGATCACCCTGTCGAAGGAGCTCTCGTCCGTTCAGTCTCAGATCGATTCGTTCAGCACGGAACGCGCCAATCTCCGCCGCCGCATCGACACAGAGCTGCTGACCATCGAGTTCCGCCTGCCGCCGCAGGCGTTCGGAGCCGAACAATCGCCCGTGCGCGATGCGTTCCGCCTGTTCGGCTCGAACTTCCTGCAAGCCATCGGCAACATGATCTCCGTCGTGGCGATCCTGCTGCCCTGGCTGCTACTCATCATTCCCGGACTCGTATTGCTGCGGCTCTTCTGGCGCGCCATCACTCGCTGGCTCGTGCGCCGCGAGACCGGCGTTCCCGCCAGCGCACGAGAGTGAAACCGCCGGTTACGTTGGCCTATTTCACGGGAGCCATCAGGTGCTGGTACGGCGTGCCGGCCCACATCACGTAGGGCGCTGACGTATCCGGGTCTGCGCCCTTCGGATAGCTGTCGTAGAAGCCGGCCTCCGCACCCACAACCATCACGTGCGGCCCGGTCTTGATCCAGTGATTGGCAGAGGTGGGTGCTTTGGCGTACGGATCGGTGTTACTCGCGTCCGTGCCGCCGGCCAGCATGTACATGAAACCCATCTTTCCGGTGGGTGGCGTCGAGTGCGACAGATACGCGTGCAGCCACTCCATCGCGTTCTTGTCCATGCACATGGGATCGGGCCCGGGTGTCTCCGGGTTGTCACTCATGCAGGTGAACCCGTTGCTGCCCTTGCGCACAGTGCGCATCTTGCCGCTCGCGTCCATGGCGACGACGGTTGCGTCCTTGGCTACCTTTGCGGGCGCGGCAGCCATCGCGCTCTTGATGAGGTCCTGGTCACTCGTGGCAGGCTTCTCGTCGCCCGCCTGGGCAGCTGCCATTACGGCAATGAGTCCTGCGCCGATCAGAAGAACACTAGTTTTCATCGTGGCCCCTTTAAGGACAAGAGAAGGGCGTCCGTATAGCGCGCCCGCGCTCCGTCGACAAAGTGCACGGGCTACTGCATCGCGGTGTTGCTGAGATATTCCCCACCCAGGCCACACATTGATGTTGTAGGCCAGCGGGAGGGTCAGCCATGTCGCCGCAGATCCAGCAGATGCTGCTCACGATCATCGTTCTGTCGATCACGGTGCTGCTGCCGGCCGTGCCCACCGCCGTCATTTACAAGCTGTTTCCCGGTCAACAAGTCAGTCTGAGCGGGCCGCTGCAGGGATTCACCGTCAAGGCGGTCGGGGCATTTGCGGCGTATGTCGTGGTGTTCCTGCTCGCGATACCGTTCGTGTGGCGGGTGTTCGACCAGGCCAGCAAGTTCGTGGCGCCGACCTGGACGGTGCGCGCCAATCTGGTCGCGCTCGATCGCAACGGCCAGAGTGTCGCCGAGGACGGGGCGCTGAACGGTCTGCAAGTCCGGCTCGAGCCCGGCAACTATGGGCTTGCGGGCGGCCAATTCTGGGTCAGGGTGCCGGAGGTCGAGAATCGGATCCCTTCCATCGTGGTGTCGGTGCCCGGGTACCGCGAGGCGACCATCAACGTCAACGAGGACGCGCTGCAGATCAACGGCACCAACAAGGCGAAGATCCAGCGAGATTCGCAGGTCCGGGCGATTCGTATCGAGGATTCGATAGAGCTGCGGCAGCCGCCCCAGGACATGCAGTACCCCGAGAACTTTCCGCGATTGACGGCGCTGCCGCCGCAATGAGGGGAGACTCACATGAAGCGATCAACGTACGTGTCGGGAGTCCTGTTGGCGGCGAGCCTCGTTGCGGCGAGCGCCAGCGAGGCCACCGAGCTTCGAGGCAGAGTGGACTCGAGGAACGCTTCCACGGGGTACTTCTTCCCCCGGCGAGGCGCGCTCGTCGAGATCAGGGCCTCGAACGGAGCGGTCGTCGGTCAGGCTCGAAGCGGAGGTGATGGGATGTATTACCTGTCGCGGATTCAGCCCGGCAACTATGTCCTGGTCGTCAACGGCGTGCGTTTCCCGCTCGGCGTCGCGAACGTGCCTTCGCAGGATATCGCGCCCGTTCTCGTCCCCTGATCAGGTGCGGCTCGCCAGCGCGTCCACTTCCTGAATCAGGATCGGGTTGAATCGATCCGCCGCTTCCATCATCAGGAAGTGGCCCGTCTTCGGCACGGTGATGAGCTTGAAGCTGGGCAGCGTCTTCTTGATGCGCGCTTCGTCCGTCGGCGACAGGTCCGAGTTGATCGCTTCGATCGGCGCCTTGATCTCCGGCAGGATCGCATCGATGTCCATTTTCAGCAGCGACTGCATGGCGCCGATCGCCACCTGCGGCGGCTCGAGCGACATGTCGTACGCGACCTTCTGGATGAACTTCGGATCCGACTCCGCCGTGAAGAAACCGGTCGTGACGAACTCGCGCGTATGGCCGATGAAATCGTCACGGAAGGGCTTCAGCATCTTGTCGATCTGCGCATCGGGCATCGGCGGCTGGCCGATGGTCTTGAACGAGTCGACGGCGATGATGCCGATCACGCGGTCGCCGATGCGGCGCGCCGCTTCGAGCGCGACAGGCGCGCCCATCGAGTGGCCGACCAGCACCACCTTCTGGTTGTGAATCTGACGTACGACCGCGGCGACGTCCTCACCGAAGTTGCCCATCGACCAGTCGGTGCGATTCGCGCCGGACGCGCCATGGCCCGCGAGATCCACCGTCACCGTGGTGTACTTCGCCTTCAGCGGAGCGATCTGCTGCTGCCAGTAATTGCCATCGCACGACCAGCCGTGGATGAGCACCACCGCCGGCTCGCCCGTGCCGTACACGTGATACTCGATGTGCACGCCATCGGCAGACGTGACGAGCTGCGGGGAGCCCTCGACCGGCGCTTGTGAGGCGGCCGCGGGCGGCGCTTCGGTAGCCTCTTTTTTGCCGCAGGCGGCGAGCGCCAGGAGCGGCAAGGCGAGTAGCAGCGCGCGCGAAGCCGCGCTTCGACGGCCGGCAGCACGATTCAGGGTCATGAAGGCCTCTCCGCACAAAAAATCGCCGCGCATCTTAACGGCTTTCCGCGCGCAGCACCTTGCCGGGGTTCATGATTCCGTTCGGATCGAACGCCCGCTTGAGCGCGCGCATCAGCTCCAGTTCTGCGGGAACCGCGTACGTTTCGAGCTCTGGCACCTTGAGGCGCCCGATGCCGTGCTCCGCGCTGAAGCTGCCCGCGTAATCGCGCACGAGGTCGTGAATGGCGCGGCGGGCCGCAGGCTCGCGCGCCATGAAGGCTTCCTGGCTCGCACCCGGCGCCTGGTTCAAATTGAAGTGCAGATTGCCGTCGCCCACGTGCCCGTAGCACACGAGCCGACCCTCGGGCACGTTGGCATTCAGCCATTG
>Ga0070665_100006115_pt1 | contig 12309 bp, 10 predicted proteins | sample KBSS13metaG_FD_65862 | JGI IMG/M metagenome (GOLD analysis project Ga0070665, IMG submission 65862) | Switchgrass rhizosphere microbial communities from Kellogg Biological Station, Michigan, USA - KBS S1-3 metaG | ecosystem: Host-associated > Plants > Roots > Rhizosphere > Soil ...
TGGGGGCAGCCAGCCAAACACGCGACTGACACCCGGCCATTACAGGCAGCGACAGCAACGAAGCGGGCTCCGCGGCGCAAGCGGGTCTTGCCCCAGGCAAGTGCGGCGGCTCAAACCGCCAATGCAAATTACCGAAATGCTCAACTCGATGCAGGGGCGCTTAAGCTTCACCGGCCGCAGCAGCTGCTGCTTTCAGCAGGCTTCGCGTGGAAGTCGGACTTGACTCGCACCGAAGAAGAGCTCTCGGCGCTTCAGCGCACTAAACAATGCCATAACGCGAAAGACATTTTGCCCTGGCCTTTGATGATTTGCCTTCGAGTCGCGATCTGCGCGACCCTAACGGGATTCGAACCCGTTTTGAACACTTCGCGAAACTGCGCGATTTCACGCAATCCTGCGCAACAGTGCATTTTAGAGGAGAAATGGGCATTTCATCGATTTATCGGACTCACGCAGGAATACGCAGTTTGCGTGTCCGAATTTGTCCGAACGCTTCCCTTCGCGCGTGGATCACAACGGAAATGTCGGAAAAGACTCGCAAAGTTTTGATTCGGTCGATGCGAACAAACAAAAAATAACGCCAAAATACCGTAATATTCGACAAAGGATCCCTCTTACCGTCCAAGCGTCGCGTCTCAATCAATCGCTGCCACTCGCCCGCGAGTGCCGCAAAATTCCAGCTCGCGGGCAGATTGCCATCTGAGGCTGAGCGATCTTTTCTGCATCCACGGAACACGCGAGACGCGAAGACATCGAGAGAGCGAATGGGGCCTTCTCGGCTGATGGATAACACTCTTTCAAGCAACCACCGCATCCGGCGCTGACGATGACTGCGCGCTCGAATGTCACCGACGGAGCGAAGGACGGCAGCGGGCTGGATGCATTTGCGCGATTCATCGAGGCGAATCAGGCCGAGATCAGCCGCCACTGGGTTACGGCGGTCGATCGCAGTCCAAAGGTGCCGACCTCGGAAAACCTCACCTTTCAACAGGTGCTCGATCATTTTCCACAGCTCTGTCGGGAACTGGCGGAAGCGCTCCGGGGCTCTGTGAATGCTCAACCCGCCGCTGGCGCCGACGCGGCTTCCACTGCCCACGGCCTCAAGCGGTGGCAACAGGGTTACCGCCTCGACGAGCTGATCCGCGAAATTTCAATCATCCGGCGCGACTTCGCGGGGCGGTGGTTTGATCTTTTCGCCGCGAACGATACCGCGCTCGACGAGCGAGAAGCGTGGCGCGCACACGCGATCGTTCATCAGTTTTTCGACGAGGTGATCCTGGCTTCGGTGACCCAGTTTGTGGAGGAAGAACAACTGCGGCGGGAGGCTTCGCAGGGAGAGCTGTGGCTCGCTCAAGAGAAAGCGGCGGCCGCGAACCGCGCGCAGACGGAGATGGTTTCTCTGCTCGGCCATGAGCTTCGCACGCCGCTCACGCCGATCCTCTTGGCGGCCTCCGCCCTCGCCGGCGCCGAGTCGCTTTCCTCCGAGGTGCGTGAGTTTGTTTCGCTCGTCCAGCACAACGCCCAGGTCGAAGCGGGTTTGATCGACGACCTGCTGGATGCCAGCCGCCTCACCAGCACCCGGCTGCGCTTAAACCTACAGGAGGTCGATCTTCATGCTTGCCTCGCAAACGCGCGCAAGGGTTGTGCACCGGATTTTGCGTCCAAACAGATCATTCAAACCCTCCATTTGTCAGCCGCCGCGTTTCACGTCAAGGGTGACGAACGACGGCTGAATCGGGTTTTTACGAGCTTGCTCCGGAACGCCATCGAAGTGACCCCGCGCGGAGGGGAAGTCGCCATCGATAGCCAAAATGCAGGGGAGTATATCGAGATCGCCGTGGCCGACGAGGGTCCCGCGCTCGACGAAGAAGCGCTGCGAAAACTCTTCCGCCCCTTCGCAGAGGGGCGTCGGCCATCACCTTTCGGATTGGGCGGAATCGGAGTCAGCCGCTACGTGGCGCGAGCGGTGATCGAGGCGCACGGCGGAGAGATCACAGCCGAGCCGCGGAAGCCGCGCGGTGCGGTTCTGACGGTGAGGCTTAAGACCACCGGCTTATGAGTTCGAAGAATATCCGAGTCTTTGTAGTTGAAGATCATCCCAGCACGGCCAGGGCGTTGAAAGACTTCCTCGGCGGCGCCGGATTCGGCGTGGAGGTGGCGATGGACATGGCCTCGGCTCTGGAGTTGGCCGGGAAGATCAGCTTCGACGTGCTGGTTTGCGATCTGAATCTGCCGGACGGAACCGGTTGGGATCTGCTGGCGGAATTACGCAAGCGTGGGCCGGTGCGGGGAATCGCGTTCTCGGCTTTTGATGAGCCGCAGTATGTCGCTCGCAGCGAGGCGGCGGGATTTCTCGAGTATTTTGTAAAGGGAAGGCCGCCGCAGGACCTGCTGACAGCGATCAAGCGAGCGGCAGCGGCTGCGCTGCCGCCGTTAGAAAACAAAGGGTTGGCACGCCAGTCGATGAAACTCTAGTCTGCATGTCTCCCTCCATGAACGCGGAATCTAAACGCCGTCCGCTTTGCCGCTGCTGCGAATCTGAACCAGGCATTCTTGGCGATCCTCATCTCGGCCCAGTCTGTTCAGATTCTTACGCCGAGCTCACGGCAACCCGCGTCATGCTCGCAAAACTCGGTCCGGGATTGGAGCTTGTTCGTGCGAGGACCATCGCCGATCGCTTCCGACCGACGCGCGCGAGGGACACACGCGACATGCGGCGTCACTCCACTCCGCTAGTCTAGGAAGTGCGAGACAGCGGTTCGGTCCTCAGCTTGTCTGACTCAGACTGTGCGAGGCGCCAAACCTTGGAATTATTGGGCAATGTGCGGGTGGGAGCAGGCCTAACCGAGATATAACTCGGCATGCCAGTGAGCTCGAAATCTACGAATCGTTTCACCGGGAACTTATTGAACTCATGTTCCAAAGTTAGGAAATCAAGGGCTGCAGTCCGGCCAATCCCGTCGGCAAAATCCACTTTTTGGCGATCGGACATCTTCGCGAAACTGAGGTGTGCTTCGCCGCCGTCAGATCTCAACGTCTGGTCGTTAATTTCGATGAGCAGGTTAGCGGTAGCTTCGGGTGGAGAAAGATGACGCGCGTCTTTTGAAAGCGCCACGTGGGCGAAGAAGGTAAGAGGGTTCATGGTGTTAAGAAGCGGTGCCGGCACCGACTGCGGCATCAGGAAGACGAGCGCGGAGCATTCTATCCGCCGCGATGACGGAAATCGTCTCCTCCACCTTGCCAGCGCGATCAAGGAAACGAATTTCTCCAGATCGAAATCTACCTCCGGGCAAGCTGGCAACACCGCCGTGCAAGTCTGGACAGTTGAAAAAGGATTTGGGATTGGAGGTGAGTTCCGCCAGAACTGATGTGCGGCTAATTTTCGAGATCATGAGGTAGTCCTTTTTCGTTGGTTCAAGTAGCTCCAGCCCCTTGAACCAGAACCATCCTCACGAGGCGCATGATAAGATAAGGCCTCACTTCGGCTGACTCGGAGCTCCATTTGGGTTGGAAATCGCGTAAAGCGGTGTCCCAGCGAAGGTTTAGCCTCACGGGCAGGCTCTGCCCGACTAAAGATGCGGTGAAACGTCGAATGACGTAACTAACGGTACCCTTACCAGCATCACATCAGGGCGTCAAGTTTTAGCCTTGCAGGCGGACATTGGCAACTGTCACATCGGTGTTGAACTCTCCTCAGGTTGACGGTGATTAAGAAGATCTCAGCGTCGGACAAAAGATTTTCAAATTCTCCGAAACTTCGCTTCACGCTTCCCGTACCTATGGGATCTAAAAGCGACCCTAACGGGATTCGAACCCGTGTTACCGCCGTGAAAGGGCGGTGTCCTAGGCCACTGGACGATAGGGTCAGGAGAGCGCCCAATATCCGGAGCAGTCACCTCTGATGCAAGGTATTTCAGGCCGCGCGCGAGATCAGCTTGTCAAGCAACCCTGCGGTGCGCTCTGTGGCGCCGCGATGGATGTCCAACACTGTGCGAGCGTGTTGGATGAGGCGCTCACGATCTCCCGGATTACGGAACAGAGTGCCCAGTGTATTCGTTAGGGCCAATTCATCGTCCGCCTGCAACGCTCCGCCGGCGGCAACGAGGTCTCGTGCCAGCGCAGCGAAGTTCTCCATGTGGGGTCCGAATATCACCGGGCGATTGGCGACGATCGCTTCCACTGGATTCTGTCCACCACGCGCGGCCAGGCTCTTGCCCATGAAGACGATCGTCGCGACCGAATACCAGTCCCGCAATTCGCCCGTCGTATCGACGAGCAGACAATCGGCGGCGACGACAGTGCCACGTTCAGTCCGCCGCACCGATCGCATTCCTAGGGCGCGCAGTTGGTCCGCGATCATCCGCGTGCGCTCCACATGGCGCGGCGCGATGATGAGAAAGAGTGTTGGAAATTCCCGGCGCAATTGCTGGACGATTTTCCCCAGGATCTCTTCTTCGCCCGGGTGCGTGCTGCCGCCGAGCAGGATCGGCCGCCCCGGGTCGATCCCGAGCCGGTCCAAGACCGCACGCGGCGTTTCGGGGCGCGGCGCGACGTTTTCTGGATCGAATTTGATGCTTCCGACCGGAAAAATCCGGGCCGGGTCCGCACCCAACGATTCCCAGCGTGCAACATCTTCCTGTTCCTGCACACAGATCAAATCGAGCTTTCGGAAATATGGCCTAACGAACAGATTGAAGGTCCGGAAACGTCCTTCCGACCGCGGCGAGAGGCGCGCGTTGACGAGAGCGATCGGAATTTTTTGCCGATGCGCGATTGCCGTCAGGTTCGGCCAGACCTCGGCCTCCACAAGGACGATACGGATTGGCCGGATGAGTGCGAAGGCGCGGCGCATGACCGGCCAGAAGTCGAGGGGGGTGTAGAGCACCTCGATCCATTCCGGCGCCTGTCGGCTGGCTAGCGCGAAACCGGTCGTCGTCGTGATGGTGAGGGCAATGTGCAGTGATGGTTCGCGTTGTTGCATCTTCGTCGCGAGTTTCAATGCGATCATGACTTCGCCGACGCTCACGGCGTGCAGCCAGGTCACGCGGCCCTGGGCCAACTTTGCCCGCGTCTTCTGATCATAGAAGCCGAGGCGTTGCCCGAATTTATTCCGGTAGTTGCCGCGCCGCAGCATCTTCGCGACGTAGGCCGGGAGAAAGAAGAGGAGCGCCAGTGGGAAAAGCAGGTTGTAGATGAACCGAATCATTCGCGCGATCTCACACCGTGGCGCTCTCCTTGCGTTGCAGAAAAAGGGTCTCGGTCGCGCCGTAGGTTTTGCGTCTGATCACTTCCCAGAAGTCCGTCGTCGACAGGCGTTCGGCCGGCCGTTTCTCGAGCACGAAGATTCCATTCTTGGTCAAGCGATCAGGCAGCCGGTCGTTGCGCAGGAGTAACTTGGTAAAAGCGTCGCCCAATTTCGATTTATCGTAGGGCGGGTCGGCTAAGATCAAATCGTGCGGTTCGGCCGTGCTGGCGTGGTTGAGAAAATCAAAAACGTCCTGTCTTCGTATTCGGCCGCTTAGGCCGGTCTGCGCGAGGTTACGTTCGATCGCTCTGACGGCATGGAGGTTCTTCTCGACGAACATGACGGACTCGGCGCCGCGGCTGAGTGCTTCGATCCCAAGCGCCCCGGTGCCGGCGAAGAGATCAAGGACCCGCGCGCCGACAATCCGCGCGCCGAGACTCGAGAAAATGGCGGCTTTCACACGATCCATCGTTGGTCGAATGTCGGTCTTGGGAACGACGAGCCGGATCCCGCCGGAGGTCCCGGCGATTACTCTCATGGCGAGGGAACCGGCGTGACCGAAGCTTCGGGTGCGATTTCGTCAGGCGTAGGGGGCGCAGCGGGTTCTGGTGAAACGAGCGCCGGTGTGGTTTCGCTCGGGGAGGCGGTCGGCGTAGGCGAAGGTGTCACCGCTTCGGCCGACTTTTTTTTCTTCCCATGGCCGAAAAGACTGCTGATTACGCCGCTGAGATCGCGCAGGTCGCGCCCGACGAGTTTGTCCATGAGATCGGTTTTCGGCCGTTCGACCGTCCCGCTCACCTTAAAGTCGACGGCGGCGTAACCAGGCGGCTCCTTAATCGCTTGAAAATTCTCCCGAATTGGAGTGAAGAGCTGGCGACGCACCTTGTCATTCAGGGCCAGCTCCGAATCGAGACGCAATTTTCCGTCGAAACTGACCGTGCCCGTCGCCGTAAGGCGAATGTTGGGCGAGCGCAAAAGGAGCTGGTCGATCGTCACGATGCCGGGACTGATGTGATATTTGACCTCGGCTTGTTCGAGATGCAGTTGCATCAATTCGTCGATTTGCAGGATCTGGCCAAGCGCGACGAGCAGACTGTATTGCTGCAGTTTGCCATCGCGGAGGAAAATTTCGCCACGGCCCGCAAGCGCGTTGCTGTCGGCTGTCTTGCCCTTGGCGTTGAGAAACCCTTCCACCCGGCCCTGGACCATGCCGGCGGGACCTCCTGCGTTAGTCATTAGTTTCTCCGCCTCGAGGTCGCGGAATTTCACTGTTGCGGTGAAGGGGGAATCCGGAGCCTGCAATTCCATATCGAACCGGCCCGTGATGTCGCCGCCGGCGGCGTGCGCGGAGATGTTGGAGAAAACCAGCGCGGCCGGATCGTAGTGGAGCGGTGAGTGGAGGTCCTCGATAAAAAAGCGATCGCGCAACGAGATTTTCTCGACGCTGGCGCTGCCCTTGATCGCAGTTGCGGTGCGGAAACTGGAATCGAAGTCGAGTCCATTAAATTTCGCAATCACTCGGCCGGCGGAATCGAGAAAGGTGAAATTGCCGTCCTTCAGATTGACGCGCTGCACCTCTGGGGTGAAGACCGGCGGAGGCCTTGAGGTGAGGACGGGCTCGTTGGGGTCGGCCGCAGTCGCGGCAGCGAAAGTGGCAGCGGGAGAGACGATCGGAACGGCGTTGGACTTCGCGAGAGGGGGCGATAGTGCGACTGTTTTTTTGTCCGGCGGCATCTCTGGCAGGCGCCATTTGCCCGAAGAATTCTGGGGCCAAACGACGTCCGGTTTGATTAAAGAGACCTGCCGAATCACGAGTCGATCGCTGAAAAGCGACCAGAGTTGCACCCGGAGTTGGAAGCTTTGTGCCTGCAGGAAATTGCCTCCGATCTTGCCCGACTCCTGCGGGATGGTAATGCCATTGAGTTTCAATCCGCCCCATGGGGTGACGCTGATTTGGCGCAAATGAAGGGGTGTGCCCAGTCGCTGGCTAAGTTCCTGCTGAATCCGATGGTGCGTGCCTTTCGATTGCACATACAGGTTGACCGCGAGCAAGGCGGCGAAAGCCAAGACCACAGCCCCGCCGAGGAGGTAGAGCAAAAGTCGGCCGAGTTTCTTCACCAGATGAAAGCTACGCAACGGGCAATTGAAGAAAAGATGAAACCGGCCTAACAAGTTAACCTTGTCAAAAACCTGCGTCATACTCAATCCCGCCGCGCGGAGCGCGCGCGCTCTCCGTTGGGAGGAACGGCTGCGCACGATCTGCGGCGACGCCTTCTTTTGCGCGACGGTCGGGGCGGGAGACGCCGAGCACCGTGCGCGAAATGCGGTCGCAGAGGGCTTCGACCGGATCGTGGCGGCAGGAGGCGATGGAACGATCAACGAGGTCGTGAATGGCATCGCCGGGTCCGGCGCGACCCTTGGATTGATGCCGATGGGAACCATGAACGTCTTTGCCAACGAACTCGGTCTGCCGGCAAACGATCTCGGGCGTTGCTGGGAAATTATTCGCGGCGGGCAGACTCGTCTGATCGATCTACCGATGGCCAACCAAAAACATTTCGTGCAGCTCGCCGGCGTCGGGCTTGACGCGCAGGTCGTGAAGGAAACTAGCCTCCCGTTCAAACGAAACTTCGGACCGCTCAGCTATCTCATCTCAGCCGCGCAAATCGCTGGCCGGCGCCCACCGCGGCTGTCGATCGAATCGGAGGACGCGGTTACGGAAGAAGGATCCTTCGTCCTCGTTGGCAATGGGCGCCTTTACGGCGGTCCATTCCCGTTTTTCAAACACGCGATCATCGATGACGGTCTGCTCGACGTGCTCGTCTTCAAGAATCTCGGTTACATCGAGCTAATCAAGTATTTGCAGAACGTCATTTTTACTTCTGATATCACGACGCGGGAGGTGGAATATTTTCAGACTCGCCGCTTGTGTGTGAGCAGTGCCGAAGACGTGCCGGTCGAGCTGGATGGAGAACTGGTGGGCAGCTGTCCGGTGGAATTTCGGATGCTGTCCCGTCGGCTAAGGGTCCTCGCGCCAGTCTAACGATTCTCTTGAGGTGCCTCGGATGGAGGCCGTGTTGTTCGAAAACGACTGGCGGCCAGGCTGTCTCGCGCAGCATGGCTTTTGATTCCCAATGACAACGCGCAGCGTTTGCGATATTTTGCAATATGCGTCTGTCTGGCCGAAAAGCTTCGTCGCACGCGCCTCGCTGGACGCCTCGCCAGCGCGTCGCCCTTTTGTCGCTGATCGGCGTTAACTTCGCCGTTTTCGTTGCACAGCAGATTCTCCAGGCCTATCAACCGGCCGTCGTCGTTGACTACCTGGGGCTCAGCTATCGTGGCATCGATCGCGCGTATGCCTGGCAATTTTTCAGCGCGATGTTCCTGCAGGCCGGCGCCTTCAGTTTTGCGGGCAGTATGATTGTTCTCTACTTCATCGGCCGTGACGTGGAGTCGATCCTTGGGCAAAAACATTTTTTCTATCTTTATCTGTTCGGTCTGGCCGGGGGAGAAGTGGGCCACCTTTTCCTCATGCCTGCGACGACCGTGCTTTTTGCAGCTCCGGGCGGGGTCGCCGCGGTGGTCGTCGCTTTTGCTACGATTCTGCCGGACTTGGAGTTGACCCAATCGCTCTTCTTCATTCCGACGGCAAAACTCAAGGCGAAGTATCTTGGCTCCGCCCTTTTTGCGATCGGTCTCTTGCTGGTCGTCTTCGATCGACAGGGTGTGGTCAGCCATAGCGCTTTACTGGGCGGGGCAGCCGTCGGGTGGCTCTACGCGCATCTCTTGGGCTTCGGCCGGCCTTCGTTTGCGCAGCGCATCCTGCGACGGAGACGGATGGAGGGAGAACGGCGCCGGCAGATGTCGCTGGACGAATTCATCGCCGAGGAAATCGACCCCGTCTTGGAAAAAATTTCGCGCAGCGGCTTTGGGAGCCTAACCTGGCGCGAGCGGCGGGCGCTCGCGGAAGCGCGCGAAAAAATGACTGAACCTCCGCAATAGTGTGGCGGTTGCGGACTCGTTAGGCAAGATTTCCCGGAGCATTCGGCCGGCCCAGGTCACGGCTACCCTTGAGGCAATCGAAGCCAATTGGCCGACGGACGCCTTACCCTTTCTCGAGACTTTATCCAACTTTCCGTTAGGCGAGGAGACCATCTTTCACCTCCTTTCCGTCTCGGGCATCTGCGGCGCGCGCTTGATCCAGCACCCGGAGATCCTTCTCTGGCTCGCGCACACTGATGCTTGTGCCGATCGCCGCGGTTTTGGTCGCATGTTGACAGACCTGCACAACCTCGCAGGACGGGCCTCCCTGGCAGCCGATAATTTTCGCATTCTCCGTTTCTGGAAAGGTCGAGAGATGGTTCGGATCGCGCTGCGCGAGATTTCCGAAGCCGCCCCGCTCGAAGAAACGCTGATCGAATTGTCGCAGCTGGCCGATATCTGCCTAACGACCGTCTACGATCACTGGAATGCTGAACTGCGGCAGCGCTGGGGCTCGCCGGAAAGTCAATTTGCGATCATCGGCTTGGGAAAGCTGGGCGGCCGAGAATTGAATCACAGTTCTGATGTCGATCTCATCTTTGTCTACCGCGATGAGGGACAGCTGACCGCGAACTTTAGCTACCACGAATGGTTCACCCGACTCGGGAACAAGGTGGTGGAGACTTTCGCCGCCTCCGACCCGGCCGGTTCGCTCTTCCGCGTCGATCTGCGGCTGCGCCCGGAAGGCCGCGCCGGGCCCCTCGTCCGTTCGCTCGAGAGCATGGAAAACTATTACGCCGGCTTTGGCGAAATGTGGGAGCGGCTCGCCTTGATTAAAGCGCGGTGGATCTGTGGGGACCGCGAGCTGGCTTACGATTTCTTGCGCCAGCTGCAGCCGTTCATATTTCCGAAAAGTCCCACGCCGGATCTGCTCGACGAGGTTGCCGCGATCAAGATGCGGATCGAACGCGACATCGTCGGCTACGAGAACCGGGAGCGAAACGTGAAGCTTGGAGCCGGTGGCATTCGCGAGATTGAGTTTGTCGTGCAAGCCCTTCAGTTATTGCACGCGGCGCGTCATCCGTTTTTGCAGGAAGCCGGCACGCTCAAAGCGATCCGCGGCCTGGCCGAGCTCGAATTTTTGCCTAACGAAGACGCAGGCAAACTCGAGACCGCTTATCGGTTCTTGCGGCGGGTCGAACATCGTCTCCAAATCGAGGCCGAACAGCAAACCCACACCGTGCCGGAAAATGGGGAAGCGCTCCAAGCCCTCGCCCGGAGCCTTGGTTTCGACGGCGGCCCCGATCTTTTTTCGAGCCTGCACGAGCAGATGCACCGAGTGCGCGCCATTTTCCGGCGGGTCGTGACCGACGCGTCACCTGTCAAGGATTCGAGTGCGGTCGAATTCGCCGAGTTTCGCGACGAAGGACAGGCGGCAAAAAACCTTGCCCAGCTTGGCCAGGGGGCGGCGGGATTTCACGTTGCGCCGCGCACCCGGCAGATTTTTCGCAAACTGCGGCCGCTACTGCTGACCTGGCTTGGCCGTGCGGCAGATCCGGATGCGACACTCACTCAGTTTGTGCGCTTCGTGGAAGCATATGGATTTCGCAGTCTGCTTTTTGAGTTGCTGACGGCAAACCCTCGTCTGCTTGAGCTGCTGGTTAGGACTTTGGACGCAAGTGAGACGGCGGGCGGCTGGTTGATCCGCCGTCCGCAATGGCTCGAGGAGCTGACCAGGAGCGGGATGCTCGATCGCGCCTTTGACGTGGCGCAACATCTGGAGCGGTTGCAATCGTTAGGCGCGACGAGCGCGAATCTCGATCCGTTGCGGATTTATCGACAACGCGAGTTGTTGCGCATTCTTCTGCGTGATGTGCTGAGGCTGGCGCCACTAGCGCAGCTTCTCGCGGAGCAAAATGATTTGGCGGAAGCCTGCTTAATTTTCACAGAGCGGATGGTGAACCCCGACCAGGCGCTCACGATTGTCGCGCTTGGAAAATTCGGTGGTCGCGAAATTGGATACGGCGCCGATCTCGACGTTCTTTTCGTCGGTCAGGAGACGCGCGCGGCACAAAGCTTGATTGCAACTGTCGGGCAATCGAGTGCAGAAGGCCGCCTCGCTCCACTCGATGCGCGGCTCCGGCCAGATGGCGAGAAAGGGCCGCTGGTCTGTTCTCTGGAAACCTTCCGCACCTACTATGAATCGCGGGCCCAGTTTTGGGAGTTGCAATCGCTTACCCGCGCGCGCGCGATCAGCGGGCCACTTCGTTTTGAGTTCGAAGCGCTCGCCCGGGAGATCTGGCGCACAGCAGGCGGTCGATCCGACCTCATGCGGCAAATCGAAGGCATGCTCATCCGGATCGCGAACGAACGCGGGAGCGGGAATGATTTTTTCGATTTCAAAACCGGGATCGGCGGCATGATTGAGGGCGAATTCTTGGTCCAGGCGCTGCAAATGCGGAGCCGCATTTGGGAGCCGAACTTTTTCTCGGCGGTCAAGAAACTCGCGGCGAAGAAGGTAGTGGAAAGGCGCGATGCAATCAGCCTGCAGGACGCCTACACCTTTCTCCGGACATGTGAATCGGTCCTGCGCCGCTGGCAGCATCGCAGCGTTTCCACTTTGCCGGTGACGCGCGACGAAGAAGAGCGATTTGCACGGCGGATGAACTTTGCAACGATCGACGAATTTCATGCACCCTACGGAAAGGCGCGAGAAACGATCCATTCGCTTCGGACCCGCTACCTGGTGGAGTAATTCCCAGGTTGAGAGATTGACCTTGGGTTATGTGGAGCCTCGTCCAATTAATTTCGCCAAGCTATAGAGCAGCCAAAAGCTGAGTGCCACACTGACGGCCAGAATCACGACCAAGGTTACGAGCACAAAAATGACGAATGCCCAATCGCTCGCAGTCGAGCGGCGCGGCACGGACGAGAATTTTTTCAGGAGTTCGTAATTCCGCGCGTTGGATTTAAACCAGAACGAAAAGACATCGCCGACAATCGGGATGATGCCCACCGCTTCGTTAATCAGGATGTTGAGTGACATGCGCGCGAGCAGGATTTTCGGGAGTCCGCGGCGGGCT
>Ga0070665_100006117_pt1 | contig 12305 bp, 12 predicted proteins | sample KBSS13metaG_FD_65862 | JGI IMG/M metagenome (GOLD analysis project Ga0070665, IMG submission 65862) | Switchgrass rhizosphere microbial communities from Kellogg Biological Station, Michigan, USA - KBS S1-3 metaG | ecosystem: Host-associated > Plants > Roots > Rhizosphere > Soil ...
CGGGTGATTGCCGGTCTGACCCGGCGGGCCCCCTTGCGGATGCGGCGGGTTCTGTCCCTGCGCTGCGTCTTGCGTGCCCATGGGCTTCTGTTCGACCATCACTTTCCTCCTGCTGTTAGAGCAAATCGCTACTAGTCCCGATTTGCTCATCCGGGGAACGGCGCATAACACGTCGCGCCGTTCGCGATGGTGAACGGCTGACAGCGCGCACCGTTGCCGGGCTCGGGTCGGCCGACGTGCACCCAATAGGCACCGCCACCGCTTTCGTAAATCAGTTGATCGATACCGAGCGTTACCATGTGCGGCTCGATTGCTTTGCAGATGGCAAGCGGGTCGCCGAACTCCGGCGCTTCGATGTCGGCCGCTCCACCCCAGCGGTGCGCGCTGTTCTCTGCACCGCCGACCAGCGTGTTGACTTCCTCGCACCGGAAGCCCGACGACACGACGACCGGCGCGCCCAGAATGGATCTGATTTCTTCGAGGAGTTCGGCGGTCTTGGTCAACTCGGCAAGCTCGTCATCGTTCGGCGAGTTGTCGATGCCGTTCATCTCGGCCGTTGCACTGTAGGTCAATTCGGCCAAGGTGAAGTGCGGGGTTAGATAGCCTTCGGGCAGCGGCTCGACGGCGGCGCTCGCGTCGACAAGTTCTTCGAGCTTGTCGAGGCGCAGTCGTATCTGATCAATCAGCGAGCGCGCCAACTTCTCGTCGTCGCGTCTCACTTCATCCACCGTGGCGACTGACTGCCGTCGCCGTAGTAGCTCATATGGTTGGAGCGGTCCTCCTGCTGCACGTTGTTCGTGCCGTAGAGCATCGGCTTGCCGACACTCACCCATTGGCCGCCTTGGTACTTGCGCGCGTGCGTCTTGCCATCGGTCGCGCCCTCGTTCGTCGACAGCGTCGACCCGTAGCCGTTGCCGCCCATGACGATCAACTGTTCGCCCGTGTTCTCGCCGTTCGACATCATCACACCGCGTAGCCCATCGGGTGCGAGTATGCCGCCGTTGGCATTGAGCACGTAGCTCCCGAAAATCGAGTTGACCGAATAGGGTTGCTTCATCCCGGCGCCGAAGTTGCGGCTTGAGTTGGGATGCATGACCATGATGTTAGACACGATGGACCACGGCGCGCTGCCGTCGAGGCCGAGATGCTCCATCAAGATACCGTCGGCGCTGTGGTTCTCGGCGTGGACGTTCTCCATCAACCCCTCAAACACCGCGCCGCGCAAGGCGATGCCGTTTGTGGCGTAGCACGTGAAGATGTCGCGCAAGGTGAATTTGTAAATGCAGCCAGGATCGCCATCTGGCGCATAGATGTGCAGGCATCGCCCCGCCGGGCTGCCCGCGTAGCCGTTGCCATCCATGCAGAACTTTTCGAGGTAGAGCCCACGGTTTGAAATGCCGTTCTTGCCTCGATAGGTGATCATGTCTTGGCCGCTCGCACCGCGCCACAGCAGCCGAGTAAAATTCAAGTTCGCGCCCCATGGCATGCCATCGTGGTTCGATTGCTGAATGGTGATCGGCTGCGTCATCTGTATCGGCGTCTTGCTGCCACACGAGCCGACACGTTGCTCGTTGGCGTAGGTCTGCAGAGCGTCGCGCAGTTGGGTCTCGTTGGTTATCGCGTCCATGCCATCACCAGGGGTCGGAGGAATAGGCTCGGGGTTGGGATCGGGGCCGGGGTCCGGCGGGTCGGGCGGTGTCTCGCCGCCAGGACGCAGCAGCGCGCCGCCGCTTATGCGCGTGTCAGGATTGCCGGAAGCGGTGCCGGAATATACCTCAATGTATCGGCCCGGCTCGGTGTCCATGTCCTCGAAGTTGGGCACGACTTCGCCCGTGGCTTTGTCGCGCAACTCATAGGGCGGCGGGCTCATTGCCGTTTCTCCTTGTCGCCCCAGTAGTTCGTGGCGTTGAACTCGCGCCCGAAGTCCATCCGGAAGCGGCGCAGATTGAAATAGTCCTTCGCCAAATCAAACGCGCGCTTGGGCTGCGGCTCGTCCTTGCACTCGGGGTCGCGGTCGCGATGGCGCTCGGGTTCTTTTGCCATGGTCCTACCTCTCACTGTTTGATTTTTCGATCAGTGCCCGCACGGCGTCGCACGTCTCGACGACCGAGACGAACTTGCCGTCGCTTAGGCCGATGATGCAGTGCACGCCAGTGACTATGAGTTGGTTGGGCGTGCCTTTGGTCGCTTCGCTGCTTGGCCGCATGACGGCGATCTGATCGGGGTTCACGATGATCTCGTAACCATCGACCGAATGCAGGACGATCAACACTATTGCGGCGAGAAGGTCCATCACGTCACGCCGTCGAGTGCGTCGCATGCCAGGACCACCCAATCGGCGTCGGCGTCTAGCCTGTCGTGCAAGAGCACGTTGCCCTCACACTCCATCACGTTCGACACGCGCTGAATGGCAAGCGCGCAATTGTTGATCTCCTCGGCGGGTGCGCCGAGCCGCTCTAGCTCGGTGCGCAGTTCGGTCAAGGTCTTGCTGTCTTCGTAGACGAGCTTGTGTTGCATCTGCACGTTGCCGCATAGATGCGACGCGTTGTGCATGCGGGTCGCCGTCTCGCGACAGGCGATGGTGAGCGGGGTCGGCGGCATTGATGTGTCCTCCTAGCGCACGATACCGAAGTACGGTGCGCCACCCAACACGGCGAACAGGATCACAATCAAGCCGATGGCTGCCACGAGACCCATAGCAATTGACTTGGCGTTGGGCGACATCTCGGCGGGCAGCGGCAGAAAGTGAATGATCCAACACACCAGCGCGACGACGACGATAACGATCAGCGCGAAGATTAAAACGTTCATCGTTTGCCTCCCTAGTCGGACACCTTGAAGCCATGGGCGAAACTGCCGAGCGCGGTCGCGGTGCCGGCGTTTAAGGTCACTGACACGGCGTTGGAGACGGTCCAGAAGAACTCGACCTTTTCGCCCACCGCCATGTCAATCAACGCGGTGTTGTGATTGCCGTCCTGATTGCCGCCGAACACCGTGCCCACCGTGTAGTAATCGCGGATCAACGCGCTTGCCGCCGTCATGTGCCGGACGACTGCCGAGACGGTGGCGGCAGCAGCAGCCGACGTGTTGAGGGCTTGCCCAAACAGATACTTGCCGGCGCTCGGCGCGGTGAACGTCGCATTGCTGGCGGTGATCACCACGGCGTTGCCGGTGTCGAAGTCCTCGACGGGCGCTGCGGTGCTGCGGAACATCGCCAAGCTACCAGGGCCGCTCAAAACGTCGTTGGCGGTGATGCGCAGCCGGAACGATGGCCGCACAATCGGATATGCCAACGTGCCATCGCGATTGAAAGAGATCGTCGACTGCACCGCACCGGCATCGCTCAACGATTGCAGCCGCAGCACGCCGGTGCCCGTCATGTTCCATTCCCACCGCTTCTGGTCGATGGGGTTATCGGTGTCCCACACGCCTATCGTTGGCACCGTGCCTTGCGCCAGCAAGTTCAAGGCAGCGAACGCGCCGCCCGATGCCGCGCTGATCGTGATGGCACCCGTCGTCGTGTTGTAGACGAACAACTCGCGGTCGCCGAGACCGGCCGACAGATAGACTTTGAGCTTCCATGCTGACGCGCCGCCGCTGTCGTCAATCCACAGCATGCCCGGAACGATGTAGACCGGCCGCGTCGCGCCGCGATGATAGCTGTGCATCGCGTCGCGCCACTGATTGAGCATGCCGGCGAGTTGCACACCGTCGACGACATAGGGGTCAATCGTGCCGAAGTTATATTGCGTCATGCTGTGGTCCCCTTACGCGGCGAGGGCAAGCGGGATGCCGCCGCCAAAGCCTTGGACGAAGTAATCGATTGACCCGCCGGCAACGGCTGTGCCGCTGGCGTCGCGATGTTCAACGGTGAAGTGATCGGGCGTGCTTGCGGTCAACACGATGTTGCCGCCGGGTGCCAGCCCTTGCCGCGCGGTGATCTGCACCGTTGGCGTCTCAAGAAATGGGACGGCATAGGTGATCGTGAGATGGCCGGTCCCATCAAGCGGGACATCGTTGTCGCCGATGTTGCGCAGCGGGATTTCAATCCATACCTCGGCGCGAGAGATGCGCGCGGTCGTCGACAGGTCATAGACCATGCCGTGCATTTGGAATTGAAAGCGGCGGCCCGTGAGCACTGCCGACTTCAACGGCGTCCAGTCATCGAACGTCGTACCGTCTTGGCTGACGCGGACATCAATATGCGCGTCCCATTGATCGCTAGCGCCAAGCGCAAGCGGCTGCGCCATTGCCAGCGGTCGCCACGTCGACATCGAGTTGTTGACGCCGCTCGCAAGCGGCACTGCCGAGGCAAGCGGCAGCCAACGCGACATCGTCGTCCCGATGAATGCGCCATGCCCTTCGATCAGTGCAATGGCCGACACAGAGCACACGATGCCTAGATCAAGCTCGTCCTCAAACAAGTACGTGCCGAGCCGCGTCGGCGTCTGGTTCATGATGACGTTGCGATGACCTTGGAAGAGCGCCGGGTCGACGGGCTCCGGTGCTTCCGGCGGCGGCAGCAGCAACTCGCCGAGACTGCGGTGCCAATTCGTGCCGAGGTTGCCGCCCCAATCGGTCTGCTCCACGATGTTGTCGACGTGCACGTCGTCGGTGATTTGCTCCACCAGGATCGCCACGGCGGGCTGCGCACTCTCCTGCCCTAGGCTATCGATGGTCTTCACCATGAAGGTGCCCGACCGCGTCGGCGTCGTTATCTGCGTGGTGTTGCGGTCAACCATGCTGATGGAGGTTGTCGCCGTCGGCCATGTCGCCGAGCCATCGGTCGATGGATGCCACTTGATCCAATAGTACATCACATCGATTTCGCCGGTGGGCACCCAATTGAGCGTCGCCACGCGTTGTTGTGCGGTGATGAACAACGCTTCCGGCGGCAACGGCGGTTCGGTGAGACCGATCGGTGTGAAGGTGAGGACGACCGTTTGCGAGCGTCGCCCTAGCTGATCGTAGCCCGATAGAAAGACCGTCCACACGCCTTGCCGCATCGCCAGCACTTCCTGCGACACGCCGAAGACACGGCGATAAATCCGGGTGTCGTCCGCCGGCCCCTGCAGTTCGATTTGATAGTGTGTGATGCGCGGATCACTCGACGGCAGCCACGAAAGCACGATGCCGAATTGCGGTAAGCCGCTGCCGTCAAGATAGATGAACTCCTTGAAGGTGAGATCGGACGGCGGCAGCAACGGCCCCGATGGCACCAGCGAGAATGGCGGCAGCGGGACCATCGCCGAGTTGTCGACGTAATCCCACTTCTCGACGTGGTACTCTGTCGCGACGATCTCATAGACGCCGTCACGGTCGGCAATCGCGTTGACCCGCCATTGCCTCGGCACAACGGCGGTGCTGGTGGCGACCCACATCGAGCCCGCCGGCAACGGTTCGGGCTTGGTCAACATCACGTTGTCACTGCCATCGATGCCGGCGATACCAAGGTAGTAGACGCGCGGCGGATTGTCGGGCGTTGCAGCGCTGCCCACGGTGATCAGCAGTGACCACGCTGTCGGGTCGGCTCGCATCTCCTCCGGAAACTTGTCGAGCGTCACGAGATTGATTGCGTCGTTCGCCAGCAGTCGCCCGCCGATGCGCGCGCCGACGCGGCTCGGATCGCTTATGGCAATCAACTGGCCGGGCCGCACATCGGCGTTCTCTAGGCCCGTGCGGAACGTGACGACCTCGGTTTCAAAGTGCGCCGTGTAGATCAGCCATCGCCCGAAGCGCTGTGCCTGCCCGCGCGATGTGCAGCCGAAGTAGGTGACTTGCGTGTCGCGATAGCCGTAGCGCGCGACTAGGGCGGGGTCTTGGACGAGCTCGACGGTCGCCTCGTATTTATTTTCTGGATCGTTCCACGTGACGGCGACGGCGGTGTGGCGCGCGCGCACGTCGGCGCTGGTGTAGTCGAAGATGCCGTTTTCGACATCGGCGTTTGTGAAGAGACGTTCGGGATCGTAAAGCCGACGGTCCTGCACCAGCATGATAGTGCCGTTGGCGTAGTACAGCGTGGCCAGCATGTTGGACGCGAGCGCTTGCAACACGCCGAAAGCGTCCTGCCTCGTGTTGATGACACAGTTGAGCGTGTAGCGGACTTCGATTGCGCCCTTGCCATCGGCGCACGGCTGATCGTTCCACAACGCCGCTTCATAGAACGACCACTTATCGACCGCCGCCGCATCGATGGAGTTGCCGACACCCCAGCGCGTATTAGTCAGCATGGCATAGAGCAACCACGCCGGGTTGTTGGTCCACGCCACTTTGAAAGTGCCGTCCCAATCGCCGGAGATCGAATGCGCATAACCATCGTAGTTCGTCGGGATCATCACGCACACGCCATCAAGCAGATAGGCGCGACGCGGCAGCGTTTGAAATTCCTCGGCATCGAGGGCGACGGCGACCACGCTGCTGTCGCTGTAATTGATCTGCCCGTCGATGATCTCGGTATAGCTTGAGAAGAACGTGCGGTTCTGAAACTCCGATGTCGTCTCGTCGGGCGACAGTCGCTCAATGCGGACATCGATCACGCCAGCGGTGAACGGCAGCGCGACGCGCACTTGCCGCTCATAGACCGAGACCGTCTTGCCGGCGATTTGTTCGGTGACAGCGTTGGTCCACGGTCCGCCGTCCACGCGATAGTCGAAAGCGTAGGCGACATGGTGCCCGGTCACGTCGCCGTCTTGCTCGGCATGGAACAACGATTGCAATCTGATCTTGTAGCGAATGGCGCTTATCGGCGTGTTGACACGACGCACGACAGGATCGTGGTACTTGCATTCGACGCCGACCGCGAACTCCGCTTCGCCGACCGGCCAGCCAGGAATGGGGTCTTGATCGGGGAAGCCATATCGAAACTCGGCGTTGTAGAGTTGAAATTGAAAGTTGCCGGCTTCGTCCTGCACGGGCGTATCGTCGAGGAAGACCGAGCGCCAAACCTTGCTGCCATCGACGCGACCATAGTGCAGGCCAGACACCGGCCCTTCGCTCAACAACTCAAGAACGCGCGCCGTCGAACGGCTGCGCAAGGTGTCGGGCTGAATGCTCGGCTGCTGTGGCTGCGCGGGCGTCGGCGCGCCCTTGCCCATCTTGCGCGCGATGCGGCGCGGATCGGCGATGGTGCGTACGGTGATCTCGTCGCGGCTCATACGGGAATGTCCTCGGTGTTGATCGAACCGGCGACCAGCACCGACCCCACAAGATGCGTTCCCATCACGACAGGCACCGGCCCGCCTTGCTGGATGTTGTTGCTAACACCCGTGAACAAGAACGATGGCCGGTCTTCCGGTCTCGCCGTGTCGGTCGCTTGCGATGGGTCTTGCGTCAAGTGCGGTGTAAGCAGGCCGGCGACGCCGCCCATGACCAGGGACAGGCCCACACTCACCATGATGCCGGCGAGCGGCCCGGCAAGCCCACCCGTAAGAATGACCGCCGCCGCTATCAAAACAGTGCCGACAATGATCTTGCCGATATTCGTCGCGTCCTCGCCGTGCGGCGGATGCGCGGGCACGATGTGGAGCGGCTGGCTGCCCGCCTGCATGTTGATATGTTCGACAGCGATGCTGTTGGCGAGGTGCGGCGGTCCGACGATCACGCGCCACAGGCCGGCACGAAAGACCTTCGATAGCTTGGGACGCAGCGTGATCAACGCGCGCACCGCTTCGGCTGGTGTCGCGACATCGAGCCGCCAGCGTCGACCGAACTGCCGGCCCGGTGCGCCGTGAAGATAGATGTCACGCAACATGAACATGCCTCAACGCGTAGGTGGCGAGATGTTGATAGCGCGCGCGCGGCACGGTCGCGCTTAGGCGGGTCGGGTCGACGGCCTTTGCACCCGATGCATGGTGCAGCAGCAGCCCATTGCCGATGACGAGCGCGCCGTGCATCGGTACGGCATGGTTGAAGTTGAAAAGCAGCACGTCGCCCTCTTGAGTGGCGAGCGATGGGTCGATGCGCTCGAAGCCCGTAGCCTCGAAGCCGTCGAGGTAGAGATTTTCGCCCTTGCTCCACCATGACCAGTCGCGCGGCTTGTCGGGCACATCGATGCCGCGCAGCCGATACCAATCGCGCATGAGCCCGTAACAGTCGTGCACGCCATGGCGGAAGCCGCGACCAAGCAGAGGTTGCGGCGACAGTTGATCGCCGAACGCAAACAAGTCGGGATCGGGCAACGACAAGATGACGAACGGAATACCAAGTTGCTGCTGATAGATCATGTCGTGCGCAGACGGCGAGCCGAGCCCGTTCGGGTGGCTGTGAAAGAACAGGTCGGCGTTGGCGACGCGCAAAAGGTCTTCGTCGCTCAACAACACGTCGTCGTCTGGCGTTGTCGAGACGTTGTCGAGAGGTTGCCATTGATTGCTCGTGACGATGCCGGCCGCTTCCTTGGGGAACTCGGCGATGGCATGCGCGCGCGCCACTTCATCGATAGCTGGCGTCCATGCGCGCGGCAGGACGGGACACATCGGCACTTTGGTTTTCATTTGACGCGCCCCACCGCTGGAAAGAACCGCGCCGGCAGCGGTGCGCCGCCGAACCGCTTTTGGCAGCCCGTCACGGTGCGCGAGCATTGGTCGAGATAGTCCGGACACGATTGATCGTTGACGTTGAAGTACGTACCGCCGGTGTAAGGGCACGTCGCTTTGTTGTAGTCGAACAAGCCGCTTTCAGGGATCGACCCCGTCTGCACCCAACGTCGGTAAACGTGGCTGCAGAAGTCGCGCATGACCAGCCGGCGCGGCAGCATCACGCCCTCTTGATCCATCTGCGCGGCGAGTTTGAAGGTTATCGACAGCGCGTTGTGCGCGGTCTTCTGCGCCACCGTGAACTTGTCGCGCGAGATCATCGCGTTGGGGTCGGGCGTGCTGCCATCGTCGAGGAAGCGACGCAAGGTGAGGATGCGCACAAGTTGCGCGCCGAGAAGCCCGTTGAAACTATCAAGCAGCAGATTGCCCGCGCCGTAGAGATTGCTGATCGTCACTGACGGCGTTGGGATTGCGCCCTTCGTCGTCATCTCGAAGCCTTCGGCCTGCATCGGCAGCGGCGCATAGGGCAGCCCGCCCCACATGATTTCATGCTCGGCGTCCTCGGCGCTGGTGAAGTAGAACCACGGCCCGCCAAGCATCGTCGTGTCGAGTTGGAAGAGCCTGATCAGCCCTTCCGTAATCAGTTGCGATGACGGCGGCATCAGGCTTGCGCTCCTATCGCCGTGTGGAGCGCTTGGACGTGCGCGTAGTGGTCGGCTTCCTGCGTGTCGTTGAACGGCGCTCCAACGACGGCGAACGAAGTGGCAGCAGGACGAAAGCCCGCCGCCGTGCCGACGTTGTTCAGGCAGCCGATGAACAACGGGAGGGTAGGCATCACGGTATTGCCGACCGTCAAGCCGGCGCTGTCGGGCTGGCGCACGCCATTGCGATAGCCCTGCATCGTGGTCGCGCCGCCTGCTCGGCTGCTCGTCGACAGGCCAAGGTTATCGGTCACGGTGTAGTTTCCGCCCGACGAACACGCAGACGCAACCATTGCGGTGTTAGCCTTGGCGCGCATCGTCAGATTGTTTCCTGTCGAGTGGCTCACGCCGAACGACGTGGCATTGAGAGCGGTCGCCGGCGGCCGTTCATAGATGCCGATGCGCATATTGCCGAGCGTCATCGTTGTTGTATGTGACGTGACGATAAAGCCCGAGTTGAGATAGCTCGTCAGGCCATCAAAGGTGTAGCCGCGATTGGCGACGAAGACCGGCGAGTTGACCGCGCTCGCAAGGCGCCGTTGCTTCAACGACATGCGTGCCTGCACCGCGTTCTCGCCGCACAGGAACCAATAATCGTCGGTCAATGCCCAGCAGCCCGCCGCCTTTTCGGCTTTGACGAACGTCGACACAAGGTCGAGGCGCGCGCCACTCACCGAGCCGCCGGCCGATGCAACGGCCTGTGCCCAACTCCACACGTCAAGATCGGGCGGCGGCAACAAGCTCGGCTGGGGATTGTAGCAGCGCACGAACTCGGCACTGAGATTGCCGACCTTCGCGCCCGCCCCTGTGCGGTCGACGATGGTCGCCGCCCACGTATCGCAGTACACGAAGCGCTCGGCGGTTTCATCGGGTGGCAGAAAGTAGAAGCCCGCCGCGCCGTTGGCTGCCAGGAAAGCATCCATCGCGTTGAGCGTCGCGAGATCGACGAACGGGAATTGCAAGGACCACTTCGGCAAGGTCGGATTGAGCCCGCGCGTCAAGCGATGCACGTAGCCGTCGCCGTAGTCGGTTTGCTCGACGCGCAACTGCGTGCTACGCGCCGCGCCGGGCTGCGCGCACCATTGCCATGATGGTTCGGTCATGCCGTCAACCCTGTGGTGTTCGTGTAAAGCGTGCCGCCGGGTCGCCGCTCGCTGGCGATGACGCTAACGACCGCTGCCTTCACGCGCCGGCCGAACTCCAATGCGGCTTCGGGATTGCGCGCGCCGTCCGCTTTTCTCATGTCGAGGTTGACGACGACCGTTCCGCTATCGTCGTTCGCACCGTTGGGCACGATGGTCCCATTGACGCTTGGCACGAACGTCTCGGGTCCTCGCTCGCCGACTGTGTACGCGCTGCCAGCCGACACCGGACCGCCGGCCGCACGTCCCGGCGCGCTCGCTATCGTGCCCGAGCCCGGCGCTTTACCGCCGCCGCCCGTGGAGAAGTCCAGCAGCAGCCCGATAGCTTTCGCCGCCAGATACTTGATGATCATGCTTTGGATCATCGCGGCGAACGATGCAGCGAACTTGGGGAAATCGAGTTCGCCTTTCTGAATAAACTCGGTGAGTGCATCGGTCATCATCTCGAAGCCCGATGTCACTAGGTTCGCGCCCGTGTTGAACTCGTTGTAACGCTCTGTGATGTTGCGCGCGGCGAACTCCATGCCCGCGCCCATGGCTTTCAAATCGTCGCCCGACTTCTGCGCCGCCGCTGCCTGTAGCTTCTGCTTTTGGCTGGCGTCGGCGACCGCAAGCGCATACTCCTCTTGCGTGATCAGGTTCTTTTTGAGCGCTTCGTCGAGATAGTAAATCTTGTCGGTGAGTTCTTTCGTGCCATCGCCATATTGCTGGTTGGTCTGATCGGCGACTTGCTGCACACGGCCAAGCTCGGCGAGTTCAAACTTCAACTTTTCGAGCGTCTCGACGAGCGGCGTTATCGTCTTGATTTGGTCGGGCGTCAGTCCCTTGCTAAAGGACGAGATCGATTTGCCGATGTCGACTTGCAACTTCGCCAGTCGCTCGGCCTGCTTGGTCGGCATGTTGCCGGCCGACTTGTTGAATTCATCAATGCCGGCTTGCGCTGCCTTGGTCTCGTCCTCGATACGCTTCATCGCCTCGGCGAACTTGTCAGCACCCGCCGTCGCCTTGATGGCCGGGTTCGTGCCGTCGGTGCGCGTCGCGGTCGCGGTCGTCGGCTTGGCCGTCAGTTTGGCGAGCGCGTTTTTAAGATCGGTGACTTTCAGTTGGGCGACAGCAACGTCGTTGGCATAGCGGATCACTTCACCGCCGAACGCAGCACCGCCGCGCTTCGCGCTCTCCAACGCCGCCTCATAGTCAGCCAGTTGTTTTTCTGCCGCGCGCAACTGGCTGGTGGCCACGTCGATGGGATCGCCAATCGACTGCATCATCATGACGGCAGCGGGGATGCCGACAATCGTGCTGGCGAGGGCGAGTGCTGTCAGGGACTTGACGAGCGCGTCGAGGTTGCCAACGCTGATTGCGTTGATGGCGTTCGCGATGCTCGTAAAGCCGGCCGCGACTGCGCTGAACAACGCGCCCTTCACAGCGGCATAGAGCGGCGCGAACAACACTTCGAGTTTCTTGGCGCCTTTGTCGGCTTGGTCCGCCATCTCGGCCATCGACTTGATGACTTCGGGCGAGTGAACCAAGCCCATGTCTTGTAGTTCTTTGTTCACGTCGGCGAGCGGCCGCTTCCATTGCTCCAAGATCGCCGACACTTGCTGTCCGCTCTTGCCGAATACCGCAACCTCGGCGGCCGACCGCCTCGCCGGGTCTGTGATGCTGGTGATTGCTTCCGCGATCTCTTGCAAACGCTGCGTTGTCGACTTGGAAGACCCATCAAGATTGTTGATCTTGACGCCGAGTTCGTTGAGCGTCTCGATAGCTTCCTTATTGCCCTCGGTCGCCTTGCCGACGAAGACGTTAAACTTGCCGATGGCACCGCCGGTCGCTTCGATGTTCTGGCCGGCGAGGTACGCCGCATTCTGCAACGTCTGGAAGTCCTCGACGGGGATTTTCAAGTTCTCGGCCATGTCGGCCATGGCATCGAT
>Ga0070665_100006119_pt1 | contig 12302 bp, 7 predicted proteins | sample KBSS13metaG_FD_65862 | JGI IMG/M metagenome (GOLD analysis project Ga0070665, IMG submission 65862) | Switchgrass rhizosphere microbial communities from Kellogg Biological Station, Michigan, USA - KBS S1-3 metaG | ecosystem: Host-associated > Plants > Roots > Rhizosphere > Soil ...
AGCCGAGCTCGAGCGCGGCAAGGCACTGGCGCTCCGGCCGCGTCTGGACTGGGATATCCCGTATCTGCGCGCACTGAAGGCGCCGACCCATCAGGTGCTTCGCATCACGCTCGAGCGTTCCGGCATCGCGACCGAAGTGCGCGACGTCGATGTGCGCGTGCATCCGCTCGACGATGCGCTTTACTACGTCCGCGAAGGCAAGGATCGCATCGATCTCGGCTGGGTATTCGCCGCGTATGTGAATCCCGAAGATCCCATCGTCGAGGAGATCGTCGCGACCGCGCGCGAGTTCGACGCGGACTTCGATCAACCGGCAGACAGCGCCGAGGCAACGCTGCGCAAGGCGCACGCCGTGTGGGCCGCGCTGACGCGCCATGGCCTCCGCTACGCGGCCGGTGATCCGGCGCTGAGCCGCGGGCCGGTTCTCTACAGCCAGCGCGTGCGCCTGCTCGCTGACGTGTGGAAAGAGCGCCGCGCGAATTGTCTCGATGGCAGCGTGCTGATCGCATCGGTGCTCGAACGCATCGGCATTCCGGCATTCATCGTGCTCGTGCCGGGCCACGCGTTCGTCGGCTATCGCTCGGAAGGCGAGCAGATGGAGCTCCTCGAAACGACCGTGCTCGGTGCTCGCACCGACGCAGAGGATGGACGCTCGCCCGCAGCGGACGATGCCGCCATTGCCGCCAATTTCGAGGCGGCGCGCAGCGCCGGCCGCGCGCGCTGGCGGCGCGTGTCGGCCCGTTTCGACCGCCGCCACGCGCCGGATTACGCGCTCATCGATATCGGCATCGCGCGCTCGTATGGCATCATTCCGCTCGGCGCTCACGGGGAAGACGGCGGCGAGGAACGTGCCAGCCCGACAGCCGGCGCCAGTCCAGCAGCCGACGCCGCTCCAGCCGCCGGTTCTTCGCGCAAAAGCAGCTCCCAGTGAATTCCGAACCCGACGAAGACAAGCTCGATCGCATCAAGTCTGAGATCCGGTCGGACGCAGATGCCGCGCGCGAGCGCGTGACGCTGCCGGAACGGACGTCGGGTCGCAACCCGTCGAATGATTCGCATGGCCGCGAGCAGCACGCATCGATCGCGGCGCTCGCGCAACACGCGGGACCGGCGTTCGTCGATCACGCCTATCGCACGATCCTGCACCGCCCACCCGATACCGAAGGTTTCGCGCGGCAGATGGCGATGCTCGGCGCGGGTGCGAGCAAGGTCGAAGTGCTCGGCGATCTGCGCTACTCGGCCGAGGGCCGCCGTCATGCGGCGCCGATTCCGGGTCTGCTGCCGCGTTATGCGCTCGCCAAAGTTGGCCGCGTGCCGGTGCTCGGCGCGGTCGTGCAATGGTTCATCGCGCTCGCTGCGCTTCCGCATCTGCTGCGCCATCAGCGTGCGACCGAGGCGTCGCTCGCCGTGCGCTTCGGCGAAACCGCGACGGCGCTGCAAGCGGCCGAACAGCGCGATGCGGAGCTCCGAGAAGCGATCGATGGTACGCGGTCCGATCTCGCCGACGCGGTCGCCGCGCTGTCGGCACGGTTGACGCAAAGCGAGACGTTCACGCAGCGCACGCACGCCGACGTCGTCGAGTTGCGCCAGCTCGCGCTGACGATGAATCACTGGACCGTGCAGGTGCGCAAAAGCATCGACGCGATCGAAACGGCGGAAGCGGAGCTGCGCGCGCGCAATGACGAAACGTCGGCGGCGATCATCCTGCGTGCACGCGAGCACGACGCGCATCGCGCGGCGCGACTGCAGGCGTGGGCGACCGAGCTCGCACAGCGTATTCCGCGCGACGCGACGGTGCTCGATCTCGCCGGCGGATCGGACTGGCTTGCGCAATTGTCCGCGCGCGGCTGGCGCGCGAGCTCGATCGAAAACAACACGGCGCTGCATCGCGAGGCGCGTGCGCGCAACCTCGACGTCACGCTCGGAAGTCCTCGCGGCTTGCTCGCGCGCATCAGCGATGCGTCGCTCGATGCGCTCACGATTGCTTCGCCGGATCGCATCGTCGACGAGATGCCGGCGGCCGAGCTCGTGCGTGAGGCGCATCGAATACTGAAATCCGGCGGCTGCCTGATGATCGGTGCCGCGCCGGCGGAATTCTCCGCGTCGACATTGGTCGCTGTCGGTTTCGCCGAACCGAAGTCGTCCGACGCCGCCGGCAGCAAAACGCTTTTCGCGGTTCGCACGTGAGCCGGGCAAGCCTGCGTTGTCACGTGTGTTCCCGGTCGATCGGCGATGACGATCACGCAATCGCGCGCGGCGCGGGCGCACGAGCGGAATCGTTTCCGTCATGAATATTGCGGTCCTCGTTCCGGTCCTCAGCGACAAGGACGCCGTCGGCGCCGACGCGCTTGAAATGGCCGCGGCGCTCGAACGGCTCGGACATCGCGTGCGCGTGTTCGCGCAGACGACGATCGGCCGTGTCGGCAAGACATCGAAGCCCGCCGCGCTCGCGGAATTCGTCGCGGCGCCGGATGATCTCGTCATCTATCACTTTTCGTTCGGCTGGCCGCCGGCGCTGCCGTTGCTGCGTTCGCTGAAGTGCCGGCGCATCGTGCGCTATCACAACATCACGCCGCCGCGATTCTTCGAAGGCTATTCGCCGGAGTATGTCGTCGCGTGCGAATGCGGGCGCGCCGAAATCAAGCCGCTGGCGGAGCTTGATTGCGAGCTCTATCTCGGCGCGTCGCCGTTCAACGTCGAGGATTTCCTCGAAGCCGGCGTCGCCGCGGAGCGCACGGCCGTGCTGCCGCCGTTCAACCGCGTCGATCGCCTGCTGCACGCGGAGGCCGATATCGCGCTGCTCGATCGGTATCGAAGCGCGGCGAGCACCTGGCTCAGCGTCGGCCGCCTGGCGCCGAACAAGAATCACTTTGCGCTCGTCGACGCATTCGCCGTCTATCGACGTGCTCATGACGCCGCCGCGCGCCTCCTCGTCGTCGGCCGCGCCGATGCGCGACTTGCGAGCTATACGAATGCCGTGCGCGCGCGCATCGAGCAGCTCGGTCTCGGCGACAGCGTGCATTTTCTGAGCGACGTCAATGACGGCGAGTTGAAAGCCGCGTATCTCGTCGCCGACGCGCTGGTCAGCCTCAGCGAGCACGAAGGATTCTGCGTTCCGCTGGCCGAAGCGATGGCGCTCGGCACTCCGATCGTCGGCTTCGCCGCCGGCGCGGTCGCCTGGACCGCCGGCAATGCCGCGCTGATCTGGGAAGAAAGCGATCCGTATCTTTACGCGGCGTCGGTGGCGCGCCTCCGCGATGACGCGCCGTTGCGACAGCTCCTGCGCGAGCGCGGATTCGCGCGCCTGCACGACGCGTTCTCGACCGATGCGCTGGTACGCGCGCTCGGCGATGTCATCGGACGTTTCGCATGAAGCGCATCGCGATCGTCGTGCAGCGTTGCCATCCGTCGGTCGTCGGCGGATCCGAGGCGCTCGCCTGGCAATATGCGCGGCTGTTGTCGAGCCGGTTCGACGTCGAGATCTTGACGTCGACGGCGAGCGACTACATGACCTGGAAGAACGATCTCGCGCCCGGTGTCGAGTTGCGCGACGGCATTCCGGTTCGGCGCTTTCCGGTCGCGATCACGCGCGACAAATACTGGTTCGCGCTGCACGCGCGCCTGATGCGCGAAGTGCACGCGACGCGCACGCGCGCCGGCGCCGAGCGCGTGTACTGGCGCGAGGCGCTCGAGGACGAATTCATCCGCTTCCAGGGCCCGTACTGTCCCGAGCTGCATGCGTTTCTCGCGGCCAATGTCGAGAGCTACGCCGCCGTCGTGTTCTGCACTTATCTCTATCCGACGACGTATTTCGGTATCCGCAGTGTGCCGGCGCAAAAAGCGATCCTGGTGCCGACGCTGCACGACGAGCCGCCGGCGTATCTGCGCGTCTTCGCAGAGCGGTACGGCGAGTATCGCAATCGCATCTGGCTGACGGATTCGGAACAGTTCGTCGCCGCGCGACTCTGGGACAGCGACGACGGCGAAGTCATCGGCATGGCCGTCGAGCATACCGAATCGACCGAGCCCGAACGGCGCGCGGCGCCGTATTTTCTCTACAGCGGCCGCATCGAAGAGGGCAAGGGCTGCCGCGAGCTGCTCGATGCGTTCCAGAGTTTCCGCAAGCGCAGCAAGATCGCGGCGACGCTCGTGCTGACCGGCGTCGACAACATGCGGCTGCCGCAGCGCTCGGATATCGAATTCCTCGGTTTCGTCGACGAGCGGCGCAAGCTCGCGCTGATGGCCGGCGCGGCGGCGTTCGTGCTGCCGTCGGAATACGAGAGCTTCAGCATCGTGACGCTGGAAGCGATGGCGCAGCGCACGCCGGTTCTGGTCAATGGCCGCTGCGACGTGCTGCACGATCACATCGAGCGTTCCGGCGCCGGCTTCGACTACCGCACGCCGGAAGAGCTCGCGGCGCTGATGGAACGCGTGCTCGCCCTCGACGCGACCGAACGCACACGCATCGGCGAAGCCGGCCGGCGCTACGTGCTCGATCGGTATTCCGAAGACCATGTGCGCGAACGGCTCGTCGAAGCGGTCGAGCGCATCGCGACTGCGGCGATGGCGCCGGCAAGCGCAAAGAAATCCCATCCCCCTCTCCCGCTTGCGGGAGAGGGTCGGGGTGAGGGAATTCTCGAATCGCCCTAGGCGGTCGAATCCAGACGGCGAATGATTTGCTTCGGCCGACCCTCACCCCAGCTCTCTCTCGCAACTGGAGAGAGAGAAAGGTAATCAGCGCGCGATAAAACGTATCGTGAAGCGCGCGCCGCCGAGCGTCTCCGAACGGCTCGCGGTGATCTCGCCCTGATAGGCGCGCAGGATGTCCTGCACGATCGCGAGCCCGATGCCGTGGCCTTGCACGCGCTCGTCGCCGCGCACGCCGCGCTGCAAAAGATGCTCGACGTTTTCCTCGGCGACGCCGGGGCCATCATCCTCGACGATGAGCTCGAGGCCCGAACGCCGGCCCGTGCCGCCGGGCAAAACGCTCGCGCTCAGCAGCACGCGCCGCCGCGCCCACTTGAACGCGTTCTCGACGAGGTTGCCGAGCAATTCGAGAAGGTCGCCCTGATCGCCGTGGAAGCGCGCCGCCGGAGCGATGTCGAATTCGCAGAGCACATTCTTGTGCGCGTAGACTTTTTCGAGGCTGCGCACGATCTCCTCGGCATACGGTTCGAGCGGCAACGGAGCGGCGAATGTCTGGTGTCCGGAAGTCGCTGCGCGCGACAGCTGGTACGCGACGATCTCGTCCATGCGGCCGACCTGCTCGAGCACGGTCCAGCGCAGGTCTTCGCCTTCGCCAACCGATTCGAGCTGGCTGCGCATGACCGCGAGCGGTGTCTTGAGGCTGTGCGCGAGATCGGAAAGCGTGTTGCGATAGCGCATCAGGCGATCGCGCTCGGCGTCGATGAAGCTGTTGAGGCTCGTCGTCAGGCCCGAGAGCTCGAGCGGATACGCGCTGTCGAGATGATCCTGGCTGCCGCGCTCGACGCGCGCGAGATCGCCGACGACTTTGCGCAGCGGCGCGAGGCTCCAGCGCAACACGACGACGAGCAGCAGCAGCAGGACGACGCCGGTCGCGCCTAGCCAGATCGCCAGCGTGCGCCGGTACACGTCGACCTGCTCGCGCAGCCCGCCGACTTCTTCGGCGACATAGAACGTCAGGTGCAGATCGTTCTTGACGCCGATCGTCCAGTCGACCCCTTGCGCGAGCATGAAGAGCTCGCCGACCGGTGTCTTGAGCGGTCCCGAGAAACGCACTTCACCGCGCGGCAGCTCGGCGTTGAACGGCAGATCGCGATCGCCGGCGGACGGCGATCGCCACTGGTTCCCTTTGATGTTGACGATCTTGTCGGAAATGATGCCGGCGTAGAGACCGCTCGGCACCGGACGGTCGAAACGCGGATCGGGACCGACCTCCGGCGGAATCAGCGATCCCGAGCGCGACGTGTCGGCAGCGGCAAGGTACGCGTAGATGTAGCCCTGCAGGCGGTCGCGCAGCGCGCTCTCGGCCGCTTCATAGAACGCGCGGTCGAGAGCGAAGAAAGCCAGTCCGAGAAAGGCCGCGAGCACACAGCTCGCGGCAGCGAGTGAACGCGCTTGCAGCGATAGCGGGCGCGCCACGCTCGCTATGTCCGTCAGGTGTTGCTGGCTTCGTCGTTCGTCGCGGGTTGCGTCTCCTCGGCTTCGCCGGCCGAGCTGTCGGTGCGTTCTAGCGCGAAACGATAGCCGCGGCCGCGCACGGTTTCGATCGGCTTGATCGCGTTGTCGGGATCGAGCTTGCGGCGCAGGCGGCCGATGAACACTTCGAGCACGTTCGAGTCGCGATCGAAATCCTGCTGGTAGATGTGTTCGGTCAGATCGGCCTTCGACACGAGCTCGCCCGCGTGCAGCATCAGATATTCGAGCACCTTGTACTCGTAGCTGGTGAGATCGACGGGCTGGCCGTTGACGCTGACCGTCTGCGCCGTCGTATCGAGCGTGATCGGCCCGCACTCGAGCAGCGGCCGCGACCATCCGCTCGCGCGGCGCACGAGCGCATTGAGTCGCGCCAGCAATTCTTCGACGTGGAACGGCTTGACCAGGTAATCGTCGGCGCCGTTCTTGAGGCCGAGCACCTTGTCCTGCCAGCTCGAACGCGCCGTGAGGATCAGGATCGGACAGCGCTGCCCGGCCTCGCGCAATTGCTTGACGAGGTCCATGCCGGAAAGCTTCGGCAGGCCAAGATCGATGATCGCGACGTCGAACGGCACTTCGCGGCCGAGATAAAGGCCTTCCTCGCCGTCACCCGCGGCGTCGACCGCGAAGCCATCACGCTTGAGACGGGCCGCGAGCGTTTCGCGCAGCGGCGCCTCATCTTCCACCAGCAGTACGCGCATCTTCATCTCCTAGAAAATCTTCGGATCTAGTCATTGCCGGGCCGATGTCCCGGGACTTGCCATCACGCAGCGGCCTGCCACTTGCGGTGCGTACGTTCGACGGATCACCCCGGGCCATCAGCGCCGGCTTGAACCGGCTACTGCTCGGCCGCCACCTGCACCACCCGCACCTGGCCATCGAGCGTGAGCACCTTGATCCGGTAAACCTTGTGCTTGCCCATCGTCAACGTCTGCACCGACAGCACCTTGCCGTTGGTTTCCTGCTGCACTTTCGCCACTGCTTCCTGCACGCTGAGCTCACGCGCCTCGGCGCTGGCCAGAAATGCCATCGCAAGCACGCAGAGTGAAACCCGCATCAGGTGAAGGAAGTGTCGTGCTTGCATGCTTGGCACTCGGGCTCCAGCAACGCCAGCGCGCCGGAAACGCATGCAGTCTCGTCAGCGGGTTTTGAATTTCGGCTGAACTCGTTCATTTGCACGCCGCGCTGCGCTCGCGATAGCCCTGCGCCAAAAAAAGAGGCCGCGCCCGTTTCCGGACGCGGCCTCAAGGGCAGTTCAAGCGTTGCGATTACGGCGTCGAATCGAAGCCGTTCGCGAAGATCGTGTCGGTATCGCTGCCGCATCCCTGCAGCTTGATGTCGTCGATATACCAACCTTCTCGCGGACTTGCGTTGTTGGTGCCGAGACGGAAGCGGAACTGGGCGTCGTGGCCGGCGTACGGCGAAATGTCGACGATCACCTGATCGTAGGCCGACGCGAGCCCACACCATGCCTCGCTTCCGGCCAGCGGATTGCCGCTGCCGCCACCGACCGTGCCCGTGTAGCCACCCTGGAGGAACTGGTTCGCCGGAACCTGCGAGAACGAGCCTCCGTCGAGCGCAACTTCGAGGACGCCACCGTCGGCGCAGCTGGTGCCCGATCCTTCGATCAGCGGCCAGTGCTCGAACTGGAAGTTGAGACCGCCGAGATCGACCGGCAGCGCGATCACCGGAGACGTGAGCCTCTGATCGCTGATCGAGCTCGCATCGACCGCCTTCCACGAGAACGGCGGCGAGTTCGGACGGCTGCCCGAGATGCTCCACGTATCGGTGCCCGCAGCGGCGTCGTGCGTCCACTGGTCGTCGCCGGACGGGACATCGTCACTGAACAGGACCTGCGTCGTCGTTCCGGTGCTGCACTCGCCCGGTGCCGGGGCGGTGCGGAACGAGTAGACCGCGCTGGCGTTCGTGCCGCACGTGTTCGTCGCGGTGACGCGCCACCAGTACTCGGTGTCGACCGCGAGCGGAGCGCTCGGCTGGAACGAGGTTCCGTCGACCGTGTCGGTCACGACGATGTTCGTGAAGGCGGCATCGGTCGCGAGCTCGAACAGATACGTCGACGCCTGATCCGACGCTTCCCACGTGAACACCGGCTGCAGCGGCACGCTGTTCGCGTCGTTCGCCGGCGTGTCGAGCGTCGGCGCCGCGGCGGCTTCCGTAAAGTAAGTCAGCCCGAAGTCGACCGATTTCGTGATCGCGCCCGAGGTGCCGGTGACGGTGACCGTGTAGTCGCCCGGCGTGACGGACGAATCGCTCGTCACGCTGAGATTCGCAGTGCCCGGCGGCGTTACCGTCGATGGATTGACCAGCGCGGTCGTGCCGCTCGGATTGCCGCTCGCCGCGAGATCGACATCGTCGGTGAAGCCCTGGATCTGGCCGATCGTCAGCGCAGCATCGAACTCGGTGCCGGCGCAGAGTTCCGCGCCGTCGGAGCCGGTGCTGAGCGTGAACGACGGAGCCTGCGAGCAGTCGCTGCAGACGAGCGCGAAATCCTGATCGGTGTCGTCGCCCGAATTCGGCACGCCATCGCCGGCGATGTTGGTCGCCGTCACCGTGATCGTGAGGTCGCCGCTCGTTCCGGCCGGCAGGAACACGGCCTCGTAATTGTTCTTCGTGTCGGGGCTGCCGCCGGTCGTGCTGAACTCATGCGTGAAATGGTTGCCGAGATAGGTCTGGCCACCGACTTCCACTTTGAGATCGAGATTGTTGACCTGCGGGCTCGTGCCGATCTGGCCCGGCTCGTCGGTCCATGCGAGCGCGATGCGCACCGGCTTCGTCGTATCGGCGACGCCCCAGGTGTACGTGCGCGTCTCGCCGCTGTTGTCGAATGTTTCGCTCTGGTCGAGCAGCACCTTCGGCGTGTCGTCGAACATGAGGCTCATGTTCGGCATGCCGTAACCCTGCGAGTTGCTCGGCAGGTTGTCGTTCGCGCTGACGCCGGTGAGATAGGTCGGATGCGCCATCATCCAGGCCTTCATCAGCGCCGGGCTTGGTGCGCGGTTGCCGCCGATCTCATCGACCGTGCCGGCCGCCGAACCGGCGCCGCCCTGCTCGATCCACCACCACGAAAGCGACGCGATGCCGGACGTTTCCGGCGTCGAATGGCTCGTGCCGGACGATGCCGCGAACACGGTCTGCCCGTTCGGATGGTAGAGATCGCAGACGCCCGAGTTGTAGCCGCTGTAGATGTCGGCGCCGGCCTGGATGTGCGTGCCGGGGCCGATGACTTCGGGTTTCGCGCGCTGGCCCGGCGCGGGGCCGCGGCCGGAGAAGCTGATGACGTCGTTCGCGTTGTCGGCGCCGTTCGGGCCGATGCCGCAGCCGTCGGTCCAGGTCGGACGAACGTTCTCCGAAGCGCCGACCGTCAGCACGTTCTTGCCGGCGCCGGGCGATGACACCGACGCCGCGCCGGGACCGAGGTTCGCCGCTGCGAACACGTAGATCATTTCCTGGTTGCCGTTTTCGGTGTTGTCGGCGTCGCGCGTGCCGACGTCGTAGGCCTGGTCGCCGTCGTCGTACGTCGTCGGCGCGATCGTGAGGCCCCACGAGTTGCTGCTGATCCGCGCACCGCTCTGCCAGTTCGCGCGGATCACGCCAAGATCGGTGTTGCCGCAACCGCTGACGTCATAGTTCGGCACGAAGATGCCGGTCGAGCCGATGCGGCCGAACGGATTGATGCCGAGGCCGAGATGCTGGCCGTCGGAGTCCTGGTACGGAGAGCCGCTGCGCTGGTCGTAGCCGATGACGATGCCGCCGTTGAGCGAGCCATGGCCGTTGATGCCGCCGACCGTGTTGTCGGGCAGGCTCGAGCAGTTCGTGAAATAGACGACGCGGCTTGCGTTGGCGACATCGCCGCCGACGTGCATCATCGGATCGGCGGTGTTGACGACCGTCGGACCGGTGCCGCCTTCGTGGATCGGGCTGTCGGTCAGATCGACGACCGGATACTGCTCGGGATCCTGCGTGAAGCCGCGGTCGAGCAGCCACTGCAGGTAGTCGATCGACGTCGGGCCCGGCGTGAGATCGCCGGTCATGATGATGTCCTGCTTCTCGTCCATCATCTCGCGCGGCACTTTTTCGCCGACGAAGGTGACATCCGGCCGCTGTGCGATCGCGACGATGTCCGAGAGATGCACGCGCAGCGAGAGGTTCTGGAACTTCAGAATCGGCACCCACTGGTAATCGACCGCGCCCGGACCCAGTGGCCCCTGCTGCTGCGGCGGCACCAGACCCTTGCCGACGACGAACTGCTGCGTCGCGTCGACGCCGGGATGCGCATACACCTGCACGATGACATCGACTTCGTCGTTCGCGGCCGGATTGGCCTTGACGCGATCACCGAGGCGCGTATCGACCTTGAGGAATCCATGGAACGGCGCGCTGTATTGCAGCCACGACGCCGTGTTGCGGAGATTCGCAAGCTCCGCGAGTCCGGCCTCGTCGGCCCAGACGATGTAGCCGCTGTTGGCGACGTAGTGCACCGGCTTGATGCCGTGCGCGACGAGCGCGTCGAGCCACGCCTGCTTGACCGGACCGACGAACTGCACGATCTGCAGGCCCGGTGCCGCTGCCGCGAGCGAGAATGGCGCCGGCGCGGTCAGCGTTTCGAGCTGCGTATCGAAAGGATGTGCGGTGAACAGCAGCGAGTTCGCTTCGCTGTCGACCTGCGTGCTCGACGATGCCGACTCGGCGGCACGCTGCGCGGCCGCATCGAGACGATAGAGCGCGAAGCTGCCGTAGTCCTCGAGCAGTTCCGCGCCCGGCGCGTTCTTGCCGAAGACACCCTTCGGCACGAGCGCCTTGACGACGCCGTTCGATGACGGCGCGGTCGCGAGCACATCATAGGAAGGCGCCAGCAGACCGCCGGCGCCGACGAGTGCAGCCAGGATGGCTGTCGTAATCGGTTTGCGCATGATTCCCCACCACGTGAGCCCACATGAAACCCGCGACACGCGATGAAACATCCTGGCGAATCTCGCCGATGTCCATCGACGCCGCACCGGAATCCGACGCGTCGCAACGCGGCGGAGCATCGCCCGGGATCTCCCTTCGGGCCCGACCGAGCTGCCGGAATCTATGCGTTTCGACGCAGCGGTAAATCCGCCTGCAGATGGAGTCGGACCTTCGCCGTCACATTCAGCGACCGGATACCGCCGTATTCAGAATATCTCGGCGACGCAGCAGCGGAGGCTGCCGCCGGCCTTCTCGATCTCGTCGAGCTCGACGTCGCCGAGCTCGAACCCGGCCCGCTCGATCGCCAGCAGTTGCGTCCGATCAAGGGCTTGCGCGCCGCGCGCGCTCATCCAGACGCGGCGAGGGCTCAGTGTTATCGCATTGGCCGAGAAAGCTTTTTTCTGCTGTGGACTCAGCCAGATGGCGTTTTCGCCGTATGCGCGCGCGATCGCCAGCGGTACGTCCGGATCCTTGAATCCATCGGCCGCGGCCAGCAGCAGGCGTCCGGCGAGCAGCGTCATGACGACATTCGTGTGGTACTCGCCGGCCGCAAGCTCGAAACAGAACATGAGGCGCAGATCGAACGCCGCGTGCATGGCGCGCGCGCCGGCAAGATCGCAGCGTTCCGAAAGACCGCAATAGCCGATGCCGCGCGCGCGATCGATGACGAGCGAACCCGTGAGCTCGGCGATGCCGGGCTCGTGCGTGAGATCGAAAAGGCGATAACCGAGCGTGTCGCCGAAGAAACTCCGGATGTCGCTGCGCGCGGCCTCGCGCTGCCGGACCGCGTGGCGCATGTGACCGACGATGAAGCGTTCGGGAGCCGTCGCGAACACGTTGTTGGGGAACATGCCGTCCGGACAATCGGCGCTGCCGGGAAACGAAATCACCGGCACATCGGCACCGAGCCTTCGCGCGAGCTCGGCGTGCTGCGCGAACGCGCGCGCCGGGTCGAGCGTCGCTGCGAGATCCATGTAGCGGTTGTCGGTCGCCGACTCGGCAGCCAGCGTCGCGCTCGCCGGAGTCACGAGAAATGCCGCGCGCGCGGTCGATGCCGCACGCGCCGGGTAACGCTCCTGCGAATACGCCGCGATAAATTCGGCGGGATCGGTAACGATCATGCGTTGCGTCGCGCCGCCCGCGGCCGCGCCGAG
>Ga0070665_100006121_pt1 | contig 12301 bp, 7 predicted proteins | sample KBSS13metaG_FD_65862 | JGI IMG/M metagenome (GOLD analysis project Ga0070665, IMG submission 65862) | Switchgrass rhizosphere microbial communities from Kellogg Biological Station, Michigan, USA - KBS S1-3 metaG | ecosystem: Host-associated > Plants > Roots > Rhizosphere > Soil ...
TGACGTTCCTCGCGAGCCACGCCTACGAGATGGTGCATGCCATCACCGTGACCCTGGTGCGGCTGGCGATCACCAAGCAGCGGCTGCTCGAGTGGGAGACCGCGGCGGCGAGCGCGCATCGCACCGGCACGCCAAGGCTGCCTGTGTTCCTGACCGAGATGATGGCCAGCCCGCTGATTGCGGCGGGCAGCCTGGTGCTGGTCCTCGTGATCCGGCCGCGGGCGCTGCCCGACTCGCTGCCGCTGCTGGCGCTGTGGGCGGCGGCGCCGCTCGTCGCCTACGCGCTCAGCCGCCCCGTGCCGATCCGGCGAGCCGTGCTCGGTGCGGAGGACCGCGAGTTTCTCGAAGCGGTGGCGCTCAAGACCTGGAGCTACTTCGAGAGCTACGGCGGCGCCGCGCATCACGCCCTGCCGCCCGACAACGTCCAGCTCGTGCCCGAGCTCATCGTCGCACCCCGCACCTCGCCCACCAACATCGGCATGGCGCTGCTGGCGACCCTGGCGGCGCACGACTTCGGCTTCATCGACAGCGAGGGGCTGGCGACGCGGCTCGATGCGACGCTCACCACCGTCGAGAGCCTCGAACGCTTCGAGGGCCACCTGCTGAACTGGTACGACACGCGGACGCTGGCCCCGCTGTCGCCGGCCTATGTCTCGACCGTCGACAGCGGCAACCTGGCGGCCGCGCTGGTGACCCTCGCCGTGGCGCTGTCGCAAATCGCGAGCCGGACGGCGGGCGCTCCTGGACCCGTCGACCAGCGCCTGACCGATCTCGCGGCGCGGGCCGTGGCCTTGTTCGACGCGATGAACTTCCGTTTCCTCTACGATCCGCAGCGGCAGCTGTTCGCGATCGGCTATCGCCTCGCGGACCATGACGGCCCGGGCCGCCGCGATCCGTCCTACTACGACCTGCTCGCCTCCGAAGCGCGGGTCGCCAGCTTCCTCGCGATCGCGAAAGGCGACGTCTCGGAGTCGCACTGGTTCCACCTTGGACGGGCGGTCACCAGCGTCCGCGGCGCCCCGGTGCTGTTGTCGTGGAGCGCCACGATGTTCGAGTACCTGATGCCGCTGCTGGTGATGCGGAGCTATCCCGACACGCTGCTCGATGCCTCGTGCCAGATGGTGGTGCGCCGCCAGATCGAATATGGCGCGATGCGCGGCGTGCCGTGGGGCATCTCCGAATCGGCCTACAGCGTCGTCGATCAGCACGATACGTATCAGTACAAGGCGTTCGGCGTGCCGGGGCTCGGCTTGAAGCGCGGCCTCGGCGACGAGCTGGTCATCGCGCCGTACGCCACGGCCCTCGCCGCGATGATCGATGCGCCGCGCAGCGCGGCCAACCTCCGGCGGCTGACCGCGATCGGCCTGGAAGGCGCCCACGGCTTCTTCGACGCCATCGACTACACCTTGCGCCCGGCCGATCATCCCGACGAGCCGCCGACCGACGCGCGCGGCGTCCACCACGGCACGATCGTGCAGACCTACTTCGCCCACCACGCGGGCATGACGATGGTCGCCCTGGCCAACGCGCTGCTCGGCGATCCGATGGTCAAGCGCTTTCACGCCGATCCGCGGGTAATGGCGACCGAGCTGCTGCTGCAGGAGCGGGTGCCGCGCCACACCGCGACCATCCAGCCGCGGCCGCTCGACGAAGTGCGCGTCGTGACGCCGCCGCCCGCGACCCCGCTGCGCCGCTATCGGTCGCCGCATACCGCGGCGCCGCACGCGCAGTTCCTCTCGAACGGCAACTACGTCACGGTCCTCACCAACGCCGGCGGCGGCAGCAGCCTGTGCCGCGGCCTGGCGGTGACCAAGACGCGGCGCGACGCGACGCGCGATCCCGGCGGCCAGTTCGTCTACCTGCGCGACGTGCGGAGCGGATCGGTCTGGTCGGCGACGTTCCACCCGACCGGCGCGGAGCCCGACGACTACAGCGTCGAGTTCCGGACCGCGCGCGCCACCTTCCGCCGTCACGACGACGAGATCTCGACCCAGCTCGACGTCGCGGTCTCCATTGAAGACGACGTCGAGGTCCGGCGGGTCACGGTGGTCAACCAGAGCGCGCGGATCCGCGAGATCGACGTCACCAGCTACGCGGAAATCGTGCTCTCGTCTCCCGCCGACGACCTCGCGCATCCGGCGTTCGGCAAGCTGTTTCTCGAAACGGAGTACCTGCCCGAGAGCGCGGCGCTGCTCTGTCACCGGCGGCCGCGCGATCCGCGGGATCCGCCGATGTGGGCGATGCACGTGTTGAGCCTCGAGGGCCGGCCGCAGAGCCCGGTCGAGTGGGAAACGGATCGCGGCCGCTTCATCGGCCGCGGCCGCGACACCGATCGTCCGGTCGCGCTCGACGGGCGCGCCTTGTCGGGGACGACCGGCATCGTGCTCGATCCGATTCTCTCGCTGCGCCAGCGGATCCGGCTGGTGGCGGGCGCGTCGGTGCGGCTCTGCTTCGCCACCGGCATCGCGTCGGATCGCGAGACCGTCAGGGCGCTCGCCCAGAAATACCGCGAGCCGAGCGCCGCCGCCCGCACCTTCGCGCTCGCCTTCACCCACGCGCAAAGCGGGCTGCGTCACCTCGGGATCTCGAACGACGAGGCGCTGCTCTTCGAACGGCTGGCGTCGCGCGTGCTCTTTGCCGACGGCTCGCTTCGCGCCGACCCCGACACGATCGCGTCCAACGATCTCGCGCAGCCCGCGCTCTGGCCGCACGGGATCTCGGGCGATCTCCCGATCCTCCTCGTCCGGGTGGTCGCCGAGGAGGACGTGCCCCTGGTCCGCCAGGTGCTGCAGGCGCAGGAATACTGGCGCCTGAAGGGGCTCAGCGCCGACGTCGTCATCATGAACGAGGACCCGTCGAGCTACCTCGATCAGATGCACGAGCAGCTGACCGCATTGCTCGACAACGGACCGTGGCGGACCTGGAAGCATCGATCGGGCGGCGCCTACCTGCTGCGCGGCGATCGGATCGGTAAGTCCGAGCGGACGCTGATCCAGGCGATCGCGCGCGCGGTCGTTGGCGGCGAGCGCGGCGACCTCCGCGCCCATCTCGACAAACCGCATCCCGGCCACCCGCGGCCACGGCCGGCATTCGAGACGGCGCCGCCGGAGCCGGGCCCGGTGGCGGGAGCCGCGACCGCGATCGCGCCGCGCTCGATGACCTTGACCAACGGTCTGGGCGGCTTCACCGACCAGGGACGCGCCTACACGATCGTTCTCGAGGGCGACCAGGAAACGCCGCTGCCGTGGGTCAACGTGATGTCGAATCCCAGTTTCGGCACCATCGTGACCGCCTCGGGATCGGCGCACACCTGGTCGGAGAACAGCCGCGAGAACCGGCTCACCTCGTTCGCCAACGATCCGATCGTCGATCCGACCGCCGAGGCGCTGTTCATTCGCGACGACGACTCGGGCGACGCCTGGTCGCCGACGCCGGGACCGATGGCGCGGACGCCGGACAGCGGCCAGTTCGTCATCCACCATTCGGCCGGCGCTACGCAGTTCTCGCGGATCACGCGCGGCATCCATCACGAGCTGGCGGTGTTCGTGGACGGCGACGACCCGGTCAAGTTCTCGCTGCTCGCGCTGACCAACCAGGGCCAGGCGACGCGAACGCTGAGCCTGTTCAGCTACAACGACTGGGTGCTCGGTCCGCCGCGCGATAGCCAGACCGGGCAGATCATCACCACTCACGACCCGGCGACCGGCACCATCCTGGCGCGCAACGCCTACAGCGACGAGTTCGCGGCGCGGGTCGCGTTCGTCCACGCCAGCGAGATGCCCCATGCGGCGACCGCCGACCGGCAGTCCTTCATCGGCCGCAACCGATCGCTGGCCCGGCCGGCGGCGCTGAGCGACGAGTCGCTCGACCCGCGCTTCGGCGCCGGTCTGGATCCATGCGCCGCGCTGCAGGTCAAGATCGTGCTCGCACCCGGCGAATCGCGGCGGATCGTGTTCCTGCTCGGCCAGGGCACGGACGCCGGACACGTCGAGCGGCTGATCGCGCGCCACGCGACGGCGGACGCGGCGGTCGCCGCGCTGACGCGCGTACAGGTGGCGTGGGACGCCACGCTCGACACCATCAGGGTGCAGACGCCGGACGACTCGTTCGACGTCCTCATCAACCGGTGGCTCGTCTACCAGGACATGAGCTGCCGGCTCTGGACGCGCGCCGGCTACTATCAGCCCGGCGGCGCCTTCGGCTTCCGCGATCAGCTCCAGGACGTGATGGCGATCCTGCAGACCCGGCCCGAGCTCGCTCGGGCGCACCTGTTGCGCGCCGCCGGCCGGCAGTTCGTCGAAGGCGACGTCCAGCACTGGTGGCACGAGCCGAGCGGCCGCGGACTGCGCTCGCGCTGCTCCGACGATCTGCTCTGGCTGCCCTTCGTCGTCGCGGAGTACGTCCGCACCACCGGCGACACCGGCGTGCTCGACGAGCGCGTGCCGTTCCTCGACGCACCGGTGCTCGCCCCCGACCAGCACGAGTCGTACAGCCAGCCTCGCGTCTCGGTGCAGGATGGCACCCTGTACGAACACTGCGTGCGTGCCATCGACAAGGGCTTCACCGCCGGCGCGCACGGCCTGCCGCTGATCGGCACCGGCGACTGGAACGATGGGATGAACCGGGTCGGACCCGCCGGCCGCGGCGAGAGCACCTGGCTCGGCTTCTTCCTCCATCACGTGCTCAGCGACTTCGTGCCGCTGTGCCGCGAGCGGAACGAGCACGTGCGCTCGGAACGCTACATGAACGAGGCCCGCCGGCTCGCCAGCCGGCTCGAACGATCATGGGACGGCGAATGGTACCGCCGCGGCTACTACGACGATGGCAGCCCGTTGGGATCGGCGCAGAACGACGAGTGCAGCATCGACTCGATCTCGCAGTCGTGGGCGGTCCTCTCGGGCGCGGTGCCGATTCGCTTTGCCGAGCGCGCGATGGATTCGGTGCGGGCCTCGCTGATTGCGCGCGGATCGCAAATGCTGCTCCTGCTCCACCCGCCCTTCGATCGGTCGGCGCAGGATCCGGGCTACATCAAGGGCTACCCGCCGGGCGTACGCGAGAACGGCGGCCAGTACACCCACGCGGCCGTCTGGATCGTGATGGCGCTGGCCAAGCTGGGCAGCGGCGACGAGGCCGCCGAGTTCTTCCACATGTTGAACCCGGTCAACCACGGGCGCACCGCCGCCGACGTCGCCCGCTACAAGACGGAGCCGTATGTGATGGCCGGCGACGTCTACGCCCGCTCGCCGCACGCCGGGCGCGGCGGCTGGAGCTGGTATACGGGATCGGCCGGCTGGATGTATCGCGCGGGGGTCGAGAGCATTCTGGGTCTGCGCCGGCGCGGAACGACCTTCATCATCGATCCCTGCATTCCCTCGGCGTGGCCCGAGTACCGGATCTCCTGGCGCTTCCTCGACACCCGCTATGAGATCACCGTCACCAATCCCGCGCGCCGGTGCCACGGCGTGGCGGAGGCGACGCTGGACGGGGCTTCTGTCGACGCGCGCGCCATCCCGCTGGTCAACGACGGCAAGACCCACGAGGTCCAGGTCGTGCTCGGCGGTCAGCCCTCGCGCCCGGTCGAGGTCCATCGGATCATGGTGGCTCCCGAACGCGGCTGACACCTCCGCCTTCACCAAAACCCCTGCATAATTCGTCAGGCTGAACCGAATCCGGCTCGGCGCCGTCTTGTGTCCGAACACATGCATGAGTGGGTTGGCCGTTGGCCCGACAGCCTCGTGAGCTCTGACGCCGGCCTCGATCGCGAATTCGAGGAGCGCATCCGCGATTCGTCCGGGCTGGCCTTCAGCATCGCCTACAGCGTGCTGCGCAACCGCGCCGACGCCGAGGAGGTGGCGCAGGACGCCTTCGCCCGCGCGTTCCGCCGCTTCGGCCAGCTCCGCGATCGGGATCGGTTCCGAGCCTGGCTCACGAGGATGACCTGGCGCCTGGCTGTCGATCGCTGGCGCGCCGACCGACGCCGGGCGGCGCGCGAGGATGCGACCGCGGCGGAGCCGCAGACGGCCCACACCGAAGACGTCGCCATCAGCCGCGAGCGCTCGACCCACGTCTGGCTCGCGATCGACCGGCTTCCCGACAAGCTGCGAATGGTCGTCGTGTTGTCGGCGATCGAAGGACACGACACCAGGGAAGTCGCCGAGCTGCTCGGCATCCCGGAAGGGACGGTCAAGTCCCGGCTGTTTTCGGCGCGAAAAATTCTGGCGGAGAACCTGCGATGGCTTGTCACCGGTTTACCGACGCGATAAGGGCGGGCGCGCTCGGTGCCGCGCTGGACGCGGACGCCGCGGCACATCTGGCGGTCTGTTCCGACTGTCAGGCCGTGTTCGAGACGGAAGATCGGGTGATGGCCGCGATCGATGTCGCGCTCGAGGATCTGGCCTCGGCGACACCGTCGTCACATTTCGCCTCCCGCGTGCGCGCGCACGTGGCGCAGGCCCCCCGTCGATGGACGCCGGCCTCGTGGTGGATGCCGGCAACCGTTGCGGCGCTCGCCTTGCTGGTCTCGGCGGTCGTCGTGAGCCGCATGCCGGTCGAGCGATTGCCTGCTCGCGAAGCGCCTCGCAGCCGTCCGGTTGAAGGTTCCGGCGTGGCCGCCGCCGAACGGGCCGGTGACCGGGCGACAAACGGTGCCAGGGTGGAGACGAAGCGGAGCACGCGCGTTCGTCGTCGGGCAGTGCCCGAGCCGGCGCGCGTCGCGCAGGCACCGGAGATTCTCGTGCCGGGACAACGGCGCCAGGCGGTCAGCCGTCTGTTTGCGTCGCTGCGGGCGGGGCGTCCCGAAGTCGTGTCGATGCTGATGAACCTGCACGGCGGCCAGGCCCCCGGCGCCGGCGACGGGCTGACGATCGAACCGCTCCACATCGAGCCGGTCGTGATCTCCGCCATGCCCTCGTCGGCACCCATCGTCGACAAATGAAGGAGTGACCGTGATTCGAAGCGTCTCGCTATCGATGGCAGCCGCGATCATGGCAGCGGCGATTCCCGCGCGCGCGCAGGAGCGAACGGCGCCGACCCCGGTGACCCCGCTCAAGGTGCAGGTTGTGCTGTCGCGATACGACGGAGAGAAGAAGCTCGAGAGCATGCCGTACACGTTGCTGGTCAATGCCGGCGACCGGGACAACCGCGTGACGCTCCGCATGGGGGTGTCGCTGCCGGTGACCGGTGTCGGCGCCAACGGGCCGACGATCACCGTCCACGACATCGGCACCAACATGGACTGCACGGCGAGCCCGGCCGACGCCGGCCGCTTTCGCGTCAGCCTGGCGGTGAACCACAGCGCGGTGTTCGAGACCGACCAGAAGCACTTGCAGGCGACGATCCCGCGGCCGGGCGACAACGCACAGCTGATCCGATCGTTCACCTCGAGCTTTTCCCTGCTTCTTCGCGATCATGAGACCGGCCAGTCGATTGCCGCGACCGATCCCGTGACGGGTGAAGTGATGCGGATCGACGTCACCGTCACCGTCGTGAAATGACCGCCATGCTGTCGCGTCTGCTGCACCGGCGCGACGAGCTGCTCTCGCACATTCTCGGGCCGCGGCCGCTCGGCCGGACGCTGTTCGAGCTCACGCTGCTCATGGCGATCAGCGCTGCGGGGTACGGCGCGGTGCTCGGGATGTGGCACGGGACGCGGCTCGCGGCCTACGATGCGATCAAGCTGCCGGTCGTCCTGATCGCGACCTCGTCGTTTACCGTGCTCTTCAGCTGGGTCGCGGCGCTGGCGCTGAGTGTTCCCCTGCGCTTCGCCCAGGTGGCGGTGCTCACGTTCCTCGCGCTCGCAACGGCGAGCGTCGTGCTGGTCTCGCTCGCGCCGATCGCCTGGTTCTTCACGGTGTGTGCGCCGGAGCCATCGACGGCCACCCGCACGACCCACAACGCCCTCTATTTGATGCACACCGGGTTCGTCGCGGCTTGCGGTCTGGCCGGCACGCGGGCGCTGTGGCACGGCATGAACCGCCTGGGCCAGCCGAGATCCGTGGTGCGGCGGGTTTACCTGCTCTGGGTGTTGGGCTATGCAATCGTCGGCGGCGAAGTCGCGTGGGCGCTGCGCCCGTTCGTGGGCAGCGTGAGCCCCCAGTTTCCCGTCGTCTTCCTGCGCGAGGACGCGCTGAAAGGCAACGTCTACGAATTCATCGGCCGCGACATCGTCCCGTATCTGTGGTCGCGCCAGACACCCTGAGGATTCCAAGATGACGCAATCGATCGACGTGGCCGCGCAGGAACCGGGGAATGTCCTCACCACGCTGGACGAACTGCTTCGGAGGCCCGATGCGGGCTTCGCCCGGGCGCGTGCCGGTGTCCCGATTGGCGCGTGGACGCTTCGGGTGGTCGTGGGCGCGCTGGGCTGTTGCGCGCTCTACGGCGCGGGCGGCGGGTTCTTCGCGGGCGGCGCCCAGATCGGGATCGCGGCGGTCAAAGCCCCGCTGATCGTCGCCGCCAGCGCCTTGTTGTGCCTGCCGAGCCTGTATGTGTTCGGGCTGCTCGCCGGAGCGCCGCTGACCCGCGCACGGTTCGTCGTAACGCTCGCCGGCTTCATCGGCATGCTCGCGCTGGTGCTGGTCGGCCTGCTGCCCATCGAATGGCTGTTTTCGGTCAGCACCCAGTCGCTGGCCTTCGTGGTGTGGCTGCACCTCGCGCTGTGGGGCATCGCGATCCTGTTCGGCGCTCGATTCCTGCGGGCCGCCCTGCCAGAGGTGCCGTCGAGCGCGCTCCTGCTGTGGCTCGCCGTGTTCTGCGTGGTGTGCTTCCAGGTGACCACGGTGATGCGGCCCACGCTCTGGCGCGAGCCACACGCGCCGGTGATCGCGCACGGCAAGCTCTTCTTCCTCGATCATTTCGGCCGGGCGCTTCGGTGACCGACAGGCTGGAGGCCTGCACTATATCGGAGTCGAATCTGCGCCCGGAGGAGACCCACGACCATCGCGTCCAGCCAACTGAGACGCGATGGTGGCGATGAACTGTTGAACGCCCATCGGCTTGGCGATGTAGCCGTCGCACCCGGCCGCTCGAATGCGCGCCTCGTCGCCGTGCATGGCGAGGGCGGTGAGCGCGAGCACCGGAATGCCGGATGTCGCCGCGTCCTGCTTGAGCAGCGCCGTGGCTTCGAGGCCGTCCATGCCCGGCAGTTGAACATCCATCAGGATCAGATCGGGCTGCTCATCGCGCGCCAGCGTCAGCCCGGCCTCGGCGTCGGCGGCGCTGAGCACCGTGTGGCCGACCGACTCGAGCAGCAGGACCGTGAGCAGCAGGTTGTCGGCGTTGTCTTCGACGACGAGCACTCTGGCCATGTCAGGCGCCCCCCCGGCGCCCCGCGACGGCCCGGCGCACTTCGGCAGTAAAGCGGCCGGTCAAGTCGGTCTTTTCCATGATCGTGGTCACCGAGCCGGTCAGCCTGGTCCGATCCTCGGCCGTGATCTGCTTCGCGGTGACCACCAGGATCGGAATGCGCGCGGTCTCGGGCTGTTCGCTGAGCGCCGCCATCACGTCGAAGCCGTTGACCGTCGGCATCATCAGGTCGAGCACGATGACGTCCGGTTGTCCGGCGAGCGCGGCCGCGATCCCCTCGTGGCCGCCAAGTGCGCGCACCACGGTGCTCGCCACGCCCTCGAGGCGGACGGCGACCAGTTCCACCGCGTCCGGATCGTCGTCGATCACCAGCACCGACAACGTCTGGCTCGCCCTGCGAGGGATCAGACCGAGCTCCGCGAGCGACTCGGACAACTCCTGCCGGGACATGGGCTTCTGCATGATCGCCGCGGCGCCGAGCGCCAGGCCCTTGTTGCGGTCCGCCACGATCGACACGATCACGACGGGAATGCGCATCAGCGACGGTATCTGCTTCAGACGGGCGAGAAACTCCCACCCGTCCATGTTGGGCAGCATGATGTCGAGGGTGATCAGCGACAGTCGCTGCTGGACCGCAAGCACCAGCGCGGCTTCGGCGGAGGCGGCATGCACCACGGCGAAGCCCTCCGCCTGCAGCTGCAGTCGAATCAGCTCGGCGGCCTGGAAATCGTCTTCCACGACCAGCGCGGTGCCCGCCCCCACCGCGGCGTCTCGCGGGAGCGCGGTGAACGTGGCCTGCGGTTCCCCCTGGGCCCGGATCGGCAGCCAGACCGTGAAGCAGGAACCTTCGCCGACCGCGCTCTCGACCGCCACCGCGCCGCCGTGCAGTTCGGTGAGCAGCTTCACCATCGCCAGCCCCAACCCGGTGCCTTCGAATTTTCGCGCCAGCCCGTTGTCGATCTGGCTGAAGGGCACGAACAGCTGCTGCAGTCCGTCCGGCGAGATGCCCATGCCGCTGTCGGTGACGCTCATCTCGAGAAACTCGGTGAACTCGTTGGCGGCCAGCGCGAAGCGGCGTCCGGTGCGGGAGCCGGACAGGCGGCCCACGCCGGCGCGCGGCACGCGGCTGGCGCGCATGGTCACCTGGCCGCCGTCCGGCGTGAACTTCACCGCGTTGGACAGCAGGTTGTAGAGGATCTGCTTCACCTTGCGTCCGTCCGCCTGAATCGCCCCGAGGTCGTCGGCGGCGTCCACGTGCAAGGTAATCCGGCGGGCCGCAGCTTTTTCCCGAATGACGGAATGGCCGCTCCCCAGCAGCTGCGGGATCCCGACCGGCTCCAGAGCGAGCGTCATCTTCCCGGCCTCCACCTTGGAGAGGTCGAGGACGTCGTTGATCAGCGCCAGCAGATGCTGGCCGCTCCCGAAAATCTTGCGGATGAGTTCGCGCTGCCGGGCTGGCATCTCGCCGAGCAGACCGTCCCTGAGCACCTCGGAGAATCCCATGATGGCGTTCAGCGGCGTCCGCAGTTCATGGGACATGTTGGCGAGGAACGCCGACTTCATGCGGCTGGCCTCCTCGAGCTCGACGTTCTTCCGCCGCAGCGTCTGCTCGAGCGTCTTCCGCTCTTCTTCGACCTGCTGGCGCGCGGTGTTGTCGGTGCCAATCAGCAGGTATCCGATGATCGCGTCGTCGGTGGCGCGCAGCGCCGTGACCGACACCACGGCTGGAAGGCGGCTGCCGTCCTTGCGGATGTAGGTCAGCTCGTAGATGTCCTCGATCCCACGGGACGCCTTGAACACCATCGCTTCGAAGCCGGGCGCGATCGGCGTGCCGAGTTCGACGCTCAGCACCCGTGCGCGGGCGACCAGTTCCTCCCGATCGGAGAGGTCGGCCGGCGTGATGGTGTTCATCACCTCGGCGGCTGAGTAACCGAGCATCCGCTCGGCGCCGACGTTGAAAATCTGGATGACGCCGGTCGCATCCGTCGCGATGCTGGAGAAATTCGCGCTGTTGAGAATCGCTTTCTGCAACGCCCCGGCCTTGAGGAGCGCCTTCGCCCGCTGGACTTCCGCGCGTCCGGAAGCGGCGTCGACGATGCTCTCGGGATTGGTCAGTTGGAAGCCCCTGTCGCGGTTGTGCCGTCAGCGGACATCGGCACTACACAACGGCCAGCGCGGCCATCGGGCCCCGCGGCAGGTCGACGATGAAGACGCATCCTTCGCCTGGAAGACTGCGCGCATAGAGCTGTCCATTGTTGGCTTCGGTCGCCGACCGGCTGAAGGCCAGGCCCAGACCCAGGCCGGTTCGATTGGCAGCGCGCGGCTCGAACGGACGAAACAGCGCATCGGGATCGCCGTCCGGAAGCCCGCCGCATCGATCCTCGACCTCGATCAGGACGCGATCGGCGGTCGCGGCGACCCGCAACGTCACCGTCGTTCGAGGCTGGGTGAACTTGAACGCGTTCTGCAGCACGTTCATCATGACCGCGGTGAGGATCTGTCGGTCGGCTTCGATCGCCACCCCGGCCTCGATCGGCATTACTGCCAGCGTGACGGCTTTGGCGTTGGCCGCCAATCTCGCGGCCGCCGCGAGCTCTTCGATGAACTCGGAGACGAGAAATGGCTGTCGATGTTGAATGCCCAGGGTCAGCCGCATCTCCGCGGTGGTACGCGCGATGAGATCGCAGGCACCCGACAGGCTCCGGTGAAGCACGGCGCCGGTGCTCCCCTGTACGCCGACGTTGCCGGCCTTGACGACCTCGAACGCGACGATCGCGGTATGAAGCAGGTTCGCCAGCTCGTGGACGAAGAATCCCAGCCGCTCGTTGTCCCGAACGATGCCGCCGTCGATGGTCGACTGATTGAGTGCGGCGCCATACTGTGTGACCGCGCTGGCGATCGCATCGTCGAGGCATGCGTTAAGGCTCCGAAAGTCCTCGGTGCTCAGCGGCGCCTGCGTTTCCACGGCCAGGTCGGTGATCGACTGGCAGACGTCGCC
>Ga0070665_100006123_pt1 | contig 12299 bp, 11 predicted proteins | sample KBSS13metaG_FD_65862 | JGI IMG/M metagenome (GOLD analysis project Ga0070665, IMG submission 65862) | Switchgrass rhizosphere microbial communities from Kellogg Biological Station, Michigan, USA - KBS S1-3 metaG | ecosystem: Host-associated > Plants > Roots > Rhizosphere > Soil ...
CACATGATCCTCACGCAGACCCCCCAGTTCGACACGGACGAGCCGGGCCCCCCTCGAGCCCGGCTCATCCAGTGATCACTGCGCACGCAGTATCCGAGGGTCGGTGATCGCCCCGCGTCCTTTGATCGACCCACATTCACGCCGACGGGGTCGGTCGATCACGGTCGGTACACTTGCGACACCCGGCGGGCCGCCCGTTGGGGTTCAGGGGTGGACACGCGTGGGTGGTGGGGGACAAGCGGCGCGGCGCGTCGCGAGACTGGGCAGGCAGTACGCGGTGGGGATCCGTGCTGTCACCCTGGTCCCGATCGTCGTCGTGGCGATCATGGCTGCGGATGGTCCCGGAGTCCGCGTGGTGGCGTCCGCGGCGATGGTCGTACTGGTCGGATGGAGCGTGGTCTACGCGCTCCTGGTGCGGCGCGGAGCATCGACTGCGGCCGGTGTCGCCGATGCAGTCGTCCTCTGTGGACTAGGGCTCCTCACGGGATTCGTGACGTCGCAGTCCTGGCTGGAGGCGAGCAGGTCCTGGATCCGACCGTTCGTGATGTTCGCGGCGGTCGGCTACCAGTACTCGATCCGCTGGACCGTGGGGGTGCCGCTCGGCCTCGCCGTCTGCACCACCTCCGTGCTGAGCGCCGTCGCCGCGCAGGACCAGCCGATCGGGCCAGACATCATCGTGACGGTCGTCTGGTCGAACATCGTCCCGATGCTCGCCCGGCTGCTCTTCGGGCTGCTCACCAAGGCCGCACATCGGGCCGATGCGGCGGCGGCCGTGGCGGATCGGGCGAGCCTGGAGCAGGTGGTGGCGGAGCGCGTCCGCCAGGAACAGCGCGACATCTCGGACTCGCTGCACGACACCGCGTCGACGACCCTGCTGATGGTGGCCTTGGGGCAGGTTGGGGGAGCGGGCGAGTCCCTTCGGGAGCGGGCGCGGACGGACCTGGACACCATCCGCTCGGTCCGCACCGGGACCCAGGTCGACGAGGAGGATCTCGGGGAGGCGCTCCGGTCGATCGGCACGCGGAGCCCGCTGCGGGTGGACGTCGTCCTGCCGCCCGGAGACATCCGGGTCCCGCCCCGTGTCGTGCGCGCCCTCGTCGACGCGGCAGGTGAGGCACTCACGAACGTGGCCCGTCACTCCGGCACCGATGCCGCGTCGGTCCGGGTGGAGCGGGCCGGGGACGCCGCCGTCGTCGTCGAGGTGAGCGACAGGGGCCGTGGCTTCCGACCGGAGCTGGTATCGGGAACCCGTCGCGGCCTGCGGGCGTCGATCATGGAGCGGATCGATGCTGTCGGCGGGCACGCGGATGTGCGCACCACCGCCGGTGCGGGCACCACGGTCCGTCTGGAGTGGCCGAGGTGACGGCGTCCTCCCGAACCACGTCGCAGGAGCTGCTGCGGGGGCTGCGCATCGCCGTGGCGACGATCGCGGGCGCCGTCCTGCTGACCGCGAGCCTGCCCCGCAAGCTCTCGATCCACGAACCACTGGCCACGCAGCTGGTCGCCTACGGGGTCCTGCTGGCCCTGCTGCTCGTCGAGGTCGTCGCGATCGTGCGGAACCGGGAGTGGGGGCGCTTCCGGATGCCCGCGTTGCTGCTCGTCATCGCCGCGTCGACCCTCTCGACCTGGACGTTGGCCCCGGAGTTCCTGCTGACGTCGACCGACTGGTCCTTCGGCACCAGCGGCTGGCTCGGGGTCGTCCTCCTGTTTGGACGGCCGTTGTCGGAGCTCTCCGCCTTTCTCGGGGTGAACCTCGCGATCACTGCCGCTCGGGTGCTCGTGGTTTCCGGCGGCGACTCCGACCTGCTGCTCGGGCTGGTCGCGGGTGCCGTCGGCACGGTCGGCTTCCCGCTCGCCTGCGGGATGGCCACCACCATCGTGCGGCGCATCGCGGACGACGCCGAGCGCGCCACCGCGCGTGCGGCGGAGATCCGTACGTCCGAGGCGGTGGCGGTCGGCCTCTTCGAAGCGCGCGAAGCCCGTCTCGCCCGGCTCGACGCTGGGGCCGAGGAGCTTCTGCGCGGGCTCGCCGACGGGACGTTGGACCCGAACGACGGCGAGGTCAGGCGAGCGTGCGACCTGGAGGCTGCCCGTATGCGGCGCTTCCTCGCCGAGGCGGACCACGCCGAGGACCGCCTGATGTACGAGCTCCGCCACGGCGCGGACGTCGCCGAGCGGCGTGACGTGCTCATCGAGTTCGAACGGGCCGGTCGGTGGCGTACGCCGCCGGACGAGGTTCGGCCCGCCCTCGTCGACGGCGTGCTCGCTGGACTTACCGCCGCCCGTCGCCGGGCCCGGGTCTCGGTGATCGGGATCGGGCCCACCCTGTCGGTGAGCGTGACCAGCGACGGCGGCGACTGGAAACCGCAGCTGCGCACACACCCCGACGTCACCCACATCGTCGTCACGACCGAGGAGCAGACGTGGATCGAGTCGACCTGGACCGACGGCTCGCCGTCGTCGTCATCGACGATCACGGAATCGCCCGCAGAGGGTTGAGGAGTCTGCTCGCCGGTGCCACTCCGCCCATCGACGTCCTCGCCGACGGCCCCACCGTGGACGTCGCCCTCGGCGACGGACCGGGCGCGGAGGCCGACGTCGTCATCCTCGATCTGCAGCTGGCTCCGGGCATACCGACCCTCGACGGGCTGCAACGTCTGGTGGACGCCGAGCGGCGGGTGGTGGTCTACACGCAGTTCGTCGACGACGCCCTCGCGGTGCAGTGCGTCGACATCGGTGCACTGGCCTACGTGACGAAACCGGAGGTCGAGGAGCACTTGATCGACGCGATCCGGGCCGCCGCGGTCGGTGACCCGTACACGCCGCCGAACCTGGGCGGAGCTTTGGCGGGTGACGTCGACCCGGGTAGACCCGTCCTGTCGGTGCAGGAGATCACGGCGCTGCGGGTCTGGTTCACCTCCCGCTCCAAGACCATGGCGGCGAAGGCGATGAACGTCGCGCCCGCGACCATCCACACCTACATCGATCGGGCTCGGACGAAGTACGCCGCCCAGGGGCGGCCCGCCCGGAGCAAGGCGGAGATGGTCAAGAGGGCGTTGGAGGACGGGCTCGTGTCATTGGAGGAGCTCGAGCCTGTGGAGCCGCAGGCCTGAGAACCGAGACGGACGGTGGGTCGGCGCCGGGTCGTCGTAGTAGACGAGGACGGGGTCGGTCAAGGCCGACTCGGCGACCGCGGCTGCGGCGCGCTCTCGCTGTTCGGCGGTCACACCCGGATCGATCCGGCCGATGACCATGTATACCTCGGGATCGTCCGAGGAGGGGACCGGCGAGTGGTACTTGTGCCGGAAGCCGAAGGGCTCGGCGGCCCGGCGGAGTCGGGCGACAGCCGACCAGGCTGACCGCGTCGCCGTCGATGACGAGGGAGCGCTCGGCCAGCGACCGTCCGCGGCTGCTCAGGGTGTGCGACGTGCCCTCGTACCCGCCGAACCGGATGACGAGCTGGCTTGTCTCCAGGCTCCTGAGCAGATGCTCGGCCAGGCATGGAAGGTCGCGGGCGGCGGGTCCCGCCGGGCGCTCGAGCCCGAGGAGCGTCGCATGCACTTCGTCCCTGGGGCGGGGGCGGAACGCCTGCCAGAGCATGCTCGCGCACGCCTGCTGCACTCTCTCGAGGAGCGTCGCGAGCTCGGCGTTCTTGTCGCCGTAGAAGAACCCGAGGCTCGCCCGGCGCCGGTCACGTGAACGGGTTCCGATAACGACAAGAACTTGTCGGGGGGCCCGGTTAGCGTGCAGGGCATGGGGGACGGACTGGTCCAGGCACGTGGCCTGCGGAAGAGCTTCGGGGACTTCGAGGCCGTGCGCGGGATCGACGTGGACGTCGCGGAGGGCGAGGTCTTCGGGTTCCTCGGGCCCAACGGGGCGGGCAAGTCGTCGACCATGCGGATGATCGCGTGCGTCTCGCCCCGCTCGGCGGGCGAGCTGAGCGTGCTGGGGCGGGACCCGGACCGCGAGGGGCCGGTGATCCGGGCGCGGCTCGGGGTCGTCCCGCAGCTGGACAACCTGGACGTCGAGCTGTCGGTGCGGGAGAACCTCGAGGTCTACGGCCGGTACTTCGGGCTGCCCCGGCGGCATGTGCGGGCCAAGGCGGCCGAGCTGCTGGAGTTCGCGCAGCTCACCGAGCGCGCCGGGGACAAGGTCGACGCGTTGTCCGGCGGCATGAAGCGCAGGCTCACCATCGCCCGCGCGCTGGTCAACACCCCGGACCTGCTGTTGCTGGACGAGCCGACCACGGGCCTGGACCCGCAGGCCCGGCACCTGCTGTGGGAGCGGCTGTACCGGCTCAAGCGCGAGGGCGTCACGCAGATCATCACCACGCACTACATGGACGAGGCCGAGCAGCTGTGCGACCGGCTCGTCGTCATGGACGGCGGGGTGATCGTCGCGGAGGGCTCGCCCGCGGAGCTGATCGAGCGCTGGTCCACCCGCGAGGTGCTGGAGCTGCGGTTCCCGTCCGACCTGCCGCCGCCGGTGGGGGAGCTGGAGCCGCACGCCGAGCGCGTCGAGCTGCTGCCGGACCGGGCTCTGCTCTACGTCGCGGACGGCGACCGGGCGCAGAGCGCGATCCACGCCGCCGGGGTGCGCCCGCTGTCCGCACTGGTCCGGCGGTCGTCGTTGGAGGACGTGTTCCTGCGCCTCACCGGCCGGACCCTGGTGGATTGAGGCGGTGGACCGATGGCCCTCGCACACGCACCCGGGCGGGTGCACGGCGTCGCGCTGGTCCTGGAGCACCACCTGCGCTGGTACGCGCGGAACTGGCGGGCCACGGCGATCTCGTCGGTGCTGCAGCCGCTGCTGTTCCTGCTGGCCTTCGGGCTGGGGTTCGGCAGCCTGGTCGGCGAGCGGGCCGCGCAGGCGACCGGCGGCGTCGAGTACCTGGTGTGGCTGGCGCCCGCGCTGCTGGCCATGTCGGCGGTGCAGACCGGGGCCTTCGAGATGAGCTACCCGGTGCTCGCCGGGTTCAAGTGGCGCCGCACCTACGAGGCCACCACGGCCACCCCGATCACCGGCGGGCAGGTCGCGATGGCGCAGCTCGCGTTCGTGGCCACCAAGTCCCTCCTCACCGGGCTGGTGTCGCTGGCCGTGATCGCGGTGTTCGGCGGGGTGCGGTCGGTCGGGGTGCTGGGGTCGGTGGTCGCGGCGGTGCTCACCGGGGCCGCGGTGGCCGCGCTGGTCATGGCGTTCTCGGCGAGCCGCCGGGACGAGGGCGCGGCGTTCAACGCGTTGTTCCGGTTCGTCGTGCTGCCGATGACCCTGTTCTCGGGCACCTTCTTCCCGATCGCGAACCTGCCGGGGTGGGTGCAGCCGCTCGCCTGGATCTCGCCGCTGTGGCACGGGACCGAGCTGGCGCGGTGGGCTGCGGGCGTCGCCGCGCCCGGAGGGTGGGCGGTGCTCGGGCATCTCGCGTACCTGCTGGTCCTGGTCGGGATCGGGTGCGCGTTGTCGGTGCGGCTGTTCGTGCAGAGGTTGGCGCAGTGACCGCGGGGGTGGTCGGTCGGTGGGAGTGGCTGCTGCCCGCGGGGAGCTACGCGGGCCGGTCCCGGGTGCTGCTGCTGCGCTCGGCCACGGCGTCGCGGCGGACCTGGCCCGCGATCCTGTCCGGGTTCGCCGAGCCGGTGTTCTACCTGCTGGCGATGGGGACCGGGTTGGGCGCCCTCGTCGGCACCCTGCCGGGGCCGGACGGGCGGGAGCTGAGCTACGCGGAGTTCATCGCCCCCGGGCTGCTGGCCGCGTCGGCGATGAACGGCGCGGTGTTCGACTCGACGTTCAACGTGTTCTTCAAGCTCCGCGACTCCAAGCTGTACGACGCGATGCTGGCCACCCCGCTCGGGCCGTTGGACATCGCACTGGGCGAGATCGGCTGGGCGCTGCTGCGCGGGGGGCTCTACGCGACGGGGTTCCTCACGGTGATGGCCGTCGCCGGGTTGATCACCTCGCCGTGGGCGCTGCTGGCCCTGCCGGTGGCGCTGCTGATCGCGTTCGCGTTCGCGGCGGTGGGGATGGCGGCCACGTCGTTCATGCGGTCGTGGCAGGACTTCGACCTGGTGACCCTCGCGGTCCTGCCGATGTTCCTGTTCGGCACCACGTTCTACCCGCTGAGCGTGTACCCGCGAGCGCTGCAGATCGTGGTCGAGTGCCTGCCGCTCTACCACGGCGTCGAGCTGATGCGCGGGCTCACCACGGGCGCGGTGCACTCCGGGATGCTCGGGCACCTGGCGTACTTCGTGGTGATGGCGCTGGTGGGAGTGCTGCTCGCGGCGCGGCGGCTGCATGCGTTGTTGCTGCGCTGACCGGGCCGGCTGACCGGGCCCCTGGATCCGCCGTGTCCGGTCCACCGTGCCGGCGTCGGCGGGGCTCCGGGCTCAGGCGGCGCAGGGGGCGGGGACCAGGTGGTCCAGCGGATCGTCGAGAGCCCAGAGTCCGGGGCCGGAGCCGATCGGGCCGACCAGCAGGCCGAGGGTGCCGTCGGCGCCCACCGCCAGTGACTCGACGTGGCCGGGTAGCCGGTCGGGGACCGTGGTGAGGCGGCCGTCGGCGGCCAGGTGCATCAGACGGTTGCCGTCGGCGAGACCCTGGGTGAACCAGACGCCGTCGGCGTCCGCGGCGAGCCGCCCGCCCGAGCTCACACAGGCGAGGAGGGCGACGGGGGTGTCCGGGCCGTAGAGCCGCAGCCGCCACTCGCCCTCGACCCCGCCGAGCGCGAGGAGACCACCGGGGACCGGGAGCAGGGAGAACAGGTCCGCGTCGGCGATACCCGGCGAGGTCGCGGGCCGCGGGAGATCCGTCGCTGCGACGGTGCCGTGCACGGCGTGCGGATCGAGCCTCCGCATCACGTCCGGGCCGGGCCCGTCGGCGACGGTGCGCAGCCAGACGGAACCGTCGGAGCCGGGGCGGGTGGCGAGGTCGACCCCGGTGACCTGCGCGGTCTCCCGATCTGGCGTGCGGACGGTGAGGGTGTCCGGCCCGCTCCAGTAGACGACGATGCCCGACCCGACGACCCCGGTGATCCTGTACGGGTCTCGCCCGGGGAGCCTGCCGTCGGTGGCCGCGCGGAGCTCGACGCGGCCGTCGGAGCCGACCGTCGCGATCCCGCCGGGGCCCGCGTATCCCACGGTCCCCGCCACCGGCACCGTCAGCGACGCACCGGCGGGCCCGGCGAGTGACACCGCGCCGGACTCGAGGGTGCCCTCGTAGGTCAGCGGGGCCAGCCGGACGAACGGTCCCTCGCTGCGCGGCTGCGGACCCACCGCGAGCAGGTGGAGGACCAAGGGGAGCGGCAGCGCCGCCGACACCGCCGCGACGAACCACCGCGACCCCGTCACCGCGGCGAGGACGGCGACCGAGCCCGCCGCCGTCGTCAGCCAGGCGCCCGGGAGCAGTCCGCTCTGCTGGGAGAGAACGCCGAGGCCCGCCGCGACGGACGCCCCGCCCGCCGCGGCGACGGCCACCGCGTGCACCGGGGCGGCCAGCCGCACCGCGAGCGCGGCGCCGACCGCCATCGCGACGAGGACCAGCGACGGCACCCCACCGACGAGCCGCACACCGAGCAACGTGGTGGCGTGCCAGTCGACGATCTCGTCGAGCGGCACCGCGGTGATCGCGGTGGACCACCACGGCAGGCCCAACGCCGCGACGGCGAGTGCGGCCGCGAGCGAACCGGCCTGCAGGATGCGGGTGCTGCTCATGGGAGACGACGCTAGGGACGCGGGAGCCGCGGGTCGCCCATGCCGGCCCCCGCATCAAAGGTGGGGCCAGCACCACCTCGGACTTGCTACCGTCGCCGACGGCCCAGCAGGACACGGAAGGCGGAAGAAATGATCACCGGAAGCCTCGTCGCCCTCGTCACGCCGATGAAGGTGGACGGCGAGATCGACTACGCGGCCCTCGAGCGGCTGGTCGAGCGCCAGGTCCTGGCGGGCACCGCGGCGATCGTCTCGGTCGGGACCAGCGGCGAGTCGTCCACGTTGACGGTGGCCGAGCACACCGACGTCATCCGGCGGACGATCGAGGTCGTCGACGGCCGGGTGCAGGTCATCGCGGGCACCGGCGCCAACAACACCGACGAGGCGATCCACCTCACGAAGGCGGCCGCCGCGGCGGGCGCCGACGGGGCCCTGCTGGTCACGCCGTACTACAACAAGCCTCCGCAGGAGGGGCTCTACCAGCACTTCCGCAAGATCGCCGAGGCCGTGGACCTCCCGCAGTACCTCTACAACGTCCCCGGCCGCACGGCGTGCGACATGCTCCCGTCGACCGTCGAGCGGCTCGCCGCGGTGCCGAACATCGTGGGGCTCAAGGAGGCGAAGGGGGACCTGGACCGGGTCCGCGACCTCGTCGCGCTGGGGCTGCCGGACTTCGCCCTCTACTCGGGCGACGACGCCACGGCCCGGGCCTCGATGCTCGCCGGTTTCCACGGCGACATCTCGGTGACCGCGAACGTGGCGCCCGAGGCGATGGCGCGGATGTGCAAGGCCGCGGTCGCCGGGGACGCCGAGGAGGCCGCGACGATCGACGCCGACCTCGCGGGCCTGCACCGAGCCCTGTTCTCCGAGTCCAACCCGATCCCGGTGAAGTGGGCGCTGGCGGAGATGGGGCTCATCGAGCTCGGCATCCGCCTCCCACTGGTCCCGCTCGACGAATGGCATCACGAGGACGTCCGTGCCGCCCTCCGCATGGCGGGCCTGCTCCCCACCACCTGACCCGCGGGGTCAGTGGAGGCGGGCTGCTCGGGCGGTCGCCTCCGCCGTCGCGTCGGGGTCGCCCAGAGCTGCTCGGTGTCGCGCCGCGCGGACGCCGTAGCCGACGAGGCCGGTGCGTTCCGCGCGTCGGGCCAGGACCGCGGCCTGGCGCAGGGCCGCGTCCCGGTCCAGCTCGACGGTGATGCCGCAGAGGGTGTCCCGCAGGTGCAGCTCGATCCAGCAGCACACGTCCTCGTCCTGGACGAGGGTGCGGCAGGCGGCGTCGAGCTCGTCGGCGGCCCGGGTGGGGTCGCCGAGGCGGGCCCGGGCGGTGGCGAGGCCGCGGCTGGTCAGGGCGACCCAGCAGGCGTCGCCGAGGACCTCGGAGAGGGTGCGGGCGTCCGCGAGCACCTGCTCGGCCTCGCGGACCCGGCCCGCCCGGAGGAGGACCTCGCCGTGGAGGTTGTCCATCCAGGGGCGCATCGACTGCCAGCCGAGCCCGGTCGTGATCTCGCGGGCGGTGGCGACGTCCGACTCCGCTTCCGCGTTCCAGCCCCGCTGCAGGTTCGCCCGGGCGCGCATGGCGAGGGCGGCGGCGTGGGCACGGGGGCGGTCGGCGACCGTCGTGAGCCCGACGGCGGCGTCGAGCTCGGCCAGGGCCCGGGCGTCGAGCGCGGTGTCGACCAGGGCGAACCCCCGCCCGTACGCGACGGCGGCGCGCTCCTCGACGACGTCCCCGGCGGCGGCCTCCGCGCGGTCCAGCCAGTGCAGCGCGCCCTGCTGGTCGCCGGTGGCGGTGGCGACGAACCCCAGCTCGCGACGGGCCAGGCCCGCCACGGACGCGACCCCCTCCCGGGTGGCCAGCCGGTCCGCCTCCTGCAGCGCCGCGATCGCGCCCGGATCGGTGCTGGCCACGGCGTGGACGTAGGCGCGGCCGTAGTGCGCGAGGGTCTCGGCGAGCACGGCGTCGTCCCCCAGGGCTCGGGCCCGCGCGACCGCCCCGCGCAGGATGGCGGTGCCGTCGCGGGCGGCGCCGGCGTCCATGACCTGCTCGCCCACCCGCACCAGCTCGCGGACGGCGACGCGGCTGGCGGGGGAGTGGGACCGCCTGCGCTGGGCCCGCTGCAACCGCGCCCCCGCCAGGGTCAGCGTGTGCCGACGCCCGTGCAGCCAGGCCGCGAACTCCGGCACGTCCGGCTCGGCACCCTCGAGCAGCGGGAGGGTCGCCTCGGCGAGCGGCCAGCCGTCGGGGGAGCGGCCGGCGAGGAGGTCGTGCACGTCGACGACGGTGCCCTCGGCGACCTCGCAGGTCAGCGGATCGCCCTCGATCCTGATCGCCGGGCCGACCGCCCGCCGGACCTGGCTCAGCGTCCAGCGCAGGGCGGCCTGCGGGTCCTCGGCGTCGGGGAACAGCAGCTCGAGGACCCGACCGCGGGGGACGGGGCCGGTCGCGGTGAGCAGCAGCGCGAGCAGGGCCCAGGGCTTGCGGCCCCGGGGCACGGGAAGGTCGGGCCCCTCGACCCGAGGGGGCCCCAGCACTCGCACGACCGTCCTCATGTGCTCCTCCCCGGAGAAGGACCCCACGATCCCACCGCCCGATACATCCCGACACGCCCGATCGGCGGATCGGGCGGCCTCGGCGTGGCACGTTTCGTGCTCTCAGCGTGGTCCGGACCACGCTGAGAGCACGCAACCGGTGATCATGCAGCTCTGTGTGCACGAAACGTGCAGTCCGATGTGCAGGCCGGTGCAGTCCGGTGCAGGCGGTGCAGGCCGGTCAGGCCCGGGTGGCCGTGACGATCAGGTACTCCGCCTCCCACGTCCCGTCGGGCTGCTGGGAGCGCTCGAGGAACTCCAGGAACGCGTCGTCGAGCGCGGTCGGGTCCTCCTGAGCCTTGTACACGGCGATCGTCGGGCCGTAGTTCGTCTTCCACCACTCCCGGAACGCCACGGGCGAGTCCGTGACGGCGAGGGTGATCGTCCCCTTCTGCGCGCTCAGCCCGCTCGCCCCGGATCCCAGCAGCTCCCGCACGTGGTCCTCACGACCCCACAGCGGGGCGGGGAGGGCGCCGGGCGGGGGCGGCGGGGCGAAGGGCTTCATGGTCGCGAACAGCTGCCCGACGAACCCCTCCGGCGTCCAGTTGAGTACCGCGATCCGCCCGCCGGGGCGGGTCACCCGCAGCAGCTCGTCCGCCGCCTTCGCGTGGAAGGGCGCGAACATGATCCCCACGCAGGAGAGCACGGCGTCGAACTCGGCGGTCTCGAAGGGCAGGGCGTGCGCGTCCGCCTCCACCCACTCGATCTCGGGGTGCGCGGCCCGGCCGACGTCGAGCAGCTCGGGCGTCAGGTCGGACGCGACGACGGACGCGCCGGTCCGCGCCGCGGGCACGGACGCGTTGCCCGTCCCGGCCCCGATGTCGAGGACGCGGTCGCCGGGGCCGATCCCGGAGGCGTCGACGAGCGCGGCCCCCAGTGACGGGATGAGGTCGGCGGCGACGGTCGGGTACGAACCGGACGCCCACAGGGCGCGGTGCTTGGTGCGGAGGGTGTCGAGGGCGGTGGTCATGATGAGCTCCTCTGCTCTTGGTGGTGTGCGGAGGAGGCTGCCGACCCACCGTGTGCGGGAGCGTGTGACTACCCTGGGTCCGCGTGAGCCCCGCGTCCGTCTTCGAAGACCTCGAGCCCCTGCTGCCGCGCGTGTCGAAGCCCGTGCAGTACGTCGGCGGTGAGCTGAACGCGCAGGCCAAGCCGTGGGACGCCGCCGCGGTCCACTGGGCGCTGATGTATCCCGACGCGTACGAGGTCGGGCTGCCCAACCAGGGCGTCATGATCCTGTACGAGGTCCTCAACGAGCGGCCCGACGCACTCGCCGAGCGCTGCTACGCCGTCTGGCCGGATCTCGAGAAGCTGATGCGGGAGAACGGCGTCCCCGCGTTCACCGTCGACCAGCACCACCCGGTCGGCGCGTTCGACCTGCTCGGCGTGTCCTTCTCCACCGAGCTCGGCTACACGAACCTGCTCACCACCCTCGACCTCGCGGGCATCCCGCTGCACGCCGTCGACCGGGACTCCTCGCACCCCGTCGTCGTCGCCGGTGGGCACGCGGCGTTCAACCCGGAGCCGATCGCGGACTTCGTCGACGTCGCCGTGCTCGGGGACGGCGAGGAGGTCGTCGGGGACATCACGGACGTCGTCCGGGAGTGGAAGACGTCCGGGACCGACCGTGGGGAGCTGCTCCGACGGCTGGCGAACACCCCGGGTTGCTACGTCCCGTCGCTCTACTCCGTGGCCTACTCCGACGGCGCCATCGCGTCGGTCACGCCGCACGAGGGTGCCCCGGCGTCGGTCCAGAAGCGCACCACCTCCGACCTCGACGAATGGCCCTACCCGAAGAGGCCGCTGGTCCCGCTGGCCGAGACCGTGCACGAGCGCGCGAGCGTCGAGATCTTCCGCGGCTGCACCCGCGGCTGCCGCTTCTGCCAGGCGGGCATGATCACCCGGCCGGTGCGGGAGCGGTCGCTGCAGGGCGTCGGGGCGATGGTGGACTCCGCCGTCCGGGCCTCCGGGTTCGACGAGGTGGGGCTGCTGTCGCTGTCCTCGGCGGAC
>Ga0070665_100006124_pt1 | contig 12297 bp, 10 predicted proteins | sample KBSS13metaG_FD_65862 | JGI IMG/M metagenome (GOLD analysis project Ga0070665, IMG submission 65862) | Switchgrass rhizosphere microbial communities from Kellogg Biological Station, Michigan, USA - KBS S1-3 metaG | ecosystem: Host-associated > Plants > Roots > Rhizosphere > Soil ...
CCGGGTCAACTCGCTGGAGAGCCCGTGGATCCTCGACGACCTCGAGCAGCTGGTCGGTGAGATCGGCGACAAGCTCAGCGTGATCATGGTGCCGAAGGTCGAGGGCGCCTGGGACATCCACTATGTCGACCGCCTGCTGGCCCAGCTCGAGGCGAAGGCCGGGCTCGACCGCCCGATCCTCGTCCACGCGCTGCTGGAGACCCCGCAGGGCGTCGTCAACGTCGAGGAGATCGCCTTTGCCTCGCCGCGCATGCAGGGCATGAGCTTCGGCCCGGCCGACCTCGCCGCGGCGCGTCGGATGAAGACCACCCGGGTCGGCGGCGGCCACCCCGGTTACCTCGTCCTCAACGACCCGCCCGACCCGGAGAACCCCGAGGAGGGACGCGTCTCCGCCCAGCAGGACCTCTGGCATTACTCGATCGCCCGCATGGTCGACGCCTGTACCTCGGCGGGGATCCTGCCCTTCTACGGCCCCTTCGGCGACATCAAGGACGTCGCCGGCGCCGAGGCCCAGTTCCGCGCCGCCTTCCTGATGGGCTGCGTCGGCACCTGGTCGCTGCACCCGGTGCAGATCGGCATCGCCAAGAAGGTCTTCAGCCCGCCGCCGGAGGAGGTCGCCTTCGCCAAGAAAGTGCTGGAGGCGATCCCCGACGGCCGCGGCGTCCACATGATCGACGGCAAGATGCAGGACGACGCGACCTGGAAGCAGTGCAAGGTGATGGTCGAGCTGGCCGAAATGCTGGCCGCCAAGGATCCGGAGCTGAAAGAGGCCTATGGGCTCTGACGGCCCTGCGCCGTCGCACGGCGTCGTCTGCCTAGGCAACGACGCCGTGCTCGACTGGACGATCGCGTTCTGCGAGAGCGTCCACCAACACGACCCCGAGGTGCCGGTGACCTTGATCCCGTTCGACGACAGCGTCGAGCGGACCGAGGCGGTGCTCGGCCGCTATGGGTATGACCTCTACGAGAGTCCGATGCTCGCCCGCATGGACGCTCTCGGCGAGCGCTACTACCCCGGCGGCGGCCCGGTCAGGTCGCACATCATGCGGAAGTTCTGCGCCTGGGATGTCTATGACGAGTTCCTCTACCTCGACTGCGACATCGTCACGCTGCGGTCGCTCCGCCCCTACTTCACGATGCTTGCGCGCTCCGACGCCGACTTCATCTACTTCACCACCGACATCGATCAGGTCTATCGACCGGGTCGGCTCCGTGACCAGATGGTCGCCGACCACGGTGCGGCCGGTTTCAACAGCGGCACCTTCATGGGTCGGCGCGGTGATCTGACGGCGGCGGAGATCGAACGACGGGCAGTCGAGGCGGAGGGGCTGCGGCCGGAATTCGTCGACAACCTCGAGCAGACGTTCATCAACTTCTGCGTCGACGTCAGTGGGATGAAGCAGGCGGACGCGACCAAGCTCGGTGACGAGCCGGTCGTTGCGGGGTCCGTGATGCGCCTCGTCGGCTCCGCCGACGACCTCGTCATCGACGACCGCCGGGTCCCTTACTCAGGCCGGAGCGTCGCGGCCATCCACTGGGCCGGCTATGGCCGGGGGCCTTTGATGTCCTACCGCAAGACATTCCTCAAATATCGACTCGCGGGCGCCACCCCCAGAGCTCGCACGCGCTACCAGGTCGAGAACGTTCTCGAGGCACTCGCCGCATTCACCCCGCGCCGCGCCTACCACCTGGCGCGCATCTTCCCCTACCGGCTGCGCAGCTGGCTCTCGGCCCGGGGCCTCGTCCGGTGGCACGGCAGTCAGACCTGACCGGCGAGACCCATCGCTTAAGATCCGGAAATGGCTCTGGTTCGGCGACGTTCCCTTTCTCAGACCGATCAGAATCGGAAAACCTTCGAACACCTCGCCTCGAGCTACGAAGATCTAGCCCTGAAGGCTGCCGAGCGTTCCGTCCTGGCCCGTTTCGCACCGGCTTGGGAGACCTACGACATGCTCGATATCGGGATCGGCACCGGCCGCACCGGTTGGACCTTCGCCCCACTGGTGAATAGGTACGTCGGCATCGACTACGCGCCACCGATGACCGCGCGGGCGCGACAGCTGCACTCCGAGGACCCCAACGTCACGATCGTCGACGGTGACGCGCGCGATCTCTCGGGAGTCGGCGGGCCCTTCGACTTCGTCCTCTTCAGCTTCAACGGAATCGATGCGGCCGGCCACGAGGACCGGCTGAAGATGTTGGAGCAGGTCCGTTCCGTACTGAAGCCGACGGGCCATTTCCTCTTCTCCAGTCATTCGGTCGGCGCGCTGCCACTGGACCGTCACAAGCGGCGTCCGCCGCGCCGCATGTCCTCGAAGGCCTACCGGGCCTATGCGGCCTTCGACGATCTGCTCCACGCGCGACGGATCGATCGGGTGAACGCGACCATCGACCTCGACGACGTCCGCCGGCGCGGTTGGACGCAATTGGCGCGCGGCCACCGGTTCACAGTCCACGACTATTACGTCGACCCCGTCTTCCAGGTCGGTCAGCTCCGCGAGGCGGGCCTGGAGGTCGTCGTCATCTATGACCTCAATGGTCGCGAGATCGAGCTGCCTTACGGTGGCCGCGATCCCTGGCTGGACTACCTCTGCCGGCCGCTGCCCGAGTCCTCGTGATGGGCTAGGCGCCCCGATCGGCGTCCAAGAGCTTTTCGAGCTTCAGGTCGAGGAGCTTGCGGACATCGCGCTGGACCGAGAGCGGCCGCAGGGTGTGATCGTTGCCGGGGAGATCGGCGAAGTCGGCGTGCGGCCAATGGTCGGGGTCGTCGGCGAAACCGTCGGCGGCGACCTCTTCGCCGAGCGGCTCCTTGCCGGAGAAGGCGAGCAGGACCGAGGTCCCCGAGCGCTCGAGCGCGTCGAGGTCGGCTTCGATGCCACCCTTCAGGCCTTCGTCCGCGCCGCGCCCGACCAGGCGGCGCAGACCTGCGGAGAGGCGGCGCCCGAACTCGATCGCGAGGGAGCGCAGCAGGGCTCCGACCTTGGCCCAAGGAACCGGACCACGGAGCAGCTTGCGCCAGGAGCGTCGATCGAAAGCGCGACCCCCCTTGCGGGCCTCGCGCCGGACGAGAAGGTCGGGGTCCCAGCGGAGGGCTCCCGCGTTGATGCAGAAGCTCGCGACGACGCGCGAGTCGGCGACCGCCGTCTGGAACGCCCAATAGCCACCGGCGCAGAGGCCGACAAGCAGGAATCGGTCGCCCAGACCACGCTTCTGTAACTCGTCGAGGGCCGCGCGGACCTGGCCGATGTAGCGGGGGACGTAGAAGTCGCCGACCCGCAGTGCACCTGCGGCCTCGCCGTCCGCCTCGCCGATTCCCTGCAGGTCGATCCGCAGCGAAGGCACCCCGCTCCCGGCCCAGCGGCGCGCCGTCTCGGTCCACAGTCGACTAGGCCCGACCATGCGCACCGCTCCGGCATTGAGGAAGACCGCGCAGAGATCTGCTCGCTCGCCCTCAGGCTGGGCGAGGACGCCGACCGTCCTCCCCCACTCCTGCTCGATCGCCAGCGCGGTCTCGGTGGTTCCGTCGCGACCGATCTCGATCGGAGCGGAGCCGTCGGGGATCTCCGTCACGGGGGTTGTCGTCGCCCGGCCCTGTGCGGCGTGGAGCCAAGCCTCCAGTCGGCGCGCGACCACGAGGGGGACCGTCGAGCGCTCGGGGTGGGAGACGAACTCACCCCAGCCTGGGCCGGCCGCAAACTCGACCTCCTCGGCGAGGACCTCGAGCGCGGCGACCAGTTTCGGGTCGACGGCGACCCCGTCGCGATCCAGGCAGAGCACTTGCCGCAGGGTTGACTCGCCGCCCCCGGGCGCCAGCGATTTCAACGATCTGGTCGTGGCGGGAGAGAGGACGAAGCCACCCGCCTCGAGCCAGCCGTCTGGGACGCCCGCGTCGAAATCGGCTTCGTCCTCCGAGTTCCAGGCCTGCATCAGCGAGAAGGCCCGGGTCTCGCGGAGGAAGCGCGAGCCGTCGCGTGGCGTCCCCCAGACCGCAAGTTCCTCGATCGGAGCGCCCGCCTCGGCGGCGGCGATCGCCAGGAGGCCGCCGAGACCGAACCCGAATGCAGCGACCGTGGCGGTGCCGCTCTCGTCGGCCAGCCAGGAGGCCGCCGCCACGACCGCCGCGACCCAGCCGTCGACCACCCCCTCGTCGGCGGTCGACCCGCCGCTGTTGCCGGTCGCCGGCAGGTCGAAGCGCAGCGTCGGATGTCCGGCCGCCGCCAGACGCATCGCCCATTCACGTCGGGCACGGTAGGAAGCGACCTCGTCCCAGCCCCAAGGCGAGCAAAATAGAATCGGTCGGGCGGGCGGCGCGTCGGGACCGTTGGGGTGATGCACCGCGAAGACCGGGATCGATCCCGCCTGGATGTGGAGAGGATTGGATCGCGACATCTGATCTAGGCGATCGAGACGGTCGTCCGGCCACGCATGTTGACGGCGCTGAGGACGACCGAGGCACCCGGGTCATCCGTCATCGATCGCAAGGATATCCGGCGGTCGACTCCCGGCTCGAGGCAGACCCATCCCTCGTCGGCGACGAGTCCGCTTCCCCCAACCGCCAGCCCATAGATCAGGCGGTCCGAGTGGAGGTCGATCTCGACCCCTCCGTCGGCGGCGCGCACCGCGCTCGCCTCCAGTCCGAGGCGCGCCGCCGACTGGGAGCCCAAGTCAGGTCCCGCCGGAAAAAACGTCGCCTGTGAGATCGGTTCGGCAGCATTCCCGTCGCGCTCCAGCGAGGCGACGATCAGGTCCTGGGCAGGCGGACCGAAACGGTAGGACCAGGAGGCGTCGATGAAGCCGCCGAGCATCGTCTCGAGATCTTGACTGACGGTCGAGTGCGCGGCGAGTCGGATCTCGCCCTCCGCCTCGCCGACACGTCGCTCGCCGTCGGCGTAGAGGGCGACGCGAAGGGTCGCCGCAAGTGGGTCGGGGCCATCGTTGGCGACGTGGACGCCGACTCCCGCGAGGCCCTCGTCGGTGAGCCAGACGGCGGTCGGGGCGAGAACGTTGCGCAGCGCCCGAAGGCCCTGCTTCGGGGCGCCGGAATGGTCGACGAGGCCCCACCCCGCCCCCGGCATCAGGTCGCGCAGCCAGAGCACGAGGCCGCCGCCGCAGGGCGAGGCGGCACGGCGCCACTCGCCGAAGACGGCGCTCATCGCCTCGGCCGAGACCGCCCGGGAGAGCTCCAGGTAACGGGCGTGGTCGTAGCGGCGCAGCTCGGCCGGGTCGACGCCGAAGAGCTCGCGCAGGTAGTGGTCGCGGACGTCGTCGAAGTCCCAGCCGGTGCCCGCGTCGCGCGGCACGCCGGCCTTCCAGCGCGGGTGGTGGACGACGACATCCCCGGCCGCCCCGGGCAGGACCGCCTCCACCCCGGCCTCGTCGGGGACGTTGGCGAAGGCGAGGCACTCGGCGGCGAAGCGCACCCCGGCGAGGCGCGCGTCGGCGAGCGGCCGACGATAGCCGCCGACGCCGTAGTAGTTGGCGACACCACGGTCGGGACGGAAGGGGCGCTCACCGCCGCTCGGCGCAGAGGGCACGTAGATCGCGTCGGCGCCGGAGCGCTCGAGCGCCGCCGGCAGCAGCTCGCCGAAGAGCTCGCCGCGGCCGATCGCCGGGTCGAGCCCGAGCATCGCCACCTGCTGCTCGACCTCGCTGTTGCCGCAGACGACGGCGAGGCTCGGCCGCCCGGCGATCGCCGCCAGCGCTTCGCCCGCCTCGGCCTCCACGGCCGCCCGGAACTCCTCGTCGGCGAGCGGGTAATCGAGGTTGGCGAACATGAAGTCCTGCCAGACGAGGATCCCCAGCTCGTCGCAGAGGTCGTGGAAGTCGCCGGACTCGTACGCCGCGATGCCGGGGATGCGGACCATGTTCATGCCGGCGTCGCGGACCCGCTCGAGCGCGGCGCGCAGCCTCTCGCGGTCGGGCGCCATGCCGACGAAGTCGTCGGGGGTCCAGACCGCGCCACGGGCGAAGACGCGGACCCCGTTCAGGTGGAGGTCGATCCCGTCGCGGAGGACGTCGTGCTCGGGGACGTCCCCCGCCGCGAGGCCCCGGAACCCGACCCGCCCGGCGTCGATCCCGACCTCCCCCGCCTCGCCGGCGACGCGCAGGCGGACCGTGTGGAGGGCGGGGTCGCCGTGCGTATGCGGCCACCAACGCGGGGCGCCGGGCACGCGGACCTCGCCGCGCAGCTCGACCGCGCCGTCGGCGCCTGCGCGCACCGTCAGCGGGCCCTCGGCTTCGCCGGCGCCGCTCACCACGACATCGGCGGCGGAGACCTCGAAGCCGCCCATCCCGCGCACCGTGGCGGCGACGGAGAGCAGGCCGTCCTCGCCCTCGCAGCGGGTCCGGAGCGACAGGGCGGCGACCGTGAGGGTGCGACGGCGCTCGATCCACACCGGCCGCCAGGGGCCGACCGCGGCCGGGCCCGGCGCGAACCCGGGGCAGCGCCCGAGCAGCATCGTGCGGTGGAAGCGCAGGCGGTTGTCGACCAGCTTGGTGCGCCAGCGGGCGCGCGGTTTGCGGCGAGCGCCGAGTCGCGGCGCCAGCGCCAGACAGCGGATCGCCAGCTCGTTCCGGCCCTCGCGCAGCGCGCCGCCGACGTCGATCGCGGCGGCGGCGAACATCGACTCTCCCCCGCCGATCCGCTCGCCGTTGAGGAAGACCTCGTGGACGGTGGCGACGCCGTCGAGGCGCAGCAGGACAAGCTCGTCGGGACCGGCCGGCGCCGCCTCGAACTCCGTGCGGAACCACCAGTCCTCGGCGTCCAGGTCACGGTCGTCGCCGAACTCCCAGAGCCCGGCGTCGCGCAGCGCGCCCGCCGCGGTCCCCGGCACGCTCGCCGGAATCCAGTCGAGTCCGTCGGTCTCTCCCGGCGCCGCACAGGCGTCCGGCGCGCAGGCGGTGACTCGCCACCCCGCGCTGAGGTCGAGCCGCTCGTGGCCGTCGACGTGAACTCGACCCGGCGCGAGGGGCAGCGACTCAGGCCAGGGCACGATCCAGCTCCGCGAAGGCGGCGGACCAGGCGCCCGCCAGCGCCTCCACCGCGGGCCCCGGATCGAACTCGCGACGGCGGGCGAGCTTGAAGGAGAGGGTCTTCGAGCCGGCGACGATCTCGCGCATCTGCTCGGCCGCCGGGGCGCCCGCGTCGCCGAGCACCCACTCGACGTGGGACCCGCCGACCTCGAAGGCCGAGCCGACCATCCGCACCGTCGCGAAGGCGTAGTCGTGGTAGCGCTGCGCGTCGCCCGCCAGCAGGTTGGGCAGCTCCGCGGCGAGCCCGGCGCCGAAGCGCTCGAACGGGTTGTCGGACGGCCGCCGCGCCACCTGGGCGCGGAGCATCTCGCGCGCCGCCGCGCGCAGCTCCTCGCCCTCCAGGCGCGGCCCGGCGTCCAGCCGCAGCAGCTCCGTGTAGGGCGGCAGCACGTCGCCGGGGTACTCGCGTCCGAGCCGGAAGACGCCGTGGTAATCCTCGCCGCCGAGCTCGAAGTACCCGTCGCCGTGGAAGTAGCGCAGGGTCTCCGAGTCGCGGTCGATCGCCTCGGCGATCACCGAGCTCTTCACGTGTGCGGTCCGGTAGCTGGTCGCCGCCGTATCGGGCAGGTGGAAGGAGTCGAGCTCGATGATCAGCGTCCGCCCCGCCTCGATCTGCTCGGCGATCTGCTCGGGCAGCGGCCGGTAAGGCTGCATCTCGTGGATGTCGATGCCGTAGAGCGCTTCGACGTCCTCCGGGCGCGGCTTGAAGAAGGTCCACTGGTCGCCCTCGAAGTCGACCGGCAGCACGCAGCCCATCATCGCCAGGGGCTCCGACCCGGTCGCGTGGACGAACTCGATCAGGATGTCGGTGTAGCAGTTGGTTTCGGCGTAGTCGCGATCGGGGCCGTGGAGGAAGTGGCGCTCGTAGCTCGCCGGATCGAGCCCCAGCAGGCTGACGGCCCCGGCGGGCGCGCTCGCCATCAGATCCCCAGCTCCCCCAGCACCGCGGCCGGCCACTTCTCCTGGTCCAGGCCGTGCTGCTTCACCAGCGCCAGCGTGATCCGCTCGAGGCCGAAGCCGAGGCAGGCGGTGTGCGCGGTCGGGTCGTCGCCGTCGATCTCGATGCCGTAGACGGAGCTGAAATGGTCCTGGTGGTAGTTGAAGGAGGCCACCGCGGTCGGCTCCGGCCCGGCGATCGGCACCACCACCTCGAACTTCAGCTCCTGCGAGCGCTGACTGCGCGCCAGCATCCGCCCGGCGCGGCCGAAGAACGGGTCGCTGGCGACGTCGGTGGTCGCCTCGAGGCCGACCGAGCGCAGCAGCTCCAGCGAGCGGTCGCGCCAGCGGTCGCGCCATTCGACCACCGTCTCGGGCTCGCCGATGCGGACGATCTCGCGCTGGTGGAAGGCCTGAAGGCGGGCCGGGTCACCGGAGGGCTCGTGACGGAAGACGTAGGTCCCGCCGGCGTCGACCATCACCCCGCCCGGCGCCAGCGCGCCGCGCGCGGCCACCGCCGGGTAGACCGGGTAACAGGCGGCGGGCTTCAACACGAGGTCGGTCATCCGCTGGTACCCCGACCAGTCCTCGTGGGCCTCGGCCCGCTGCTCCTGCTCGGCCGCCTGCTCCTCGTCGCCCGCGAAGGCGAAGACCGTGCAGGCGAGGTGCGGGAAGGACTTGAGGTAGCCGACGTCCTCCATCTGGCGCCGCGGCAGGAGCGGTGGGAAGACCATGTGCTCGGGCGATTCGGTCTCGCTCGCCTCGGTCACCTTGGCGTCGAAGCCGAGCCGCACCCGCTCGAAAGCGTCGCCGCGGCCGTAGACGCCGGGTACCCCGGACTCGATCAGGTAACCGGCGTCGACGAGCTCGCGGAGGAACTCCTCCTGGTCCGGGGTGCCGGGTCGAAAGTCGGCCATCGCGCCGCCCTCAGACTTCCTTGGCGATCAGCAACAGGCTGGCGTCGGTGGCGTGGATGCGCTCGTTGGCGACCATCAGCCGCGCCGACATCGCGTCGCGCAGGTGGCGGCCGACGCTGAACGGGGTGTCGTTCTTGTAGCCGACGATCCCGGTTACCCCGAGCGCCTCCTGGCAGACTTTCGGCGCCTGTTCTGAGGCGGCGATCTTCAGGTTGTTGAAGCGCAGGATCGTCGCCATCTCCGACAGCTTGGCGCGATCGCCGGCGTGCAGGTCGCAGTACTCGCGCAGGGCGAGGCCGACCTCGGCGCGCAGCAGCGAGAGTTCGCTCATCAGCTCCGAGAGGCGGATCGCGGCGGGCAGCGGCTCGCCGGGTTTGCGTTTCGCCGCGGCCTTGACGAAGGCGCGGGCGCGGTCGAAGGCGTCGGTGGCGATGCCGAGCCAGACCTGGGACCAGAGGATGTGGGAGACCGGCGTCATCGTCTCGGCGGAGATCGTCGAGAACGGCGCCGGCAGAACCTGGTCGGGGGTGAAGCGGGCGGTGGCGATGAACCCGGGCGAGCAGGTGCCGCGCATGCCGAGCGGGTCCCAGGTGCCCTGCGGCTCCATCTCCATCTGGTCGCGCCGGCTCAGCACCGCGACCTGATCGCCGGGCTCGGCGTCGGGCGCGCGGCGAACGGTGGTCAGGAAGGCGTCGGCGTGCGGGCCGTAGGAGACGGTCGGCGCCTGCTTCTCGAAGCTCTGGTAGCCGTCGGTGCCGACCTCGGAGGCCGCCGCGACCGACTTGCCCATGTCGCCGCCGGTGCCGACCTCGGAGGTGATCGAGGCGATCAGCCGCTGCTCGGCGACCACCTCGCGCAGGTAATCGTCGAACCAAGGGGCGCCGTCGCCGCGGTGGTCGACCATGCAGGCGACCTGGATCTGGTGCATCGCGAAGACCATTCCCGAGGCGCCGCAGCGGCGGCCGAGCTCGAAGCAGATTCGCGCCACGGTCTCCAGCGACGCACCGGCGCCGCCCAGCTCGACCGGGACCAGCGCCGACAGCAGCCGCTCCTCGCGGAGCGCGGCGACCGCCTCGGCCGGGAAGCGCGCCTCCTTGTCGACGTCGATCGCGTTCGGCGCCGCGACCTCGTCGGCGATCCGGCGGGCGGCCTCGACCAGCCCGGCGTCGAGATGCGCCGTGACGCTCACGCCTCGACCCCGACTTCGGTCAGTGCCTGGGCGATCGAGTCGACGCTCTCGAAGACGCTCCGCTTCAACATCGAGTCAAGGAATTCGATGTCGAAAGTGTCCTCCAAGGCGATCATCACGTTGACGCTGGCGTGCGAGGTCATCCCCGCCTGGTAGAGGTCGGCGTCGTCGGCCAGCGTCCCGGGGTCCACCGAAAGGTGACCGTGCTCCCTGATCACCTGTCGTATCTGCTCTTTCATCGGTAATTCTTTCGGCTGTCGGAGGGTTCGAACTTGAGCATGCGAGGAGTGTGCACGATTCGGCCGGGATCACCGCGCATGTGGGGCGCTCACGCGATGACGACCGTCGCCGCCGCGAAACCGCCCTCGTGGGTGAGACTGAGAGCGATCTCGCTGCCGCCGGACTCGGCGAAGAGCTCCGCGGGTCGTCCGGCGAGATCCAGGGAGACGTTCCCCGATGGGTCGCGGACCACCTCGATGTCGGTCAGGCGCACTTCCTCGCCCGCTCCCGGCAGGGCCTTGATCGCGGCCTCCTTGGCGGCGAAGCGGGCGGCCAGGCTCTCCGGCTCCACCCGGCCCGAGGGCCCCTGGCAGTCCTTGACCTCCCGCGCGGTGTAGATCCGCTCCAGGTAGTGCTCCCGGTGCGGGCCGCGCAGCGACTCGGAGACGGTCGCGACGGCGACGAGATCGATCCCCACGCGAAGTCCCATCGCGCCAGGATATCCATCGCCGTCCCTAAATCGGCTCAGGCGAGCGGGGCCCGTTCGCACAGCACCGCCGCGAGGGCGGCGCGTGAGGCGTCGCGGCGAGCCAGGTCGCCGCGCCTCCCCGGCAACGAGTAGAGCGAGGACCGCACGCCATAACGGAGCGCCAGCGCCAGTCGGTAGGCCCCGGGGTGGCGCAGGTTCTTGTGGGCAAACTGGAGGCGCGCGTATGCCGACTGGGCCCAGAGGCGGGGGTTCGCCTGGTGCCCCTGCTCGTGATGACGGATGGTGACGTCGGGGAGGTGGACGATCCGCCAGCCGTCGCGATGGGCCCGCCAGCAGAGGTCGGTCTCCTCGGAGAAGAGGAAGAAGCGCTCGTCGAACCCGCCGACCTCCTCGATCGCCGCGCGGCGGGCGAACATGGCCGATCCGGAGGTCCAGTCGCAGTCGACGACGCGGTCGTAGTCGGCGGGATCGAGCACCCGCTCGCCCAGCAGGCGGCGCGCCAGCGGGACCCGCTCGACCGGCAGCGCTTCGGCCAGCGCCCGGGGGACCGAGGGAAAGCGCCGCATGGTCGGCGCCAGCACGTCGTCACCGTTGACCTGGCGCACGCCGGCGAGGCCGACGTCCGGCATCCGCTCCATCGCGGCGACCAGCGCGTCGAGCTCGCCGGCGACGAATTCGGTGTCCGGGTTGAGGAAGAGGACGAAGCGGGCGTCGGCGACCTCCAGGCCGCGGTTGTTGGCGTGCCCGAAGCCGCGGTTCTCGCAGCGGATGGCGCGGACGAAGGGGAAGCGCGAAGCGGCGTACTCCCCGGCCCCGTCATCGCCGTTGTCGACGACGATCGCCTCGAAGGTTGCCTCTCCGGCGTGCGCGGCGAGGCTGCCGAGGGCGGCGTCGAGCCACTCCCGGCTGTTGTGGGAGACGATGATCGCGCAGACGTCGACGGCAGAGGTCACGGACTACCAACGGATTTGGCCCTCCTGACCTTGTGTCGGCCGGTAGATTCGCCCGATGCCCAGCTCCGAATTGCGCCCCTCCGACCTCGCCCCCGGCCTGCTCCTCGGTGAGGACGTCGAGATCGGCGCGGGGACGATCATCGGCGGCCACGCGATCATCCACTCCGGCGTGCGGATCGGCGCCGGGGCGCGGATCGGCGACCACGCCCAGGTCCGCGACGGCGCCCGGATCGGCGCCGGGGCCGTGGTCGGCAGCTTCACCTCGGTCGACCCCGAGGTGACGATCGGCGAGCGCTCCAGCATCCAGACCCGCTGCTACATCACCGGCGGCACGGTGATCGAGGACGACGTCTTCGTCGGCCCCGGCGTCACCCTCACCAACGACAACACGATGGACCGCCACGACGACTCCTACGTCCTCCGCGGCGCCCTCCTGCGCCGCGGCTGCCGGATCGGCGGCGGCACCACGATCTGCCCCGGCGTCGAGGTCGGCGAAGAGGCCTTCGTCGCCGCCGGCGCCGTGGTGACGACCGACGTCGAACCCCGCGCCGTCATGGTCGG
>Ga0070665_100006125_pt1 | contig 12297 bp, 12 predicted proteins | sample KBSS13metaG_FD_65862 | JGI IMG/M metagenome (GOLD analysis project Ga0070665, IMG submission 65862) | Switchgrass rhizosphere microbial communities from Kellogg Biological Station, Michigan, USA - KBS S1-3 metaG | ecosystem: Host-associated > Plants > Roots > Rhizosphere > Soil ...
AGCATCGCGCCGATCGGCACGACGAAGCACGCCACCAGGAAGAGGAAAAGCGGCAGCACCAAGGCTGCCGCACGGAGTTGCTCGCGACGCCGGCTGCGCCGCAGCGCGCGGCGGAGGTCACCCCCGGCATCATCCGCACCGGCCAGGGCGGCGTGGAGCGCCGCCGCCGCGCCGCGTTGCACCGCAACCCCGCGTCGCCTTCAGCGCCCTACTTGGCGACCCAGGCGTTGAAGCGCTGCGACAGCTTGTCCAGGTTTTCCAGCCAGAACTTGTCGTTGATGTAGAGCGCCGAAGCGATGTTCTGCGGCGCCGTCGCGAGATTCGGCAGCACGCTCTTGTCGATGAGCGCGGTCGAGGCTTTGGCCGTCGGGCCGTAGGGGATCTTCGGCGGCAGGTTCTTCTGGTTCTGCGGATCGTTGACGAACACGAGGAAGGTCTCGGCCTGCGCCTTGTTCGGCGAACCCTTCATGATCACCCACGAGTCGATCGTGTAGAGATTGTTGGTCCATACGATCTTGAAGTTCTTCTTGTCCTTGTCGTTCGCGGCGGCGATGCGGCCATTGTAGGCATCGGTCATCGCCACTTCGCCCGACGCAAGCAGCTGCGGCGGTTGCGAGCCCTTCTCCCACCACACGAGATTCGACTTCAACTGATCGAGCTTCCTGAACGCGCGCTCGACGCCTTCGTTGGTACCGAGCGTCTTGTAGACGTCGGCCGGCGCGACGCCGTCGGCCATGAGTGCGATTTCCAGCGTCGTCTTGGGACCTTTGCGCAGCGAACGCTTGCCGGGGTATTTCGTCACGTTCCAGAAGTCCGCCCATGACTTCGGCGGGTCTGTCTTGATCTTGTCGCCGTCGTACGCGAGGATGAAGCTGTAGACGATGGCACCCACGCCGCAGTCGTTCACGGCGTCGGGCAGGTACTTGTCCTTCCCGCCGAGCTTGGCCCAGTCGAGTTTTTCGTAGAGGCCTTCCTCGCAGCCCAGCAAGAGCTCTTCCGACTCCACCTGGACCACGTCCCAATTGTTGTTGCCACCCTGGATCTTGGCGCGCAGCGTACCGACCCCGCCATCCCAGTTTTCCTCGGTCATTGTGATCTTGGACTTGTCCATGAAAGGCTTGAAATAGACTTCGCGCTGCGCATCCTGGTAAGCACCACCCCACGATACGACGGACAGGTCGCGCGCCAGCGCCGCCGCGGACAGCACCAACGACGCCGCGGTGACGCCCACCATCCAGATTTTCCTGCTTAGCATTTTCGCCTCCGCTGATACGACGGTATCGACGCCGCTAGCTTTCCCGCGCGAATGCGCGGCAATGTTCGGGCGCCCAGAAAACATCGACGGCCGCACCGATGCGCGGCAATGCCTGCGCCTCGGAGATCGGACGCTTCACCATGAACTCTTCGTTGCCCGTCAGTACCACGCGCGCCCGGACGTGGTCACCGAGGTAGATGATCTCCTGCAGCGACCCCGCCAGACGGCAGCCGGGATGGGCGTCGATTGTATGCCCCGCCGTGCCGATTTGCACCCGCTCCGGCCGCAACGATACCGTGACGGCCTCGCCGGTTTTCACTGGCTCGGCCAGCGTACCGTCGATACGCGCATCAACGGCAGTCAACCGGATGGTGCAGCGACCGTCTTCGCAGGTCTCCAGGCGGCCGTCGAGTCGATTGTTCTCGCCGATGAACCGGGCGACGAAGGCGTTCTTCGGGTTTTCGTACATCTGCGCCGGAACGTCGAGCTGCTGGATCCGGCCGCGGTGAAACACCGCAATGCGATCCGACATCGTGAGCGCCTCGGCCTGGTCGTGGGTGACGTAGACCATCGTCACGCCGAGCCGTTGATGCAGCCGCCGGATCTCGAGCTGCATTTGCTCGCGCAGCTGCTTGTCGAGCGCCCCGAGCGGCTCGTCCATCAGGATGAGCTTCGGCTCGAACACCAGCGCCCGCGCCACCGCCACGCGCTGCTGCTGGCCACCGGAGAGTTGCGCCGGCCGCCGCCCGTCGAAGCCGCCGAGTTGCACCATGTCCAGCGCGCGCCCGACGCGCTTCGCGATGTCGGCCGCGGGCACGCCGCGCACCGAGAGCGGAAATCCGATGTTGTCGGCGACTGTCATGTGCGGAAACAGCGCGTAATTCTGGAATACCATGCCGATGTTGCGCTGATACGGCGGAACGCGCGACAGCGGCTTGCCCTCGAGCAGAATCTCACCGGCGGTAGGCGTCTCGAACCCTGCAAGGAGCATCAGCGTTGTCGTCTTGCCCGACCCCGAAGGCCCGAGCAGCGTCAGGAACTCGCCGCGCTCGATATCGAGATCAAGCTCGTCGACAACGCGGGTGACGCCATCGTAGGTCTTGCCGATGCCGACGAAGCGAACGATGGGCTCGGGGCCGCTCATCGCCCCCCCACGCTCGCGGCCGTCGCCGCGGCGCTGCCCCGGAAGGGGGCGTTGTTCGCACCTTGCGGCGGCCCGGCGGTGCTCAAGCGTGCTGGCCGCCGTTGATCGGGATCTCGGCCCCGGTGATGTAGGTCGCCTGCGCAGAACAGAGGAACCAAATCAGGTCCGCCACCTCCTCGATAGCCCCGAGCCGGCGCATCGGGATGTCGCGTTCCACGATCTCCGAAGTTCGTGGTGACAGTATCGCGGTGTCGATCTCGCCGGGCGCGATCGCGTTGACACGAATGCCGATAGACGCCAGGTCAAACGCCATCTCGCGCGTGAGCGCGGCAAGAGAGGCCTTGGACGTCGCGTAGGCGGATCCGGCGAACGGGTGTACGCGCGAGCCCGCGATCGAGGTGAGATTCACGACGGCGCCACGCGTCCGCGCCAGTTCGGCGACGAATCCGCGGGTCAGGAGCAATGGCGCGTAGAAGTTGGTGTTGTACATCGACTGCCAGGTGTCGATGTCCGTTTCCAGCGAATTCAAGCGCGATCCATCCGGGGCCTTGGGCGAAACGCCGGCATTATTGACGAGGGCGTTCAATTCACCGTCGACGAGCAAGCCACGGATGATGGCAATACAGCGGGCGATCTCGTCGAGGTCGGACAGGTCGAGCAGAATGTGCGAGTTCGTCACCGTCCATGGACACTCTCCCGGCGGCGGATGGCGCGATACGGTGATGACGCGCCAGCCCTCGGCGTGAAATCGCCGTGCGGTCGCGTGTCCGATGCCACGCGAGGCGCCGGTGACAACGACCGTGCTTTGCCTCGCCACGACTCAGCGGCCCGTGATTGGTCGTGCAAGGCTCCCTGCCGTACTCACACGAGTCCCTTGTCCTTCACCATCGCCCAGGTGTCGTCGAGCGCGCGGCTGAAGCAGGCCATCATCTCGTCGATTTCGGCCTCGCTGATGATCAGCGGGGGGCTGAAGGCAACGATATCGCCGGGCATGTTGCGCAGTATGGCGCCGTGGTGCTGCGCGCGGCGCACGAGATACGGCGCGACGCCGGCTTTGGGGTCGAAGCTCTGCTTGGTCGCCTTGTCGCGGACAAGCTCCACCGCGCCGATCAGCCCGATGCCGCGGGCCTCGCCGATCAGCGGATGGTCAACATAACCGCGTATTCCCGCCTGCATCCTCGGGCCGACGCGCCGCACTTGCGCGACGATGTCGCGCTCTTCATAGATTTTCAACGTCTCCAGCGCGACGGCGGCCGGGACCGGATGTCCCGAGTACGTGTAGCCGTGGCCGAAGATGCCAAGCTTGTCGCTTTGGGCGACCAGTATGTCGTAGAGCTTGTTCGTGACGAGACTGGCGGAGATCGGCTGATATCCGGCGGACAATCCCTTCGCCACGGTCATGATGTCGGGCTGCAGGTCGAACGTTTGCGCACCGAACATATTGCCGGTGCGACCGAAGCCGCAGATCACTTCGTCCACGACGAACAGGATTTCGTATTTCTTCAGAATCGGCTGAACGCGATCGAAATAGGTCGCCGGCGGCACGATGACGCCACCCGCGCCCATCACGGGCTCGGCGAAGAACGCGGCGATCGTATCGGGACCCTCGCGCAGAATCAGCTGCTCGAGACTGCTGCCAAGACGAGCCGCGAAGGCCTCCTCGCTCTCGTCCGGGTGCGCGCCACGATAGTAGTCGGGGCAATCGGCGTGCAGGATTCGCTCGATCGGCAGATCGAAATCGTCGTGCGCGAACGCAAGCCCGGTCAGACTCGCGGCGGCAACTGTCACGCCGTGGTAGGCGCGCTTGCGCGAAATGATCTTTTTCTTTTTCGGCCGGCCGACCGCATTGTTGATGTACCACGACAGCTTGATCGCAGCGTCGTTCGCTTCGGAGCCGGAGTTCGCAAACAGCGCTTTCCCCATGCCGGCGGGCGCCATCCGAATCAGACGCTCGGCGAGCTCGGTGCTGATCGCCGGGACCTTCCCTCCAAAGCTGTGATAGAAGGGCAGCTCGCACATCTGCCGATACGCCACGTCGGCGAGTCTCTTCTCGGAAAAGCCGAGCGAGGCGCACCACAGCCCCGCCATGCCCTCGATATAGCGTCGACCTTCATCGTCGTAGACGTAGACACCCTCGCCGCGCGTGATGACGAGCGGACCGTCCCTTTGTACCGTGCGCAGGTTGGTCGACGGGTGAAGGTGGAAGGACTGGTCGCGACGTGCGGCTGCTGTGTTGAGTGACATCGGGATTCCTTGGGTAGGGACGGCAGGCGACCCGCCCGATGGGGATTGTTTCCGACCGGAGCAGGCGCGTCAACTTGGCGCGAAGGACCGATCGGCGGCAGCGCGAACGTGGCAGAATCAATGCGTGCTCGCGATTGCCCGCGGAGTCCCGATCAGTATGCGCTGCACTGTCCGAACCAAGACCCTGGATATCGCCTACCTGGAAAGCGGCCCAGCAGACGGACCGCCGGTGATTCTTCTCCACGGTTGGCCATCCGATGTGCACGACTGGGATGGCGTTGTGGAACCGCTCGCCGGTGATGGGTTTCGAACCTTGGTTCCCTGGTTGCGTGGATTCGGTCCGACCATTTTCCTTGATCCATCCGCTCCTCGTTCTGGACAGCAGGCCGCCCTTGGCGCCGATCTGCGCGACTTCATGGACGCGCTCGGCATAACGGCGGCGATACTCGTTGGCTACGACTGGGGCGGGCGCGCCGCCTGCGTGGTTTCCGCACTCTGGCCCGAGCGGGTAACTGGCCTCGTGTCCATCACGGGGTACAACATCCAGAACATAGCGACCGCCAATCGCCCCGCGACCGTGGAGCAGGAACTCCGCTACTGGTACCAATCGTATTTGCACACCGAGCGCGGCATCGCGGAACTTGCGCAGGATCGTCGCGCAATGGCTCGGCTACTGTGGCGCCTGTGGTCGCCGAACTGGCAATTTACTGAAGCGACGTTCGACGCCACGGCTTCGAGCCTCGACAATCCCGACTTTGTGTCCGTTTCCATCCAATCCTATCGTCACCGCTATGGCAATGCTGCCGGCGACCCGGATTTCGAAGGTCTGGAACGTAGGTTGACCAGCCAGCCTGTTATCGGCGTACCTACGATCGTGCTGCATGGTGCCTGCGATGGGGTCGTGCCACCTACGGAGTCGGAAGGTGCCCACGAGCACTTTGGTGCTTCCTACGAACGCCACGTCATTCCTGTCGCGGGCCATTTCCTGTCGAGGGAGGCCCCCGACGTGGTGGTAGAGGCGATCCATGCACTCACGCGTCAATCTGCAAGTCGCACGGGGATTAGCTCAACAGGGCGTTGATCGGATCCCATCATCGGTCGGGTGGTTTGGCGCTGTTTGCGTCGTGGTTCGTGACGGAGGTCAAGCCAGACTGCGAAATTGGCGGCAGCGGCATGCGGCGCCGATTCATCAAAACGAATGACCTGCGTAAACAGCTGGAAAGGTCAATGAGCTCCTTCGGTGCGTGATCCGATTCTGCTGGTGAGTGGCTACATGGGCGAAATGGTGGTCGGCGTGGCTTACAATGCCGGATCGGCACTCCGAGCCACGCGGAAGTCGCGCGCGACCGCGTCGCCCCATCACAATCGTCGGACAGCTCCCGCAATGGGAATACTGAAGCAGCACGGCAGGCCTGCGAACACGGCGTCGAATGCGCGTGCACCCGAGTGCACACGGCGCCGCAGTCCGCAGTCATCTCAGCGTGTCGCCCTGGCGGAAGTGGTCCACCGCGAGGCGGCATTTCATCCAGTGAAAGGAGCTCGCGCGTGATACTCGGAATGTCTTTGCCGACTTTTACCCTGTTCCATGTGGTGCTCAGCCTCATCGGAATCGCGGCAGGATTCGTAGCGCTGTTCGGATTGTTCCGTTCGAAACCGCCAGGCGGTTGGACGACGCTATTTCTTTCGACGACGATACTCACGAGCGTAACCGGATACTTCTTCCCGGCGACCCGTGTCTTGCCGTCGCATATCGTGGGTGCGGTGTCGCTCCTCGTGCTCGCGGTGGCAGTCGTGGCGCTGTATCGGTTTCGGCTCGTTGGCGCCTGGCGATGGATCTACGTGGTCGCGGCGATCGCCGCTCTGTACTTGAACGTCTTCGTGGGCGTCGTACAGGCATTTCTCAAGATCCAGCCACTGCATGCTCTGGCACCAACGCAATCGGAGCCTCCCTTCGCGATCGCACAAGGTATCGTTCTGCTCTCGTTCATCGTCATCGGCTTCGTTGCGATCCGGCGCTTTCATCCTGATGGCGGCACGCAAACGCTGCGCGCGGCTTGAGGCCTGCCTGGAAGATTGCGAACCGCCCCGCGATGCCAGTGCCGTCGATCCGACGAAGCGAAGGTGCCGGGCCACTGCTCCCGGCACGTTCCCGGTCTTCGAGTCCATCGTAGAGTCAAGTTGCGCTCGAAGCTACGAGGCATTGGTTCATCAAGAGGCATCCCGACGAGATGATCGAACCTCTGGTTGAGTTCCCGCGCCATACCGTGCACTGATGGCGGATACGAAGCAACCTGCGAGCGATAGCGTCATGGGGCGCGATTCGGCCACGTTCGCGCTCGCGAGCCGCGAGCATCAGATGTTTCCGCAACTCACCGAAGCGGAGATCGCGCGCATCCAAAGGTTCGGCACGCTTCGCCGCTATGCGCGAGGGCAACGCCTGTTCGCGGCGGGCGAGAACGCGCCCGGCATGTTCGTCGTGGTGACGGGTAGCGTGGTCATGAGCCAGCGCGACGGCCTCGGCCGCGTAGTGCCGCTTCCAAGTCGGGGCGCCGGCCATTTCATCGCCGAGGTGGCGACGCTGTCGGGGCGTCACGCGCTGGTCGACGTCCACGCGGAAGAAGACGTCGAGACGCTTCTCGTGCCACCGGAGCAGTTGCGCGCGCTGATCATCGCAGAAGCCGATCTCGGCGAGCGCATTGTTCGCGCATTGATCCTGCGCCGTGTCGGGCTCCTCGAAAGGCACGCAAGCGGCCCCGTGTTGATCGGCGATCCGCAATCGCCCGATATGCTGCGCCTGCAGACGTTCCTCGAGCGCAACGGCTACCCGTATCAGGCGATCACGGGCAAGGACGATGCGCTCGCCGCTTCGATGCTGCAGCAGTACGGCGTGGCGCCGGAGGCCGTTCTCGCCCTCTGCCCCAACGGCTCGGTGCTGGTGAACCCGTCCGAGGAAGTCATCGGACGCTGCCTCGGCATGGTGGACAGCGATCTGCACGACGAGCTCGTCGATGTCGTCGTGGTCGGTGCGGGACCGGCGGGCCTCGCGACCGCCGTATATGCGGCGTCCGAAGGGTTGCGAGTCGTGGTGCTCGACTGTCGAGCTTTCGGAGGCCAGGCAGGTGCGAGCGCGCGCATTGAAAATTACCTGGGCTTCCCAACAGGAATCTCGGGTCAGGCATTGGCAGGCCGCGCGTACGTGCAAGCGCAAAAGTTCGGGGCAGACATCATGATCCCCGCGCAAGCCGCCTCGCTCGACTGCACGCACGCCGGTCCGCGTGGCGAGATCGTCTTGGCCCTCTCTGACGGACGGACCCTTCGGTCCCGCACGGTCGTCGTGGCGAGTGGAGCGCGCTATCGCCGCCCCGACGTGCCGCATCTCGCCGACTTCGAAGGCCGTGGCATCTGGTATTGGGCATCGGCCCTGGAAGCAAAAATGTGCGAGCAGTCCGAAGTGGCGCTGGTCGGCGGCGGCAACTCTGCGGGCCAGGCCGCCGTGTTTCTGGCAGCGCACGCGTCCCGCGTCCACTTGCTCGTGCGCGGACCCGGTCTTGCAGCCAGCATGTCGCGCTATCTCATCGATCGCATTGGCGCTACACCTAACATCGAGTTGCATCGTCATACACAGCTCACCGGAGTTCACGGCGATGCCAGCGGACGCCTCGAAGAGGTGACCTGGCGGGACGACGAGACCGGGATCGAGGTCCGGCGAGACATTCGACATGTGTTTCTGTTCGTCGGGGCCGATCCCGAGACCACTTGGCTCAATGGATGCGGCATTGCACGCGACGCTCATGGCTTCGTGCTGACGGGCAACGCTTGCCCAAGCCGCGCTCCGGACGCTTTTTCGGCATCCCTGGCGGCGAATGTGTCGGGGATTTTTGCCGTTGGTGACGTTCGGTCGGGATCGGTAAAGCGCGTGGGCGCGGCGATCGGCGAAGGCGCCGCAGTCGTTGCATTGATCCATCAGTATCTCGCTATCGCCGCGTGACCGCACCAGCACGGCGCGATCCACATCCAAGCGCTACTACAGCACAAGGGATCCGTGATGGTCAGATACCTCGAGGACTTCGAACCGGGACAGAAATTCGGATCGGGCCAGATGCATGTCGATCGGGATCGCATCAAGTCGTTTGCCGCGGAATTCGATCCACAGCCTTTCCATCTCGACGAAAACGCCGCGCAGGACACGTTTTTCAAGGGATTGGCTGCGAGTGGCTGGCACACGGCGGCGATGACGATGCGCCTGCTCGTCGAAGGCGAGGTCAAGCCCGCGGGCGGCATCATTGGCGCCGGCTTCGAGGAAATGCGCTGGCCCAGACCCGTGCGGCCGGGGGATGAACTGCGTACGGAAAGTGAAGTGCTCGAGGTTCGCCCTTCGAAGTCTCGTCCCGACCAGGGCGTGATCAAGCTCCGGACCACGACACTCAACCAGAACGACGAGGTCGTGCAGGTCTTTGTCGGCAGCCTGATCGTGCTCCGCCGTCGCGCTGGTTGAGGAAGAGCGCGCCCGGGCAGAAGGAATCGATGTGGATAGTTCTCAAGATCAATTGCGGGCCAGCGCTAGCGCTTCCCGATTCCTTGGACCTGGCGTCGGCCGCTGCGGAAATGCGATGTCCCGCTCGTACCGGTTCACCGCTTCCCATACTCCGTAAAAACGTAATCTCTTGCCTTCACGATGGTGTGGCACGCGAACCCGCACTTGGCGTCGTTTCCCTGCGGCGGATTGCCCGCCAAGGTGCCGGGCGTGAATGTATCGGCCCCGGCGTCATAGTCGAACACGGCGTATCCCCATCCGCCGCCATCCGCGAACCGCTTGCTGTCCTTCACCATGAAGTCGACGTCATGCAGCGTGCCCGGCACTGTCGCTGCGGGGAAGGCCTCCAATTTTTTTGGGTTCCAATGGATCTTCGCCATCTTGGCGCCATCGGGGAACGGCTTGCCGTTACCGGGAGCGCCGGTCTTGTAGGCGTCAATCATCGCGGGATTGGCGAGGATCGCGGCGATCATGCCTCCATCCTCACTGATCGAGACAACCTGCCACTCTTCGTATCCTTTGAACTCGGAGAACGCGAGACCATTCGGCACTTTCACGGTGTATTTATCCTGCGCGGAAATGGCTTCGGTACCCGAGACCGCGAGCACGATCCCGGCAATCCCAATCATCAGTACGTCTTTGCGATTCATTGGAGCACCTCCTCTGTCAAGTTTTCGTCCTTTGTTCTTGCGCCGTGATTGTCGGTGGGACCGAGTTGTTTCATTCTCGGCCAGCGTGTGGGCGCAATGCCCCGGCTCAGGTCATCAGCGGCGTTTCGGCCGGTCACCGCGTTCGCGCACCCTTGCGAGCGATCCGCGGGAGCCTTCTGGCTCTCAGAGCTAAGCAAGCGACGGGGTCGAAGACAACACATTGGAGCATCCTTGCGACCGACAGTCACTTAGACCTTAGTATCGCCGTGGCATGTTGCGTCTCTGCTACCGCGGGCAATAGGTTTTTTTGTGGGACGCTGAGGTCGAGCGGCGCTTTATGCGGGTGCGGGCGCACGTGCCGGGCCAGGCCCTCGCTGCTGCGCAGACCAGTCAGCCGGTCAAGGCTGGTTTTCCGTACCAGGCGCGCTCGGGGCTTTCAGTTCTTCCGTCACGTGGAGCTTACGAACGACGAGCTCGTCAATTTCCAGGCGTCGGATTCGGGCCCGACCGATTGCGAGTCGTCCGATTGCCAAGGCGCCGATCGCCAGGGCACCGACGGCCAGTGCGCCGAGAGCGACTGCACCCAGCGCCCGCGCTCCGGATGCCCGCGCACGTGCTTCGCGAGCGTGGAAGATGGTGGCAGCGGCGTCCTCGAGACCCGTAGCGTTCCCCCTGCGCGAGTTCATCCAAACGCCTCCGGATAGATTTCGCGAGCCTTCCTCTCGAGCCATTCCGGGATCGTGGGCAGCTCGTCCACCTCGAAATGCTCCGAAGCGACGATCCCGTCCCGCTCGTTGCCCAATCCGACCGTGAATCCGTCGTCCCAGTCGCTCACGATCGAGGCGTTGATTTCTCGGGCGTAGAGATTTTGCAAAACGAGGATAAGGCCGAGTCCATCGCTCATCTTTTGCCCTTTAGACGCGAAGAGGCGTTCACGACAAACACTCGGGGCACCGCGCAGCTTACCAACCCGGTCGATCGGCCGTTGATGCAGGCAATTTGAAATTTGACCATTTTGGCCCGCGGTTGAGAAGGTTCGCCGGGTTGGATGCCAAGCGATTCCCTCGCGCCGAGACTTCTACGGCGCTACGCGACTTGGTGCAGCGTGTCACCGGAGATATTCAGCATGAGTGACGCCGCTGCACCTTGCCTCGCACTTCAACCCGCCGTTTCCCTCGGCCCTCGACCCGCTGCAGACGCTCGCTCTGCCCCGAAGCCGCCACTCAATCCAGCTTGTGTAACCCTTGACTCGCATGCGCATCCTCCGTAGGACCAATCGGGAGGAGTTGGTAGTAAATTGTGCGCTATGCCCGCGATCCGCGGAGGAAAGCCATGACATCGTCCGTTCCCGTCACCCTTGGACCGCCAGCGCCACTCTGGCGACGCGCCTTCGACTGGTGGCTCGTGCAGGTAAAGCACGTGTTGCCGCCAACGATCTTCTTCTTCTTCGGCTTCAACCTGGTCCTCTTCACACGCTGGGCTACGCTGCAAGAGCGGGGCATTCCGTTCACCAATTTCTTCACGGCGACGCTGCTCGCGCTGCTGGTCGGCAAGGCGGTGCTGGTGGTCGACAACCTGCGCTTGATGCACCGTTTCGACGGTGCGCCGCTGATGCAGCCCATCCTGTTCAAGTCCGCGATCTACTGGCTGTGCGTGTTCGTGCTCCGCCTCGCTGAAGCCCTTTGGGATTTCTGGCGCGCCGGTGGAGCTCTCGGCGATTTCCCGAACTACCTCGTCGCGCAATTCTCGTGGCCGCGGTTCCTGGTGATCCAGATCTGGCTTATGGTGCTGTTCCTCGTCTACGTGACGGCCCACGAACTCAACACGCTGTTCGGCGACGGCGAGCTGCCCCGACTCTTCCTGCGCTGGCACTCGTCCGAGGCCAAGCTCACGAGGCGCCAGCGTATCCGCCTGCTCACGCGGCTCAACCGGCTGACCGAGGCCAATCCAGTCGAGGTCATCAGCGAGAAGGGCTCATCCGCGAACATCGAGCTGATCGGAATCCTGCACGAGCTTGCGGCGCGACGCGGCGAGAATGAGAATCCTGAAGTGAAGCAAAACAACCCATGAAGCACGGCGTGTTCGAACGCCGCCAATGGAGCAAGTCGCGCAATGTCGCTGAAGAGCCGGTCAACGGGGATCGCGTTGCCGGCGATTGGCTCTGGGAGCTGCCATCCGCCGAAGAGGTGTTTGCGCGGGTCGAGCGTTGCCCGAACCCGATGCCTGCGCCGTCGGAGATCGAGATCAGGCGGATACGAGGCCCTGGCAGAAGCGGACCGGCGCCCTGGCCGCGCCGAGCAAGCCGCCAGCGCCGGCCGCGGAGTCCGGACGGCGCATGCGGATAGCTGCAAGAATCAACACGGACGTGGCAAGACCAGGATGCAAACATTGCCAGTTTGACCCGATGGAGTCCCAAAAAAGGCTCTTCGACCGCAATCGAAGAGCCCGGACTTCTCGCGGAATAGCACCC
>Ga0070665_100006126_pt1 | contig 12297 bp, 13 predicted proteins | sample KBSS13metaG_FD_65862 | JGI IMG/M metagenome (GOLD analysis project Ga0070665, IMG submission 65862) | Switchgrass rhizosphere microbial communities from Kellogg Biological Station, Michigan, USA - KBS S1-3 metaG | ecosystem: Host-associated > Plants > Roots > Rhizosphere > Soil ...
GAAATTAGGGTTTCTATTCCTTTTAAAATACATTTTTCAATATCCCGCTCATCAATAACAGAAAATAAATCAATATGTGCATAGGGTAGATTGGTTTCTTTAATAGTGCGTAAAGCCAGACTGGTTTTACCATAACGTCTTGGTGATACAAGTAATACAGGCCGCCTATGCGTTATGCATGTCTGAAGTCTTTTTATTTCATTAACCCGGTTGCAAAAAGCTTCGCCGGTTGCAACGGATAAAGGGAAGTAGTCAATGGGGTCGTGCTTACCGTGGTTCATAATTTGTGGTTCATAATTTATGAACCACAAATTATGAACCACGGTAAGCTATTCGTCAATAGTTACACGCTATCAACCTTAATAATATGGATATTTATGCAAACGGGTGATACTGATTTAGAATAAACTTCGAATTGATTAAATATAACTAATTGATTTATATCATAAAATAAATGAGTTAATTGGTGTGATAAAAATTAATCCAGCAATAAGCTTTCATCAGCAAACAATGATTCAATGGTTTCGCGTTTACGGACTAAATAGCTTTTATCGCCATCAACCATCACTTCGGCGACACGGGGGCGGGCATTATAATTAGAGCTCATGACGAAGCCATAAGCTCCTGTATCTCGGATGGCTAATAAGTCACCGGCCTGAATAGCCAATGAACGGTCTTTGCCGAAAAAATCGGCGGTTTCACAAACAGGGCCGACAACATCGTAGTTTTGTGGTGGGAAATTATTTTTTTGTGCAACAGGTTCAATAGTTTGCCAAGCGTCATAAAGTGCAGGTCGAATTAAATCGTTCATAGCAGCATCAACAACAGCGAAATTTTTGTGCGCATTGGTTTTTAAATATTCAACACGAGTGATTAAAATGCCTGCGGTAGCAACGATGGCTCGTCCTGGCTCTAGGATAATTTCAATTTTTCTGTTCCCTAAAGCTTTTAGCAGGGCGCTAACATAGTCTTTAGGGCTCGGAGGCGTTTCTTCATGGTAACACACGCCGAGCCCCCCGCCCATGCTGAGTTTTTTAATAAGAATATTATGTTTTCTCAGTTCATCAATAAGGCAGAGTATATTCTGCAGGGCAGTTAAAAAAGGCGTGAGAGTTGTTAATTGTGAGCCAATATGACAAGCAACCCCCTGGATATCAATATGTGACATTTGTGCGGCTTGTTGATAAACAATGAGGGCATCTTCTAGAGCAATACCAAATTTGTTTTCTTTCAAACCGGTTGAAATATAAGGATGGGTTTTAGCATCGACATCCGGATTCACGCGAATCGAGATGGGCGCTTTTAGGTTAAGCTCTTTAGCTATGGCATTAATACGCTCAAGCTCTTCAGGTGACTCAATGTGCAAGCAACCAATACCAGCCATGAGGGCGCGTTTAATCTCAGTGTGGCGCTTGCCTACCCCTGAAAAAACAATTTGGCTAGGCGCTCCGCCAGCAGCCAGCACTCGCTCTAGCTCGCCCTCTGAAACAATATCAAAACCAGATCCTAGCTTAACCAGTATGTTTAACAGTGCTAAATTACCGTTGGCCTTAACGGCATAGCAAATACGGTGTGGGTAATCTCCAAGAGCTTGATCAAAAGCTTGCCAGTGTTGCGTCAGCGCTGTGCGAGAGTATATATAACAGGGAGTTCCCCAGTGTTTTGCAATATCGGTAACTGCAACATTTTCAGCATAGAGCTGGCCGTTACGATGATTGAAGTGATTCATAATTTGTTGGCTTGGTTTGTTGATTAGGGGCGCCTGGCAAATAAAGGGGGCCTATTTGGCCGCAAGCAGTCAGAGAGAGTAGCGCTGCGATGATTATAAGACGCATGCTATTTACTTTTTTGGTGGTTTTTATGTTGTTCATATTGTATAAATTCATCTAATAAGTTTAATAGAGCTCTTGATAAAATACCATGGCAGAAAAAAAAGAATTATTACAGACTATTGTTGTTAATCCTGCCCTAGAAGCGAGTGCTAGTATCATTTGGTTACATGGATTGGGGGCTGATGGTTATGATTTTGCAGGTATTGTGAAATCACTGGATTTAGATGACCTTAGTGTACGCTTTATTTTCCCTCATGCACCTATGCGGCAGATCTCGATTAATGCGGGTATGAAAATGCGTGCTTGGTACGATATCTACACACTGGAACGAATGGACTTGGAAGATGAAATAGGGATAAAGGAATCGATGCACGATATTAATGCGCTCATCCAAAATGAGCTTAATGCTGATATTCCAGCTGAGCGTATTGTCTTGGCTGGATTTTCGCAAGGTGGGGCTATGGCGCTGTATTGTGGGTTGCGTTACCCTAAGCAGTTAGCTGGTATATTGGCTTTGTCGGCTTACTTACCTTTATTAAATAAACTGCAAAACGAAGCACATATTGCAAATCATGACACATCTTTGATGATGGCTCATGGTACTTGGGATCCTGTGGTGCCGTTTGCTTTTGGGCAGATAAGTTGTGTCGCGCTCGAAAAAGCTAGGTATGCAGTAGAATGGCATAGCTATGCGATGCAACATGAGGTTTGTCAGCAAGAAATTTATGATATTGCAGTATGGTTGCGTCGATGCTTAACAAAATAATTTTATTATTCACGAGCTTCGCGATTGCGAAGCTCGTTCCTGGTAAGATTTTGCCTGCGCGAAATAAATTCGCGCGAACGGCGACTAAAGGGGAGCCTCCCAATGCTCCCCTTTGGAAACCCCATTGGGCAAGGTATGCTATGTTTTGTACAAGGCCTGTATTATTTTTTGTTTTATTATGGCCTGTTTTAGCTTTTGCAGAGGTTAATTTTTTGGGCTGGGTAACCACTGATGAACCTCATAATCGTTGTGGTGGATATTATATTGATGTTCCACAATTGAATCCGCGAGCAAGTTCTATTCGTACTTCTGAAACGACTATTATTGCAAAAAAATCCACTCTGTTTTCTCATACAGGCATTTCTATTTTAGAAGGTGAGGTTGAATTTTCTCAGCCCGGACGGCGAATAACCGCAGATAAAGCCAGTTTAACGCGAGATAAAAAATCAGGTGCAATTAAAAGTATTCAACTCAAGGGGAATGTCAGAGCTGCAGAAATAGGCGAGCTACTCGTATCTAAAAAAATAGATATCGATATTCCTAGGAATCATATGCATTTTGAAAATATTTTATATCGTATAAATAAAACGCTGAAAGGAGGAGCTCAAGGTAGCGCTTGGGGAGAAGCAGATTTTTTAGAGCAAAACGAACAAGGTATATTTGATTTCTCAGAAGCCACTTATAGTACTTGTTCTCCGCTAAATCGGCTATGGCATTTAAAGGCTAATAAAATGCGGATTAATACTAAGAGCGGTCGTGGTGAAGCTTTTCACTCGTTGCTGTATATTCGCAATCAGCCTATTTTTTATTTCCCATTTTTTGAGTTTCCTCTGGACAATCGTCGAAAATCCGGATTTTTATTGCCTACTTTTAATTATTCCAGTCAAAGTGGCGGAGATGTAACTATGCCTTTTTATTGGAATGTAGCTCCTAACAAGGATGTTGTTATATCTCCTCGTTTTATAACTAAACGCGGCGCTATGCTGAGTGTTATCCCACGTTATTTAGATAAATATACAAATGCTTCTGCTAATATTAATTTTTTACCCGATGATAATTTATTCCACGATTTTCGACAGACCAGCTTAACAAGTTTTGATCCCACACCAAGTGCTCAACATAGTTTATCGCGATTGCAATCTGCTAAAGATAGTCGATTAATTGCAAGTGCAGGAGAGCGGACTGCTCTTAATTCTCATTGGTCTACAGCAGCGAATATCAATTATGCCTCAGATGATTATGTTTTTTTAGATTTAGATAATATTTTAGGCTTAGATGACACGGTGCATCTGCCAAATCAAGCAAGCCTTCATTATGATAGTGACTTTTGGCATATGCAGGGCCGTATACAAGCTTATCAAAATTTACATCCTATCACAGAAATTTTAGTGCCCGATTTATATAATCGATTGCCGCAATTTAATGTCGTTGGTTTTGCACCTTACTCAGGGCATGGGTTTGTTTCTCAGGTCAATGGGGAATTTGTGCATTTTGCGCATCGACCTGATTTTGTCACAAATTTACCGGTAGTGACAGGCGATCGAGTGCATATTAATCCAGAAGTGAGTTTACCTCTGTGGACTGAAGCTGCTTTTTTAACACCTAAAATACAGCTGGATATCACAACTTATAAATTGGCTGATCAAAATCCTGAGCAGCCTCATAGTATTAATCGAGTGCTGCCTATTTTTGATATTGATAGTGGTGTATTTTTTGATCGTGATTTAAATATTCATGATCATAAATACCGTCAAACTTTGGAGCCGCGCTTATTTTATTTATATGTTCCTAAGCGTGATCAGCAAGATATTCCTATCTTTGATACAGTATTGCCACCTTTTGATTTTTGGCAATTATTTAGAACAAATCGCTTTAGCAGTTATGATCGTTTGGGGGATGCTAATCAGATTAGTTTAGCTTTCAGTAGCCGCATTTTAGATACTTATAATGGTGAAGAGCAGGTTCGACTAAGTCTTGGAGAAATCTATTATATTAATCCTTATGAGGTCTGTATTAAGCCAGATTGTAATGATGCGGGTGGCATTAAAGATCATATATCGCCTTTGATAGGTGAGATGCAGTTTGCAATTATTCATGATTGGAATGTAAAAACATCGTTAGCTTGGGATCCCAAGTGCTTTCAAACTAAAAATGCATATGCTAACCTTTTATACCAGCGAGAGGGTGGGACGGTAGGGTCAGTAGGGTATAGTTTCGTGCGTGATGGTGATGTTCTGGCGGAGCAGGTTCTTGGTGATTTAGAGCAAATTAACTTAGGAATGGCTTGGCCTTTAACAATGAAATGGAGTTTATTGGGTAATTGGAATTATAATCTGAGTTGGCGTCAACCACAGACTTATTATTACGGTGTTGAGTATAATGGTTGCTGTCTCGCTTTTAGAGCTATTACAAGTCGACGTTTTGCTGGTGTGCGCGCAGATGCAGCTTCCAAGTTTGAAAGAAAATTTTATTTTCAAGTGCAATTCAAGGGGTTGAGTAATATAGGTAATAATAATCCAGGGAATTTGTTGGCTCAAACTATTCCTGGGTATCATGATAACTTTGGAGGATAAAATCCATTATGAAAAAGAGCTTTTTATTTTTAGTGTTTTTCTTGTTTCTTGGTCTAAATCAGATTGGGTTTGCGAAGGAAGCTAGTTTAGATTCTTCATTGGATCGTATTGTAGCGATTGTTAATAATCAGATTATTGTTAATAGTGAGCTAATGCGAGAAGAGCAAGGCTTTAAAAAGCAGCTTGATCCAAATTCTGACGCGGCAAAATTAAAGCCAGAAGAATTGCGACAAAAAATTTTAAAACAATTAATTGATGAAGCATTGCAATTACAATTAGCTAAGCAAAAAGGAATCGTTGTCAGCGAGAAGGCACTAGATGCGGCGATTTCTGATATTGCGAAGCGTAATAAATTGTCATTATCTGCATTTAAAGACACTGTGAAAAGTCATGGCTTAAGTTATTCCGATTTTCGTGAGCGCATTCGAAAGCAAATGATTATAGTACGATTGCAGCAAACTTCTATTGGAGAAGCTGCTCAGGTGAACGATCAAGAAGTAGACGATTTTTTAAGAGATAAACAGGCTGTAAAGGCAGTATTGCAAGAGTATCATATTCAGAAAATAAGTAAGGCTCAAGCACGTGCATTGCTATATGAGCGCAAACTTAAAGTGCAATCGGGTATTTTATTAGAAAAATTACGTACCGCTGCTTATATTAAAATTATGCCTTTATGAGACCGCGTAAGCGTTTTGGTCAACATTTTTTAAAAGACTCAACTATTATTGAAAAGATAATTAGTTCTATTCGTCCCAAGAGAGAAGACCAGTTGGTTGAAATTGGCCCTGGCTTAGGAGCGCTGACTTTTTCTTTGTTGCCTTTGTTAGATAAATTAGATGTTGTTGAGCTGGACCGGGATCTTATTCCTATCTTGAAACAAAAAAGCCAGATTTTTGGGCAATTGTGCATTCATCAGACAGATGCTCTGGGTTTTGATTTCACCCAATTGACACATGTGCCGCACTCTTTGCGAGTTGTGGGTAATCTCCCTTATAATATTTCTACGCCATTATTATTTCATTTGTTAACGCAACTTGCTGCTATTAAAGATATGCATTTTATGTTGCAAAAAGAAGTTGTGGATCGTATTGCAGCACCTGCTGGTTCGCGTGTTTATGGCCGTTTGAGTGTTATGATTCAATATCATTGTGAAGTACAAGTGTTATTTGATGTGCCTGCGCAAGCATTTCAGCCAGCGCCGCGGGTCATGTCAGCTGTTTTGCGTTTGACCCCTAGACAGCCATTGGTATTGGCAAAAGATTTATCACAATTTTCTGAAGTGGTAAAGTTAGCATTTAATCAACGGCGCAAGATGTTGCAAAATAGCTTGGGTTCCTTATTAGCAATTCATGCATTACAAGCATTGGATATTAATCCTCAAGCACGCCCTGAACAAATTTCCGTGGATGATTTTGTGCGTATCAGTAATAGCTTTTAATTTATTATTTTGCTTACTGCAAATGTAATATGAAAATCAATCCAATGATTTTTGAAAGCCAGGTTATCAGGTAGTAAGTATTTTCTTCTTAGTTGCAATAGACTAGCGGCTTCTACTTTCAGGGCATAATATCTTTTTGTTCCAATTATTGTTGAAAACGCACTTATAACTTTAAAGCAGTGCTCTTTATTTAATTCTTCTAAATGAATTATTCTATTTTCTTCTGGATAAATAATAGTAATATGCGCGCCCATGGAATATTTATTAAAATAATCGGGTTTACTTGTTTTCTTATTTTGCACAAAGGGAAATAGCTGGTGAATATAGGCATCGCTGATTTTAAGATAGGTATAGTTAGAGGAGCCTTCTAAATAGCCTGTCTTAGGAAGCTCCATTGCTGTTTTCAAAAGCTCAGGAATATTTAATTCAGTAATGATTAATTTTTGAATAGCCATATATATGATATTGCTTATTTGACAGTATTATATAAAGCAAACGGGTTTTTCGAATGAAGCGTCCAGTATCTATCTCCGTAAGACCAATGCCAATATTCTCTTACATAATTGATAAACCCAGCGTTCTGAAGCGCATTGCTCATAATAGATCTATTTTTTTGGGCTGTTTTAGAAATTTTTGAAGAATCTGTTTGAGAAAGAGAACCATCTATATCTTTCATCCAGTCTTTAGGGTGAATGCCCATGTCAATAGCTTCACCATTGGCATCAATCAAATAAATATCAATTGCGCCACCAGTAGAGTGTGGAGGAATATTATGAGAACCATCTAGATTGATAACAGGGGAGATAAGTTTTATCGTTTCTTGAAATAATTGTTCATGGCTCCATTTGGGGTAAGTATTTTTTAATAACTGATAGCGATCGTTAAAAAGTTTTTCTTGTAAATTTAAACTTCTATAACCCTCATATATACGAAATTTTAAATTATTTACTAATAGTTTTTGTGCTAATATCAATTTTTCGTAAACAGTTTTTCGTATTTTTGTATAATCTTTGTTGTTGGGAATTTCTGGTGAAGGGCCAAATAAAATAATTGACTGGTTTTTCAAGTCGATCATAGGCTCACCTATCTCTTTAATAGGTACTGACAGAACATTTGGGTGAACAATAGAGTTTGCTGATTTCTCTACGTGATCTTGAAGCATAAATGTCACCTCTAATTCTTTGTATGCTAATGATAATTAGTATACTCTTCTTATTTTATTAGGCAATAAAAACAGGCTTGTTTATAAAATGCGCTATTTTATTAATCTCTCTTTACTGTGTCGTAACCGAAATTTTTACCTCTTATACATTGGCCAGTTTATTTCATTCTTTGGGACTATGATTACGAGCGTTGCGCTTCCTTATCAAATTTATCATGAAACACATTCAACGTTATGGATAGGCTTATTAAGCCTTTGTGAACTGTTACCACTTCTTATCACGGCTTTATTGGGCGGTGCGTTAGCAGATCGTCATCATCGCCAATGTTTGCTGTTTATCGCTGAAATTTTACTTGTAATGGGTTGTATACTTCTTGCTTATAATGCAGGGTTAGCTACACCGCACATCTGGCTTATATTTGTTGCAGGTACTCTCATGTCTGCTATAGATGGTTTGCACCGGCCTTCGCGAGATAGTCTCATTCAACAAATGGTTGCAAAAGAAGATTTTTCAACTGTTGGGGCATTATCTACTTTTATGTATAGTGTTGGCATGATTGCAGGGCCTGCTATCGCTGGCTTAATCATCACGCATTTTGGTCTTGTCACGACGTTTACAGTAGACATCACTACTTATCTTATTTCTTTAATCACCCTCATAATGATGAAAGATATCCCAAAACCAAAAATAATGCAGAATTTATCAACCCTCGCGTCACTTAAACAAGGATTACAGTATGCCTTGTCAAAGCAAGAATTATTAGGAACCTATGTGGTTGACTTTGCTGCGATGGTTTTTGGTATGCCCATGGCTTTATTTCCTGCAATGGCAGAGTCTTTTGGCGGCGTCAAAACTTTAGGGTTACTTTATGCTGCGCCGGCTATCGGTGCTTTGATTATTTCTTTTTGTAGCGGTTGGACAGAACGCGTCAAACGCCAAGGTGTTGCTATTGCAATTGCTGCATTGTTTTGGGGGCTTGCCATTGTTTTTTTTGGGTTATCAAAAAATTTATGGCTGGCGTTATTTTTCCTAGCTATAGCGGGTGCTTTCGATGCAGTCAGCGGTATATTCCGGCAAACGATGTGGAATACTGTTATTCCAAATCATTATCGTGGACGATTAGCTGGTATTGAAATGATTGGCTATCTAAGCGGACCAAAACTAGGAGATACAGAGGCAGGCCTAATTGCAACTGCATTTAGTGTAACTACTTCTGTGGTATCAGGTGGCTTATTTTGTATCATTGGGGTGGCTATTTGTTGTTATTATCTGCCTCTTTTTTGGAAGTATAAGGTAGATAATTCTATTCTTTAACTAGGGTGTGTCATAGTGACAATATGCAAACCAAATAAAATTAAAAAGCCACCCATAACTCGTGTCACAAGTATTTGTATTTTTTTGGTTGCGTGAATTTTTAGAAAGCAAACCCTTAATGCCTATATAAATCAAATAAGCCGCACCTATATATTTAATAATATTAAATAATAGGAGCGATTTTGAAATAATAAGAGTTAAACCCATAATGCAATAACTTGCGTGTAATAGAATACTGCATGCGACACCCAGAGAGGTGAACAAGCCCGCTTTTCTTGAAGAAAAAGAATTTTTAACGACCATCGCAAAATCAGGACCGGGCGAAATCGCTGCAAGTGCGCTTAATGCCGCTACTGTGAGAAAGTCTGCCATAATATTAATTCCTCGCATTCTTTAATAATGGTTAGTATACTCCGCCTGTTTTATTAGGCAATAGAGTTTCAGATTATTATCCATAAAATAGAGGACAACATGGCAACAATAACATATGAAGAATTTAAATATTTTAGAGTTGCGTTCTGGGACTCATCTTCTTCTCACCAGCGGTCACTGGTTACTATTTTAGAAGATCTCATTCATGCCGTTTGATCAGATGCAGCAATGGCTACAGAAAGAAAAAGACCTTGGGTCGCCTAATCCTTATAATATTGTTTTAGCAACGGCAACTCGTGAAGGCATTCCGCACAGTAAGATTGTAGCAATTAAAGAAATTAGAGCAGATACGATTTTATTTTTCACACAGCGAGAGACTCGAAAAGCTAAAGAGCTGCAAGAGAATCCCTGTGCCTCGATGACTTTATGGTTGCCACTGCAACAACGTGAAGTAATTGTAGATGGGAAGGTCGAGCCATTAAGCCAAGAAGAAAATGAACGATATTGGCAAGATATGCCGCACGATAGGCAATTGATGTTTTCTGTTTACTCTCCTCTCTCAGGGAAAGCTATTGATTCTATTAGAGAACTTGAAGATGAAAGGCTGGCTTTAGAAAAAAAATATAAAGACAAGCCTATTCCAATCACTGATTTTTATTGTGGCTTTAAATTTATTCCCGCATATTTCTATTTTTATACATTGGGAAATGCTAGTTTTTCAGAAGTAATACGCTATGCGCAAAGTCACAAGACTTGGGAAAAGCAAATGCTGTCTCCTTAATGTCAATGAGTTCTTCTATTGTAAATTCAGATTATGAAAAAACAAAGTATTGGTATTTCATTCCCATCAATTGGTTCATTTGAAGAATATGAGATATTTAAAAATAAAACCGAAATCCTAGAAGATATGGCCAAAGAAATTATTCGGCAGCATTCTTTGGCAGAAGATTCACTTGCCATTTTTTCTGAAGGAATAAATATTGTATTCGCCTATGGTCAACATAAGGTTATTAAGATATTTCCTCCTTTTCATTATGATCAATTCAAAAGTGAGTTGCTCATTTTAAAGCATTTTTAGGGAAAGCTTTCAGTCAAAACCCCCGTGATTGAATACGATGGCAATATAACTGGATGGGCTTATTTGGTGATGAGCCGGTTGGATGGTACTCTCCTCGAAGAGCTATGGGAAAAAATGGATTATGATAATAAAATAATTATTATACATGAACTCGGTTTATTAATTCGTGAGGTGCATTCTCTGCCGACCCAAGGGCTAGAAGAAATTGATTGTTGTTGGCATACATTTATTGCTGGCCAAATAAATGCCTGTGTAGAGCGACATCAATCTTTAGAGCTTCCAGCGTATTTGTTGCAAAAAATCCCAGAGTATTTGACTTCTATTAGTCAGGTTTTATTACATATTGGGAAACCAGTCATTTTAACAGGTGAATATACGCCAATGAATTTTCTTGTTAAACAAATTGAGGGAGTTTGGCACATTGATGGATTAATTGATTTCGGGGATGCAATGCTAGGCTTGCCAGCGTATGATTTACTGGGGCCAAGTGCTTTTTTGATTCAAGGTGACAAACGGCTTTTAAAAGAATTTTTAATATCATATGGCTATATGCCAAACAAGCTAACAGCAGAGCTGAGCCATAAACTAACTGCTTTAATGTTGCTGCATCGCTATAGCAATTTGAATGTCCAAATTAGGATAAAAGGCTGGCAAAACAAGGTGTATAGCATGCAAGACTTAGAGAATTTAATTTGGGGATTTTAGGATGTTTAAAGCAGATTGGGAGAAAACAAGCGTAACACATCAATTGCCCCATGACACGATAGAGAAAATAGTGCGGCTTGTATATCCTAGGAGAAAACTTATTTCATTTGATGTGATCGCTGGGGGATGTGCTAATCTTAATATCAAAATTTTACTAGAAGGTGATAAGCATCCATTGATCTTGCGTATTTATTTGCGTGATAAGGATGCTGCATATCGCGAGCAAAACATTGGGAGATTATTAAAAAAAACCGTGCTAGTTCCGCTGACTTATTATATCGGTAAAATTGAGAGCTATTGCTTTGCCATCACGGAGTTTATGCCAGGTATATCACTGCGAGATCTTTTGCTAGGCAAAGCTTCTTACGATATTAGCGCGATCATGTATGATGTTGGGGCTGTTCTTTCAAATATTATAACGTATGAGTTTTCTCAAGCAGGATTTTTTGATAAAGATTTAAATGTTGTTCCACCGACTTCTTCAGATAATTGTTTGATTTTTGCTAAAAATTGTTTGGAACATGAGACTGTACTGTCTGTGCTTGCACCAGAGATGATTTACAAGATCAGTCAGGTTCTCGATAAATATAGCCACTTATTTCCTAATAAAAATGAAAAACATCTTGTCCATGCTGATTTTGATCCGGCTAATATCCTTGTGCATAAGACTGATGTTGGTTGGAAGGTGAGTGGAGTTTTAGATTGGGAGTTCGCTTTTTCTGGCTCAGTATTATGTGATGTTGCAAATATGCTCCGCTATGCTCATAAAATGCCGCCTGAATTTCAAGATGCATTTTTAAATGGGTTAAGGGGCGGTGGTGTTATATTGCCCGAAAATTGGTCGGCCACAGTAGATTTATTGAATTTATTAGCGCTTCTTGACTGTCTTAGAAGGGCTAACCCTAAACGCCAACCTAATCAGTGCGCTGATATCAGAGAGTTAATTGATCATATATTAGATACATTGGATAAGATTAAATTACCTCTTGGCCGCCACTTTAGGTAATCTCTTATTTATAAGTATATTAAGTAATGTGAGTTCGACATACTATTCTC
>Ga0070665_100006129_pt1 | contig 12291 bp, 10 predicted proteins | sample KBSS13metaG_FD_65862 | JGI IMG/M metagenome (GOLD analysis project Ga0070665, IMG submission 65862) | Switchgrass rhizosphere microbial communities from Kellogg Biological Station, Michigan, USA - KBS S1-3 metaG | ecosystem: Host-associated > Plants > Roots > Rhizosphere > Soil ...
GCCGCTGTACCAGAGGCCCGGATCGCCGACTTCGTTCAGTTCCGCCAGCCGCGGGGAGGTGAAGATCCCGCAGGAGAGCGTGCCCCAGATGCCGGCGAGGCCGTGGGCCGAGAGAGCGCCGACCGGGTCGTCGATCAGCTTCTCGATCGCGAGGACGCCGTAGACGACGATCACGCCGGCGATCGCGCCGATGATCGGAGCCGCCCAGTACTCGACGTAGCCGGACGGAGCGGTGATCGCAACGAGACCGGCGATCGCGCCGTTGCCGGCCATGCCGATGTCGATCGTCTTCGTCTTCAGCCACATGATCGTGACCGCGGCGACGACGCCCGCGGCTGCGGCCAGGTTGGTGACGACGACGACTTCAGCGAAGCGGCCGCCGATCGCGCCGAGGGTCGAGCCGGGGTTGAACCCGAACCAGCCGAGCCAGAGGATCAGCACGCCGAGGCCGACCAGCGGCATCGAGTGCCCTGGGATCGCCCGCGGTTTGCCGTCTTTCGTGTACTTACCGATCCGCGGGCCGAGCAGCAGCAGGGCCGCGAAGGCGCCGGTCGCGCCGATCAGGTGGACCACCGTCGAGCCGGCGAAGTCCTGCATGCCGACGTTGACCTGCAGCCAGCCGCCACCGAAGATCCAGTGGCTGAGGATCGGGTACAGCACCGCGCTGAAGATGATCGCGTAGATCACGTAGGCGCCGAATTTGATCCGCTCCAGGGTGGCGCCCCAGACGATCGCCAGCGAGACGGCGCAGAACACGAACTGGAAGAACATGAACGCGGCCGGGCTGATCGAATACGTTTCGACGAAGGGGATGCTCGCCCCGGCTTCTTCGACCGAAGAGCCGACGTCGAGGAAGAACCCGTGCGTCCCGGCAATCTCACCGAGCCCGCCGAACGCCAGCGCGAAGCCGCACGCCCAGTAACAGAGCGAGGCGATCGAGAAGTTCACCAGGACCTTGGCCACGCCGGCCCCCGCGTTCTTGGCCCGGGAGAACCCGACCTCCAAGAGCAGGAACCCGGCCTGCATGAACATCACCAGACAGGCGGCAACGATCACCCACATCGCATTGATGCTGGCCTCCGGGGTTTCCAGGACCGCCGGCGCTTCGGCGCCGAAGGCGGCGCCCGGCAATACCAGCGAGGCGATCGCGGCTACCGGAGCGGCGATCATCAACCTCCTTTTCATTCCATTTCCTCCTAGCCCGGCGGGGTTCACAGCCCCGCCGGTCGCGTTTGGATAGCTCGCTTCCAAGCTATGGAGGGGTTGGCGAGGGGTCTTTGTCCGGCTGGAGCAAATTCGACGGGGGGCGTTTCTCCCCGATGTCGGCGCCGTGCCTGGAGGACTAGATTCGACCGGGCAGATGCCGGCCCGCCTGAGACCAACTGCGCCGATCGCCGCCGAGGCGATCCTGGTCGGCGACCCCGGCCGCGCCCTGATGCTGGCCCAGGAGCTGCTGGGGGAACCGAAGATGAGCAACCACGCCCGCGGCCTCTGGGGCTACGCCGGGGTCACCGAGGCGGGCCGGGAGCTGACGATCCAGGCGACCGGGATGGGAGGCCCGAGCGCCTCCGTCGTCCTCGCCGACCTGGCCGAGCTGGGAGTGCGGCGGGCGGTGCGGATCGGGACCTGCGCCTCGCTCGGCGCCCGCGAGCTCGGCGAGCTGGTCGTGGTCGGCGAAGCCCATCAGGCGGGGGGCGCCTTTGCGTCCCCCGGGGACGCAAAGGCGCCCCGACCCGATGCCGATCTGAGCGCGGCACTCCGCGAGCGACTGCCGGAGGCGCGGCCCGCCTCGGTCCTCAGCCTCGACAACCTCTACCGGCCCGAGCGCGACCTGCCGTCGACCCTGGCCGAGGTGGCCGATATGCAGACCGCTGCCCTGCTGGCGGCGGCCGAAGAGCTCGAAGTCGCCGCCGCGGCCGTCCTCGTCGTCACCGAGAAGAGCGACTCTGGGCAGCTGCGCGACGAGGAGCTCGAGGCGGCGGCGAAGCTCGCCGGCCGCGCCGCAGCAGCGGTACTCTAACCCTCGACCTTAGGCTTAGAGTTACTCTTTTTCGGCGCTTTGGCGACGTTTTCGCGCCGCAGCGCGCCGAGTTCGCGGCTGAGGTCGTCGATCGCCTCCTCGACGTCCTCCAGCCGCTGCGAAAACGACCGCAGGCGTCGCTCCAGCCGTTCGACGTCGGTCGCCGAGGGCAGGTTGAGCGCGCTCATCGCCGCCTGCTGGGCCTCCAGGGCCTTCTCCCGCGCGCCCAGCGCCGCGGTCACGGCGTCGTGGAGGGTGGGGTTGTCGATCAGGGCCTGCGCCAGCTCGCCCAGCGCCTGCTCGGCCCGTGCCCGCAACCCGTCCTGCTCGTAATCATCGACGGTCAAGTCACAGCAGCTTAACGAGCGCATCCGGCTCAGTTGAAAATCTCCCGTTACATCGATGTTGCAACTGTTGATTAAGCCCTTGTTGGGAGCGCCCCCGCGCGTTGCGGACGCTCGTACTAGTGGGTAGCTTGCTGAAACTGCCCAGGGAGGGGTATCCGAGCATGGGCAGGGACGCTTTGGGATGAGAACCAAGTTCGCACTGATCCTCGCCTTTGCCAGCTTCCTGCTGGTCGCCGCGCTTGGCAGCGCCTTCGCCGGCGCAGAGCCCCTGTCCGAAGGGTCGGTCGCCGATCCGGCCACGACGACGGCTGTCCCCTCACTGCAGGCGCCCGCCTGCGCCAACGGGCTCGACGACGACGGCGACGGCCTGGTCGACGAACTCGACCCCGACTGCGAAACGCCCGCCGACACCAACGAGGCGCCGGAAACCCCCGCCAGCGGCGAAAGCATCGAAGCCGAGCCGAACCCTCAACCCGCCCCTGAGCCTTCGCCCGACCCGTCCACCGGCGTCGGCGGCGTCAAGCAGGGCACGGGGATCGTCGGCAACAGCCCCGCCGGCAAGGACGGGGTGGACCGCAACGAGGACCTCGACAACCCGGGCGGCGGCAGCCGCAACGGAGCGGTCACCGCGCCGAGCGCGAACGGCGGCGGCGACCAGCCGGCCCCGGACGGTGGCGACGGCGGCTCGCAGTACTCCAGCGGCGGCACCCCGACCACCGCCAACCCGACGACGACGATCGCGCCCTTCGGCCCCGCCCCGATCGGGGTTCCCAACTTCGTCATCGACAGCTTCGAGATCCCGCCCTTCCTGCTGCCGATCTACCAAGCCTGCGGCACCGAATACGGGATCCCCTGGGAGGTGCTCGCCTCGATCAACAAAATCGAGACCGCGTTCGGCACCAACACCAACGTCTCCAGCGCCGGCGCGGTCGGCTGGATGCAGTTCCTCCCCTCCAGCTGGGAAGCCTTCGGCCTCGACGCCAACGGCGACGGCCGCAAAGACCCCTACAACCCGGTCGACGCGATCTGCGCCGCGGCCCACTACCTGAAACTGGCCGGCGGCAACGACGACCTCTACCAGGCGATCTTCGCCTACAACCACGCCGACTGGTACGTGCAGGAGGTCCTCCTCTACGCCCGCGCCTACGGCCGCCTCCCCTCCGATCTGGTCGGCTCGCTGACGGGGCTGACCGAGGGCGCCCACTTCCCGATCGCCGCCGACGCGCGCTACGCCGACGACATCGCCGCCCGCGCGGCGCTGAAGAAAGGCGAGAGCCCCGACTACGGCAACGCCGCCGAAGTCATCTCCTCCTCCCCCACCCCGCGCGGGATCAACATCTTCAGCAAGGAGGGGGCGCCGGTCGTCGCCGTCAACGACGGGGTGATCCGCAAGCTCGGCAGCTCCGATCGGCTCGGCAACTTCGTCGTCCTCGAAGACACCTACGGCAACCGCTACACCTACGCCGAACTCGGCAACCTGGTGCGCGACCGCCGGCTGGTCGTGATGCCGACCGGCCAGGAGAAGCGCGTGCCGGTCGAAAGCCAGAACCTGCGGCCCCGCCTGCGGGCGCTGCCCGGCCGCACCGACAGCGAGCGGGCGACCGCCAGCGACGCGGTCGAAGCCGCCGTCGCGGCCAGCGGCCAGGGCTCGCTGAAGGTCGGCGCCAAGGTGATCGCCGGCACCGTCCTCGCCCGCGTCGCCGCCGGCGAGGAAGGGATCGACTCCCACATCAACTTCTCGATCCGCCCGGCCGGCAAGGGCGCGCCGCGGATCGACCCGAAGCCGATCCTCGACGGCTGGAAGCTGCTCGAGGCGACCGCGATCTACCGCGCCAAGGGCAAGAGCCCGTTCGCGAAGCTGAGCGGCGCCGGCGTCCTCCTCCTCTCGAAGGAGGCGCTGCAGAAACGGGTTCTCGCCGACGACAGCCTCGACATCTACGAATGCGGCCGCGAAGACATCGCCACCGGGCGCATCGACCGCCGCATCCTGGCGATGCTCGAGTACCTGAGCACCAGCGGCTACAAGCTGACGATCACCTCGCTGCAGTGCGGCCACGGCTACCTGACCACCTCGGGCAACGTCTCCGAGCACACGACCGGAACCGCGGTCGACATCGCCGTGATCAACGGGATCCCGGTCACCGGCCATCAGGGCCCCGGCACCCCGACCGACGAACTGATCCACGAAGTGCTGCGCCTGCAGGGGACGATGCACCCCCACCAGGTGATCTCGCTCGAGGACCTGCCCGGCGAAGCGAGCTTCGCGATGGCCGACCACTACGATCACGTCCACGTCGGCTACCGCCCGACCGCGAGCGCGAAAGAAGCGCGCTTCGCCGCCCTGCTGAAACCGAACCAGTGGCAGCGGCTGATCAACCGCCTCGGGGAAATCGAAAATCCCGAGGTGCCGGTCCACCCCTCGAAGTACGCGCTGCCGGACACCACCAACGGCGGCCTCTCCGCCGGCGGCGACTGAGCTAGCGCCGGCTGCGCCGAACGGCGAGAATCCAAGCCCTGTCCAAGCTATTCGGATTCGTGCAGTTCGACTTCGCCGGCCCGCTGCCGCTGGCCGACGGCCGCTACCTGGCCCGCGACCTCGGTCCCGGCGCCGAGGAGAGCGTCCTCGTCCTGCAGACGACCGGCGCCCCGCTCGCCGGAGCCCGCCGGCGTCGGCGGCCGAAGCGCGCTGACGCGGATCGCGACACGAAGCCGCTGACCCTGACCCGGGCGACCGCGATCCGCGCCTTCGCCCCCTTCGCCGAGGATTCCGCGGCGGACCGCTGGCTCGACGAGGCCTGCGAGGCCGAGGACACCGTCGACGTCCTCGTCGACGAAGGGCTGGAGCTGCTCAACCGCGCCCTGCACGCGCAGGCGATCGCCAGCGCCAACCCCGGCTCCCGCAGCGAGCTCTCCGCCGAGGGGGCCGAGCGGATCCTCGTCGGCTACGGCAGCGGTGAGGAAACCGCCGTCGGGCGCTTCCGCGAGGCGCGCCAGGTCGACGTCGCCCCCCGCGCCTCCAACCGCCGCCGCCGCGAGGAGGAGCTGCGTCCGCAGGAACGGGTCGCGGCGATGCTCGGCGGCCGCGAACGGCCCGACGCCTGCGAGACCCTGCTGCTGCGAGCGCGTGCCGACCTCAACGCCGGTCGCGACCGCGAGGCGGCGCTGCAGCTGCGCGTCGGGCTGGAGGCTCTCCTCGTAGAGATGAAGGGAGCGCTGAGCGACGCGGGGCACGACGAGGACATGGGCACGCTCAGCGAGCGCCGCGGGGAGGCCGGCGAAGCAGCCAACGCCGCTCTGCAGGGAGAGTTGAGCGCAGAGCAGCGACAGCAGGTGGAGGATCTGCTCAAACTCAGCGAGCGCGTCCTCCGACGCCGCAGGGTACTCAAAGGCTAACCCTCTAGTCGAGGGTTAGAGGCTGAGCCGCTGGGCGACGATCTCGTCGAGCAGCGACTCGGCGAGGTGGTGGGCTTCCTCGAGCGCGATCCCCTCGATCGAGGGGACGCCGATCACCGTCAGTCCGGCGGCCTTTGCGGCGGCGACCCCGGTCGGCGAGTCCTCGAGAGCGACAACCGACGGGCCGGGCTCTACGCCCAGCCGCCGGCACGCCTCGAGATAGGGATCGGGGGCCGGCTTCGGCGCCGCCACTTCGTGGGCGCTGAGGACGACGTCGAAGAGCCCCTCGAAGCCGACGATCTCGATTGAGCGCTGGACGAAGCGCAGCGGCGAGTTGGAGACGAGGCCGATCGGGGTGCCCCGCTCGCGCAGCCGCTCGAGCAGCTCGCGGGCGCCGATCATCGCCTCCACCCCATGCTCGAGCTCGGCGACGACCAGCTCGTTCAGCTCCTCGATCAGCTCCGCCGCCCGGCCCGGCTCGCCCAGGCGTCGCTCGAGGATGCCGCCGGCGATCTCGGCCGAGGTGCCGACCAGCTCCCGCTTGTCGGCCGGGGTGAACTGGGTCCCGCGCAGCTCGAATAGATCTTCCTCAGCCCGGGTCCAGACCGACTCGGTGTCCAGCAGGAGGCCGTCGTTGTCGAAGACGACCGCCTCGGGCAGGCCGGTCATCAGGCGAGCGCCGCCACGAGCGCGTCGAGCTCCTCGTCGATCTCGCCGCTGAGCTTCAGCTCGGCGTCGGAGTCGTATGGGGTCTCGCCCTTGGTGACGATCGCCAGCCGCCCACCGCGGCCGAGGGTCAGCTGCGGCAGGCCGGCGACCGGGTGAACGGCGAGCGAAGAGCCGACGCAGAGCATCAAGTCGGCCTCTTCGGCAAGCTCCGTTGCCCGCTCGATCGCCTCGACCGGCAGCATCTCGCCGAAGAGGACGACGTCGGGTTTGACCGCCCCGCCGCAGTCGCAGCAGAGCGCCACCCCGCGCCCGTCGAATAGCCCGTCCGTCTCCTCCAGGCCAAAGGAGGCCCCACACGCCGTGCAGGAGGAGGTCTCGATCGAGCCGTGCACCTCGATCACGTTCTCCGAGCCCGCCGCCCGGTGCAAGCGATCGATGTTCTGGGTGATCACGCCCTCGATCAGGCCGCGCCGCTCGAGCTCCGCCAGCGCCTCGTGCGCCCGGTTCGGTTCTTTGTCGCCGAGCGATTCGAAGCGCGGCCGGTAGTAGGACCAGAAGCGCTCGGGATCGCGCTCGAAGACGTCGATGTGGGCGACCTCCATCGGGTCGACCTTCGCCCACAGCCCCGTCTCCGGGGTGCGGAAGTCGGGAATTCCCGAGGGGACAGAGACACCGGCCCCGGTCAGGGCGACGGCGCGGCGCGACTGGCCGAGCAGCTCGGCCAGTCGCTCCACCTCGCGCGTCGTTACCTGCCGCTCCACTTGGGGCTGCGCTTGCCGAGGAAGGCGCCGATGCCCTCCTTCGCGTCCTCGCTGCCGAAGGCGGCGGCGAAGCCAGCCTTCTCGGCCTCGATGCCGGCGTCGATTTCGCCCTTATGGGAGACAGACTTGATCTGCTCGACCGCGACCGGCGCCTGCGCCGCCAGCTTGCGGCCCCACATCAGCGCCGTCTCGAACAGCTCGTGGTCGGGGACGACCCGGTTGACGAGGCCCAGCTCCAGCGCCTCCTCGGAGAGGATCGCGTCGCCGACCAGGTTCATCTCCAGCGCCTTGTTCGGGCCGACCAGGCGGGCCAGCCGCTGGGTGCCGCCGAAGCCGGGGATGATCCCCAGCTTCACCTCGGGCTGGCCGAAGACGGCGGCCTCGGCGGCGATCCGCACGTCGCAGGCCATCGCCAGCTCGCAGCCGCCGCCGAAGGCGATCGAGTTGACCGCGGCGATCGTCGCGATCCGGGCCTGGCCGAAGTCGCGGAACAGCGCGTGCGCCTTGTTGATCAGCTCGGCCCCGCTCGCCTCGTCGAGGGTCGTGAACGCCTTGATGTCGGCGCCGGCCGAGAAGACGACGGGGACCGAAGAGGCGATCACCATCGCCCCGACCTCGCCGCCGTCCTTGAGCCGGTTCCAGACCGTCTCCAGGTCCTCGACCACCTGCGGGGAGATCGAGTTCATCGGCAGGTTGGCGAGCCAAGCGATCGCGACCCCGTCGCGGGTCTCGACCTTGACCGTCTCGGTCTGCTCGCCCTCGTCGGCCTGCGGGTACGGGTAGAAGCCCTGGCCGGTGCTGAGCCCGTGGCGGCCCTGCGCGACCAGCCGCTTCAGGGTAACCGGCGGCGCGAAGCGGTCGCCGTGGCGCTCCTCCAGGCCCTCCATCGTCTCCAGGACCTTGTCGAGGCCCTCGACGTCGGCTTTCCAGAACGGCGGCAGCAGGCCTTTGCGCGGGTCGAGTCCGGCCCCGGCCATCATCCCGAGGTCGATGTCGCGGACCGAGCAGACGCCTTCCTCGACCAGCAGGCAGGCCTCGATCAGCGCCCGGCAGCTGAACATCGCGACCAGCTCGTCGGCGTCGGGCTCGCCGTCGCCGGGGATGTTCTGCTCGCCGTCCTTGAAGAACCCCTCGCCGCCGGTCTTGGCGCCGAGCTTCTTCTCCGCCACCAGGCCCTGCAGACCCTTGTGAACGTAGAAGCTCTCGCCGTAGGCGTCGTTGAGGTGCTCGGCGACGTGGAGAACGGTGTCTAGGCCGAGCAAATCGGTGAGGAAGAAGGGGCCCATCGGGGCCAATTTCGCCCCCGCGATCGCCTCGTCGATCGCCTTGATCGAGAGACCCTGCTCCTCCTGGGCGCGCCAGATCTCGCCCATCGTCGCCATCAGGACTTTGTTGACGACGAAGCCGGGGACCTCGCCGCAGACGATCGGCTGCTTCTTGATCGCCTGCGCGAAGTTGTAGGCGGCGGTCGCGGTTTCCTGCGAGGTGTCCTCGCCGACGATCACCTCGACCAGCGGCATGATCGAGGCCGGGTAGAAGAAGTGGAAGCCGACGACCTTGTCCGGGCGCAGCGTCGTCTCCCCCATCTCGGTGATCGAGAGCGAGGAGGTGTTGGAGGAGAGGATCGCGTGGCCGGGCGTCGCCGCGTCGATCTCGCGGAAGACCGCCTGCTTGATCTCCATCTTCTCCGGCACCGCCTCGATCACGAAGTCGACGTCGCCGAACTCCTCGTAGGTGGTGGTGCCGATCACGTTCCCCATCACCTCGGCGAGCCGGGCGTCGGCCTGCTCCTGGGTCAGCTTCTCCTTCTTGACCAGGCGGGCGAGCTGGCCCTCGGTGACCGCGCGGGCTTTGTCGAGGGCGGCGTCGACGAACTTCTGGTCGATGTCCTTGACGACGACGGGGATGTCGGCGGCGGCGATCGCCTGCGCGATCTCCCCGCCCATGGTGCCGCCGCCGACGACGGCGGCCTTGGAGACGAACATTGGCTGAGGTTTCCTCCGGTATTCGGCTTGTGGAGCGGCGCGGGCCGCGGGAACCGCAGGCTATAGATAAGCCTGCGGCTCCCGCTCGTCGGTCTCCTCCTCGAGCTCCTCGCCTTCCTCGTCGGGCAGAAACCGCTGGTAGGCGAAGGCGCCGGCCAGCAGCAGCAGCCCGAGGGCGACGAAGGAGAGCGCCCGGGCGGTCTCTTCCAGTTCGGAGAGGTCGTAGGTCCAGACCTTGGCGATTGCGAGCGCCAGCAGGGCCAGCCCGCCGAGGCGGGCTTTCGGCGCCCGCCTGACCATGCCCCAGACGATCGCGCCGAGCCCGACCGCCGTCCAGAAGGCCGAGAGCCAGGCCTGGCCGATCTCGCGGGCTTCGCCGCTGGCGTTGTCGCCGATCACGTCGATGATCGCGACCGAGCCGAGGTAGACGAACCCGGTTGCTCCGATGAAGCCCACCACCGTCGCCGTGGTCGGCTCGATCTCGCGGCCCCAGTACCAGCAGGCGACCGCGGCGGCCGCGCAGCAGGCGATGGCGACGAGCGAAGCGCCGAGGTCGTCGACGCCTTCGGCGATCGCGACCGGGGTCGCCTCGACGACCAGCATGTGCACGATCCCGAGGCCGAGGAACCCGAGCGCCCCGATCAGCAGTCGCTGCGCGTCGGAGAGGGTCGCCGAGGGCGTGCGGTCGACCCGCGTCGCCAGGTAGGCGAGCGCCGCGGCCATCGCCGACCAGGCGGCGACCAGCGTCGGGCCGTCGAAGGCGTTGGCCAGCCCGAAGGTCCCGAGCCCGATCCCGCCACCGATCAGCAGCGAGCCGATTTCGCGATGAACGCCGAAGCGAACCGCCGCGCCTCCGAGCAGGAGGTGGGCGATGGCGAAGCCGAATATCCAGGCGTTCAGAGCGAGGTCCGAGCTGTCGTCGATGACGACGGCGCCGGCAAGGACCACGAACACGCTGCCGCAGAAGAGCAGGAGCCAGGAGGAGATCGGAAGCCGTTCTTCTCCCCGCGTCCTCAACTCATAGCCGAAGGCCGCGGCGGCGTAGAGGACCCAGAACCCGACCAGCACCGCGAGGACCAGCGGGACGGACTGGGTGGGATCGGTCGATCCCTCGAAGGAGATGAAGCCTTCCTCGTAGAGCCAGGAGACCAGCTGCGGCGCCGAAACGGCGAAGGCACCAAGGGCCAGCCAGTCCCAGCGCTGCCAGAGCAGGACGCCGACGCTGGCGGCGAGGGCCAGGGCGACAAAGGCGATCGAGGCGCCGTCGGTCTCCGTCCCGACCAGCATCGGCGCCGCCAGCGCACCCAGCATCCCGACGCTGCCGACCAGCATCGAAGACCAGCGCACGGCGATGAAGACGCCGAGGACGCCGACGAGCGCCGCAGCCTCGAGGCCGATGACGGGTGAGATCAGGTCGTAGACCTGGGAGGCGACGACGGTCGTCGCGTATAAGCCCGGAATCGCGACGGCGACGGCGATGCGGGCGACCTCGAGCTGGCCCTTCTTTTCGTGCAGCCAGAGACCGATCGCGAGCAGCAGCAAGGAGCCGAAGCCGGCCATCAGGGTGCGGACCTCCTCGGTGAACCAGCTGCTGTCCACAGCGCTGCGCATCAGGAAGACGATTCCGAGCAGGGTCGCGAGGCCGCCGATCCAGGCGAGGACGCGACCGCCGAACAGGCGCTCGAACTCGATTCGGGAGAGGGGACTCAAATTGTCGTCATTCATTGCTGCCTCCATTCGCTTATTGACCAGGGGTCAACAACCGTAGCAGGCTTATCGACCGTTGGTCAGCAACCCGCTAGAATGAGCCTGGTGAGCGAGCCCTCCTACCGCCGCATGGACGTCGACGAGCGCCGTACGCAGCTGCTCGAGCGCGGCGCCGAGCTCTTCACCAGCCACCCCTACGACGAGCTCTCGATGAAGGAGATCGCCGCCGAGGTGGGGATCTCGAAGGCGCTCCTCTACCACTATTTCCCCAGCAAGCAGGCCTTTTTCGAGGCGACCCTGGGGGCCTGGGCGGAGCGGCTGCGGGAGCGGACCGAACCCGATCCCGAGCTGGCGCCGGTCGAGCAGCTGACCAAGAGCCTCGACGGCTTCCTCTCGCTGGTCGAGGAGAACGCGGTCGCCTACCGCAACCTGATGCAGAGCGCGACCGGCGTCCCCGCGATCCGCGACCTGATCGAAGAGGTGCGACGGGCGACCGCGGAGCGGATCCTCGCGGGCCTCTATCCCGAGGAGTCGCCGCCGAAGGCGCGCACCGCCGTCAGCGGCTGGCTCTGGTTCATGGACGGGGCCTGCCTGAACTGGATCGAGCACCGCGACATCGAGCGCGGGGAGCTGCGCGACCTCCTGCTCGGGGTGCTGATGGGAGCGTTGATCGCCGCCGGCTCGCCGCCGGACCCCGCTCAAGTCTCCTGAGAGAGCGGTCGATACAGACCCTTCATGCAGAGGTGGGGGAAGTACCTGACGATGGTGTGCGCGCTGCTTACCTGCGGCGCTCTGCTCGGCTCCGCGGCGCCGGCTTCGGCGGCCGTTCCCGAGGCGAAGTTGCTGCGCGACGGTCGCGCCGTCGCCCCTCCCTCGGCCCCGCCGTCCGTGAAGGCGATGATCGAGGCGGCGAACCGGATCCGCCACCGGCCCTACGTCTGGGGCGGCGGCCACCGCAGCTGGAACGCCCGCGGCTACGACTGCTCGGGCTCGGTCAGCTACGTGATGCACGCCGCCGGCCTGCTCGAATGGCCGCTCGACTCGACCGGCTTCATGCGCTGGGGCGGCGGCGGAGGCGGCAGCTGGGTGCGGATCTACGCCAACAGGGAACACGTCTTCGCGGTGATCGCCGGGCTGCGCTGGGACACCTCCTACAGCGAAGACGGCGACCGGTCCGGCCCCGGCTGGAGCGAAGAGATGCGCCCCACCGGCGGCTTCCGCCTGCGCCACCCGCTCGGCCTGCTGCAGGCCACGCCGCTCTCCTAGGAGGGATTGGCGAAACCCGCGTGTGCGACTGGCGAGCGCCGGACCAAGCGGGGCAAGGACGCAGGGAGGCCGAATAGCAGCGCTATTTGGCCGACTGAGGACGCCGCACCGCGCAGTGTCCGCCGCCGCCAGGCGTGCGCGGG
>Ga0070665_100006131_pt1 | contig 12289 bp, 14 predicted proteins | sample KBSS13metaG_FD_65862 | JGI IMG/M metagenome (GOLD analysis project Ga0070665, IMG submission 65862) | Switchgrass rhizosphere microbial communities from Kellogg Biological Station, Michigan, USA - KBS S1-3 metaG | ecosystem: Host-associated > Plants > Roots > Rhizosphere > Soil ...
TGGCCCCACTGGAACGTCTTGGTGACCTTGTTGAACATGCTCATGCTTGTCTCTCCGGTAGTGGGAGCGGGAGCGTCGCGGCGAGATGCCATTCCAAGGGTGCTCCCGGTTCGGAACATCGGTGGAATGACACATCACGGCCGGCGGTTCCGGCTCGAGGTGGATCGTTGTCGAATGAAGGCAGGAATGACGACAAGAAAGCGAAGAGCCTGTACTGGCGATGTTTCCAGACAGGCTCCGTTGCTCGTCGTCCGCTTACTTGCGCAGGCCCAGTTTGTGGATCAGCGCGGTATAGCGCTCCGCGTCCTTGTTCTTCAGGTAGGCCAGCAGGCTCTTGCGCTGGTTGACCATCTTCAGGAGGCCACGGCGACCGTGGTGATCCTTCAGGTGGGTCTTGAAGTGCGGCGTCAGGTCGTTGATGCGGGCCGTGAGGATCGCGACCTGGACCTCCGGCGAACCGGTGTCGTTGGCGCTGCGGGCGTTGGCCTTGACGATTTCGGCCTTGTCGATGGTGGCGTTGGACATTGCTCGTTTCCAGTTGAATGAAACCGGAACACGGCCGAATGTGCTTGGAAACGCACCCCGCCACGCCACGGTTTCGACGTTGCCCCCGTCGGCAGTCCACTGCCTGAGGGAGCCCACTTGCGCACACCGGTGAAACCGACCAGTGGCGTGCTTCGATCAGCCCCTGAGGGGCCAAACCCAAAGATTATAGCTGCACAGGCCCTCCCGCCCCGATTTCAAGTCCCTTGAAAACAGAAATGGCGCTCCAACTTCAGCGCCATGGTTGCTGCGCTCTGCGGCAACGTCACTTCATCAGACCAGGAGATCATCATGTTCGTCGTCCCCTACGTACGCCCCGTTCATCGCCTCGCGGCGCCCCAGATCAGCCGCTACTTCGACCGCTTCTTCGACGACGCGTTCGAGCGCGTAGACAGCCGCACGCCCGCGCTGGACGTGAGCGAAACCGACACGACCTACACCCTGACGTTCGAGGTGCCGGGCGTCTCGCGCGACCAGCTCAAGGTCACGGCACAAGGCCGTCGCGTGACGGTCGAAACCGTCACTCAAACCGACACCGCACCGGCCGCCGATCAGGCCAAGACCGATGCGCCGCGCGTGCTGTATCGCGAGCGCAATGCCGTGCGCTACGCCCGCACCGTGAGTCTGCCGAGCGAAGTCGATCAGGCCAGTTCGAGCGCGAAGTTCGAAAACGGCGTGCTGACGCTGACGCTGGCCAAGAAGCTTCCCGCCGGCGCGCAGCAGATCGCGATCAGCTGAGGCGAGCGGGGCCGTCAGGCCTCGACCAACGGCCAGCGCGGCAGCACGTCGAACGCGTAGTCGCGGGAGATGCGGGCCGTGCCGCGCTGCAGCCGCATCGCGGCGGCGAGCGCAATCATCGCGCCGTTGTCGGTACACAGCGCCAGCTCGGGGTAGTGCACCCGGACCTGGCGCTTCTCGCACTCGGCGTTCAGCTGCTCGCGCAGCGCCGCGTTCGCGCCGACCCCGCCCGCGACAACGAGCCGGGTGAGCTTGGTCTCGCGCAGCGCCTGAAGCGACTTGCGCACCAGCACGTCGACGATCGCCTGCTGCGTCGCAGCCGCGATGTTCGCCCTGTCCTGCTCGCACACGTTGGTCCCGAGCTTCATGACCTGCGTGCGCACCGCGGTCTTCAGTCCCGCGAACGAGAAATCGAGATCGCCGCTGTGCAGCAGCGGACGCGGCAAGGTGTACGCCTGCGGATCGCCGAATGCCGCCAGCCGCGCCAGCGCCGGCCCGCCAGGGTAGCCCAGACCGAGCAGCTTCGCGGACTTGTCGAAGGCTTCGCCTGCGGCATCGTCGATCGTCTCGCCGAGCAGCTTGTACTCGCCCGCACCGGCGACGCGCATCAGCTGCGTATGCCCGCCCGAAACGAGGAGTGCGATGAACGGGAACTCCGGCGGATCGGCCGACAGAAACGGCGACAGCAAATGCCCTTCGAGGTGGTGCACGCCGATCGCGGGCTTGCCGAGCGACGCCGCGAGCGCGCACGCCACGCCCGCGCCCACCAGGAGCGCCCCCGCGAGCCCCGGCCCGCGCGTATAGGCGATGTAGTCGACGCCGGCGAGCGATGCACCCGCCTCGCGGAGCACCTGCTCGGTCAACGGCACGACACGTCGGATATGGTCGCGCGAGGCGAGCTCGGGCACGACGCCGCCATACGCCTCGTGCATTTCGACCTGGCTGTGCAGCGCCTGCGCGCGCAGGCGCGGGGCCTCTTGCGCATCGACCTCGACCAGCGCCACGCCGGTCTCGTCACACGAGGACTCGATCCCGAGGATGTTCATCACCGACATGGCCGCGAGTGTATAGATGAGGCTTGCGACCGCGTCACTTCGCGTGGCTGTTGTTCCCGCCCCCCGGCACGCTGCGCAGATCCTGAGCGACCCGCCCGTCCTGCATCACGATCACGCGGCTGGCCGAGGCGATGGTCTCGGGCCGGTGCGCGACGATAATGCGCGTGAGCGAGAGCTGCCGGATCGACTGGTTCACCTCGCGTTCGCGATCGACGTCGAGTGCGCTGGTCGCCTCGTCGAGGAACAGGATCTTCGGCCGCTTGTAGAGCGCTCGCGCGAGCAGCACGCGCTGGCGCTGGCCGCCCGACAGGCTCGCGCCCATGTCGCCGATCAGAGTGTGAAAACCCATCGGCATCGCGGCAATGTCCTCGCGCACGGCCGCAACGCGAGCGCATTCCTCGATCCAGGCCGGATCGGCATCGGCATCGAAGAAACTGATGTTGTCCGCGATCGAGCCGGCGAAGAGCTGGTCGTCCTGCATCACCGTGCCGATCATGTCGCGCCAGGCGTGCAGGCCGACCTGGCGCAGCGGCTGACCGCCCACGCGGATCTCACCCGCACGCGGCGCGTGCACGCCGAGCATCAGCTTGAGCAGCGTCGTCTTGCCGCAACCAGACGGGCCGACGATCGCCACCGATTCGCCCGGCTCGATCGAGAGCGACAGGCCGCGCAGCACCTCGGCCTCGGTGTCCGAATAGGCGAAGTACACGCCGCGCAGGTCGATGCTCGCGGCCAGGTCCTGCGAGGAGCCCATGAGTTCGGCCGGCTCGGGTTCGGCCAGCACGATATCGGCCAGCCGCTCGCCCTGCAACCGCAGCATCTTGACCTCGATGAACTTGTCGATCAGCGCGCTCACACGCTGCGCGAACTGCTCCTTGTAAGCGACGAACGCGAACAGCATGCCGATCGAGAAAACATGGTCCATCACCAGCAGCGCGCCGACCCAGATCATCGCAACCCGCTCGATGCCGAACACCAGCTTGTGGCCGACGTCGAAGGTGAGATCGAGCTTGCGCGTCACGATCGTCGCGTTCATCGCGTCGACCACGAGGTTCATGAATCGCGCCTGCCGCTCCTCCTGCCGGTTGAAAAGCTTGATCGACTGCACGCCGCGCAGCGATTCGAGGAAGTGGGTCGAGCGCTTGGCTTCGAAGACGATGGACTCCTCGGTCGCATCGCGCAGCGGCCGGAAGAACGCCCAGCGTAAGCCGGCATAGATCAACACGGCAGCCACCGCGATCGCCGTCAGCGTGCGGCTGTAGACCAGCATCATCGCGAGCGTGACGACGACGAGCAGGCCGTCGAGCACCGCTTCGATGAAGCTCGTCGTCAGCGTCTGCTGGATCTTCTGGACCGCGCCGAAGCGCGACAGCACGTCGCCGGTGTGGCGCTTCTCGAACCATGCGACGGGCAGGCGCATCAAGTGCGCGAAGACGTTGGACATCCATTGCAGATTCAGCGTCGTCGACAGATGCAGCACCGCCCACGAGCGCACCGCGCCGGCGGCGACGGTGATCAGCACGAGCAGCCCGAACCCGACACCGAGCGTGACGAGCAGGTCGCGATCCAGGCTGACGAGCACGCTGTCGACGACCCACTGCATGAAGAACGGCGCGAGCAGCGTGAAGCCCTCGAGCGCCAGTGCCAGCGTGAAGATCTGCAGCAGCGAGCGGCGCAGCCCGCTGACGCGGCCCAGGAGCTGTCGCAGCGTGATGGTCTGGGCCTCGGCGCGCGGCCTGAAATCGGCCTGCGGAGCGAGTTCGAGCACGACGCCGGTGAAGTGGTTCGACACCTCGGCGAGCGCCAGGTGACGCACGCCGCGCGCCGGATCGTAGACCACCGCAACGCCGCGTCGCACCTCCTTCAGCACGACGAAGTGGTTCAGGTCCCAATGCAGGATGCAGGGCGTGGCGAGCTCCGGCAAATGCTGCATCTCGGCGCGCAGCGCACGTGCGTTGAGCTGCAGTTGACCGGCGAGGCGCACCATGTCGGCCAGCGTCATGCCCTTGAGCGACACGGAGAAGCGCTGGCGCAACGACGGCAGGTCGCTGCGCAGACCATGATGCGACGCGACCATCGCCAGACAAGCGAGTCCGCATTCGGCGGCCTCGGTCTGCAGGATCAACGGCAGCCGTCGTGTCCCCAGGCTCGAAAGCCAGTCGCCTGCCGCACTCACGGCCGCGCCCTCACACTCGCCCCGCGATGCCGAGCACCGGCTCGAACAGCCATTCGATCAGCCGGCGACGGTCGAGCAGCACGTCGGCTTCGAGCTGCATGCCCGGCGACAAGAGCTGCTTCTCCCCATAGGCGGCCACGCTCTGCTGGTCCAGGTTGACGGTGATGCGGTACAGCGGCTCGCCGCTCGCGCTCATCGCCGCTGGCAGCGGCAATCCGGCCAGTTCGGATGCCTGCAGCGGCGAGCGCGAGACTTGCGCGACTTCGCCACCTTGGTGGCCGAACTTTTGGTACGGGAACGCCTGGTAGCGCAGCTGCACGGCCTGGTTGGCGCGCACGAACCCGACCGCGCTGGACGGCGCGAAGAGATGCGCCTGCAGCTTCGCATCTGCCGGCAACAGGCTGGCGAGCGCAACCGCCGGCGTCACGGTCTGACCCCTCGCAGCGAGGACACCGCTCACGATACCGTCCTGCGGGGCGCGCACGACGATGCGCTGGCGCGCTTCGTTCTCGGCGCTGGCCTGCGCCAATGCGGCGATGTCGCGGTTGATCTCTCCTTGCGCGGCCCGCGTGCGCAGCGGCAACTCGATGCGCTGCGACTGCAGCGCCGCGATCTCCCGCAGCCGCGTGGCACGCTGGCGCTCCAGGCTCTGGAGCTGCGCCTTGACGCCGAGAACATCTTCGGCCTTGGCGCGGACCTGTGCGCTCGATACGAAATTGTCGTTGCGCAGGCCCTCGTACTGCGTCAGGGCGTCCTGCGCGAGCGCGAGGCGCTGGCGCTGCAGGCCGGCTTCGACCGTCATCGCATCGAGTTCGCGACGCATGTCAGCGATCTGGGCGTCGATCGCGGCACTCTGCGCCTGTTCGAGCTGCACGCGCTCGCGCGCCGCGCTCTGCAGGCTTTGTTCCCGGGCGGCGAGGCTCGATTGGACCGCGGCCTGGGTATCGCCGCTGAGCGTGGCCTGGCCGACCGCGAGCACGAAGAGCACGTCGCCCGCATGCACGGCCTGCCCTTCCGTTGCCTGGGCCTCGACGACCGTAGCTGCCTGCGGCGGCACGAGCCGGATCACCCCGCGATCCGGCACGAGGTAACCACTGACGCGCGCCTTGCGCGTGTATTCGCCCAACGTCAGATAGGCGGCGACCACGGCCGCCGTGAGCACGACGAGGCCAGTCAACACCGAGAGCGAGACCGGCCGGATCAGCTGGATGCTGCCGAGCCAGTCCTGCCGGCGGTGCTCTAGAGCCTCGCGTCGAAAGAGATTGCCCACCGGGGCGCAGAACTCACCAGGTGCTGTTCGGCGACCAGGTGCTGTTCGGAGACAGGCCGCCGCCGACTTGCTCCAGTTCTTCAACGGTCAATTCGACGGGCGTCGCTGCATCGACGGCTTCGATGACTTCGGCGACTTCGATGATCTCAAGATTGTTCTGCATGCTGTGCTCCAGGGGGTTGATGGGGTGCACGTCGGGCATGCACTGGAGCAATTGCAGCAGCACTCTCGCGCTTGCGTAACTGTCAAGTCTTACAGGGTGGGGGTTGACGCAACAACTGTTACGCCGTGGGAAATCACCGTATCGGTGACGCGTCCCGACGCCAGCGGCGTGCGCGTTTCAACGCAAGAGGCCGAGCCTCAATGCCTTCAGCACCGCTTGGTGCTTGTTCACGCAACCCAGCTTGTGCGTTGCGTTGTTGACATGAAGCGCCGCCGTACGCTCGGCGATGCCCAGGAGATCGCCGACCTCCCACGCGGTCTTGCCTTCCATCGTCCAGCGCAACGATTCGAGTTCGCGCGGCGTCAGCGAAGGAACGGCAGGATCGGGCGAGGCAGGGACGAGGATCTTCAACGCCGCTTCTTGCGCATAGACCGCAAAAAGTTGCAGGTCAGCAACAACTCGGGTCAATTCATGTGCGTCGGACGTGATCGGCTTGTCGCGGTCCACGCCAAGGATGAAGTGCCGTCCTTCCGGGAGGTGCAGCGCGAGGCAGATGCCATTGCTCATGCCGAATCGCGCTTGCTCCTCCCACTTGTCGCCCAGGCCGCTCCCCACATAGGTTGCCTGGTCCCAGATGATGGGCACGCTCTTGCGCTTGCAGTGCTGCATCACCGGATCGCGGCGACCATTGTTGGCGTTGTGGAAAGCCTCGCTGTAGGCGCGGGGCGTGTTGTCGATCGTGATGAATTCCGCCTGGCCGATCGCATGGTCGATGACGACGGTGGCGGCGAAGGTGTCGAACCCGAGCCGCTTCGTGAACGCCCCGACGTTGCCGTGGAACTCGTCCCGGCTCCGGCTCGTCAGCACTTCCGAATACCCGCCTTGAAGCATCCCGTCCATCACTCCCCAACGCGTACAAGTTCACGCGACGGCATCGCCCGCTGCCCTACCTGACAAGGTTTACAGATGGCAAGAGACGTTTCCCTCGTCACACTCTGCCCCATCAAGAACCCCATCCGCACTAGATGAACAGCACCCCCACACTGCCCAGCACGATGACGCCTGCCTGGATTGTCTACGCGTGGGCCCCTGTATTGTGGCAGGCCCGTTCGGCTGCGCAGCTTCATCTTGTCCACCTCGGCACGCGAGTGTTGACTTTCGGTGACGACGACGGCCATTGCAGCGGCCAGACGCTGTGGGCCGGACAGTCGGAAGACTCCGCGGCCGGGGTGGCGTGGGATTGGATCGAACTGCGCGAAGGCGTTGTCGCGATGGCGGATCCGTTCGGGATGGTCACCAACATCCGGATGCTGGACGAACGAGGCGAAGCGCTCAGCCAGACTCAGCTTGCGGTCCAGTTGCATCAATTGGTTCACGCTTTGCCGTGGCAGCACGAAGTTCAACTGGCGTTGCACCGTCCTTCCTGAGTGTGGCGCCGAGCAATTCGTTACAAGCTCGCCTCCCTGGGCACGCCACCAGCATTTACCCTCCAACTCCGAGATCCCCCTAATCTGTAGTCCAGCCGCGGCGCAGACCGACGGCTCAACAAACCGAGTCGTTGGCCCCATGAAACAGTACCGTCTCGCCGCTTGGCCGCAACTGCGTGCCCCGTTCGACAAGATCGCCTACCGCCGCATGCTCAGCGACATGTCGCACCGATATATGTCGCTGTCGCAACTCTCGGACTGCAGCGGACTGCGCCGATACGAGGTGCGGGTGTTCCTCGACATGCTGGACTCGCGCGGCTTGATCACGGACCGTGACGCATCCTCTCCCGATTCGCTGTTCGGCTCGCTGCGTCCGCTCGGCGGCTGGCTCAAGCGCGCCCTGGCGTCGGCGCCCGCCGCCCCTCGCTGATTTCCCCTACTTTGCCGTTGGTGGCGTGGATGTTGCTGCACTCGTGCAGTGGCAACCTCCGAATCCCTGCGCATCGTCATCGTCGCCCCCGACTCGCTCCTGACGAGCGACGCGGAGGACGCCACAGCGCACTCCGTTGAACAGCGCGAGGCGCAGCGCTCCCGATCCTTGCGCATCGGGCTGCTGCAGAACGGCTGCAACATCGTCGCCGTCCTGCCCGCCGACGTGTTCCTGCCCGAGCGCCTGGCGCAGATCGGGCCCGACATGATCATCGTCGACGCCGAGAGCCAGGCCCGCGACACGCTCGAGCACGTCGTGATGGCCACCCGCGACGCGCGCCGGCCGATCGTGCTGTTCACCGAAGACAACGACACCACGCACGTGCGCGATGCGATCGCCGCGGGCGTGACCGCCTATGTCGTGGCCGGGCTGGCACCGGAGCGGGTCAAACCGGTGCTCGAAGTGGCCCTCGCACGGTTTCAGCACGAAGAACACCTGCGCCGTGAACTTGCCGACGCGCGCAACCAGCTCAGCGAGCGCAAGGCCATCGATCGCGCCAAGGGGCTGCTGATGCGGCGCCAGGGTCTGAGCGAGGAAGAGGCCTACGCGCGCATGCGCAAGACGGCGATGGACAAGGGGCTGAAGCTCGCCGAGGTCGCCCAGCGCATGCTCGACGTCGCCGACCTGCTGGCGTGAGCACCGGGTGGTACGCGCCTTGCAACGACATCCCTAGACGGTCAACGGCGACCCTCTGAATTAATCAGCGTGCACCAAAGCGGGTGCACGCGCACCGGACGACGGCGTCCCCACGAGCATGGCACTGCGCCAGCCTCGTGCGGACGCCTTTTTGTTTTTTGAACTGCCCGAGACCACACCATGACTCGCCCGCTCGCCCAAGGAAAGATCAACATGGCCCGCCGAAGCATCATCAAAGCCGCTGCCGCCACCAGCGCCGCCGGCCTGGTGCCGGGACTCAACACCGCCGTCTACGCGCAGGGCTCCGACAAGCCCGAGAAGGAAGAGGTGCGCATCGGCTTCATCCCGCTGACCGACTGTGCCTCGGTGGTGATGGCGTCGGTGCTCGGCTTCGACAAGAAGTACGGCGTGAAGATCATCCCGACCAAGGAGGCGTCCTGGGCCGGCGTGCGCGACAAGCTCGTCAACGGCGAACTCGACATGGCGCACGTGCTCTACGGCCTGGTCTACGGCGTGCACCTGGGTGTCGGCGGCCCGAAGAAGGACATGGCCGTGCTGCTCACGCTGAACAACAACGGCCAGGCGATTACGCTATCGAAGAAGCTCGCCGACAAGGGCGCAATCGATGGTCCCAGCCTCGCCAAACTGATGGCCAGCGACAAGCGCGAATACACGTTCGCGCAGACCTTCCCGACCGGCACCCACGCGATGTGGCTGTACTACTGGCTCGCAGCGGCCGGCATCAACCCGCTCAAGGATGCCAAGGTCATCACGGTGCCGCCGCCGCAGATGGTGGCCAACATGCGCGTCGGCAACATGGATGGCTACTGCGTCGGGGAGCCCTGGGGCCACCGCGCGATCGCCGACGGCATCGGCATCACCGCGATCACGACGCAGGACATCTGGCGCGATCACCCCGAGAAGGTGCTGGGCACGACCTCCGAGTTCGTCAAGAAGAACCCCAACACCGCACGCGCCGTGATGATGGCCGTCATGGAAGCCGGCCGCTGGATCGATGCTGGCCTGCAGAACAAGAACAAGATGGCCGACACGATCGCCGACAAGAGCTACGTCAACACCAGCGTCGACGTCATCAACCAGCGCATCCTGGGCCGCTACCAGAACGGCCTGGGCAAGACCTGGGACGATCCGAACTACATGAAGTTCTTCAACGACGGTGCGGTGACTTTCCCGTACCTGTCGGACGGCATGTGGTTCCTGACCCAGCACAAGCGCTGGGGCTTGCTCAAGGAGCACCCGGACTATCTGAGTGTGGCCACGCAGATCAACCAGATCGATCTCTACAAGCAGGCGGCCGGTGCGCTGAAGATCAGCGTGCCCAAGGACGCGCTGCGCACGAGCAAGCTGATGGACGGTGTGGTCTGGGACGGCAAGGACCCGAAGAAGTACGCCGACAGCTTTGCCATCAAGGCCTGAACCAGATCACCTCAGGAGAACCGCCATGGTCAGTGCCGTGTTCCATTCCCCCACGCAGGCGATGCTCGACGCGAAGAGCGCTGTCAAGCCGGTCGGCGCCGCGCCGGCCGAAGCCAAGCCGGTACCACCGGCGGCGCCGGCCCCGTCGCTGAAGCCGCCGTACGACTGGCCCGCGCTCGGCATGAAGGTGTTCCCGCCGCTGATCGGCATCGCGCTGCTGATCGGCATCTGGGCGCTGCTGACGATGAAGAGCACGACCTTCCCCACGCCGGCAGCCACCTTCGCCGAGGCGGTCAAGGTCTTCTCCGACCCGTTCTACAGCAAGGGGCCGAACGACCAGGGCATCGGCTGGAACATCCTGTTCTCGCTCGAGCGCGTGGCGCTCGGCTTCGGCATGGCGGCGCTTGTCGGCATCCCGTTGGGTTTCATGATCGGCCGCTTCGAGGTGCTGAGCCGCATGGTCTCGCCGCTGATCAGCCTGCTGCGGCCGGTGTCGCCGCTGGCCTGGCTGCCGATCGGGCTGCTGGTGTTCAAGGCCGCGAACCCGGCCGCGATCTGGACCATCTTCATCTGCTCGATCTGGCCGATGATCATCAACACCGCGGTCGGCGTGCAGCGCGTTCCGGCCGACTATCTGAACGTGGCGCGCGTGTTGAATCTGAGCGAATGGAAGGTCTTCACGAAGATCCTCTTCCCCGCCGTGCTGCCCTACATGCTGACCGGCGTGCGGCTGTCGGTGAGCACCGCGTGGCTGGTGATCGTCGCGGCCGAGATGCTGACCGGCGGCGTGGGCATCGGCTTCTGGGTCTGGGACGAGTGGAACAACCTGAACGTGCAGCACATCCTTATCGCGATCTTCGTGATCGGCGTGGTCGGCCTGCTGCTCGAGCAGCTATTGGTGAGCGTCGCGAAGCGCTTCACCTACGACGAAGTCTGAACCGGGAACCGCCATGAACAACTTCATCGAAGTGCAGCACGCCGACATGGTGTTCAGCACGCGCAAGGGTCGCTTTCACGCGCTGCGCGACATCAACCTCACGGTCGCCAAGGGCGAGTTCGTCACGCTGATCGGGCACTCCGGTTGCGGCAAGTCGACGCTGCTGAACTTGATCGCCGGCCTGACGACGCCCACCGAAGGCACACTGCTGTGCGACAACCGCGAAATCGCAGCCCCCGGCCCGGAGCGCGCGGTCGTGTTCCAAAACCACTCGCTGTTGCCATGGCTCACCTGCATCGAGAACGTGCAGCTCGCAGTCGAGCGCGTGTTCGGCGCGAAAGAGAGCAAGGCGCAACTGGTCGCCAGAGCCAAGGCCGCGCTCGCGCTCGTCGGCATGGACCACGCGCTGACCAAGCGCCCGCACGAAATATCCGGCGGCATGAAGCAACGCGTCGGCATCGCGCGCGCGCTCGCCATGGAGCCCAAGGTGCTGCTGCTCGACGAGCCCTTCGGCGCGCTCGACGCCCTGACCCGTGCGCATCTGCAGGACGAGTTGCTGAAGATCGTTGCCCGCACCCAAAGCACGACCGTGATGGTCACGCACGACGTCGATGAGGCGGTGCTGCTGTCGGACCGCATCGTGATGATGACGAATGGTCCGGCTGCGACCATCGGCGAGATCCTCACGGTCGAGCTCGAGCGCCCGCGCAACCGCGTCGAGCTGGCCGAGGACAGCCGCTACGTCCACTGCCGCAAGGAAGTGCTGGACTTCCTCTACACCCGCCACGGGCGCATCGACAAGCAGGCCGCCTGAGGCGACCGTTCGATCAATGCTCCTCTTTGGCGTGATTGATCGTGTACTTCGGAATCTCGATCACCACGTCCTGGTTCGACAGGATCGCCTGACACGACAGTCGTGAGTTCGGCTCCAGGCCCCAGGCGCGGTCGAGCAGGTCTTCTTCGCTCTCGTCCATCTCGCCGAGCGAATTGAAGCCCTCGCGCACGATGACGTGGCAGGTCGTGCACGCGCAGCTCAGTTCGCAGGCGTGTTCGATGTCGATGTGGTTGTCCAGCAGTGCCTCGCAGATCGAGGTGCCGCTCGGTGCCTCGACGCGTGCGCCTTCCGGGCAGTACTCGGCGTGCGGCAGGATCTTGATGACAGGCATGGTCAGACCTGATCGACGCGCTTGCCGGCCAGGGCAGCGCGTATGCCGCGGTTCATGCGCTCGGCGGCGAACGCTTCGGTGCCCTTGGCGAGCGCTTCCACGGCCGCATCGATCGCGTGGTGATCGCTGTCTTCGCGCCGCGCGCGCAGCGCGCTCATCAACGCGTCGATCTCGGCACGTTGCTCATCGCTCAGCAGGTCGCCGTCGGCCTCCAGCGCCGAACGTGTGGCCAGCAGCATGCGCTCGGCCTC
>Ga0070665_100006132_pt1 | contig 12289 bp, 8 predicted proteins | sample KBSS13metaG_FD_65862 | JGI IMG/M metagenome (GOLD analysis project Ga0070665, IMG submission 65862) | Switchgrass rhizosphere microbial communities from Kellogg Biological Station, Michigan, USA - KBS S1-3 metaG | ecosystem: Host-associated > Plants > Roots > Rhizosphere > Soil ...
ACGAGATCGGCGTCGCGCGCCAGGAGGTTGGCCGGGCGCGTGCCGGTCGCGCCGACGCCGCCGAGCGACAGCGGGTGCGGATCGGGCAGCGCCCCCTTCCCCGCCTGCGTCTCGCCGACCGCGATCCCGGTCGCATCCACGAAGCGCTGCAGCGCCCCGGTGGCATCGCTGTAGAGGACGCCGCCGCCGGCGACGATCAGCGGCCGGGTGCTCGCGCGGATCAGCGCCGCCGCTTCCAGGAGCCGATCGCGATCGGCGCGGGCGCGCGCGATCGTCCAGACCCGCGGCTCGAACAGCGCCGCGGGGTAGTCGTACGCTTCGGCCTGCACATCCTGCGGCAGGGCGAGGGTGACCGCGCCGGTTTCGGCCGGCGACGTCAGCACGCGCATCGCTTCGGGCAGCGATGTGATGATCTGTTCGGGCCGGTTGATTCGATCCCAGTAGCGCGACACCGGCTTGAAACAGTCGTTCACCGACACGTCCTGCGACTGGCTCGATTCGAGCTGCTGCAGGACGGGCGCGGGGCCGCGGCCGGCGAAGATGTCGCCCGGCAGCAGCAGCACCGGCACGCGGTTGATCGTCGCGCCGGCCGCGCCGGTGATCATGTTGGTCGCGCCGGGCCCGATCGACGAGGTGCAAACGAGCGTGCGCAGACGGTTGTGCATCTTCGCGTAGGCGGCGGCGGTGTGGACCATCGCCTGTTCGTTGCGCGCCAGGTAGTAGCGGATGGACGCCCGCTGTTCCTGCAGCGCCTGCCCGATGCCGGCGACGTTGCCGTGGCCGAAAATCCCGAAGACGCCGCCGAAGAACGGCTGCTCGCGGCCGTCGCGCGCCGAGCGCTGCTGCGACAGAAATCGGACCACGGCCTGCGCCATCGTCACACGCACGCGTCGAGTCATAGCCCGGGCTCCCCTCGGTCGGCGACGAACGCCGACACCTCGTCCAGCGTCGGCATGAAGTTCGCGCAGCCATGGCGCGTGACGACGATCGCGCCGCAGGCGTTGCCGATGCGGACCGCCCGCTCGAGCGGCCAGCCCTGCAGGTAGCCGTAAAGGAACCCGCTGGCGAATGCATCGCCGGCGCCGAGCACGTTCAGGACCACGATTGGAAACGGCGCGACGTCAGCCGGCGGACGATCGCGCCGGAACACCGTCGCCCCGCGCGCGCCGCGCTTGATGATGAGCGCCTCGATGCCTGACGCGAGCAGCGTGTCTGCGCCCCGGGCGACGTCATCGGACCCGGACGCCGCGGCCAGCTCTTCCTCGGTGCCGACGGCGAGGGTCGCCGATCGCAGCAGCGCCTGCATCTGCGCCGCAAAGGCTGCCGCATCGTCCCACTGATCGGGGCGGTAGTCGATGTCGACGACGACCGGCACTTGCGCGGCGCGAGCGGTCGCCGCGGCGGCCAGGGTGGCCGCCCGGGCCGGCTCGTGGCTCAGCCCGGTGCCGGTGACGAACACGACCCGGCTCTCGGCCACCGGCGACGCCTTCACATCGTCGATGGTCAGCGCGCGGTCGGCGCAGTTGTCGCGGTAGAAGGTCAACGGGAACCGGTCGGGCGGCTGAATGGTCAGGATCACCGCGCTGGTGCGACGCCCCGGCTTGCGCGGGATGAAGCGGGTCTCCACCTGCTCGCGCTCGAGAAACGCCGTCACGAAGTCGCCGACCTGGTCGTCGCCGACCGCGGTCAGCAGCGCCGAGCGGAGGCCGAGCCTGCGGGTGCCGACGCTGACGTTGGTCGGGCAGCCGCCGACGTAGGCGTCGAAGCTGCGCACGTCGGCGATCGCGCGGCCGATCTCGTGCGCGTAGAGATCGATGCTGCTGCGGCCGATGGCGAGGACGTCGTAGGTCATCGGGCCAGCGCCGTGCTGCCGCGCAGCCCGCAGCCGCACGACTCCCGCACCCGCATCGCGTTCTTCAGCCTCACCGTTCGCGGGCGGCCGCCCGGCTTGGCGATCCGCTCGACCAGGAGCTTGGCCGCGGCGGCGCCGAGCTCGCGCTTGGGCAGATCGATCGTGGTCAGGCGCGGGGAGAACGAGTCCATCCACGGGTAGTCGTCGCAGGTGACGAGCGCGACGTCCTCTGGGCAGCGCAGCCGGTACTGGCGCAGCGCCTCCATGAACCCCACCGTCATCAGGTAGTTCGCGATGAACACCGCGTCGGGGCGTCCCTTCAGGAGATCGAGCCCGGCGCGGTAGCCCGATTCGACGCGGAAGTCGCCCTCGGTGACGAGCGCCGGATCGAGGCGGATCTTCCAGGCCTTCAACGCCGCCTTGTAGCCGTCGAGGCGCCGGCGGCTGGTGCTGGCGCCGTGCAGGCCGCCGATCAAGCCGATGCGCCGGTAGCCGAGGCGCAGCAGATGGGTGACGCCTTCGAAGGCCGCGCCTTTGTCGTCGAGCTCGACCGCGTCGGTGCTGAAGCCGGGCACGGTGCGGGCGAGCAGCACGATCGGGACGCCGGCCTTGGCGAGCGCGCTTTGCAGCTCGGGCGGCAGCCGGCCCGGCGCCTTGGTGAGGATGATGCCGTCGACCCGTTTCGCCAGAAAGAGGCGCAGGTAGATGGCTTCCTTCTTCAGGTCGTTGTCGCTGCTGGCGATGAGCAGGGTGTAGCCGCCGGCATGCGCCGTGTCTTCGGCGCCACGCACGACTTCGGGAAAGAAGGGGTTGGCGATGTCGGGAACGATCATCCCCAGCGTCTGGGTGCGCTGCTTCGCCATGCTGCGCGCGAGCAGGTTGGGCTGGTAGCCGAGGGCGTCGACGGCCGCATGGACGCGGGTCTTCAAGTCGGCGCTGACGAACGCGCTGTCGTTGAGGACCGCCGACACCGTGGCCACCGAGACCCGGGCGCGCTTGGCGACGTCGTAGATGTTCGGCATGAAAAAGAACGAAGGAGCCTGTCCGCCGCCATTCTAATACACGTTTTCAGCAAAGCGCTTCGCTGGGCCTGAAAAGTCTTGACATCGACAATATTGGCGGACAAGCTGTGGCGCTGGCGAAGCGCTTCGCTGTAACGACGAGGTGACGGCCGCGCGACACCATGATGACGCCCCAGAAGCTGCTCTATCGATCGGCGCGCGTGGCGCAGGGCAGGACCGCCGCGGCGCTGAACCTGACGCCGCGGGCGCTGGGCTGGGATCGTATTCATTTTGCGGTGCGGCACCTCGCGAAGGGCGCGGCGTGGATCGGGTCGGCGCGCAACGCAGAACGCTGCCTCGTGCTGCTGCGCGGGGAGTTCGAGATCCGATGGGCCGGCGCCTGCCACCGGATCGGCCCGCGGGCGGACGTGTTCAGCGGCTATCCGCATGCCGTCTATCTGCCGGCCCGCACCCCGTTCCGGATCGTCGCGCGCGCGGCGTGCGAGATCGCGGATGCGAGAGTCGCGTCGAAGAAGGCGCTCGCCCCGCGGGTGATCCGGCCCGAAGACTGCGGCTACGAGATTCGAGGCGGCGGCAATGCCACCCGCCAGATCGTCGACGTGATGCCGCCCGCGTTTCCCGCCGATCGCCTGCTGGTGTGCGAGGTGTTCACCCCGGGCGGCAACTGGTCTTCCTATCCGCCGCACAAGCACGACGTCGACGACCCGCCGCGCGAGGCCGATCTCGAGGAGGTCTACTACTTCCGGTTCCGGGAGGCGAACGGATACGGCTTCCACCGCGTCTATAACCAACGGCGTGACGACACGCTGCGGGTCGTGCACGGCGACGTGGTCGCGGTGCGCGACGGATTTCACCCGTTTGTTACAGCCTATGGCTACGATGCCTACTACCTGAACGTGCTCGCCGGCGAACGGCGGTCGATGGCGGCCACCGACGATCCGCGGTACGCGCACTTCCGCCACCAATGGCCGCCGCCCGATCCGCGGCTGCCGCTCGTGCCAAGACCCTGACCATCTCAATGACAGTCAATTCTGGAGGAGTTTTCATGAAACGGACGCTGCACGGCATGCTCGCCCTGATCGCCGTGTTTTTCCTGTACACGCCGAGCGCCTCGGCCCAAGTCGATCGCGCCACGCTGAGCGGAGTGGTTCGCGACTCGGGCGGCGGCGTGGTGCCCGGCGCCACCGTGACGGTGACCAATCTGGCGACCAACATCGAGTCGCACCAGGTGACGACGGAGACCGGGTCGTATCAGGTGGTCAACCTGGTGCCGGGCCGTTACCAGGTCGAGGTCGAGCTGAGCGGGTTCAAGAAGAGCTCGCAGGTGGTGGCGCTCGAAGTCGGTCAGCGCGCCCGTCTCGACCTCGAGCTCGCCGTCGGCGCGCTCAATGAAACGGTGACCGTTTCGGAGACCGTGCAGCTGCTGAACACGAACGACTCGACGCTGGGCGCGGTGGTGCCGCAGTCTCAGGTCGCGAACCTGCCGCTGGCGATCCGCAACTGGGACGACCTGCTCGCGCTCGTCCCGGGCGTGCAGGGCGACCGCTACACCGATCAGGGCGGCGGCACGTCGTTCGGCCGCACCGGCGGCATCAACGTGCACGGCGCCCGGGCGCTGCAGAACAACTTCCTGCTCGACGGCGTGGACAACAACAGCATCTCGGAGAACGTCCAGGAATTGACCTCCCAGGTGTCGCGCCCCTCGGTCGACGCGATTCAGGAATTCAAGGTCGTGACCAGCCCGTACTCCGCGGAGTACGGCCGCTCGCCGGGCGCGGCGGTCAGCGTCTCGACCAAGTCGGGTACCAACACCATCCACGGCACGCTCTACGACTACTTCCGCAACCAGGCGTTCGACACCATCGACTATTTCTCGCAGAAGGCGGGCGCGGCCAAGCCCGCCAACGATCAGAATCAGTGGGGCGGCAACGCCGGCGGGCCGATCGTCAAGAACAAGGCGTTTTTCTTCGGCGACTACGAGAGCACGCGGATTACCAAGGGCGTGACGCGCTTGACGCGTGTGCCGACCGCAGACGAGCGCGCCGGCATCTTCACCACCGCGGTGAAGGATCCGCTGACCGGGCTGCCGTTCGCCAACAACCAGATTCCGACGTCGCGGATCGATCCCTATGCCGCCTCGATCATCGGCCTGGTACCGCTGCCGAACCAGGCGGGCGCCAATAATTTCTTCCGTCAGGCGGACCTGGTCGACAACGCCGACCGCCTGCTGACCCGCCTCGACTGGAAGCCAACGTCGAGCGACAGCATCTTCGGCCGCTACATCTACTCCAACCGCACCCGTCAGATTCCCGGCGCCTTCGGCGGCGTCGTCGACGGCACCGGCACCTCGGCGTTCGGCAACCAGACGATCAAGACCAACGCGCTGGTCGGCGGCTGGACCAAGGTGATCTCGGCGGCGATGGTCAACGAGTTCCGCTTCTCGTGGTCGCAGGCGACTTCCGACGCGGTGCAGCAGTCCTTCGGGCTGGCGCCGCCGACCAACGCGACGATTCCGGGATCGGTGACCAACCCGATCGTCGCCGGCGGCCTGCCGGGCATCACCATCGACGGTTACTTCGGCGGCTCGGGCCTCGGCCGCATCGGCTCGCCGGACTTTCTGCCGAAATTCCAGCACACCAACCAGTTCGAGTTCATCGACACGATCTCGTGGCTGCGCGGCAACCACGCCGTGAAGGCCGGTGTCGACCTGATGGGGCCGATGAACAACGAGTTCATGGACGTGCCGGCGACCCGCGGCGCGCTGCGCTTCCGCACCGCGTTCACCGGCAACGCGATGGCCGACTACCTGCTCGGCTACGTCTCCGACCTGCAGGCCTCCAACGTGTTCGTCACCAACCAGAGGCACCAGGCGCAGATGTTCTTCGTGCAGGACGACTGGAAGGTCAACTCGCGCCTGTCGTTGAACCTCGGCCTGCGCTACGACTACATGACGCCGGCGCTCGAGGCCAACAACGCGATGACCAACTTCAACCCGGCCGGTACCGGCACCCTGCTCTTCGCGACCGACGGCTCGCTGCTGCAGCGCAGCCTGGTCAACCCGGATCGCAACAACTTCGCGCCGCGCGCCGGTGTCGTCTACAAGCTGGACGATCGCACCATCCTGCGCGGCGGCTGGGGTCTGTTCTACAACCTGTTCGATCGCGTCGGCAGCGAGGATCAGCTGTCGCTGAACCTGCCGGGCCTGGTCAACAAGACCATCACGCAGACATCGGGGTCGCCGGTGTTCTTCCTGCAGCAGGGCTTCCCGGTCGGCTTCCTCAACTCGCCGAACCTCGATCCGGCGGCGGGGCAGCTCAAGGCGGTGCGCCTGCGCTCGGTGGATCAGAACGATCCGAACACGATGACGCAGCAGGCCAGCTTCGGCCTGCAGCGCGAGCTGCCGGGCCAAATGGTGCTGTCGGCCGACTTCGTGCACACGAACACGTCGAACCTGGCGACGCTCGTCAATCTCAACCAGCCGCTGCCGAACGCCGCCGGCAACAACGCGCTCGGCGCGCTGCCCTATCCGAACTTCGGCTTCATCGAGTGGCGGGCCGACAACGGCAAGGCCGATTACAACGGCGTGGACCTCGGCCTCGAAAAGCGGTTCTCCCGCGGCTATGCGTTCGGCTTCGCCTACACCATCGGCAAGTCGCAGGACAACGCGTCAGAGCAGCTCACGACGCAGGGCTCCAACGCCTTCCCGCAGAACTCACGGGACTTCACGCCGTGGTACGGGCCGAGCGACTACGACGTCCGTCACCGCTTCAGCGCGAACTTCGTGTGGGCGCTGCCGCTCGGCGACAACCCAATCGCGCGCGACTGGACGGTGTCGGGCGTCTACACCGCGCACACCGGCCATCCGTTCACGGTCACGCAGAGCGGCAACAACGTCGGCACCAACATGACCGGCCTCCCGAACGTGAACGGCAGCACCGAGGGTCCGCAGACCGTCGATCAGTGGTTCAACACCGCCGCGTTCACGGCCGTGCCCTCCGGCACGTTCGGCAACGAAGTGCGCAACCAGCTCTATGGTCCTGGCTTCCAGAACATGGACCTGACCATCCAGCGTCAGCTGAAGCTCGGCAATCGCATGGCGGCGACGCTGCGCTGGGACATCTTCAACCTGTTCAACACGGTCAACTTCGGGATCCCGAACAAAGACATCAGCACGCCGGCGACGTTCGGCACGATCTCGGGGCTCTCCAGCGATCCGCGCACGATGCAGCTCGCGATCAGGTTTACGTTCTAGATCAAGAGGGGGTTCAGGGTTCAGGGGTTCAAGGTTCAGGGTTCGTTCTTGGTTCGGCGTTCAGGGTTCTGGGTTCTGGGTCGGGGTTCGAGCGACCCTGAACCCTGAACCCAGAACCCCGAACGAACCCTGCACCCGGAACCCTGAACCCTGAACCCGATCTGGGTTCGCTACTCGATACGCGTGCCGTCGGCGTTGAAGGCGAGCACGCGGTCCGGCGGCAGGGCGATCCACGCGGATTGCCCGGGTTCGTACCTCGCATCGCCCGCGACGCGGGCGACCAGGCGCTGGGAGCGGTACTCGAGGGTCAGGAGCGTCTCGCTTCCCATGGGTTCGACGACGAGCACGCGGGCCTCGTCGGAGCCGGCTGCCGGCGATGCGCTGACGGCGACATCCTCGGCCCGCACGCCGATCGTCACGGCGGTGCCGTGACGCGATCCTTCGATCAGGTTCATCGGCGGGCTGCCGAGGAACGTGCCGACGAACGTGTTGACCGGCTGGCGGTACAGATCGAGCGGCGGGCCGATCTGCACGACGACGCCCCGCTGCATCACGGCGATGCGGCCGCCGAGCGTCATCGCCTCACTTTGATCGTGGGTGACATAGATCATCGTCGTCCCCAGCTCGCGGTGAAGGCGCTTGAGCTCGGTGCGGGTCTGCAGCCGGAGCTGGGCGTCGAGGTTCGAGAGCGGCTCGTCCATCAGGTAGACCGTCGGGTTACGGACGATGGCACGCGCCAGGGCGACACGCTGCTGCTGCCCGCCGGACAGCTGAGCGGGACGCCGGGCCAGCAGGTCGGGCAGGCCGACGCGGGCCGCCGCCTCGCGCACGCGACGGTCGATCTCACCGGCCTCGACGTGGCGGGTGCGCAGCGGGAACGCAATGTTGTCGAAGACGGAGAGATGCGGATACAGCGCGTAGTTCTGAAACACCATCGCGACGTCGCGGCGCGCCGGCTCGAGTTGATCGACGCGGCGATCGCCGATCCAGATTTCGCCGGCGTCGAGCGGTTCGAGGCCGGCGAGCAGCCGCAGCAGCGTCGTCTTGCCGCAGCCGGAGGGTCCGAGCAGCACGAGGCACTCGCCCGACTCCACGTCGAGCGTGATGCCGTCGACGGCGTTGTGCGCCCCGAACCGTTTCGTCACGCGCTCGAAGCGGACCCGCATCAGCAGGCGCAGTATACTCCGCGACTATGAGCGCTTCTGACGGGCGATGGGACGTGATCGGCATCGGCGAGAACTCGGTGGACTCCGTGAACCTGCTTCCGGGGTATCCGCAGCCGACCGGTCCGTCCGCGAAGATGCGAATCCGCGAGCGCCACATCCTGTGCGGCGGGCAGATGGCGACCGCGATGTGCGCGTGCGCGAGCCTCGGCCTTCGCGCCAAGTACGTCGGCGTCACCGGCACCGACGACAACGGCCGGCGGATCCGCGCGGAGCTGCAGGGACGCAACGTCGACATCAGCGATCTCGTCATCCGCGACGTCGAGAATCGTTTCGCCGTCATCCTCGTGGACGAGAACACCGGCGACCGCATGGTGCTCTGGGACCGCGACGAGGGCCTGCGGCTGCGTGACTCGGAGCTTCCGGTGGAAGCGCTCGGCAGGACCAGGGTCGTGCACGTCGACGATGTCGACGACGAGGTGGCGATCCGCGCGGCGCGGCTGGCACGCGAGGCGGGCGCCATGGTGACGAGCGACATCGATCGGCTCACGCCTCGCACCGAGGAGCTGGCGGCGACGGTCACGCATGCGATCTTCGCGCAGCACGTGCCGGCGCACCTGACCGGCCTCAACGACGTCGAGGCGTCGCTGCGCAAGCTGCGCAAGACGCTCGACAACGTCCTGGTGGTGACGATGGGCGAACACGGCTCGTCGGCGCTCGAGGGCGATCGCTTCTACCACGAGCCGGCGTTCAACGTGCACGCGGTCGACACCACCGGCGCCGGCGACGTCTTCCGCGGCGGCTTCATCTACGCGCTGGTCAACGGTCAGCCGATGGACCAGGCGCTGCGGACCGCCAACGCCGCCGCCGCCGTCAGCTGCACCCGCCTCGGCGCGCTGAACGGCGTACCGACGCTCGCGGAAGTCCGGGAGCTGATGACCGCCAACGTTCTCAGGTGATGCCATCATGCCTGCAGCACTGATCCTGATCCTGATCGCGGCGCTGCCGGGCTGGGTGACGCCCGTCGCCGCTCAGGATCATTTTGCGCGTGGAATCAATGCGGCCAACGACGGCGAGGCCGTCGTCGACGTGCGCGCGGGCTGCGTCCGGTGCGACTGGGGTGAGCCGGGCCGCGAATCGGTGGCGCTGAAGGTGTCGCTGGACGGCAAATATTCGCAGCATCTTCAGCTCGTTCGCGGCGAGGCGATGGCCGACTACTGGATTGCTCTCGGCCACGTGGCGAAGGGCGTTCATCGGCTGACCATCGATCGCGATCCGGATCTGAGCGCACCTGGTGCGGGACCTGCGACCATCGACGTGCCGGAGGTGTCCTTCTACACCCCTGGGCAAAGCAGCGACTACACCGCGCTGTCGATGGCGCCGATCGTCTACGCGCGACCGAATACCGTCGGCAAGTTCACCGATCTGCCGCTGCTGATGTGGTACGAGAACGTCCCGACGCCGCGCGGACGACAACTGCGCTACTCGGTGATCTTCTCCAACGAGGACGGCGGCACCCAGACGGATCGGCTGATGGCGACCTGGGGCCGCACCACCGACATCGAGTTCATCTATGGCGTCGAGCTCGACGATGGCGGCCGGATCCTCGCCGAGGAATTCCAGGGACCTGGACATGAAGTGCCGGCATTCACAGGCAAACATGAGGCCCGGCATCCGCTGGTCTGGGTGTCCACCGACAACAACATGGTCAGCGAGAGCGGACCGACCACCGTCCGCTACGCGCCGATGCCGGTGAAGTTCGATCTGACCGATCAGTCGCGCGAAGCGGTGATGGACGCGAGCCCGTGGAGCTACGCGATCGCCTCCATGGAAATGCGGCGCGAAGGCAAGATCGCCGACGATCCCCCGACCGGCATCAACAAGATCGCGGACCCGCGGCGGTTCGTGTTCGTCGAGGCCTGCGGGCACGTGGGGAACGCGGCCCTCTCACTGTCGGTCGGCACTATCAGCCGGCAGTCGCCGTCTGCGCTGACCTGGACGACCTCCGACCGCGGCCTGCCCCAGTACCGCATCGTCCGCGATGGCTGTTTCACGATCGCGACGCCGCTGCCGGCGGGAACGCACCCCTCCGATATCCGTGCGTTGCGCGTGCAGGCGTTCGAGCGCCCGCCGGCCGCCGGCGCCACTCCTCCAGCCCCCGATCCGGTTCAACTGACCCGCATCAACAAGATGTTCATGCTCGACGCGCACGATCTTCCCGGCCCGTCGATCCTGAAATGGGAAGGGATGCAGACGATTCGGGCCGGCGGCGAATCGTTCGAGGTCCAGGTTCGTTGAGCAGTGGCGATCGTCCGCCCGTCCTCGAGATGCGCGGCATCCGGAAGGCGTTTCCCGGCGTCGTCGCGCTCGACCACGTCGATCTGACGCTTCACGCCGGCGACGTCCACATGCTGCTCGGCGAGAACGGCGCCGGAAAGTCGACGCTGATGAAGATCCTCAGCGGCGCGTACCGCAAGGACGCCGGCGAGATCCGCCTTGGCGGTCAGCCGGTGGAGATTGGCAGCCCGCGCGACGCCCGCGACCTCGGCATCCGCGTCATCTACCAGGAGCTGAACCTCGTCCCGCACCTCTCGGTCGCCGAGAACATCTTCCTCGGCGATCTGCCGACGCGCGGCTTCCCGGGTTTCGTCGACTGGCGCACGCTGCATGAGCGCACGACTGCGCTGCTGCTCGACCTTGGCATGACCCTCGATCCGCGCGCGCCGGTCGGCCGCCTTGGTCTCGCGCAGCGGCAGATGGTGGAGATCGCCAAGGCTCTGGCCGCCCCCGCCGCTTCGGCGCAGGGCCACGACGCGAAGGTGCTCGTGATGGACGAGCCGACGTCGGCGCTCACCAGCCGTGAGGTGACGCAGCTCTTCGCGCTCATCGAGCGTCTCACCGCCCGCGGCGTCTCCATCGTCTACATCACGCACCGGCTCGACGAAGTGTTCCGGATCGGACGGCGGATCACCGTCATGCGCGACGGGCGGCATGTCACGACGAGACCGATCGACGAGGTCACCGTGCCGGAGCTCGTGCGGCTGATGGCGAATCGGGATCTCACCGAGCACTTTCCGAAAGTGCGGACCGAGCGCGGCGCCGAGCTGCTGCGCGTCGAAGGGCTCAACGTCCGCGGCGTGCTGTCGGACATCAGCTTCTCGCTGCATGCCGGCGAGGTGCTCGGCATTTCGGGCCTGCTGGGCGCCGGCCGGACGGAGCTCGCGCGCGTGGTCGCCGGCGCCGATCGGTTCGACGAGGGCCGGCTGCTGGTCGACGGCAGGGAAGTGCGTTTCAGGAACCCGGCCGACGCGATCGCGCACGGCATCGGCCTGCTTCCTGAGGATCGCAAGGCCCAGGGACTCGTCCCCGGCCTGACCGTTGCGCGCAACATCGCGCTGCCGCATGGACGGCGGCTGGCGCCGCTCGGCGTGCTGTCGCGGCGATGCGAGGCCGACATGGCGGCGCCGATCAGCGATGAGCTCCGCGTGAAGGCGACGCCCACTCAGGCGGTCCGGTTGTTGAGCGGCGGCAACCAGCAGAAGGTCGTGCTCGGGAAATGGCTGGCCGGCGCCGGCCGGGTGTTCATCTTCGACGAGCCGACGCGCGGCGTCGATGTCGGCGCCAAGGTCGAGATCTACAACCTGATGAACCGGCTGACGGCGCGCGGGGCCGGGATCGTCATGATTTCGTCGGAGCTGCCGGAGCTGCTCGGGATGAGCGATCGCATCCTGGTCATGCATCGCGGGCGCATTCACGCCGAGATCGCCGCGGCCGATGCAACCGAAGAGCGGGTACTCAGCGCCGCCCTCGGACTGGCAAGTTGATGCGGGACGCCAGGCAGTTCGGCACGCTGATCGGGCTGGTGCTGCTGAGCGCCGGGCTCTGGATCCTGACGCCGCACTTCCTGACGGTGTCGAATCTCGTCAACGTCGTCGAGCAGACGAGCATCAACGCGATCGTCGCCGTCGGGATGACGTTCGTGATCCTGTCGGGCGGCATC
>Ga0070665_100006136_pt1 | contig 12288 bp, 8 predicted proteins | sample KBSS13metaG_FD_65862 | JGI IMG/M metagenome (GOLD analysis project Ga0070665, IMG submission 65862) | Switchgrass rhizosphere microbial communities from Kellogg Biological Station, Michigan, USA - KBS S1-3 metaG | ecosystem: Host-associated > Plants > Roots > Rhizosphere > Soil ...
ACGAATTGCTCCATCCTGTCCTCGACACCCCCTGGCCGGCTACTCGACATGCTCACATAACCTCCGGTCGCGAAACGCTGGCAAAAGGAGCCACCATTGTTGCGTTTTCGGCCAGGGGCGGCAGGGTGTTTTCATCCACGCGTGTGGCCCCCACCTGGGCATAGATGTGTGGCTTGCGGGCCCGGAGCCAACGTGCCTGCGCCGCACCGAACAAAGTGACCGCGAGCAGCAAGCAAGGCAGATGATTGATGACGGCTGATTCGACGCCGGTGATCGCGGAGTAGTTGGCGCAAGCCTGGTAGACCGCGATGGCGATCACCGTGCCCCCGAGCACCGGAGCGAGACTGGTGCGCAGACCCAGCATCCGCTTCTTGAGAAAAAAGACGGGTATGGCCAGTGCCGTAATAGCCAACAGGGCCATCAATCCAACCGAGCCCAGTCCCACCAGCGCCGTTGTTACGTTGACGAGTGGGTCCAGGCCCGCCAGGGCACTGGATGCGATCAGGGCAGCCAGGACCGACGCCAGGAGCCCGGTGGCGATATGGGGGGAGCGGTGTTGCGGATGAATTCTGGCCAACGCACCCGGCAATACGCCATCACGCGCCAGTGCAAAGAGATAACGCGCGCCATTGTTGAATAGCGCGAGCGCGGCCGCGAAGGAACTCGTCAACATGAGCGCACCAAAGGCGGTGCCCGCCCACCTTCCCAGGTGCGTTATCCCCTGGTTGGCCACAAACGTGCCCAGATCGGACCGGGCAGTGGCCGCGACCTGCCCGGGACCCGCTGCAATGGCCAGGCACCAGGCCGTCAGCACGTAGAAGAGACCGACGACGGTCACGCAGATGTACGTCGCCCGAGGAATGGTCACACTCCGATCACGCGCCTCCTCCTGATAGATCGCGGTCCCCTCGACGCCGAGCATGCTGTTGAAGCCGTAGATGGCGGCAATCCCGAAGCCCGGGGCGAAGATCATCCGGGGTGTAAAGCTCTGCAGGGTCAAGGCCGCCGGGACAGCGTGGTGGATGATTGCTCCATCCAGGACGAGGATCAATGCAACTTCCGCCGTCAGCGCAATGCCCAACACCTTGGCGGCCAAGGTGATGTGATGGTAGGACAAGGCAGTGAGTGCCACGAGGCTGAGCGCTGCCCAGAGCGCCCAATGGGATTTGACTCCTGTCAGAAGCTCCACGAATTGCGCGGCGAAGAATCCCAGCGTCGCCAGGGTCGAGCACGACAGTGCGACATAGGATAGCGCTGCCACGTACGCAGCTGACAGGCCGCATTCACGACCGATGCTCGCGGTGATGTATGCGTAGAAGGCTCCCGCATTGCGCACATACGGCATGATCCGCACATAACCCACTGCAAACAGCAGCATCGCTGCAACCGTACAGAGATAGGTGCCGGGCAACCCGCCACCGTTACCAAACGCGAAGGCAATAGGCATCAGTCCAACGACGACCGAGAGCGGGGCTGCGGCGGCCATCACCATGAAGACGATGTCCAGGGTTCCGAGGACACCCTGTTGGAGATGCGACTCGTTTCCACTGCTCATGTTGTCACCTCGGGAATTTCCGATGTTTCAAATCCCGTGCGATTGGGAAAACCGCTCTTCGAGCCATTCCCGGGCTACCTCGCCGGGATAGACCTGCTCCACGCCGCTGCGCAGGGCCGCGAGGATCGATTGCGCCAGCACCGGGGGTGCGAGCTTTGGCTGCTGGAGGCCCTGGCTGCTTTCATTGTCGAGCGGGCCGGGGAAGACCGTGACGAGGCGCGCTCCTTCCTGCCGCATCTGCGCTCGCATACCTTGCGAGAGGGCATGGGCGGCCGCCATCGCCGCTGCGGGCCCCACAGCCACCGGAGTGAAAGAAGCCGTCGACAAAGCGCAGAGAGAAAGGACGTTCACCCAGGCCGGGCTCAGTCGCTGTGTGCGCGCGGCTCGCGTAGTGAGGCACGGCACGAAATATTGCGCGAGGTGCAACAGTCCGAAATAGTGGGCTTCCATCTCGGCCCGGGCGAGATCGAGACTGCCCTCGGGCGCAGCCCCGGCTGCACTGACGTCCGTCGTGTTGATCAGAATATCCAGCTCGCCTCCGATCGCCGCGGCAGCCTCTCTGACACAGCTCGCGTCGGTGACGTCGAGGCGCAGGCAGGTGACCTGGGGGATGCCACGGAGCCCGGCGGGCACTTCGACAGGCGCGAGAGGGGGCTTCGCCAGCCCCACCCAGATGCGGGCGGCGCCTGCCGTTGCGAGTGCGTGGACGAGGGCTTGGCCAAGCGCCGAGCTGCCGTCGGTTACCAACACACTGGCGTCACTGGGATCGCTCGTCATCTCGCGTAACCGGAGGTCGTTGCTCATGTCGGCACCATCCTTTGTCTCAGAGGCGACCAACACACCCGCCCCGCTTCGATCCAGGCGCGCACTCACCCAGACCCGAGCCGGCGGCGCCGGTGCCTCCAGCGGCAGGTGGACCAGGACGCTCGGGCCGCAATCGAGCCTCACCAGGCCGACAGACCAAGGCAGGCGCACGCGAAAGTACGGATCGTGGCTGTGGTGCAGAACGGTTCGGGACAGGAGCTCCCCTGCCCCGCTTTGCGGCTGCCATGCGAGGTGAGTCGACAAACATCGGACACAGGCCTCACGCGGAGGATACTGAACCGCGGCGCACTGGCCACAGACCTGGAGCTCGAAGCACCCAACGGCCGCCGCCGAGCTCAAACCTTGTGAGACACGACTGCGCAGGGAGCGTGGTGTCGGTGGAAATGTCGACGGGCTCCCGGGACGGGTCACTTAAGCTGCCCTCGCCAGGATCGCCGCTCCACTACACAGGCCCCGGTCGTAAATCATCATCCCGAAGCCGCTGACGAGCGCCGTTGCGGCATCCGGGACACCGGCTCCCAGCACTGCTCCGGTCACCTGCCGGAGTGCTTCCGTGAGTCCCAGGTGGCCGCCCGCGGCTCCCGCCTGCCCCGCGGAGAGCTGGCCACCGGAGGTGTTGAGGGGAAAGGTGCCGTCGGTCGTGAAGGTGTGGCTGCGGATGAACTCGGCTCCCTCGCCCTTGGCACAAAAGCCGAGATCCTCCAGCTGAATGACGGACATCACCGGGTAGTCGTCGTAGGTCTGCACCAGGTCGATGTCATCGCGGGAAATCCCCGCCTGGGCGAACAGCTCGTCCCGGTCCAGCGCCCAGCCGCCGCGGGTCTGGATCGGATCGTCGGGGAAAGGGTTGTGGCACTCGGTCGCGCCGAGGACGACGGCGTGCGCCAGACCCAGCTCGGCGGCCCGGCGGCGCTTCATCACGAGAAACGCTTCCGCGCCGGCGCAGGGCATGACGCAATCGAACAAGCGCAGAGGCTCGGCAATCGGGCGCGCCTTCAGGTAGTCGTCCAACGTCAACGGCTTTCTCAACAGGGCATAGGGAAACCGACACGCGCTCTCGCGTTGTGCAACACACAGCTTGCCGAAGTCTTCGGCTCGCGCGCCGTAGGTCCTCATGTAGTAGTCTGTCAGCAGCGCGAAGCTCGCATTCGCGCCTCCGGCCCCGTACGGGTGAACCGCATCGCGGGAGAACTGGCTGAAGTTCTCGACGATCGAGCGGAACGAATCGAGGCGGTGGGTATCCGCAGCGATGCAGGCCACTACCGTGGCGTCTCCCGATTGCACGGCGCGCAGCGCCCGTCGCAGGGACACTACGCCGGAAACGCCTCCCATCGGAATATGGTCCAGCCAACGCACCGTGAGGCCCAGGTGTTGAGTCATCGCAACCGCGTTGTCCGGGCCAGCGGTGAAACTCGAGAAGCACAGGCCGTCCACCGCAGCCTTTTCCAGGCCACTGCGTTCCAGGAGAGTGGCCAGGGCGCTGGCCGCGAACCAATGAGCCCCGTGAGTCGAGTAGCGGACGTAGGGCACCGTCACGGGCGTCGTGACCGCTACATCGTCATAACCTCTGCGATCCCGGACCGTCATAGTAACTTCCGATGGATTCGTAATCATCATCAGGCGGGCACGAGGGCCAACACTCTCGAGGGACTCCCGGATCCCTGCAGCAATTTCAGCGGTGCCGCAAGGATCACCGCGCCCTTGGGAGGCAACAGGTCGAGGTTGGTGAGACATTGCAGCCCATAGCGACCGCTCCCGTGCATCAGGGTGTGGGCGGGCGCCGGCGGCTCCAGGTGATGGGCCTGACCGGCGTCGGTGCCGATCGTTTCGGTGCCGAAACCCAACACGCCGCGCTCGATCAACAGCTCGATCGCGCCAGGAGCGGGGCCTGGAGTGTGCGCCCCATCCTCGCGCAGGTTCGTGTATTGCTCGCGCGGCCGTTTCGACCAGTCGGTACGCATGAGGACCCAGTGACCCGGCTCGATGGCACCATGGCGGGCCTCCCAGGCGCGGATGAAGTCGGCACTCAGGAGGAAGTCAGGATCGGCGGTAGCCTCCCGCGAGCAGTCGATTACCACGGCGGGTGCAATGAAACGCTCCGCGGGGATGGTGTCGACCGCGTTGTTGGGCAGGTCCTTGCCGGTCACCCAGTGGATGGGCGCATCGAAATGGGTTCCGGTGTGCTCACTGCAGGTGAAGTTGTTCCAATACCATTGCGGCCCGCGCTCGTCGTAGCGTGAGATCGGCTCCTGTTTGAAGGCAGCACATTGCGCGAAGACCGACGGCAACGTGATGGTCGGGAAGTCGGGTGTCAGGGTCTGCGTGAGATCCACGACACGGATGTGGCTATCCTGGAGGGCGCGCACCAATATAGACAGCGGACTATGCAACATCGGGCGATCTCCGGGGTGGGTGTGGATGGCGCCGTTGGCGCCCATTCGCCGGATCATCGGCGCCTCATCTCTTCTTCAGCGAGCGGGTGTCGATGTAGTCACGACGGGCTACCCGCTCCGCCACCAGGTCCTTCAGGCCCCGGCGGTGAATCTTTTGCGTGGAGGTCACCGGTAGCTGGTCTACAAATGCGACGTATCCTGGAGCCTTGAAGTACGCCAGGCGCGTCATGCACCAGTGCACCAGGGCTTGCGCCGCGCCTTCGCGATCCTGCGCGCCGGTGAGTGGGGTGGCGCTCTCCACACAGGCGAAAACCTCGTCACCGCGCAGCGGATCGGCCACTGCCGCCACGGCGGCCGCCTTGACGGACCGGTGCTCGCAAATGACACGCTCCACCTCGACCGCCGAGATGTTCTCCCCGGAGCGGCGGATGATGTTCTTGTTGCGATCGACGAAATACAACCCGCCCTCCAGATCGCGTTTCACGAGGTCGCCGGTGTGAAACCAACCGTCGGCCCAGGCGGCCTCGGTGGCTTGCGGATCCTTCAGGTAGTGATCGAAAAACCCACGCCGCGGCTGGGGACCTCGCCTGCGCACCAGGAGCTCGGCGGGCTCGTCCGTGGCGGCATCCGAGCCATCCTCGCGTGCCAGCCGGATCTCCAGCTCCGGGGGAGGCCGGCCGATGCAACTCGTGCCGGGATTGCGAGGCTCGTGCGTGGCCGCGATCACCGCGCCCGACCCGGTCTCCGTCATGGCCCAGGCCTCGATCAACGGAAAGCCGAAGCGCCTCTCGAAGCTCACGTGCAGGTCGCGCGGGACCCCGGCGCCAAATCCGAATCGCACGTGGTGTTCGCGGTCGTGCGATGATTCTGGCGCAGCCATGAGAATCGCGGGCATCACGCCGAGGTAGTGCACGACTGTCGCCCGGGACTCGCGCACACAATGCCACCACGACTTGGGGTGGAAGCGATCCAACGGGATGAGACAGCCACCCAGGGCCAACATGGTCAGCGTGGAAGTGGCCATGGCGTTCATGTGGAAGGTAGGCAATGGTGTCAGCATCCGCTCAGCGGCGGGATGCATAGCGCACAGCCCACCGGCACCCGCGTACCACTCCGCCGTCATCAGAAAGTAGTCGTTGGTCAGAACACAGCCCTTCGGGTATCCGGTCGTCCCCGAGGTGTAGAGAACTGCGCACTCCGTCTGACGACTCAGCGTCATGTTTGCCGCTGCCGTGGGGGGCGCTCGGACAATCTCGTCGTCCGGGCTAAAGACCGCCACCTCTCTGCCCACCTTCCGGGCCGCAGCCACGATGTCATCCTTGCGCTCGGGCAGTACGATCGCGGCGGTGATCTCGGAGTGGCCGATGAGATACTCCAGCTCGCCGGAGCGCAGATCCGGATTGATCGGGACCACCGACACACCGAGGGCGTTCAGGGCAAACCAGGTGAGGAAATAGAGCGGCCGGTTCTGCAACAGCAGTCCGACCCGGTGACCGCAGCCATAACCGGCAGCGGCGAGACGATCGGCCAGACTGTCAACCTGGACCCTGGCGTCCGCATAGGTCAGCTCGCCCGGGTTGATGCCGTAAACGGCGGCGACCTCGGGCAACACGCACAGGAACGGCCGCTCACCATAGCGCCGCTGCGCGAGGACGAACGCGTCATAGACCGTCTCCGGCCGGCTCTCCTGCCAGATGTTGTTATTCATGTCTCACCGGAGAGGTTTGTAAAGCGTCTTCGAGCGCCGCGCCCTCCTCGTCCGCGAGCGCAGCCTCGCGCAACTTGCGCACCCACTCGGCCGCATCGCCTCGGCCAACCAACTGCGCCGCAGCGGCCATGACACGTTGAAATTTCTTGTCACCGCGCTCGTGAGTGTCGCTATAGCCTTTGACGAGCCTGCGATTCTTCACGATCTCGACCGACAGGGAATAATCTATTGCGGCAAGGCGATGCACCTGCGCCAGCCAAAGCTCGAGCCGTTCCATTTCGCGGTGATGCCGCAAGGTGTGCCTGCGGAAGCGCCTCATGCCGGCGACGACGTACAAGGCGAAGAAGCCGCGTAACTTATTCGTGTGGATGCGCCGACCTTTGTTGATCACGCGATCCAGCGCGGCCGCCAGGCGTGGGCTGCTTTCAATCCAAGACCCCAAGGCCCGCGGCAGGGTACCTACCACTTCGTCCACGCGTGGATGCATGAACTCCGTCGTGTACAGGACCTGCGCATCCTTCGTGCCCGTCTCCTTACGCACCCGGTCGAAGCGACTCGAGCGGATCTTCAGATCAGCCACGCGGATGACATCGTCATAGGCCATGGCGATGGCGATCTGACGCGCGGCCTCGGCGGTCAGGGCGAATCCGTGGGCTTGCCCGCCAGCGTGACGATCCGACTGGAGGACCCGGTTCATTCTCTCCAGGTACTCATCGACATAGCCCAAGTCCTGGTAGTCAGCCAAACGGTGCATGCCCGCTGTGAGCAGCCTATGCACAGGTTCCGGAAAGTGCCGCAGCGCGTCGGACACGATGGGCGCGAAGCGTGGGTGTGGGATGGAAGGAGGAGCCGAAGGTGCGACGCTGGCGTTCTCGAGAGCTGTAAGGCCGTCTGTGCCCGCCTCTACGTCTGCGTACGCATGAGCAAACGCCTTCAAGCTTGCCGCCACTCCCACTCCGCCTGCGGTGACAGCTTCCTCGAAACTGGAGCGTGCGTAGGGAAGTGCTCCCGAAGCGGCCAACGCACCCAACATCACCGCGGAGATCACAGTTCCGTGGTGCTCGGCAATCGCAGCCATGTCGAGAGCCACGGCCCTGGAGGTGTGCCGCCGGATCGCCGCGATGGTCTTCAACGGATCGATCAAACCATTCCCCGGCTGGGACTTCTCGCCGATGGCGTAGGAGCGATGGGTGGAACAGATGAGTGTCGTGCGCTCCGCGGTGCAAAATCCCCGTAGGATCGCCCGTCCCGCTTCCAGGAACTCGGCAGCCAGCACAATGTCGACATCGCCGGGCGTGGGCATCAGGGCCAGCACGGGCGGGCGTCCGTTGTTGGGAAACACTTCGACGTAGTAGACGGTTGCACCGGTACGCTGTGCGACGCCCGGCACCGAAGTCGCTTGTGCGTACCAACCGTTCAGTTCCGCCGTGGTGACGATCCAGTCAGCGAGTACTCCTCCGCCCTGCCCGCCGATGGCCAGAATGGCAATGCAAATCGGACGGTCGCTGCTCAGTCCGGCGGCCTCCATCAAGTGGCGTCCGTCGCGATGATTCGTCCCCGTTCGCGTCTGCGCTGCAAGAACGCGATCAGGCCGGCGCGCGCGCGGGCCAACAGTCGCTCGCCTCGCGTGGGATTGTTCACGATTTCTGCGCGATAGAATGAAGGGCACAACACAGCCGCTTCCGCTACTTCGCCGCAATTGCCACAGCCGACACACGATTGGTCGATGGAGGCCACGGGGTCCTCCTTGAGCGGGTCGCCCGATTTCTTCACCGTGAGAGAAGGACAGCCTGAGAGCCTGATGCAGGCGTGATCGCCTGTGCAGACGTCTTCGTCGACACCGAAGCGGGTACGCACCACCCGCTCGCCGCGCTTGATCGCCTGCCGTTGCAGCGGCTTCTCACGGCGCTGGCGATTGAGCATGCACTCGGAAGAGGCCACAATGACCTTGGGGCCGGGCTCCTTCGAGGTCAGGGCTTCGCGGAAGGTCTTCAACATCTGGCCGACGTCGTAGGTGTTGCCAACCTTGCGGACCCACTTGACCCCGACACCCTTGACCGCCTCGACGATCGGATTGTTGGTGAGCCGGCGCGCATTCGTGGCCCTGGAGGACAGTACGTCCTGGCCTCCGGTGGCCGCCGAGTAATAGTTGTCTACGATCAGAATGACGTTGTCGGACTTGTTGTAGGCCGCGTTTGCAACGCCAGAGGACAACCCGTTGTGCCAGAAACCGCCGTCGCCCATGACGCTGATGGAGCGTTTGGCAGCGGGCACATTGAAAGCCGCGGCGGAGGCGGCTCCCATTCCATAGCCCATGGTGGTGTGGCCTATGTGGAACGGCGGCAGGATCGAGAAGAGGTGGCAGCCGATGTCGGCTGCTACGTGATGGGGGCCAAGCTCCTTCTGCGCCAGTTTCAGCGCGGCGAAGATTGGACGCTCGGGGCAACCCGTGCAAAAGCCGGCGGGGCGTGCCGGCACACTGTTTGAAAGTGCCGCGAGCTCGTGGCTCGGCGGGGCGGGAGCGGCTATGGCCGGCGCCCCTGGAGGTAAGGTTCGGCGCGACGCCATGCCTGGCGCCCATTCACTGATGTACTTGTCGAATCCGTCGATCAGGGCGGCGGTCGTGTACTCGCCATACACCGGCAGCGTGCCTTTGCCGGCCACGCGGGTTTGACAGCCGGCGCGCTGTAACGTCGTGGTGATGGCCTGTTCCAGGAAGTCCGGCTGGCCCTCTTCGACGACGAGCACCGAGGTCTTGCCCCTGCAGAAGGCGACCAACTCCTCGTCGACCAGGGGATAGGTCACATTCAGTACGTATAACGGGATCCGTGACTCACCGTAGCAATCCGCCAGTCCGAGTCGGGTGAGGGCGCGGATGACGCCGTTGTACAGGCCGCCTTGCAGAATGATCCCGCAAGGGCCCTCCGCCGGACCGAACCGCTCGTTCAGGCCGCGGGAGCGGATGTACTCGACGGCGGCCGGCCAGCGCTGCTCGATCTTTTCCTTCTCGTGCATGAAGGATGCCGGGGGCAACACGATGCGGTTGATATCGCGGACCGGGTTCTCGAGCGCCTGTTTGAGCGTGTAGGCAGGGGGTTTGTTGTCCTTTGCGACGAAGGAGCCGTGCAGATGGCAACTGCGGATGCGCATCTCGAGCATGACCGGCGTGTTGGAGGCTTCGGAGAGCGCGAAGCCGGATTCGACCGCCTGGACGATCGAGGGGAGATTGGGGCGCGGGTCGAGCAGCCAGATCTGGGATTTCATGGCGAACGCGTGGCTGCGCTCCTGCATGATGGAGGAGCCTTCGCCATAATCCTCACCGATGATGATGAGGGCGCCACCGCGGACGCCGCTGGATGTCAGGTTCGCCAGCGCATCGGAGGCAACGTTGGTGCCAACAGGGGCCTTCCAGGCCACCGCGCCTCGAATCGGGTACATCACGGAGGCGGAGAGGGTCGCCGCGGCCGTCGCCTCGTTCGCGCTCGAGTCGAAGCGCACACCGAGCTCATCGAGCACGGCCTGGGCGTCCGACAGGACATCCATCAGGTGCGAAATGGGTGCGCCCTGATAGCCGGCTACATACCCGACACCACATTGCAGCAGCGCCTTGGTGATCGCCAGAATGCCTTCGCCGCGAAACTCCTGGCCCGCGGTGAGCCTGAGTTGTTCGACTTCTTTCGCGAACGAACGCTCCGCCATCCCCCTCGCCCCCGGTGTGAGTAGACCGTCGCTCTCGACTATCCAACCGCCTGATCGCTGCCGTCCAATAGAACAATTAGCCAAATCGATGCCGTTTTGATATCAGTGTTGGGAGCACCGCCGCCGCGCGCGCCGCGGCCTTGGGAGGGGATTCGTTTGGAACTCAAGCAATTGCGATACTTTCTGGCCATTGCCGAAGAAGAGCACTTCGGGCGGGCGGCGCGGCGACTGCGTGTTGCGCAACCGGCGCTGACGAGGCACATGCACAAGCTGGAGCAGGAACTGCAGGTACGGCTCTTCGACCGCCTCCCGCGGGGTATCCGTGTGTCAGCAGCGGGCCGCGCGTTGCAGGAGGACGCGCGTCGCCTGCTGGCGGACCTCGACCAGGTGACACGGCACGTGCAACTGGTTGGTCGAGGGAAGATGGGCGTGCTGCGTCTGGGTTACATCGAGGTCGCCGGTTGGCACGGTATCGTGCCCGACAGTATTCGTGAATTCACCGCCAGCGCGCACGAGGTGCGGGTGGAGCCGACCGCGATGGCCTCGCTGGAGCAGTTGGCCGCCATCCGCGAGCGCAAGTTGGACGCTGGATTTCTGTACAACGCCCCGAAAGACGATCTGGATATGGTGGTGCAGCGGCTCGAGCAGCATGAAGTTTGTCTTGCCGTGCCACGCGGTTCGCCCCTTGCCGCACGCAGGCGGATCCGACTGGTCGATCTCACCGGGGAGCCGCTGATTCTGTTCCAACGTGCCGGGAGTCCCGCTTTCCACGATGCGTTGCTGACGGAGCTCAGCCGACGTGCCGTCGAGCCGCGCGTGGTTCATGAAGCGGCCAACGAGGCGGCCATGCTGACGCTCGTCACGACGGGCGCCGGAGCTGCCATTGTGAATTCCTGCCATCGGTGGCGACTTCCTCAGGGAGTTCAACTGCTTGCGATTGAAGATCTCCCGGTCACCCTGGAGCTGTGCCTGGTTTATCTGCGCGAGAACCGCTCACCTCCCCTGCTGCGGTTCGCAGAGTGGTTTGAGCACACCTCGCGAGCGCAGCGGCGTCTGCCACAGGCGAGTTGAAGTGCACTGACATAACACGCGGCACTCGGCAAAGATTTGACTTTCGTCGTCCACGTGGCCCATCTTTGCGCGGCGCGCGCGCCCTCCGCGCGTTTGTCTGTGGCGCGAATGCCAGGGTTTCTGTCGCGGGTTGCAACCGAGTAACAGGGACGTTGCCGAGCCACCAGAGAGTTGCGCAACGAAGTGGAGCACGAGCGCCTGTGCACAATAAGCAACCCGTTCATGCCGCATCGTTACCGCGCACCTCTCACCCCTGGTTTGTTCGCCAGGATCGTTCGGCATCCCTCCTTCCGACTGCAAGAGGGTTGGGCGTGAGGGCTGTCCGCCTCCGAATGTTGAAGACGCAACCGCTGCCGCCGAGCCGCTGCCGACGCCTGAAGGACTTCAAACCCAGTGCTGCGGCTGACTCAGCCCGACGGGCTTCTCGCAATACTCAACAAACACGTAACCTATTCGACTTGTCAAAGAACGCGCAAGGCGCATAATGCAGAGTATCGGAGAGTCAGCCACAGCCCCCACCGCGCTCGAACGTCCACCGCAATCCCATGTCCAGTACATCATTCAGCCGCACTCTCAGATTCAAAGTCCGTGGCGCGTCCCACGGTTGGCTGAACGCGGCCGCGATCGAGGTGAACCAGGTGTTTAATTATTGTAACCAGACCTCGTGGGAGGCCGCCCGACGCACTGACCTCAAACGCAATTGGCTCTCCGGGTTCGATCTATGTGGTCTCACAGCCGGCGCCGCAGCGTACTTCGAGCGCATCGGCGCGGACACCATCCAACGCATCTGTATCGAATACGCACAGAAACGCACTGCAGCCAAGCGGAGCAAACTACGCTGGCGTGTTAGCCGCGGACCGCGCCGCTCCTTGGGCTGGGTGCCCTTCAAGGCCGCCAGCCTCAAGCGCAAGGGCCGGGCCCTGAGATTCTGCGGAAAGACCTTTCGGATATTCGAGTCCGAGCGACTGCAGGGTGTGACTTGGGGTCAAGGCTGCTTTGCTCAAGACGCAGTCGGCGATTGGTGGTTATGTCTACCG
>Ga0070665_100006138_pt1 | contig 12286 bp, 9 predicted proteins | sample KBSS13metaG_FD_65862 | JGI IMG/M metagenome (GOLD analysis project Ga0070665, IMG submission 65862) | Switchgrass rhizosphere microbial communities from Kellogg Biological Station, Michigan, USA - KBS S1-3 metaG | ecosystem: Host-associated > Plants > Roots > Rhizosphere > Soil ...
GCCGCCGAAGTCCCCGCCGCCGAAGTCCCCGCCGCCGAAGTCGCCGCCCCCGTCGTAGCCGCCGCCGTCGAACGCGTCGCCCCCGCCCCAGCCGCCGCCGATCATCGATCCGAACAGGACGCCGGGCAGGAACCCGCCGAAGCCGCCGAACATGCCGCCCGCGTAGTAGCCGCCGTAGTAGCCGGGCGCCTGGTAGTACGGCATTCGCTCGCCGCCGACCGTCACCTGGCGGCTGTCGGGCTCCTCGCCCGCCTCGAGACGGACGGCGTCCGCGGCGCAGACCGGCACCTCGCGCTTGGCCCCCCGTGCGGGCTCCCACGAGACGTCGGTGACCGACGGGCCGTGGCGCGGGTCGAAGAAGCAGGGCGGGCGGCGCTCGGGCTCGTCACGGCCCGCGAGGTGCGCCTTGGCCGCCGCCATCGCCCAGCGGCCCTCCTCGAGCGCCTGGCCGATGGGCTGGAACGCCGCGCTCGTCCTGGCGAGATCGAGGCCTTCCTCGGCCCGGGTGTAGGCCAGGACCGCCTCCCCGTAGCGCTCCTTCGCGCGCGGGTCGGCGCCGGGCATGTCGACGTCGATCTCCAGGAGCCGGATGTCCTCGCCGATCGCGTCGAGGTCGTCGCGCGCGACCTTGTGCAGCTCGGCCACCTCGGCCTCGCGGCGCGCCTTGCGCTTGCGCTGCGAGCGCCAGGCCAGCAGGCCGCCACCGCCCGCGATGACGGCGAGGATCGCGATCAGCCCTCCGCTCACGCCGCCGCCTCCGGACCGCCCGGGACGCGCGTCGGCCACCGATGACACGAAGGCGCCGAGTGTCCCGGCCGCGTCGTTCTCGCGGCCCTGCGAGGCGTCGGTGATGAGCTGCGTCGCCTGGCCGGAGGCGAGGTCGGTGCTCGCGGCGCTCCATGCGCCATCGACGTCGGCGACGTAGGTGCCGTTGATCCGGGCCCGCCCGCCGATCCGCTGGGCGACGTTCCCAGCTCCGGCACCTGCGGGCAGCACCGCGACGAACGTGCGGCCGCCCGAGCTCTGGATGCTCGACGCGATCTGGCTCGCGTCGGCCTCCGAGAGCGCGTCGCGCGCGTCGGGATGGACGTAGACCGTCGTGCCGCTGCGCAGCGCCGACACGGCGTCGGTGACCGGCGATGACGTCTTCAGCGACTGCGCGGCCGCCGGCGCGGCGGTGAGCGCCACGATCGCGATGAGGACCACCAGCACACGCGCCATCTCCCAATGATGCCCGCTCGGCGCTAGGTTGCCGCGCATGGCGCACCGGCCGATCAGGGTGGTCCCCGCGGCCGCGCTCCAGGAGGGGTTCGAGGCCATCCGCCGCGAGGCCCACGTCCCCACCGCGTTCCCACCCGAGGTCGAGGCGGAGGTTCGCGCCGTCGGCACGCCGCAGACGGGCGATCGCGTCGACGTCCCCTTCGTGACCGTCGACCCACCCGGCTCGCGCGACCTCGACCAGGCGCTGCACATCGAGCGACGGGGCGACGGGCATCGCGTGCGCTACGCGATCGCCGACGTGGCCGCGTTCGTCGCTCCCGGTGGCCCCCTCGATGCCGAGACCCACGTGCGCGGCGTCACCGTCTACGCGCCCGATGCCAAGACGCCGCTGCACCCGCTCGCCCTGTCGGAGGGCGTCGCGAGCCTGCTCCCGGGGCAGTGGACCCCTGCTGTCCTCTGGACGCTCGACCTCGACGGCGCCGGGAACCTCCTCGGCACCGACGTCGCCCGCGCCGAGGTCCGCAGCGTCGCGCAGCACACGTACGCGGACGTCCCCGCGCCGGTCGCCGAGCTGCTCGCGGAGGTCGGGGAGCGGCGGCTGGCGCTGGAGATCGCGCGCGGCGGCGTGCAGCTCGAGATCCCCGAGCAGGAGGTCGTACGCGAGGACGGGTCCTGGACCGTCCGCTACCGCGTGCCGCTCGCGACCGAGGACCACAACGCGCAGATCTCCCTGCTCACCGGCATGGCGGCGGCCCAGCTCATGCTGCAGGCGGGCACCGGCATCCTGCGGACCCAGCCGCCGCCCGACGAGCGCTCGCTGGAGCGCCTGCGCCGCCAGGCCCACGCACTCGGCGCGTCGTGGCCGCGCTCGTGGCCCTACCCCGACTTCGTCCGCAGCCTCGACCCCACGCTCCCCGCCCACGCCGCGCTCATGCACGAGGCGGCGGGCGTCGGCCGCGGCGCGGGCTACACCGCGTTCGACGGCGAGCCGCCCGCGGAGTCCTGGCACTTCGCGATCGCGGGCGCATACGCCCACGCGACCGCGCCGCTGCGCCGTCTGCAGGACCGCTACGTCTCGGAGTGCTGCCTCGCCGCGTCGGCGGGCACGCCGATCCCCGATTGGGTCCACGCCGGTCTGGCGGCGCTGCCCGACGCCATGACGGCGGCGGGACGGCGCGCCGGGACCGTCGAGCGCGGAGTGGTCGACCTCGTCGAGGCGGCCCTGCTCTCCGGCCGCGAGGGCGACGTCTTCCCGGCCGTCGTCGTCGACGAGAAGCTCGTGCAGCTCGCCGAGCCCGCGGTGCGCGGCAAGCTCGACGGTCATGCCCCCGCGCCGGGCAACGACGTGACCGTCCGCCTCGAGCTCGCCGACCTCGCGACGCGCAGCGTCCGCTTCACGGCGCTCTGAACGGGCGACTCGGCGTACCTTCCCACCATGGCTCGCGACGTCCACACCATCGGCCTCGTCGTCCACCCGTCCCGTGACATCGACGCGGCGCTGGCCAGCGTCCGCGCCTGGGCTCAGGCGCACGGCGCCCGCCTCGGCCAGGTCCTCGTGCCAGGCCAGGACCGCCGGGTCGCCGACCCGGTCGAGCCGGACGACTGCGCCGTGCTGCTCGCCATCGGCGGGGACGGCACCGTGCTCGGGGCGCTCGACCGCGCCGGCCAGACCGGCACCCCCGTGCTGGGGATCGCGATGGGCAGCCTCGGAGCGCTCACGTCGGCGCCCGCGTCGGAGATCACCGCCGCACTCGATCGGCTCGCAGGCGACGACTGGGAGGCACGCGAGCTCACCGGCCTCGCCATCGAGCGCGACGGCGTCCGCGTCGACACCGCGATCAACGACGTCGTCGTCATCCGGCGCGGCTCCGGGCAGGTGATCCTCGCCATCGACGTCGACGGGGGTCCGTACGCGCGGACGGCGGGCGACGGCGTGATCGTCGCGACCGCACTGGGCTCGAGCGCGTACACGCTTGCCGCCGACGGCCCGCTGCTGGCCTACGACCACGGCGGGATGGTCGTGACGCCGCTCGCCGACCACGCCGGCTTCGTCCCGCCCGTCGTCCTCAGCGGGTCGAGCGTCGTCTCCATCACCGTCGACGGCGGATGGCTGGGCGCGCGGGTGGAGGTCGACGGCCAGATCGTGCAGGACGACACGGGGCCCGGCGAGCAGGAGCAGTTCCGCCTGGACATCTCCGTCGACGCCCGCGGGGCCCGGCTGCTGGACTTCGACGGCGAGACGCGGATCGCCGGTCTGCGCCGCCGCGGCGTCATCGCCGACAGCCCGCGGCTGAGTGCCCGGGACGCCAGAGAGGCCAAGACCGCGAAGACGCCGCGGGTCAGCAGGTCCTGGTAGTCACCAGAGCTGCTCGCTCGCGCGGCGGGCGCCCTCGCCCAGCGCCTCGAGCTTCGCCCACACGATGCGCCGGTCGAGCTCGTCGGTGATCGCGAAGGACGCGAAGCCGCAGTCAGCACCGGCCATCACGCGCTCCCGGCCCACGGCGCTCGCGAACCGGACGAGCCGTTCGGCCACGGTGTCGGGGTGCTCGACCATGACGCTCGAGTTCGTGACCACGCCGGGGATGATGATCTTGTCGTCGGGCAGCCCCGCGTCCTCCCACACCCGCCACTCGTGCTCGTGGCGCGGGTTGGCAGCCTCGAACGAGTACGCACCGGCGTCGATCTCGAGCATGAGGTCGACGATGTCGCGCAGCTCCATGTCGTGGACGCGGGGGCCCATGTTGATCGAGTAGCAGGTGTGGAAGCGCACGCGGTCGGTGGGGATCCCCCGGAGCGCGTGGTTGAGCGCCTCCACCCGTGTCCGCGCCCACGCGCGCGTGTCCTCGACGGTCCAGTCGGCCCGCATCGCGTAGGTCGTGAGCAGCCCGGGGTCGTCGATCTGCAGCAGGAGGCCGGCATCGATGATGGCCAGGTACTCCTCGCGCATCGCCTCGCCGATCGCGTAGAGGAACTCCTCGTCGGTGTCGTAGAAGGCGTTCTCCTGCCAGCCCTCGACGTTCGTCGGCGAGATCGCCGACATGAAGACCTCCGTGTCGGCGCGGTCCTTCGTCGCCTCCTCGAGGTGGGCGATGTCGCGGGCGATCGCGTCGTGACCCGTGTAGGTGACCGGCCCGACGGCACGCATGTGGAGCGCGACGGCGGCGCCGCTGCCGGCTGCGGCCTCGTAGTACTCGGGGAAGTCGCGCGCCTCCCGCGACTCGCCCCAGGGGTTGCCGGCGCTGTCGGTGATCGGCTCGAAGCCGCCGAGACGGTCGTTGACGTAGGCGAGGAAGCTCGTCTTGCCGACCTCGCCGTCGTTGACGACGTCGATCCCCCGGTCGCGCTGCAACCCGACGACCTCGGTCACGGCCTCCTGGACGCGGGCGTCGAGCGCCTCCTCGTCGACCGCCCGGCCCTCCTCCTTCCCCAGGAGCGTCGCGAGCAGGTCGTGAGGCCTGGGCAGGCTGCCGACGTGGGTCGCCAGCGTCCGTGTCGTGCTCCGGTTCATGGCGCGATCGTATCGGCGTGCGAGTTAGATTCCGCAGAACGACACTCCGTGACCGGAGGGAGACAGGCATGCCGACCGTGAGCGTGCGGTACATCGTCGATGACGTCGACGCGGCCATCAGCTTCTACACCGGGCACCTCGGCTTCACCGAGGTCATGCACCCCGCACCGCCCTTCGCGATGCTCGAACGCGGCGATCTGCGGCTCCTGCTCAGCGCGCCGAACCGCGGGCGGGGCGGCGGCCAGATCCGGCCGGGCGCGGTGCCGGAGCCCGGGGGGTGGAATCGGTTCGGCCTCGAGGTGGAGGACGTCGACGCCACCGCTGAGACGCTGCGCGCAGCCGGCGTCGCCTTCCGCACGGACGTCGTCGACGGCGTCGGCGGCAGGCAGGTCGTCGTCGAGGATCCGTCCGGCAACCCGGTCGAGCTGTTCCAGCCGACGCGGCCGGAGGCGCGCCTGCAGCAGTCCGGCTGACGCGGTGAGCCCTCGCGGCGAAGCGTCATGATCCGTCGATGACGGTGACCGGCGACGCCGCCGAGACGACGACCGGCCTGACCGAGGCGGAGGCTGCCAAGCGCCTCGCCGAGCGCGCGACCCCGCACGAGCAGGGGGCGAGCCGCTCCTACCGCTCGATCGCGATCGCGAACACGTTCACGATCTTCAACCTGATCCTCGCGATCTTCGGAGCGATGACCATCGCGTTCGGCAATCCCAAGGACGCGCTCTTCCTCGGGATCCTCGTCGCGAACACGTCGATCGGGACGTTCCAGGAGGTGCGCGCCAAGCGCGCGCTGGACAAGCTGGCCGCGCTCGTCGCGCCGACGGTGACCGTCATCCGCGACGCGCGGCGCAGGGAGATCCCGATCGAGGAGGTCGTGACCGGCGACGTCGTGCGCGCCCAGAGCGGCGACCAGATCGTCGCCGACGGGACGCTCCTGCAGGTCGACGGGCTGGCGCTGGACGAGTCGAACCTGACCGGCGAGTCCGAGCCGGTGGTCCGCGGCGTCGGCGACCCGGTCCTCTCCGGCTCCTTCGCCGTCGAGGGCGCCGGGACCTACGAAGCGACCGCGGTGGGCGCGGACAGCCGCGCCGCCCGGCTGGCGGCCACCGCCAAGGCGTTCCGCCACCCCCGTTCGCCGCTCGAGAAGGCGATGGACCGCCTGCTCATCATCCTCGTGTCGGTGATGGTGCCGCTCGGTGTCGCGCTGGCGATCTCGCTCGCGATCCGCGACGTCAGCCAGGCGCAGGCGGTCGAGACGCTGACCGCGGCGATCGTGAACATCGTGCCCGAGGGACTCATCCTGCTCGTGTCGCTCACCGCGGCGGTGTCCGCGGCGAAGATGGCACGCCGCGGCGTGCTCGCGCAGCAGCTCAACGCGATCGAGTCGCTCGCGTCGGTCTCCGTGCTGTGCACGGACAAGACGGGGACCCTGACGGAGGCATCGCTGCGCGTCGTCGAGCTCGTGCCCGCCGGCGACATCGACCACGACGCGCTCGCCCGGTCGCTCGGCGTGTTCGCCGCCAGCTCGCCGTCGCGCAACGCGACGCTGGAAGCGGTCCACGAGGCGGGGCTGGCGGGCGACGACGCCGCCGTCGAGCCCTCCGCGCAGGTGCCGTTCTCCTCGCGGCGGCGCTGGAGCGCCCTCGAGCTCGACGGCGAGCGACTGATCCTCGGCGCGCCCGAGGCGCTGCTCGCCGCCGACGGCGACTCCCGGCTGCGCAGCCGGGCCACGGAGGAGGCGTCCACCGGCCGGCGCGTGCTGGCGCTCGCGGCGGCCGATGCACCGCTCCCGCCCGCCGCGCCCGACGCGCCGCTGCCGCAGCCGCTGCGCCCGCTCGGCGTCGTCGTCCTCGCGGAGCGCCTGCGCGCGAACGCGGGCGAGACGGTCGCCTTCTTCGCCGCGGAGGAGGTCGGGCTGAAGGTCGTCTCGGGCGACAGCCCGGCCACCGTCGGCGCGATCGCCCGCGACGCGGGCATCCCCGCGGAGTCCGCGGCGCTCGACGGCGGCGCGCTCCCCGACGGCGACGAGGCGCTGCTCGAGGCCGTCCGCGCCGCGCCGGCGATCGGCCGGATCTCGCCCGAGGACAAGGCGCGGGTCGTGCGGGTCCTCGCCGAGTCGGGCGACTACGTGGGGATGCTCGGCGACGGCGTCAACGACGTCCCCGCGCTCAAGCAGGCGCGCCTGGCTATCGCGCAGGGCAGCGGCACGCAGATGGCCCGCGCGGTCGCCGACCTCGTGCTCGTCTCCGGCGAGTTCGGCGAGGTCCCGCGGATGGTCCACGAGGGCCGCCAGATCCTGCGCAACATCCAGCGCGTCGCGCGGCTGTTCGTCACGAAGGCGCTGTTCACCGCGTTCCTGCTCGTGACGATCGCCCTGACGACCGGCGTCTTCCCGCTGCTGCCGCGGCAGTTCACGCTCACGTCCTCGCTCACGATCGGCATCCCGGCGTTCTTCCTCGCGCTCACGCCGTCGACCGGGCCGTGGCGACCGGAGGGCTTCCTCAAGGCGATCGCCCGCTTCTCGCTGCCCGCGGGGCTCGCGACCGGCATCGGGATCCTCACGGCGTACCTCATCGCCCGCCACGCGTTCGACACGTCGCTCACCGAGGCGCGGACGGTCACCGCGGCCACCGTCGTGACCGCGGGGCTGGCCGTCGTGATGGCGCTGGAGGACGAAGCCGGCCCCAGGCGCCTCATGGTGGCGGGGCTGTGCGGGCTCATGGCGCTGGGCTTCGTGATCGTCGCGGCGCTCCCGATCGGGCGCGACTTCTTCGACCTCGCGAAGCCGACGGGGGCGATGGTGGCCTCGTGGGCGATCGGCGCGGCGGTCACGATCGTCCTGCTCGTCGGAGCGCTGCGCGTCGTCCGCGTCCTCGACGCGCGTGCCGCGCAGGCCGCCTAGAGGCGGTCCACCACCTCGGCCATGTGGCGGTGCCCGAGGGTCTCGTAGCCGATGACCGTCACCGCGGGCGCCAGGGCCAGCACGACGAGGCAGACCGCCACGCTCACCCCGGCCGCGGCGAGCACGACCGCGAGTGCAAGCAGCGCCGTCGTCGCCGCGATCAGCGCGACGTGGAACGGGTCGTGGGCCCGCATGAGCACCGAGTACAGGATGTAGTAGGCCACGCCGAACACGGCGAACGGGATCGCGACGCTGAGCACGACCGCGACCGGCCCGATCTCCGCCTCGCCCTCCAGCGCGTAGGCGGCGACGTGCAGACCACCGCCCATGGCGGCGATCGAGGCGAAGATGAACAGGTGCCCGTAGCCGAAGGTGAAGGCGCGCTCGCGGTGTCGGGCGAGCGGCTCGGCCCACGGCACGGTGAAGTACGCCCACCACGAGCCGAACGCGAGACCGACGCCGGCGAGCGCGAGCAGCGCGGCGTCGACCGTCCAGCCCGCCTCCCCGTGCACGACGGCGTTGATCGACGCGACGGTGCCGATGATGACCTCGCCGAGGGTGATGATCACGAGCAGGCCGTAGCGCTCGGCGATGTGATGGGCGTGCCAGGGCGTCTGCGACTTGTGCTCGGCCACGAAGGGGCCGGCCATCTCGTACGCGACGAGCACGGCGAAGAGGACCAGCGTCACGGCCACCGGGGGCGAGAGGACGGCCAGGAGCACCCAGCCGACCTGCGCGGTGCCGACCGAGGCCATGTAGGAGCGCGCCGCGGGCGCGTGCTCGGGGTCGTGGCGCGAGACCTGCCACCAGAGGAACACGAGCGGCACGCGCATGACGACGTACCCGGCGACCATGACGCCGATCGCGAGATCCTCGCCGTGGTCGAGCGACTCGAACGCCTGCGGCAGGCCGAGCGAGAGGATGATCACGCCGACCATCTGCACCATCGTCGCGAGGCGGAAGACCCAGTCGTCGGTGTCGTAGGCCGACGCGAACCACGAGTAGTTCACCCACGCCCAGCTGACGGCGAACGCGGCGAGCACGAACCCGCCGACGCCGGCGGCCACGTGGTCGTCGGCGACGAAGTGGGCGAGCTCGTCGGACGCCGTCCCGAAGGCGACGACGAGCGTCAGGTCGTAGAGCAGCTCCAGCGGAGTCGCGGTCCGGTGGTGCTCCTTGGGGTCACGTCCGCTGAAGCGGCGCCGGCCATGGCGGCGGACGTCGGCGAGGGTCGACATGGAGGCGATTCTCGCCGGAGAACAAGTGAGACGCGGCCCCGAGCCACTCTGGGGCGCTCTTCACCGGTCTTTCGCGCTCCGCAAGCGGTTCGCGTCGTCCCGGCTTCTGAGCGGCGGGCCTCACATCCCCTGGCCTCGCTCTCTGCGGCTCGGTACCGCGTCTTGAGACCAACGTACGTCCGGCGCCGAGCGCCGGTCAACCCTGCCTCGTGGCAGATGCCGCAAACAGCGGATTTTTCGTCGCGCTATGCGACGCGCGTGATCGGCGGCAGCTCGTACGAGCCGTCGAAGACGGCGTCCTCGGGCTCGTACATGCGGAGGATCGGGCGGAACGCGCCGGGCGGCGTGGGAAGCCAGTTCGCCCGGTCTGCAGGCGCGGAGGGCTCGTGCAGCTGCAGCACGATGGTCAGCGATCCGTCGTCGGCGTGGACCAGCCCGGGTGTGCGGTCCCCGATCGAGCAGCGGCCGATCGGGTTGGCGACCAGGAAGAACTCCGGGAGGTCGTACATGGTGACCGACCAGAACGCCCCCACGGGCGGCGTGGACTCGAAGCGGAGCCGGTAGCTCTGCGTGCCGTCGAGCGGGTCGCCGTCGCCGTCGTCCCACGTCATGGCGTAGGCGGCCTCGTAGCCGTGGTTCCCCCACAGGCCGGCACGCGCGGCCAGTGCGCGCTCGACGTAGCGGACCTCGGAGTCGCCCAGCTTCCACCCGGGCTCGTCGAGCGCGCCGACCTCGAAGAAGTCGAGGTTGTCATCGAAGACGTGGTACGTGAGCTTCCAGCCGTTGACCTCCGGGCTGGCGCCGTGCGTGAGGGCGTCCTCGAGGCTCTGCCTCCCCGCCTCCAGCCCCTCGCGCAGGACGCCCGCCAGCTCGGGGTCGGCGTCGACGTAGGGGGACTCGGCGTCGAGCAGGCCGAGCGGCCCGAACTCCTGCTGGACCGCGAGATCGCGCTCCGCGGGCGGGAACGCCTGCATCCAGACCCGCAGCCGTCCGGCCCCGGGCCCGGTCGCCTGAAGCGTGAGCTCGGCCTGCAGCGCGCGCACCGCGGGCAGGTCGTCCTCGCCGTCGACGGCCCAGCGCCCGACGATCGTCGCGACGTCCGTCGGGGAGCCGGATCAGCGTCTCGCCGGGCCGGGCATCAGCATCCGCGCCAGGAGCGACGAGGAGGTAGGTGCCCGCCCCGGTGCCGGTGGCCCGATGCCCCACGTATGCGAAGTTGTTCGTCCAGGCGTCGACGAACTGCAGCACGTAGTAGCGGCCGTCGGTGTCCGGGACGCGCAGCCGCACCGGCCCACCGCTGACGTCGAGCTGGGCGATCGAGTAGACGGTGTCGTTGTTGATCGACACGAACGTGTCGTCGGGCCGGGCGAGATCCGTCGCGTGGGCGAACCGGTTGAACGGCGCCGGCGGCAGCGCGCCCATCCCGGACCTGCTGAACCGTTCGACCTCCTCGAGGTCGAACACCAGCGGGAACCCGTACACGTAGGCGCGTGCCGTCAGCGCGACGAGATCGTCGTGGCTCATCGGCCGGACGCTAGCGGCGGGCGTAGTCGATCTCGAGGAAGTCCGAGACCTCGGGGATCCAGCGGCTCTCGACGAACGCGACGTGCGTCGGATGCTCGTTGTAGCCCGTGTAGGCGGCCTGGTCGGCGAACTCCATCGAGATGCCGAACGCGAACCCGTTCTTCGGCGACACCTCGCGCAGGATCTCGAAGGCCTCGACGCCGTCGATGCCCTCCAGTTCGGCCGCCGCGGCGAGGAACGACGTCTCCTCCGCGGAGCCTGCGGGATGGCTGAGCGCGAAGGCGACGGTGTGCCTGATGCGCGAGCCGGTCAGCGTGGACATCCGTGCCAGTCTAGGTCCAGCCATGCCCGACTCGACACCCCTCTCGCGCGAAGGTCGTGCGCTGCTCGCGCTGCTCCTGCTCGGCCAGTTCCTGGTCGTGCTGGACATCTCGGTCGTCAACGTCGCGCTCCCCTCGATCCAGAGCGCGCTGGACCTCAGCTCGACCGGCCTGCAGTGGGTCGTCAACGGCTACACGATCGCCTACGCGGGCTTCCTGCTGCTCGGCGGCAGGCTCGCCGACGTCATCGGCCAGCGGCGCGCCTTCATGGCGGGCGTCGCGCTCTTCGCCGCCGGCAGCCTCGTCGGCGGGCTCGCCGGCTCGTCGGGTCAGCTGCTGGCGGGCCGCGTCGTGCAGGGCCTCGGCGCCGCAGTCCTGTCCCCCGCGACGCTCACGATCCTGCTCTCCTCGTTCGTCGAGGGACCGCAGCGAGCGCGGGCGATGGGCTGGTGGATGGCGATCGGCGCCGCGGGAGGCGCCACCGGCGGGCTGGTCGGCGGGGCGCTCACGGAGCTGCTGTCCTGGCGCTGGGTGCTGCTGGTGAACGTCCCGGTCGGGCTCGCCGTCCTCGGGATGGCGGCGCGGCTGCTCACCGACCGCGTCGTCGAGCACCGGCCGCGCCTGGACGTGCCCGGCGCCGTCACCGCCACCGCCGGCCTGGGGGCGCTCGTGTTCGGGATCACGCAGACCGAGGCGCACGGCTGGGCTTCGGCGCAGACGCTCGTGCCCATCGCCATCGCCGTCGTGCTGCTGGCGACCTTCGTCGCCCTCCAGCGCCGCGCCGTGGACCCGCTGCTGCCGCTGAGCCTCCTGCGGCTGCCCGGCCTCGCCGCAGCGAACGCGGTGACGCTCGTGTCCGCCACCGGGCTCTTCGCCGTCTGGTTCTTCCTGACGCTGTTCATGCAGGAGGTGCTCGGCTGGACCCCGCTGCAGGCCGGGGCGGGGTTCCTGCCGCACACGTTCGCGATCATCCTCGGCACCCAGGTGACGACCCGCTGGCTCGGCAACCGCGACGCCCGTTTCGTCATCAGCTCGGCGCTGCTGCTGTCCGTCGCGGGGTTCGTCCTGCTGTGGATGTCCGACGCCGACACCGGCTACGTCATGGGCGTGGCGATCCCCGGCGTGCTCGTGATGTTCGGCGCGGGCGTGGCGTTCCCACCGATCATCGGCGCCGCGACGGCGGGCGTCGGGCCGCGTCAGCACGGCGTGGCCTCCGGCGTCCTGAACACGACCCGCATGGTCGGCGGCGCACTGGGGCTGGCGGTGCTCGCGACCGTGGCGGCATCCAGGACGTCGCATGTCGCCGACGGCGGGCCGGTGGACGCCGACGCGCTCGTGGCCGGATTCCAAGGGGCCTACCTCGTCGCCGCCGGCGCGATGCTGCTCGCCGCCGCGCTCGCGTGGCTGCTGCCGCCGCGCAGGCGGCCGCCAACGCACCTGCCTCCGATCCCCACGCGAACCCACGCCGACCAGGTCGCGTAGTGGCATGCTGGGGGCCGCACGCCGATCATGCGCTCCAGCATCCGCCACGTCGCCGTGATGGTCGACGGCTCCGCCGCCGCGGAGCGCGCGC
>Ga0070665_100006140_pt1 | contig 12284 bp, 10 predicted proteins | sample KBSS13metaG_FD_65862 | JGI IMG/M metagenome (GOLD analysis project Ga0070665, IMG submission 65862) | Switchgrass rhizosphere microbial communities from Kellogg Biological Station, Michigan, USA - KBS S1-3 metaG | ecosystem: Host-associated > Plants > Roots > Rhizosphere > Soil ...
GCCTTGATCACGATGGTGTCGGCGATGTTGTCGTGCAGGCACTTGCGCGAGTCGCGAAAGATCATCAGCACGTCGACGATCGCGAACATCCAGCCGACGATCGGTACCGAGGCGATCACCCAGATCAGCATGTAGCGCAGGCCGATCACGCGGGCCGGGTCGGCGCGCTCGCCGTTGCTGCGCACGATGCGCAGTCCGAGCAGCTTCTTGCCGATCGACTGGCCGGTGGTGGCCAGCAGGTAGCCCTGGATGACGAGGAACAGCACCATGCTGACGATCAGCGCGACGATCGCCGATCCGAAGCTGGGGTCCGTGGCGCGCGGATCGCTCACGACACCCTTGAGCACCGTGGCCGCGAGTGCCCAATAGGCGACGCCCTGGATAATCGCGTCGACGATCGCCGCGAGGAAGCGCTGGCCGCGCCCGCCGAGCTCGGCGACGCCGGTGGCCACGTCCTCGACGCGCGCCATCGGAGGCGCAAACCGGTTCTGATCCGGGGACGAACTCATACACCCTCCGTGCAAATGTCCTTGTGTCGAGGATGGTAGCCCACGCCTTCGTCGTCACGCCGTCAACAAGTCACGCCGCATGGGCACCGGGCCGCTGCGCATCGACGACGAATTGCACCGCCGTCGCGATGCCGCTGGCCGGATCGAGCGCGTTGTCGATGACGCGGATCTGTGCGCGCAATTCCTGCGGCGTCAGCTTCAGGCGCATGTAGCCGCGCTGATCGCTGCGCCCGTAGCGGATGTGAGGGTTGAACGGCAGTACGGCGGTGATGCGTGACTGCGGCAGCGACAGGCTCGTGATCGACGTGCCGCAGAACTCGGTCGCGATCACGGGTGCCGCAGGGTCGTCGTAGTCGACCTTCAGGTCGGCGACGTAGTTGCTGTGCACGTCGCCCCCGAGCACGACCACCCCGGGCACCTTGCGCTGTGCGACGCGCTCGAGCAGCCGCTTGCGCGCGAGCGGATAACCGTCCCAGCCGTCGGTCCAGTAGGTGCCGGCGCCGTTCGCGGGATCGGACCACGAAAAGCGCGCCATCAGCGTCTGCTGCACGAGCAGGTTCCAGGGGCGCGTCGTGTCCCATCCGTCTGCGAGCCATTGCTCCTGCTCCGCACCGAGCAGCGTGCGGTGCGGGTCGAGCATGGCCGTGCAGTCCTTCAGCGGCACGGTGTTCGAACCGCCGTGTCCGGGCTTCGGGCAGACCTGCACGTCGCGGTATTGGCGATCGTCGATCAGGTGCAGCCGCGCCAGTCGTCCCCAGTCGAGCCGGCCGGTGATGCGCATGTCGGCATCGACCGGCCGCGCGGACTTCGGGAACGGCATGTGCTCCCAGTACGCGCGATAGGCGGCGGCGCGCTGCGCCTTGAAGTCGGCCTCGAGGTCCTGGCCCTGCAGGTTCGCGTAGTCGTTGCCGACCTCGTGGTCGTCCCAAACCAGCAGCCATGGCGCCGCGGCGTGCGCGGCCTGTAGCGCGGGATCGCTCTTGTGCGTGGCGTAGCGGGCGCGGTATTGGGCGAGCGTGCGCACCGCGCCGCTGCCTTCTAGCGGACGCACCGAGCGCGCATTCGATGGGTACTCGTAGATGTAGTCGCCGACGAACATCACCGCGTCGAGCGACTCGGCAGCGACGTGCTTCCATGCCGCGTAGTGGCCCACGTCATAGCGCTGACAGCTCGTGATCACGAAGTCGAACGCGGCTGCCGCCGCGTCGGGGGCCGGAGCGGTGCGCGTGCGCCCCGCGATGCTGACTTGCCCGAGCGCGCTGAAGCGATACCAGTACCAGCGCGCCGGCGCCAGCCCTGCCGGCTCGGCGTGCACGCTGTGCGACCAGGCGGCTTCGGCGACTTCGACACCCGCCGCCGCGATCTGCTTGAAGTCTGCGTCGAGCGCCACTTCCCACTTGACGTCGACGCGCTCCGGCAATCCCGCGCCGGTCAGCATCGTCCACAGCACGACGCCGTCTGCGCGCGGTTGCCCCGAGGCGATGCCGAGGGCGAAGCGCGGCACGTCCGCCGCGCCGGCGTGCCGTACCCATGCCGGCACGGCGATCAGCGCGGTGCTGCCGCGCAGCAAGGTGCGGCGCCGCATCGGGGAACTATCTGGAGGTCGTCGTCAGGGCGAGCGCGAGCAGCGCGTCACGCGCAAGGTGGCGTTCAGATGCCGACATCGTCGATCTCGCGGTACACGTCGCGCAGCCACATTTTCACGCGCTGCCGATCCATCAAGCCGAGGCCGGTGCTGCTCGGGTCGCCCGGGGTCTTGGCCTTCCAGAAGCTGCTGCTGCCGGCATCGATCTTCTGGATCACGCCGTCGTGCAGCTTCTTGATCGAGATGATCTTCGCGCCGAGCTCGAGCGCACGCTGCTGCTGGCCGCTTTGCTCCAGCACCGAGAAGTCGTTGCCGCGCACCTGATTGCGCACCAGCACGTACTTGAGCCCGGTCCCGAAGCGATCGAGCAGCTTTTGCAGCAGGTCGACCGAGTCCTTGCCCGAGTCCATCACATGCCAGTAGTGGATCGTCATGCCCATCTCGGCGGCCATGTTGATCGCGCCGGTCTCGTCGAGCCAGCGCACCAACGGGTCGTGCGTCTGCGCGGCGAGGTCGACCAGGATGCGCCGGCCCGGTTGCTCGGCCGCGGCCTCGACGATCACGTCCAGCGCCTCGTAGTGGTCCATCACGACCGGCGACGCATAGCCTTCGTAGAAGCGCATCAGCGCGCCGTGGGAGCGGTCGGTGTCGAAACCGAGGAACGGGATCTCCCGGTCGATCATGTATTGCGCCAGCACGCGAGCGGTGAGCGATTTGCCCACGCCGCCCTTTTCGCCGCCGATGAAGTGGATGTGCGCCATCGTGAGTGGTTTCCGTGCGTCAGGTTGTGAGGATGCCGATCGGTTTCACGCCGCACTGTAACCGTGTCGCGAGCAACCGCGCGTCGCCGGTCGACGGGCGACGATTCTTCACGTGCGTGAAGCAAGAATGATGCTGGGTCAGATGCGGCGATCGCGATCGGTCAGGCCGCTGACCATCGCAATCAACGCGAGCGAGGCGAACCAGCCCCACAGCGTCTCGAACCAGATCAGCAGCTGCACGCCGCCGGCGAGGCTCGCGTAGTCGTCGTCGCGCATCGCGGGTGCCCAGCGGCGCTGTTCGCGCAGATCGATCAGCGGCAGCAGCACGTCGAGCGAATAGGCGAACGGGCGCAGCGTCGTCGGTGCGCGTGCGCTGCGCGCGGCTTGCTGCGTCGGCGCCATCAGCTCGCTCTGCGCGGCTCCCCAGTACGCGCCCGCACACAGCAACCACAGCGCCGCGGTCGTTGCCAGCACGCGCATCGGGCGATGGCCGTAGCCGGCGAGCACCCCCCAGGCGGCGTGCGCCGTGCGCGCCAGCCAACGCATGCCGGCGGGCAGCTCGGCGCCGATCAGGCCGCTCTTGCGCAGGTGCCGCTCGCGGCCGATCGCGACCTCGCTCGCGCTGTGCTGGTGTCCCATGCGGCGCAACACGCGGATCACGCGGCGCCACGGGTCCGGTCGGTAGGCGGCGCCGCCGGCGGTGCGCTGCGTGGCGAGCCAGCCCAGGCGCATCGTCGCGTCGGCCGGCGCCTGGTCGCCGAAGCGGGCGTAGCCGAAGCCGTCGAGCTGGTGGTGGGCGCCCCAGGAGTGGGCATCGTCGATCAGCGAGCCGACGCGTGCATCGATGAGCGACGTGCCCTCGAGCGGCCGCTGCAACCCACGCAGGATCAACGCACCGCCGATGCGCGCGCGATCGAGCAGCACGGCCGCCGCGTCGCCCCAGCCGGCATCGCCGATGGCGTCGAAGCCGGCGCCGGTGGCGTCCAGGTCGCCTCCGACGTGCACGCGCTGCAGCCGCACCTGGCCGGCAGCGGAGAAGCCCGCATCGAGCAGCAACTGGCCGCCGATGTTCGCGCGATCGAGATTCAGCGCGACGCCGCGCGCGCCGTCCGACTCGAGCGCGGCGGCGATGTGGGCCGAACTCGCGCGCAGGTCGCCTTGGATCTGCGCCCCGCGAAAACGCAGTTCGCCGAGCGCGTCGACGCCGCCGCTCAGGATCACGTCGCCGCCGACGTGCAGGCCGTCCGCGACGAGGCGGCACGGCAGCGCGCCGGTGAACTTGCTGCTCGGGCGCTGCTGCATGCGCTCGCAGTTCAGATCGCGGCCGATCCGGGCGCGGTTCAGGCGCAGTTCGCCATGCAGGGCGCAGCCGGCGTTGAAGGCGAGCTCGCCGTCGATGCGTGCGCCCTCGGCATCCAGGCCCGGGACGGCACTGCCGGGGAAACTCAGGCTGCCGGTCAGATGTGCGCCGGCGAACAGGGGGGCGGTCGCGAACACGCAGCGGTAGAGCCACAGATCGACCGGCACCGTGCTGTGGCGCAGATCGAGCCGCCCGACGACGCACGCACCGAGGATCTGCAGGCGATTGCCCGCGATCGGGGCGTCTTCGCTGCCGCCGCGTGCGAGGAAGGCGAGGAACTCGGCCCGCACGCGCACGTCCGGCGTCGCGTTGCGCGGGCGCTGGTAGGCGATCTTGGCGATGCTGCCTTGGGCTGCTGCACGCAGCAGGATCAGCTCTGCGAGCAGCAGCGGCTCGAAATCGTGCAGCGTCGGCGAGCGGGGCAGGGGCGGCGAACTCGTCACGGCGCGATTTTCGGCCCCGCCGTATGCCTCCACGCTGACCCCCTGCCCCGTGGTCATGGGGGTCTACCACACCCGCGAATGCAGGTCGTGGCGATCAGCCCCGGCCGACGAAAGGCATCTTCGTCGCCATGACCGTCATGAACTGCACATTGGCTTCGAGCGGCAGGCTCGCCATGTGCACGACCGCGTCGGCGACGTGCTTCAGGTCCATGCGCGGCTCGACCATCATCGTGCCGTTGGCTTGCGGCACGCCGGTGGTCATGCGCGCGGTCATGTCGCTCGCGGCATTGCCGATGTCGATCTGGCCGCAGGCGATATCGTGCGCCCGGCCGTCGAGCGAGGTCGCCTTCGTCAGCCCGGTGACGGCGTGCTTGGTCGCCGTGTAGGGCGCGCTGAACGGCCGCGGCGCGACCGACGAGATCGAGCCGTTGTTGATGATGCGGCCACCGCGCGGCGTCTGGCTCTTCATCAGCGCGAAGGCCTGCTGCGTGCACAGGAACACGCCGGTCAGGTTGATGTCGACGACCGCCTTCCATTGCTCGAAGGTGAGCTCGTCCATCGGAACCGCGGGTGCGCCGGTGCCGGCGTTGTTGAACAGCACGTCGAGGCGGCCGAACTTGTCGCGCGTCGTCGCGAACAGCGCCTTCACCGAGGCGGGATCGGTGACGTCGGTCGGCACCGCCAGCAGGTTGCCGCGCAGCTCGCCCGCGAGGCTGATGGTCTCGTTCAGGGCATCGGCGCGGCGGCCCGCCAGCACGACGTGATAGCCCGCCTTCAGCAAGGCGAGCGCACAGGCGCGACCGATGCCGCTGCCTGCGCCAGTGACCAGCGCGATTTTCGTCATGATGAGCTTCCTGATGGGTTGGTGACGGGAAGAGCGGCTGTGTCGCCGTTCGACGTGAACGAGTCGGCGAACGTGAAGTACAGCGATGCGTAGAACACGGTCGTGATCATCAGCGAAATCGGCACGCCCGCGACCGCGAACATTTCCGGCGAGCCGAACAGCGCGAACACCAGGCTGGCCGCCATGCCGAACATCATCACGAACGCGCACCACGCCAGCGCGTAGACGAAAAAGGCTCCGCGGTTGCGCCAGCATGCCAGCGTGCTCGAGAACAGCGATTGGGCGACGCGCTGTCCGTCCCAGTAGACGAGCGCCGGCGCATGCCAGAACGGCACCGACAGCAGCCCCGTCAAGCCGAGCCGCAGCGCGAGGCCCGCGAGCAGGCCAGGTTCCGCCAGACGCTTGGCGACCACGTCCGACGGGTTCTGCCCGTCCGGCACCGGCTGCATCAGACCCGCCAGCGCGCCCCCGTCGACGACGCCGCTGATCCACAGCGCCGCGAAGGTCGCCGCGGCATAGACCGCGCCCAGCCACAGCAGCGAGACGACGCGCGAGCGCTCTGCGCGCAGCGGCACCACGTAGACCATCGGCGTCGGCACGCCGCCTTCGATCACGATGCGGCTCGCCAGCATGAAGCCGAGGGTGACGAGCGGCAGCATCGCCAACCCGATCAACGGCCCGATGAACGGCACCAGCGCCGCCGCGAAGGCGGCCAGCACGAATGCGCCGAGCAGCGCGGCGAACGCGATCGGGCGGCGCAGGAAGGTGCGCACGCCGAGCTGGGCCCACAGCAGGCCCTGATTGGCCGGAACGGACTTCAATTTCATGGATGCCAGGGCGACGCGATGCGCTCGCGCAGCACGCGTTCGAAATGGGTCGGGTCGTGGGCGGTGAGCAGGCTCGCGTCGCGCGGCAGGTGCAGATCCCACAGGCGCGAGAGCCAGAAGCGCAGCGCCGCGCCGCGCATCACTGCGGGCAGCAGCCGGCGCTCGTTCGGCGTGAGCTGGCGCACCGTCGCGTAGGCGGCGACGAGCACCGTGGCGCGGGTTTCGTCGAGCCGGCCGGTCTCCAGGTCGATGCACCAGTCGTTCAGGCACACCGCGATGTCGAACAGCAGCGCGTCGACGCCGGCGAAGTAGAAGTCGAAGATGCCGCTCAGGTGATCGTCGCCCGTGGCGTTCGGCTCGAACATCGCGTTGTCGCGGAACAGATCGGCATGGATGGGGCCGCGTGGCAGCGCGGCGTGCCCTGGCGATGCAGCGAGGTGCTGCTGAAACTCCAGCTCCGATTCGATCAGCGCGCGCTGCGGCTCGGTGAGGAAGGGCACGACGACGGGCACCGTCTCGGTCCACCAATCGAGCCCGCGCAAGTTCGGCTGGGTCATCGGGAAATCGGCCGCCGCGGCGTGCAGGTGGGCCAGCATCGCGCCCAGGCTCGCGCAATGCGCGGTGTCGGGTGCGAGCCGATGACTGCCGCGCAACCGGTCCACGAGCGCCGCGGGCCGGCCTTGCACCGTGTGCAGGATCGCGCCCTCCGCATCGGCCTTCGGCCCCGGTACCGGGATGCCGCGCTCGGCCAGATGCTTCATCAAGTTCAGATAGAACGGCAACTGCCGGTGAGTCAGCCGTTCGAACACCGTGAGAACGTAGCGGCCCTGCGTCGTGTCGACGAAGAAGTTGCTGTTCTCGATGCCGCTGTGGATGCCGCTGAAGCCGGTCAGCGTACCCAGGCGCAGCCGCGCCACGAGCGCGGCGGCCTCGTCGTGCGAGACGTCCGTGTAGACCGCCATGCGCCGGTCAGAACTTCAGCACGTTCCAGACGCGCTTGCCGGCCGCGGTGCGTGCGCCGCCGGTGCCGTCGAACGGATCGCGCACGCCTTGCGGGGTGATGATCTCGTAGGGCTTGGTCACGCCGACCTTGGGCGTGACCACGACGTGCTGGATCTGGCCGCGCACCTTGAGTTCGTCGATCTTCGAGCCCTCGTCCTCGATGACGGTGTGCTTGACGACCGGCTCGCTGCGGTCGGCTGGCTCCGCCACGGCCGATGCAGCGCGCGCAGGCGCGATCGCTTGGGCCTGCACCCAGCAGGGCGCGCACACAGCGATCAGCACCAGGGGAAGTCGGGCATTCATGGCTTCATTCTAGGTCGCGGGCGGGCGAGTGCGTTGCTACACAATGCCCGCATGAGTGAGAAGACCCTGCTGCTGGTCGATGGTTCCAGCTATCTGTACCGTGCCTACCACGCGCTGCCCGATCTGCGCGGCCCCGGCAACGTGCCGACCGGCGCCCTGCGCGGCGTCGTGGCGATGCTCAAGCTGCTGCGCGACCAGTACCCGACCGCGCACGGCGCATGCGTCTTCGATGCCAGGGGCAAGACCTTTCGCGACGACTGGTACGCGGAGTACAAGGCCACGCGCACCGCGATGCCCGTCGACCTGGCCGCGCAGATCGAGCCGATCCACGAAGCGGTGAAGCTGCTGGGGTGGCCGGTGCTCTCGGTGCCGGGCATCGAGGCCGACGATGCGATCGGCACGCTGTGCAAGCGCGCCGCGAGCGAAGGCTACCGGGTCGTCGTGTCGACCGGCGACAAGGACCTGGCGCAACTCGTCGACGAGCACGTCACGCTGGTCAACACGATGAGCAACGAGGTGCTCGATCCACCCGCCGTGTTGGCGAAGTTCGGCGTGCCGCCGAATCGCATCGTCGACTACCTGACGCTGGTCGGCGATGCGGTCGACAACGTACCCGGTGTCGAGAAGGTCGGGCCGAAGACGGCGGCGAAGTGGATCGGCGAGTTCGGCTCGCTCGACGGCGTGATGGCCGCGGCGCCCTCGATGAAGGGGGCTGCGGGCGACAACCTGCGCAAGGCGCTCGATTGGCTGCCGATGGGGCGCCGTCTGGTCACCGTCGCGACCGATTGCGACCTCAGCGGCCACGTACCCGGCTGGCCGGCGTTCGATTCGCTCGCGTTCACCACGCCCGACGTGCCCACGCTGCTCGCGTTCTACGACCGCTACGATTTCAAGTCGTTTCGCCGCGAGCTGGAGCACACCGCGCCTGCGCCCGCCGTCGCCGCAGCGCCGCCGCCGGCGCCCAAGCCGGAGGTCGAGAAGCACTACGACACGATCATCGACGAGGCCGCGCTCGATGCCTGGGTCGCGCGCGTCGGCGCCGCCGAGATCACGGCGATCGACACAGAGACCGACTCGCTGGATGGCATGCGGGCGCAGATCGTCGGGATCTCGCTGTCACCCGAGGTCGGCGTCGCCGCGTACATCCCTCTGCGCCACAGCTACGCAGGGGCGCCGGACCAGTTGCCGCCCGAGCTCGTGCTGGCGCGTCTCAAGCCGTGGCTGGAGGACGCGAGCAAGGCCAAGCTCGGTCAGAACATCAAGTACGACACGCATGTGTTCGCCAACGCCGGCATCGTCGTGCGCGGCTACCGGCACGACACGATGCTGCAGAGCTACATCCTCGAAGCGCACAAGTCGCACAGTCTCGAGAGCCTCGCGGAACGGCACGCGGGCCGCAAGGGCCTGAGCTACGAGGACGTGTGCGGCAAGGGCGCGCACCAGATTCCGTTCGCGCAGGTCGCGATCGACCGCGCGGCGGAATACTCGAGCGAAGACAGCGACATGACGCTGCACGTGCACCGCGAGCTGTGGCCGCAGCTTCAGGCGGCGCCCAAGCTGCTCGACGTCTACGAGCGCATCGAGATGCCGACCGAGGCGGTGCTGGCGCGCGTCGAGCGCAACGGCGTGCTGATCGACAGCGCCAAGCTCGCCGCGCAGAGCCAGCAGCTCGCCGAGCGCATGCTCGCCCTCGAACGCGAGGCGCACGAGATCGCGGGGCAGCCGTTCAACCTCGGCAGCCCGAAGCAGATCGGCGAGATGCTGTTCGGCAAGCTCGGCCTGCCGGTGCGCAAGAAGACCGCCAGCGGCACGCCGAGCACGGACGAAGAGGTGCTCGCCGAACTCGCGGCCGACTACCCGCTGCCGGCAAAGCTGCTGGAGCACCGCGGCCTGTCCAAGCTCAAGGGCACCTACACCGATAAGCTGCCGCTGATGGTGAATCCGGGCACGGGTCGCGTCCACACCAACTATGCGCAGGCCGTTGCGGTCACGGGCCGGCTGTCGAGCAACGACCCCAACCTGCAGAACATCCCGATCCGCACGCCGGAGGGCCGGCGCGTGCGCGAGGCGTTCATCGCGCCGCCGGGTCACCTGATCCTGAGCGCCGACTATTCGCAGATCGAGCTGCGCATCATGGCGCACATGAGCGGCGACCCGGGGCTGCTGCGCGCGTTCGCCGAAGGCATGGACGTGCACCGCGCGACCGCGAGCGAGGTCTTCGGCACCGCGCCAAACGACGTCAGCAGCGAACAGCGCCGATACGCGAAGACGATCAACTTCGGTCTGATCTACGGCATGGGCGCGTTCGGCCTGGCGCAAAACCTGGGCATCGAGCGCAGCGCGGCGACGTCTTACATCGAACGCTACTTCCAGCGCTTTGCCGGCGTGCGGCGCTACATGGACGAGACCAAGGCCTCGGCGCGCCTCAACGGCTTCGTGGAGACGCTCTATGGCCGCCGCATCTACCTGCCCGAGATCAACGGCGGCAGCGGCCCGCGCAAGGCCGGCGCCGAGCGTCAGGCCATCAATGCGCCGATGCAAGGCACGGCGGCCGACCTGATCAAGCTCGCGATGATCGCCGTGCAGGCTGCGCTCGATCGCGAGCAGCGCGCGACCAAGATGATCATGCAGGTGCATGACGAACTGGTCTTCGAGGTGCCTGAAACCGAGCTCGAATGGGTGCGCGCCGAGGTGCCGAAGATCATGGCCTCGGTGGCGGAGCTGAAGGTGCCGCTGCTGGCGGAAGTCGGTGTGGGCCTCAATTGGGACGAGGCCCACTGAGGGGACGCGGGCCGAGCGCCGGGCCGCTCCCAAGCCGGCCCGCACCCCCTCGGGGGGTGGCGCGGTACTCCGCAGCCGGGGGCCTCATTTCTCGGCGGCGGCTTTCATGTTCGCGAGGCCGGTCTCGAAGTCCTTGCCGATCATCGAGTCCATGCTCACGAACACGCCCATCAGCTTGGTGATGAACGGCGCCGGCCCGTGCATAGTCCAGTCGACCTGCGTGCTGTCGCCCTGAGGCGCGAGCGTGAATTCGGTGATGTTGTGGCCTTCGAACGGCTTGATGAAGTCGAGCTTGATGTCGACCTTGCTCGACGGGGCGGAGCCGGTGATCTCCATGCGGCCGGCGCCGACCTTGTCGTTGCCGTTCCACTCGTAGACCGTGCCCACGCCCGCCCGTGTGCCGCTGAACGTGCGCTTCATCGAAGGGTCGAGCTTCTCCCAGGGCGACCACTCGCCCCAGCGGTGGAAGTCGTTGATCAGCGCGTAGATCTTGTCGGGCGGCGCCTTGATCGTGGCGCTGCGCTGCACCGCGAACGTGTCGGGCCGCGTCGTCGCGTAGGCGAGCACCAGGGCGATCAGGACGACGATGGTGACGAGGAACTTTTTCAGCATGTCAGCACGCTCCCTTGAAGAGCGCGGAGTCTAGCGCCAGTGCTCACGCATCGGAACGACGGCGAAACGCGACGACGCCGGCGACGACCGTGAAGGTCGCGATGATCCCGACCACGATCCAGAAGCCGTGGGCGTGCTGTGCGAGCGGCACGCCGCCCACGTTCATCCCGAGCAGGCCGGCGACGATGTTGATCGGCAACGCGAGCACCGTGACGACCGTCAGCACGAAGAGGCTGCGGTTGTTGTCCTCGTTGACCTGCGCGGCGATCTCTTCCTGCAGCAGCTTGATGCGCTCCTGCAGCGCGGCCATGTCGTGCAGCACGACCGAGAACTCCTCGCTCGCCTGGCGCAGCTCCTGCACGTCGACATCGGTCATCCAGCCCGGCGGATGCTGCAGCAGCCGGAACAGCGCCGCGGGCTCGGGCGCCAGCAGCCGCTGCAGGCGCACGAGCAGGCGGCGCAGCGCGCCGAGCCGTGCGCGTTTCGGTTGGAGCCGGCTGGCGAGGAGCTGATCCTCGATCTGGTCGACGCGGCCGGTGACGTGGCGCACGATGTCGACAAGCACGTCGGCCTGCGCCCGCAGCAGGTGCTCGAGCAGTTCGGCCGAGGATCGCAGCGGCGCGCCGTCGCGCACCGCGGCGCGCAAGCGGTCGACCGAGCGCAGCGGCTGCTGGCGCGCGGTGATCACGAGGCTGCGCGTCACGCTGATCCACAGCGTCGAAATGTCGGACGGCTCGAACGAGAAATCGAAATGCACGTCGTTGATCACCGCGATCAGCGACTGCTCGGTGCGCTCGATGCGCGTCGAATGAGATCCGTCATCGACGACCGCGTAGAACTCGTCGGGCAGTTGCGCGTGCTGGTTCAGCCACGGCCGCGCCCCGGTGTGGGCGAGGTTGAAATGCAACCAGAGGAAGGCACCGGCGCCCGCATCGGGCGGCCCGGCGAGCAGCACGACCGCGTCGGCCGAATCGATCGCGCGCGTGTCGCGGCCGGGCACGATGTGATAGCCGCAGATCAGGCCGGCGGCGTCGGCGCCGTAGGTCGAGGTCGGAACGTGAGCCACTGGTTGTATGCGGATGGACGGAAGACTGTGCGACAACTTCGTGACACGCGCATGACACGCGGCGCGGGCTTGTGGTGGGCGCGCGCCGACACGAGCAAGTCATATCGCGCGTGCAGGATCGGGGGCCATGCGCTTTCGAACGCTGTGGATTTCCGACCTGCACCTGGGCACCGCCGGCTGTCAAGCGGAGG
>Ga0070665_100006142_pt1 | contig 12284 bp, 11 predicted proteins | sample KBSS13metaG_FD_65862 | JGI IMG/M metagenome (GOLD analysis project Ga0070665, IMG submission 65862) | Switchgrass rhizosphere microbial communities from Kellogg Biological Station, Michigan, USA - KBS S1-3 metaG | ecosystem: Host-associated > Plants > Roots > Rhizosphere > Soil ...
GCAACCGTGGCCATTTCCATATCGGCCATGACGAATTCTGGTTCATCCTGGAAGGCAAGTGCGACTATCTGATCGAGGATGTCGGGCTGTTCACCGCCGATGCGGGTGATGTCGTGTTCGTGCCGCCGGGACGCTACCACCGCGCCAGTTGGGCGAATGGCCAGACCGACACACGGCTCTCCTTCAATGTGAACCCCTATCTGTTCCACAATTTCGCCGAAGATGCCGGCGGCAAGCAGTGAGCATGACCATGAAAAAACAATTGCTGATCGCCGCAGGCATCGCGCTCCTGACGCTTCCAGCGCTGGCGCAGGACCGCAAAATCTATCTCGACTGGGCGCCCAAGCCCGACAAGCTCAAGGAATATACCGGTGTCAACAAACTGGTCACCCGGCTGGACGATGTGCTGGCCAAGCATAACGGTCAGGTGAACTGGACCGAAGACGCGATCGAAACCGAACGCTACAGCGCCAAATGGATCCAGATGGGACCGGGCGAAAAGACCCGCACCCAATTCTATGGCGATGACCGTACCTTCTGGGTGGTGTGGAGCGGCCAGATCCGCTTCAGCATCAAGGGCCAGGCGCCCTTTGTCGCCGGCAAAGGCTTCCTGGTTCAAGTGCCGCTGCGCGTTCCCTATTCCATGGAAACAGTGGGCAACGAGCCCAGCCTGCGCTTCGAGATCACACGCGGCGGCGCCCTGCCTTCCTATCCCGTCGACAGCCGCGATGCATTTGGCGCAGCCCCGCCGCCCAAGGACGGCCAGCATTATGTCAAGGTCAGCTATCCTTCGACCCTGGTCGGGGGCGGCACCGATGTCTACACCGAGGCCAACAAGCCCTATCTGGATTTCATGAAGGATGTGGTGGCGAAATATCCCACCGGCGGCCCGCGCGGCGGATTGTTCATGGGCGACCATGACAACCAGGCCGCCATCATCCGCGGCATGGGCGTGCCGATCCCGCCCGCCACCAACCGCGGCCATTTCCATATCCAGAATGACGAGTTCTGGTTCATTCTGGAAGGCAAGATCGCCTATGAGGTGGAAGGCAAAGGCCTGATCGTCAGCCAGGCGGGCGATGTGGTGCTGGCCCTGCCCGGACGCTTCCACCGCGCCAGCTTCGCGCCGGGACAGATGGACACGCGGCTGGCCTTCAACCGCAGTCCCACCATGCAGCACAATTACGCCGAGGATGCCAACGGCAAGCAGTAGCGTTCCACGTGCCGGATTTTGCCGTTCCGCCGGACGCAGCGTCAGCCAACGCCCGAACATGCATGACCTAGTCAAACCTGTCCTGGCAGGCGCCTTGTTTTTGCTGGTATCGAGCCCGGCCCCTGCCGCGCATGCGCAAGGCCAATCGCGGTCGGCGTCCTGCCCGGGCCCGATACGTTACCGGATCGGCACATTGGACCCCAGATTTGGGATAACCCGCGAGGAATTCCGGCGCCTCATCGAAAAGGCGGGGAACGTCTGGGAAGAGAAGCAAAAAATCTTTCAATACGATCCCAAAGGAAAATTGCCGATCAATCTGGTTTACGACGCAAGACAGAAGTTCACCCAGACCGCGATCGCGATCCGTGCCGGCGTGTCCGCCAAATTGGTACAAGCCGATCTGATCAAGCAGCAACTGCTTCCCCTCAGAGAAGAATTCAACAAGATCGAAACATCCTATTCAGACCAGGCGGCGTCTTATAAACGGGCGCAAGACAGCTATAACAGGAAAGTAAAGCAATCGAATCTTGCGGGAGGCGCGTCGGAGGCCGGGCTTCAGGACTTCGCGGACGAGAGGCGATCGCTGCGCGCACAATTCAATCTCCTGGAGGCCAAAAGGCTGGAAATGAACCGCGCGACGGACGAACTCAACACCCTCATCAAGAAGCGAAACGCTGTGATAGAACTCGCCAATGCCGAGGCCGCCGCTTTCAACGACGCCGCGCCGGCCAGCCTGCAATTCAAAGAAGGCCGGTATGTCCGGGAAGGGAATGAGGAACGGATCGATGTTTTTCAATTCGAGAACACCGACAGCTTGCTGGTTATTTTGGCCCACGAACTGGGTCATGCACTGGGGATGAAGCATAATGCAAATCCGGACTCCATCATGTCGCCGCTGATCCATACCGACCGCCTGGTCCTGACGGCGGAAGATGAGGATGGCCTGAAGGCGGTTTGTTCCTCGCGCTAGCCGGGCGGCGCTTAAAGCGACAAGGTCATGCCGTCATAGGCGGGCTCCACGCCCGGGGGCAGTTCGCGCTTCAGCGCTTCATAGTCCATGTCGATATGCATATTGGTGAGGATGGCGCGCGCGGGATTGACCCGCGCGATCCATTCCAGGGTGCGCGCCAGATGGGCGTGGCTGGGATGGGGCGTGTGGCGCAGCGCATCCACGATCCAGCATTCCACGCCGGACAATGCCGCGAATGCGGCTTCGTCCAGCCCGTCGACATCCGGCGAATAGGCAAGCGCGCCGAAGCGAAAGCCCAGGCTGCGGATGCGTCCGTGTTGCTGGCCAAAAGCCGCGACCTTAACCGGCCCGCCGGAACCGGGAATATCGAACGGTGCGAAAGGTTCGTGGATCAGATGGGCGTTCAGGATGGGCGGATAATCGCTGCCCGGCGGGGATTCAAAGCAATAGCCGAACTTCCGGCGCACGCCTTCCAGGCCGTAATGGTCGCTCCACAGGTCCAGCCGGCGTTTCATGTTCATGGTGACGACCCGAAGATCGTCCAAGCCATGCAGCTGGTCGGCATGGTCATGGGTGATCAGCACGCCGTCCAGCCTGCCGATGTTGGCGGCGAGCAGCTGCTCGCGCAGGTCCGGCGCGGTGTCCACCAGGACGCGCGTTTCGCCTTGCGCCCCGCGCCGTGTCACCAGGATCGAGCAGCGCAGGCGGCGGTTCTTGGGGTTGGCGGGATCGCAGGCGCCCCAATTGGGCGCGCCCTCACCCAGGCGCGGCACGCCACCCGATGACCCACAGCCCAGGATGCGAACCTCAAGACTCATGCGGGGCGTTGCACTTTGGAAAACAGCCGGAAGAAATTGTCCGTGGTGGCGCGCGCCAGTTCCTCTCCCGTCACGCCTTTCAGTTCCGCCAGCATAGTGGCGGTGTGCACCACAAAGGCGGGCTCGTTGGTCTTGCCGCGATGGGGCACCGGCGCCAGGAAGGGCGCATCCGTCTCCACCAGCAGCCGCCCCAGCGGCACGCTTTTGATGACATCGCGCAAGGGCTGCGAATTCTTGAAGGTTGCAATGCCCGATACGGAAATGGAAAGGCCCATCTCCAGCGCCGCGTCGGCCAGCCTCTGGGTGCCGGTGAAACAATGGATCAGGCCGGTGAAAGCCCCCTTCCCCATCTCATCCTGCAAAATGGCGATGGTGTCGTCGTCGGCGTCGCGGGTATGGACGATCACCGGCAGACCGGTCTGGCGCGCCGCCGCGATATGGCTGCGGAAATTGGCCTGTTGCGGCGCGCGCGGCGAATGTTCGTAATAATAATCCAGCCCGGTCTCGCCGATCCCCACCACCTTGGGATGTGCGGCCTCGCGGATCAGGGCGGCTTCGTCGTCCAGCAATTCCTTCTCGGATTCGTGGGGATGCACGCCGACACTGCACCAGATATTGGGAAATTTCTCCGCCACGGCGCGCACGCCGGGAAAGCGTTTCAATTCCGTGCCGATACTGAGGCAGACCCCGACCCCGGCGGCGGCGGCGCGCCCCACCACATCATCGAGTTGACCGGCATATTCCGGAAAATCCAGATGGCAATGACTGTCGACCAGATAATTTTTGGACATTACAGGCCGCCACTGCGCGCCACGCGCGCCATCTCGCGCGCGGTGCTGAGTACCACCTGGCGCGGCTCCAGATGCAGGCCGGTGGCGCGCGCCAGGCCCTGCTCGATCCGCCCCAGCAGCGCGACCCAGCGCTCCAATCCCGTGGCGCCGTCACGGGCGCGGGCGCGAATACGGTCCGACAGGGATTCCAGCAGGAACCCGCCGAACATCTCCAGCCCGTCGCGGGTGCGAAACAGCTTTTCCCCCAAGGTCAGCAGCGCCAGCAGATCGGGATCGCGCGCCTTGTCGATCAGGCGGTCGGCTTCCTGGGCCAGGGCCGCGCCATCGCCGGTCGCAAGGGTCAGGGCCGCGCCGATGCTGCCGCCGGACAGCCGCGCCAGGGAGGCGCGCTCGGCGGCGCTGGTATCCGGCAATTCCTTGGCCAGAGCCTTTTGCAATGTCGCATCGTCCAGCGGGCGCAGATCCAGCCTCTGGCAGCGCGAACGGATGGTGGGCAGCAAACGCCCCGGCGTGTTGGACAGCAGCAGCAGCATGGCGCGCGCCGGCGGCTCTTCCAGCATCTTGAGCAGCGCATTGGCGGCATTGTCATTCATGTCGTCGGCGGTATCGACAATGGCCACGCGCCAGCCGCCCGCGCCGCTGGTCATGCCGAAGAAATCCGCCAGCCTTCTGATTTCATCCACCGGCAGCACGGTCATCAGCTTGCCGGTCCTGGGATTGACCACGCGCTTGAGCACCAGCAGGCCCGGATGGGACTGCGCCATCACCTGCCGCGCATTCATATCGTCCTGCGCCACCGACAGGTCTTCCGGTCCGGCATCGGTTGCGCCATGGGCCAGCAGATAGCGCGCGATGCGGTAAGCCAAGGTCGCCTTGCCGATGCCGGGCGCGCCCGTAATCAGCCAGGCGCTGGGCGGACGCCCGGACCGGAGCGCGCGCGCCGCCCGGGTCAGGGCCACATCCTGTCCCAGCAGTTCGAAGCGTTCCCGGGGATGGGCAAATCCCTCGATACGGTCGCTGTCATTTGGTTCGGATGCGGCGGAACGTTTGGCCATGCGCCCTTATAGATCGAAACGGCGGCAGACGGCGGCCAAAATCGCCTCGGCAACCTCGTCCTCGGTTCCGCCGGCATCGATCACCCGGCAACGTTCGGGATGGCGCCGGGCGATATCCAGAAAGGCCTGGCGCAACCTTTCATGGAAATCGGCGCCGAATTTCTCGAAGCGGTTTTCGCTGCCGGCCCGCGTCATCGCCCGCTTCAGTCCCACGCTGACATCCAGATCCAGCACCAAGGTGAGATCGGGCGCGAAATCGTCCAGCACCGCGCTGTCGATGCGCCGGATGGTTTCGCGCGGCACGCCGCGTCCCACGCCCTGATAGGCGAAGGTGGAGTCGCTGAAGCGGTCGGAAATCACCCAGGTTCCCGCCAGCAGTGCCGGACCGATGGTGCGCGCCACATGATCGGCCCGCGCCGCATAGGCCAGAAGCGTTTCGGTCATGGCATCCCAGCGGCCGGGCTCGCCCTCCACCATCAGGGCGCGGATCTGCTCGGCGCCGGGCGAGCCGCCCGGCTCGCGTGTCGCCAGCACCGCGATGCCCTTGGCCTCCAGCGCTGCCGCAAGACGCTTGATCTGCGTGGATTTGCCGGTGCCCTCGCCGCCCTCCAGGGTGATGAAGCGGCCCGTCATGCGCCCTGCTACTTCTTCCACATGCGCTGGACCGACTGCCACATCGCACCGATCATGCCAATCTCGGCCACCGGCTGGGTGGCATAAACCGGCACGGTCAAAGCGGGAAATTCCGGCGCAGTCACTGTCAACACGCCGACCTTCTGACCGACCTGCACCGGCGCCTTGAGCCCTGGATCGGGCTTGATCGCGGTCTTCATACCGGCATGGGAATCCACCTGCATGGTGACATTCAGGGGCTTGGCTGCCGTCACCGTAACAGCGGGCTGCTTGCCACCCAGCACCGGCACCGTCCCCACCACCTGATTGGCGGTCAGTACCGGATAGGAGCGGAATTCGCGGAAGGCCAGTTCCATCACGCGAGAGGCTTCTTCCGCGCGCCGGATATTCGGAAAATAATCATTGTTGTATTGGGGATAGCGCAATCCGTTCAGAACCAGGATTAAGCGTTGATCGCCGCGTTTGACCGAGATGGTAATGCCGTAACCCGCCGCATCGGTATGGCCGGTCTTCAGCCCGTCGGCGCCCGGCAGGGTTGCCAGCACCAGGTCGCGGTTGGGCTGGTGGATATTGTGCCAGACAAATTCCCGCTCACTGAAATAGTGATAGAGGTCGGGATAGGTGTTGATGATGTGGCGCGACAGCTTGGCGAGGTCCAGGGCGCTCATCAGCTGGCCGGGCGGGTCGGGCAAGCCATCGGGATTGACGAAGGTGGATTGGGCGAGCCCCAGCTCCTTGGCCCGCTTGTTCATCATGCCGACAAAGCCTTCGAAGGTGCCGCCCAGGGCTTCGGCGACCACCACGCAGGCATCATTGCCCGACTGGATGATGATGCCGCGGATCAGGTTCTCGACCGAGATGCGCGAGCCCAGCTCCACGAACATCTTGGAACCCTGGGTACGCCAGGCCCGCTCGGACACCGGGAAGGTATCGGTCAGCTTCACCCGTCCGTCCTTTATCCGGGAAAACAGAAGATCGATGGTCATCAGCTTGGACATGGAGGCCGGCGGCATCGGCGTCAGGCCGTCCTTCTGCCACAGCACCTGCCCGCTCTGGGCGTCCATGAGCAAGGCGTGCTCGGCGCTGGTTTCGATCGCGGCCTGCGCCGGCAGAGCGGCAGCGGCAAGAAGGGTCAGGAGCAGGAAGAAGCGGCGGAACATGACGTCTCCGAAAAGTTGATTATTGATCGACCACGATATGGGCATCATTGGCGCCCGCGCCGGTGATGCGGGCAAGGGCGGCATCGGCGTCCGGTACCGAGGCAAGCGGCGCGCTGCGTACTCTATAGAGCGTCTGGCCGCCCCGCTGAAGCGTGGAAATCCGCAGGTCGCCGCCCACCTTGGCCAAAAGCGCCTTGGCATTTTCCATCCGGGAGAAGGCGCCCAGCTGGACGTAGAGCCGCGTCTCGGCGGGAACCGGAACCCTTGTCACCTGCCCGGTCGGCTGGTTGTCGGCGAACATTGCGGCCGGGATCGGCGCCGGGGCGGGCATGGACGAAGCCTTGACCGGCGGCGCCACGGTGGCACCCGGCAAAATCCCCAGGGCGGCGGTGTCCACCTTTCCGGCCGGTTTGGCGGGCAAGGCATTGGCGATCTCCGGCGGGGTTTCCGGGGGCGGGCCGCCGCCATTCAGATCGGCCCGGGTCAGATAGGTGATGCGCACCCGCGCGGTGCCGGTCTGCACCACATCCAGCAGTTCCGCCGCGCGCTTGGAAAGATCGATGATGCGGCCACGGGCAAAGGGCCCGCGGTCGTTCACCCGCACCACCAGGGATTTGCCATTGTCCAGATTGGTGACCCGGACATTGACCGGCAGCGGCAAGGTCTTGTGCGCGGCGGTCAGCTTGTTGCCGTCATACATTTCGCCATTGGCGGTGGGGCGGCCGTAGAAAGTGGGCCCATACCAGGAAGCGATGCCGGTCTCGTCATAATCGGGCTGCTCGCGCGGATAGTACCAAACATTGTCCACCTGATAGGGCTGGCCCACCTTGTAGACCCCGGCATTGGGCGGAACCGTGACGGTATGGTCCTCGGGCTGGGGCGGCACCGGCTTGGGAGCGGAGCTGCAGGACGCCGCCAGCAAGGTGGTGGCAACGGCAAACGCAGATCTGGCGGCAAACCGCATCGAATCAGGCCCAGGGTGACAGGCAGACGCTAGCGTTAGCGGGCCGCCCGCTCAACGCGGTTGCCCAGAAGTCCTGTTAAATCTAGGGGTTCCGGCGCGGATGGGTGGCCGAGCGGTTTAAGGCTCCGGTCTTGACCAAATCGCCGTCAGGCGATTTGGGGAGCGAGCCGAAGGCGAGCGATCCGAGGCGTAGCCGAGGACGAAAAACATGCCTTGAGCATGTTTTTCGTAACACTGGCGTGGCGTTGCGCAAGATTATTCTGTCCAGTATTGCAGGGCCCGTGGATGGGTGGCCGAGTGGTTTAAGGCTCCAGTCTTGAAAACTGGCGTGGCGGAAACGCCACCGTGAGTTCGAATCTCACCCCATCCGCCAACTGCGCGTCCGACGCCGTCCGAGTAACTCCAAAACAAATGAAACTACCCCGATCCGTTGCTGCACCGGCCGCTTTCGCCGACAATATCGGAATAAAATTTGGGCGATTCATAGCGGAACCAATTGCTGCACGGGCGGAGGTTCATTTGGTTTGGCTCGGACAAATGTTTCGCCTGCAAGCGTGAGTTTATAACTTCGTGACGTATCAGTGTGCCGAAAATATTGTGTTGGCCCCGGGTTGCCGGGATCGGTCCCCCAGAAGCATTCCAAACCGCCAGCATTCGCGCCGAACTGCAAAAAACGCCGTACGATCAGCCCATCCCGCAACGGAGTCTTTTGCAGCCTCAATGCCTCGTTTAGAAGGAACCGGGTTCGCGCAAACAGAGTCACGTGCCTGGAGACCGCAATTTTCAATAGCTCGTCCAATCTCCGGTCAATGCTCTTATCGTCGCTTTCCTGCCCGAAACCAAGAATAAGCAACCATGCTGCAACGACCGGTCCGTCAGCCATTTCCGGCGCGGCATCAATCAAGTTATTGGCCCAGTCAGGAGGCAGCAAATGAGGGCAGAAGCGCAGCAGATAATGCGCACCCAGCAGGGCTTCCGTTGGCCTGTCAAATTTATGGCGCACGAGATCCGTGGCGCCGCCGGGGCGTTCATCTCCATCGAGCATGCGCGCCGATTGAGCCCATAAAATTTCGGCACCATCGACAAAGGGTGCGCCAACCGCCTGCAGAATATCCGCAACCTCGGGATTTTGTGGCGTCGCCAACACAACGGGCGCGCGCATGCCTGATGGATTGGCCGTCCGATCACTCGCCATTTGCTTCAATGCCTTGGCGATAATCGTAATTTCAGTTTGTTGACGAAATGAGGGGACTATGACGACGGGTCCGAACCCTTTTTCGTTCAGCACGCCCACAGCACTGGCTTTAGCACGGCTGTCGACAGCTATTTTGGCGAAGGATCCTGATACCAATGGTCCTTGATGCAAGTCGCAACTTTTCCACGTCTGATCGACATACTCCCAAGCCACAATATAAAACTCACGTTCCGCGGCGCGGCCTCCCAAGCTTTGCTTGACAAAATCAATCCTAGATTCACTAGCAATTGAGGGAAAGTCATGCGCTGCGCCGCCCAAACTACGAGCGGCATCAATGGTTGCCCCATCGATACCAAGGTTTCCCGCCAGCGTCGCGTGCGGCATTAACAAATCGCCCCGCTCAAATATGGATTCTTTAACGAACCCGCGCGTCACCTCCGGACGCATAAATTCATTGGGAGTGTGCTCTCCCGGGTCCCTTAGACTGAGTTGATTGCGCGTGCCTTCCTGCACGTCGATGGTATAACGCTGCTTCTCGCCGTTCAGAGTTCGCGCCACCACACCGTATCGCCCTGGGGGAACATCCACAATTTGCCGGGGTTTTCCCGCGGATAGTAGCACGCTCGATCTTTCACCCTCAGCGCCGAATACTTCCACGGAAACTGGCCCCAACTCGGCAGTGCTAAAAATCTCGAGAACAGTCATGGCACGGGAAACTCCACGCGGTCCGCCATCGGCAAATCCGCAAATATTTCCTGGTTTTTGGAACAATTCGAGGGGACGGAGAAATTCGCCGTTATCTTAATGGTTTGCAACGCGGGCACTTGGACGCGGAGGATCGCATTCCCACCACTGGCATTTGCAGATTTGGAAAATATTGTTTGCGTCAGGGTATCAATGCTCACAGCAGCGCTCTTGAGTGCCATCAGTGGCGTGGAACTTGCGATAACCAAAGATGTGGGAGGATTTGCCAGCATGCGCAGCCTCATGCGATCATTTGCATCGGAAGCGTTCAAAATTGGAAAGCGATAGAATTGAGGATTGGGTGGATCAATTCGGTCAGGGTAGGTGCGCATAGCCTCGATCATACCGCGGTCATCCACCCACCATTGTCCTTGAACTTTCCGAATGGCACCCGAACCGTCAACTGCCTCCACCAGCATTTCACAAAAACGCGAAGGTGCGTTCGCGACTCCATACGCCAACGCGCCGATAGTCGAGGAATACATTCCGAACTGGCTAAGACTGCCGTAAGTCCTGCTTGCGCGTGCGAGGGCGGAAGCACTCGGCTGTATTAACGAACCGCCGATTCTTCCCAACGCGTCCAGGGCGTCATCAGGAATATTGCTGCAGCAGTCGAAGAACATCCATTGCTGCCGGGGCGCCATTTGGCGCATGCCGAGCTTAAGACCGTCTAAGCCAAGAACCGCGGACCAGGGATCGAGTTGCCCTTGCCCAAAATCGGACAAGAAGAAGTAGCGTGTACCTTTCCAGAAGCCGTGGCCGCAGCACACAAAAAACCATATATCCTGGTTGGTTGAGTCCAGAAGCGAAGCGGTCAACGCCGCACTAACGTTGGCAAGGGTGGGCGAGTCCAGTGCCGTTCCAGTCGCCACTTCGCCGGCAACGCCTCCCGATGTCCACACAGCGCCGGCTGGTGAGCTTGGATCGCTCAATAGGAGATCTATGCTCGCAAGCGGAGCCGCCATGCCCAACGCCCAGGTATCAATAAATCGGCGCGCTATCAGAAGAATACTGGGCGGAACACTTGAAAGATCCGCTAACGCCGGCACTCCATTGTCGCTGTTTTGCGCATGCGGATAGTGCCCTGCGCCTATCAGCAGCACCCGTAACCGGGCACCGATGTCTTGCAGTGTACTCTGGAATACGCGGGTCATGTGGAAATTCCAAGCCGCTCCCGAAGACGGGCGAAAAAACTGGGACGATGAAAATAGGCAGAATGAGCGTCGAACACCCCGGACACGTTGTTGAACTCCATATCCACGACGCCTGCGAAGGCGGGCGCACAAAGAAAAGAAAAGATGTCCGTATAGTCGAAGACGTTCATCCAGTCTTTCACCCCATCCGGGCGATCAAGCTTGCCGGCAGCGTTAGCGGTGCGATCATATAATTTCATATCGGCGAACAAGCCTGGCTGTGAACCGACGGTCACCAGTGCATCTACAAGCAGCTGCTTGCCGCTTTGTCTTTCAATCTCGGCACGCGCATGCGGATCCGTGAGCAGATCGTAAAGTATCACGCCACCCAGGCTATGCCCGATTAAATACAGGCGCTCGCCGGCGCTTTGAGCTTTTGCCGCGGCCCCGATATCCCGGATGATGGGTTCAAAGATGCGGTTGAAGGTGCCATTGGCACCATCCACTTCCCGCCAGCGCAAATACACAAAGATGTCGCCCAGGAAACGAGCAGTCCCTACGCTAAGCGGCCGCCGCACATGGCGCAAAATGGCGTCGGAGCCAGCATCAGCAATTGGATCCAATGCCTTTTTCATGGCTTGCCCGAGCGCGTCCAAAATTCCACCAACCGCCATTGGCTCGATCTTGCCGCTGTTGAGCTCGAGTTCGAAACCCAGGGTCTTGAGAAAGAGCTTGTCGCTAGTGTTGTCACCGAAGACGGTTTTGTCGGGCCCTTTTTCGATATACCGCACGGCCGCTTTGAACAATGCCAGGTCTTCTGGATCGATGGAGTTGGCCGCTCCATGCGCCTTTTGCGACAGAAAAGCCTGAAATGCGATGTCAATAGCCAGTGCGGGATTAGTGACGGCAAATGGGGCCGCCAATGCTCCGGAATTGCCTATCGAAGACGTTGCGGAAAAGGGCGTCGCCTGCCCCCCGGATGGCAGCCATGGCGCGGCTTCATCAAAATGAACGCCATTGCTTCCCCAATCAGGATCAAAGATTGCCTCAGCCTTATTCAATACCAAATGACGGAAAAGCGCATCACGCTGTTTCACCTCCGCCAGATATTTGGCGGTTTGTCGTGTCGCGACCCCATGAACAAAAACCAGTGGCATGGAAGCACTTTTCCTGCGTTGTTGCCGGCTAGGATCCCAGATCTTCTCGGCCTGCACCCAAATCTATCGCCATTATTCGGCGCGCATGCTCTTGTGCGGGCCCAACCACCTGGGCAGCGGCTAACGCGACCGCGGGATCGGATAAAGCGAAGAATAAATCGTCCTGCCCGTGGAGCCAGATATAGACGGCTCCCGCTGGGCGAAGATCCATAATCCTTGCTTCGTACTCATTGACAGGATTCGCAACCTGTTCTGCTTGAAGTGCGGTTGTCAGAACTTGTATTCCTGCCAGACCGCGCGTAACCCGTGTTACGCGAGTATCTGCATTTTGCGGCGCAGATACGTCTACCAACACTAACTCACCTCTTTCACGAACCACATAGCGCCAGCCTTGGGGCAAAAGCGAAAGGAGGTCGACATTTTCCTCCGTGGTCAACGCGGACAGGGAAAT
>Ga0070665_100006143_pt1 | contig 12280 bp, 14 predicted proteins | sample KBSS13metaG_FD_65862 | JGI IMG/M metagenome (GOLD analysis project Ga0070665, IMG submission 65862) | Switchgrass rhizosphere microbial communities from Kellogg Biological Station, Michigan, USA - KBS S1-3 metaG | ecosystem: Host-associated > Plants > Roots > Rhizosphere > Soil ...
GTCGTGGGGTTGCGCTCCACCAGCAGCGACCGCACGCCGTATCGCGCCAGGTTGAGCGCCAACGTCATCCCCACGGGCCCGCCTCCGGCGATCAAGACTGGCGTTTCGATCAAGTTGGACATTCCCTGTTCCACTCTCTACGGTTCGTTCAGGCGAACGTTTTCATCGTTTTGGCGCGGTTTCTGGGATCTCAGCCCCGGGGGCGCCATTGCGGACATTAACCATATGGTCAGTTTGTGCGTTACTTATCCGCGCGCGTCAAGCGATCTTGTTAGATTTCTTGCCATTGACAGGCGCGGATCAATCTTCAAACTGACCAGATTGAGTGGAACCGAGAGTTTAGTGATCTCAGGAAAACAAACGGGGATGAGGATGGCGGAATCGGACAGCGAACAGCAGGCGCGTGAGGCGCCGGATGCCAAGCCCCGGAAGTCCGGCCGTGGCGGGCGGATCGCCGTGCGGCTGACGGAGCCGAGCGGCCCGGGATGGGACATCAAGACCGCTCCGGAGGGGAAGAAGCGTCGGGGTGACGACGTGCGCGACCGGATTCTCGCCGCCGCGCTCGAATGCTATGCCGCCTTCGGTTTCGAGGGGACGTCGACCCGCGCTGTGGCTGAGCGGGCACAGGTGACCCACACGCTGGTCCTCTATCATTTCCAATCGAAGGATCAGCTTTGGATCGCCACGGTCGAGGAGGCGCTCAAGTCTTATGCCGCTGCAATGAAAGACAATTTCGACACCGCCCATGAGAAGACGGCGCGCGAGGCGCTGTCCGCTTTCATCGAGCAATTCGTCCGCATGTCGGCGCGACATCCTGAGATCCACCGCATCCTGACGATGGAGGGCAACCAGGATACCGACCGGCTGCAATGGATCATCGACCATTTCATCCGCGGCCACTTCACCTTCGTCCGCGAGCTGATCCGGCGCGGCCAGGCCGAGGGCACCGTCCGCGAATGCGATCCCGCGCGACTCTATTACCTGATCATCGGCGCCGGCGGCACGCCGTTCACGCTGAAGACCGAATACAAGGCGCTGACCGGACGGGACGTCTTCGCCGAAACCGAGATCCTGCGCAACATCGCCTTCATCTACGAGATCGTGTTCGCCTGACGCGCAGCTTACGCGGAATCATCTTGACCAATTGGACTATATCGAGCAAGGTCGAGCCATAAAGCCAATCGCCCGCGGCGCCTGAGCCAATTCAGCGTCCGCGGTGAAGCGGGAGGGGAATATGGCCGTAGAAGCAATGAAATCCGGGCAGACCGCAGGTGTAAAGGGGGGCGGCGTCATTTCGCCGGACCGGCTGGCGCATTTCGTTTTGCGCACGTCACGCTTCGACGAACTTGTCCAATGGTACAAGACCGTGCTGGGGGCGAAGCCGGCCTTCGAGAACGAGCTACTGTCGTTCCTGTCCTATGACGAGGAACATCACCGCGTCGCCATCCTCAGGGTGCCCGATCTCGCCGACCAGGCGGCCGGCGTGGCGGGGGTCCATCATTGCGCCTTTACCTACGCCTCGCTCGGCGACCTGATGGCGACTTACGAGAGGCTGCGCGATCTCGATATCAGGCCGGTCTTCGTCATCAATCACGGGCCGACGACTTCGCTCTATTACGCCGATCCGGACGGCAATCAGATCGAGCTGCAGGCCGACAATTACGACACAGTCGAGGAAGCCACCCAGTTCTTCTATTCCCCGGTCTTTGCAGAGAACCCGATCGGGGTCGAGTTCGATCCGGAAGACCTGCTGCGCCGGTTGCGCGCCGGCGAGCCGGAAGAAGAGCTCAGGCGCCGGCCGGATATCGGCAAGCGTGGCCTCGCCGACATCAAGCTGCGGTAAGCCGATGTCGACGATCCATGCGCTCGGTCCCGAAGATCGCGAGGCGATCACGGACCTGATGTACAGCTTCTACCGCTTGGTCGATCAGGGGCGAGCGGACGAGACGGCGGCACTGTTCACCGACACTGCGCGCCTCACCTTCGGGCCCGGCGCTCCCAGGCCTGGAACGACCGAGGGGCCCGCGATCGCCGCGCTGATGGCGGCGCGTGCCAAGCAGACTCACGTCACCACGCGGCACGTTCTGACCAATATCGTGCTTTGGTGCCGTCTGGACGGAACGGTCGAAGGCCACTCGCTCCTGACCCTGTACCGGTCGGAAACCGAAGGGCGCGATTCCTACCCGGCTTCGGTCGCCGACATCGCCGAGGTGTTCGTGCGTGGCACGGACGGCTGGCGCATCCAGGAGCGGACGATTTCGCCGATCTTCAACCGCGCCTGATCGGAGATTGGAAATGCGCGGACGTTTGTTCGGAAAAGTGGCGATCATCACCGGCGCCGGCAGCGGCATCGGCGCCGCCCATGCGCACCTCTTCGCCGCCGAGGGCGCGCGTGTCGTGATCACCGACATTGCCGAGGCGGCCGGCGAAGCTGTGGCCAAATCCGTCCGCGCCGATGGCGGCGACGCCATCCATCTCCATCACGACGTTGCGTCGGAGGACAGCTGGGCGTCGGTGATCGACGCCACCATCGCGCGGCACGGCAAGCTGACCACGTTGATCAACAATGCCGGCATCAACCGGATGAAGGGCGTCGAGGACGAGACGCTGGAGGGCTGGCACAGGCTGATCGCCATCGACCAGACCGGCGTCTGGCTGGGCATGAAGGCCGCCATGCCGCATCTGCGCGCCACCGGCAACGGCGCGATCGTCAACATGTCGTCCACGCTCGGCATGATGGGCACGGTTACCTGCATCGCCTTCCACGGCGCCAAGGGCGCGGTCCGGGTGATGAGCAAAGCGGCGGCGATCGAATATGCCGCCCAGGGCGTTCGGGTGAACTCGATCTATCCCGGCATGACCGACACGCCGGCGCTGGACGGCATGCTGCCGGAGGAGCGCGAGATGATCCGCACCTCGATCCCGATGAAACGCATCGGCCGGCCGGAAGAGATCGCCAACGTGTCGCTGTTCCTCTGCTCGGACGAGGCCAGCTACGTGACCGGTGCTGAGATCGTCGTCGATGGCGGCCTGCGGCCGGGCTGAAGGAAAGAAGAGGGGAAGATGGAAGTGGATGTCGTTGTCGTGGGGTCGGGTGCCGGCGGCCTGACCGCAGCGGTCGTGGCGGCGAAGGCCGGGCTCGACGTCGTGGTCCTGGAAAGCGCGCCGGTCTTCGGCGGCACCACCGCCTTCTCCGGCGGTGGGGTCTGGATCCCGGTCAACCACCATATGAAGGAGCTTGGCGTCGACGACAGCCGGGCCGAGGCGGAGGCCTATCTGAAGTCGGTACTCGGCAATTTCTACGATGCCGCCAAGATCGACACCTATCTGACCAACGCGCCGCGGATGCTGGACTATCTCGAGCGCAACAGCGAGGTGCTGCTGGCGGCCAGCACGATCCCCGACTATGCGCCGTCGGCGCCCGGCTGGAAGACCGGCCGCTGCCTGCTGACCGCCGATTACGACGGGACGCGGCTGGGCGTCGATTTCGACCTGCTGCGTCCGCCGATCCCGGAGATGGGGTTGTTCCATTCGCTGCAGGTAAGCCCGGCCGACGCGATGCGGCTGCAGCAATGGAGCGCGTCCCTGCCGAACATGATGTTCGCGATCCGGCGCGTCGGCGCCTACGCGCTGAACCGGCTGCGCGGCCGTCGTGGCCGGCATCTCAGCAACGGCAATGCGCTGGCCGGGCGGCTGCTCAAATCCGCCATCGATGCCGGCGTGACGCTCAGGCACAACGCGCGAGCCCGGCAATTGGAGGTTGCCGGCGGGCGGGTCACCGGTGTGGTGATCGAACGTCCCGACGGCGGCTCCGAGACCGTGTCGGCACGGCGTGGCGTGGTGCTGGCCAGCGGCGGCTTCGGCGCCAACGCCGCCTTGCGCGGTAAATATGTCGCCCAGGCCGAAGCCGGCTGGTCGCTCCAGCCCGAAAGCAATCAAGGCGACGGGATCGCCATGGGGGTCAATGCCGGCGGCACCTTGAACGAAGGCAATGCCGCGAACGGCATCTGGGTTCCGGCATCGGCGTTGAAGCGTGCTGACGGAACGCTCGCCAAATACCCGCATCTGTTCTTCGACCGCCACTGCCCGGGGTCGATCATGGTCGATGCCGCGACCGGCAAGCGCTTCGTCAATGAAAGCTTCCACTATCAGAATTTCGGCGAGACGGTGCAGGACAAGGGGATCACGAGGATCTGGATGATCGGCGACGCACAGGCGGTCGCAAAATACGGGATGGGCATGGCCAAGCCCGCACCTTTCTCGGTCAAGCCGTGGGTGCGGAAGGGTTATCTGATCGAGGCGCAGACGATCCCCGAACTCGCCGTCAGGATCGGCCTCGACGTGGCTGCGCTCGACAAGACCGTGGCCGATTTCAACCGCTATGCCGACACCGGCCACGATCCCGATTTCGGCCGGGGCGACGATTATTATTCGGCCTATATGGGCGATGCGGGGCACAAGCCGAATCCGGCCCTGGGGGCGCTGCGGACCGCGCCGTTTTATGCCCTGGAAATCCGTCCGAGCGACCTCAGCACGCTGGCTGGGCTCGACACCAATACCGAGGCACAGGTGATCGGCCGCGACGGAAATCCGATTGACGGCCTTTATGCCGCCGGGCTGGACAACAACACCATCATGCGCGGGCGCTATCCGGGCGGCGGCTCCAGCATCGGGCCGGCGATGACCTTCGGCTATATCGCTGCCCGCCACATGGCGGCGCAATGAGCGGAGAAACCTTGATGTTCAGCCTCGAAGGCAAGGGCGCGGTCGTCACCGGCGGCGGATCGGGCATCGGCGCGGCGATCGCGCAGCGCCTGCATAGGGCCGGCGCCAATGTGCTGGTTGCCGATATCGCCGATGCCGCCGATCTGGCGCGCGGGTGGGGCTGCGATTTCCGCCGCACCGATGTCAGCGACGAAGGTGAGGTCGTCGCCATGCTGGACCAGGCGGTCGCCGCCTATGGCCGGCTCGACATCCTGGTCAACAATGCGGCGATCGCCAATGTCCATCCGATCGCCGAGGCCGATCTCGTGCGCGCCGATCGTTATTTTCGCGTCAATGCGCTCTCTGTCCTCGCCGGCATCCGCGAAGGCGCCAAGCGGATGACGGCCGGCGGGTCGATCGTCAATATCGCCTCGCTGTCCGGCATCCGCGCGACGCCGGGCTGGGGCGAATATGCGATGTCGAAGGCGGCTGTCGTCGCGGCGACCCAGACGGCGGCGGTCGAGTTCGGGCCGCGCGGCATCCGGGTCAATGCGGTCTGCCCCGGCGGCGTCCACACCCCGCTGGCGGTCGCGGTCAATGGCGACGCGCTCGACAAGGTCATGAAGGTCCTGGCCCCGCTGGGCCGGATCGGGCAGCCGGAGGACATCGCCGCGATGGTGCATTTCCTGGCCAGCGACGATGCGGCCTATGTAACCGGCCAGGCCTATCTGGTGGATGGCGGCTGGAGCCTCGGCACGACCATGGCGACGATCGACCTGGCCCTCGCCGCCGAAGCCTAGGGAGGGCCGCCGCATGTCCAGGATCAAGATGTTCGGCTGCATCCCGCGCCGGCCGGATGTTTCTCAACGCTACTTCCACGATCATTGGCGGCACCCGCATGGAACGCTGGGTCGGCATATTTCGACGATGCGCGGCTATGTGCAGAGCCACCAGATCCACAGCGATCTGCTGGGGCCGGAACAGACCCATTTCGAGGGCTGCGCCGAACTCTGGTTCGACAATGTCGCCGATGCGGCCAGCTTTCCGAGCGAGCCGGTCTATGTCCGCGACATCATTCCGGACGAGCCGCTGTTCGTCGACATGGAGAAATTGCGCTTCGCCTTCACCCGCGAGGAAGTGCTGGTTTCGGGGCCCGATCTGCGCGAACCGATCAGCGCTGGCGATGCCGCCTGGCGGCTCGACAACCGGCCGGCCAGCGTCAAGCTCCTGCAGTTCGTTGAGGCGGACGGAGCGACGCCGTGGGATGGGGATGACGATTATGAGCTTGGCAGCAGGATTGGCGCGCTCCGCCATGTGCGGTGCCGGCCGGCGGCGGAAATCCATCCGAACGGCGCGTTCGTTGTCGGAGTGCGCGAACTCTGGTGGCCGACCCAATGGGATATGGAGCAAGGGATCGCCGCTGACCGCGCCGCCTGGGAAACCCTGATCGGGCGTCCGGGCCGAGCGACGGCCTTCTTCGCCAACGCGGAACGGTTCATCTGAGCGGCGTTCAGGCCACTGCGCCCCCGACGATCTCGCGCAGAAGGGCGCGTGCCGTGGCGATCGATGCGGCGCGGAGTTCTGGGCTGATCGCCAGCCGTTCGGCCCGGACGACGGTGACATCGGCGATGCCGATGAAGCGCAGCAGATTACGCAGGTGCGGCTCCTGCGAGTCCAGCATCTGCGCTGGCCCTTCGCTGTAGAGGCCGCCGCGCGTCGCGGCCACGATCGCGCGCTTCCCGCTCAGCAGCCCGACCGGGCCGTTTTCGCTATAGCGGAAGGTGATGCCGGCCCTGAGCACATAGTCGAACCAGACTTTGAGCGCCGTCGGCATGCCGAAATTATACATCGGCGCGCCGATCAGAATCAGGTCGGCGGCCGTAAGCTCGGCGATCAGCGTGTCCGACAACGCCCTCGCCGCGGCCTGGGCTTCGTTGGCCGGCTCGGCGCCGCGGATGGCGACTGCCGAGTCATAGGTCAGATGCGGGAGCGGCTCGGCGCCCAGGTCACGCTTGATGATCCGCGGATCTGGATCCCGGGCCCGGAGCGCCGACACCGCATCGCGCAGAAGCTCGTTCGAAACCGAGGCATCCCCCAGCGCGCTGCTGGCAAGGACGAGGATTGTTGTCATGGCTTGATCTTTTGTTGGCGGGAAATAAGGCGGGTCACGTCACGATGACGTGCTTGAGCAGGCCTTCCCACGGGAACAGCGAGGCGCCCTTCTCATTGCGATCGTAGCCGGTGTCGAGCGAGCCCGCCTTGGCATAGGCCTCGCGGACCGCGGGCCGAGCGGCGAGGTCGTCCCGCCAGCGGCGCACGTTGGGAAAGCTGTCCACCCCTTCCTGCGGGTCGATATAGATGATCCAGGGAAAGCAGGCGATGTCGGCGATCGAATAAGCGCCGGCGAGGTACGGGCGATCGGCGAGGCGCCGGTCCATCGTCCGCCACAGCGCGCTCCACATGTTGGCGTAGCGGCCGAAGGCATAGGAGTTGTCGAAATCGGGGGCGATCTTCGGCGCGAAGGCGAGGAAGTGCCAGAACTGCCCGCCGATGGGGCCGAGCCCGCCCATCTGCCAGAACAGCCATTGCATGGTCTCGAGCCGCGCCCTGGGCTCGGCCGGCAGCAACTTGCCGGATTTCTCCGCGAGATACTGCAGGATCGCACCCGATTCGAAGACGACGACAGGCTTGCCGCCGTCGGCCGGATCGTCGTCGCGGATGACCGGCAGCTTGCCGGTGGCGGCGCCCGCCACGTTCGCCGGGTCGAGATGCGCGCCGGTGCTGAGATCGACCGGACGGAGCCTATAGGGCAGCGCCATCTCCTCAAGCGCGATCGCGATCTTGTAGACGTTGGGGCTGGTGACGAAGAACAGTTCGATCATTGCCGTCTCCCTAGGTCATTCCGGCTCGACGACATTCTCGATCGCGCCGATCCCCTCGATCTCGACGCGCACCCGGTCGCCGGCTTTCAGCCATTTGGGCGGCGTCATCACCGCGCCGACGCCGCTCGGTGTGCCGGTGAAGAAGACGTCGCCGGGCTCCAGCGTCATCGCCTGGGACAGGAAGGCGACCTGGTCATAGCAATCGAAGATGAAATGGTGGGTGTTCGAATTCTGGCGTTCTTCGCCATTGACCAGGCAACGGATGCCGAGCGCGTGCGGATCGATTTCGTCCGGCGTCACGATCCAGGGGCCGAACGGGGCATGGCTGTCGAACGACTTGCCGAGATTGAACTGGCTGGTCTTGAACTGCCAGTCGCGCACGCTGACGTCATTCCCGGCGGCGTAGCCGAAGATGACCGACGGCGCTTGCTCGCGCGTGACATGCCGGCAACGTTTGCCGATGACGAAGACCAGCTCGGCTTCATAGTCCAGCGCGCTCGAGACCTTGGGCAGCTCGATGGGGCCGAACGGGTCGGCGACCGATGTCACCGCCTTGCAGAACCAGAGCTGTTCCTTAGGCAGCTCCATGCCCGATTCGGCGGCGTGGTCGGCATAGTTGAGGCCGATGCCCATGATCTTGCCGGGGCGCTCGACCGGGGCATGCAGCACGACATCGGCCAGCGGATAGTCGGCCGGCAGTCCGGCGATCGCCGCCAGCTTCGGCGCCAGCGCTTCCCACCGTTCCATCAGGACGACCATCGCCGTCGGCGCATCCGGCAGATGCCGGGACAGGGCGACGAGGCCGCGTTCGGTGACGATCCCCAGTTCCCGCGCGGAATCCTTTGCGCCGGCGCGCTGGGTGAACGACGCAATTTTCATCAGCTTCCCCTGTTTTAAGTTGACCAATAGGTCAGTTTATGTCAGGGATCATAGCCGATATACCGGCGTTTGGAAGCGGCGATATTAGGATTCTTTGCTTCACGCTTTAAAATATTGGCCAACCGGTCAGGTGTGGCTACTGTCGCGGACAAAATGCCGTCGATCGCCGAATGGGGAAGGGGTTTCAGATGCTGCAGGGTAAGACGATCATCGTGACCGGGGCCGGATCGGGTATCGGCCGAAAGGCCGTCGAGACCTTCGCCGCCGCGGGCGCCAACGTCATTGCCGCCGATTTCAACGAGGCGACGGCGGCGGAGACCGCGGCGGCGATCCGCGTCAACGGCGGCGAGGCGGTGGCGCGGCGCTGCAATGTCGCGGTGGAGGACGAGGTGGCGGCAATGGTCGCCTTCGCCGTCGCGCAATACGGGCGCCTGGATGGGGCGCTCAACAATGCCGGGATCGAGATGCGCAACAAGCCGGTGCACGAGCTGACCGCGCAGGACTGGCAGGCCGTCATCGATGTCGACCTGACCGGCGTCTTCTACTGCATCAAGCACGAATTCCTGGCGATGAAGGGCCAGGGCGGCGGGTCGATCGTGAACACCGCCTCGGCCTCGGGCGTGCGCGCCCAGCCCAACGCTTCAGACTATGTCGCCGCCAAGCACGGCGTCGTCGGGCTGACCAAGGCCGCCGCAGCCGACGGCGGGCCGCTCGGCATCCGGGTCAACGCGATCTGCCCGGGATTGATCATGACGCCGATGGCGCAGGACCGGCTGATGAGCGATCCGGTCTTCTCCCAGGCGCTCGAAGGCTTGCGCCAGCGCCACATCATCGGCCGCTTCGGCGAAACCGGAGAGGTCGCCAACGCCGCTATGTGGCTGCTGTCGGACCAGTCGTCCTTCACGACCGGGACCGCCATGCTGGTCGATGGCGGCTATGCCATCTAGGCGGCCATGACGGTCCTGGCCGACAGTCTCAATGCCTATGTCCTGCCCGGCCGGGTCGCCGACGCGCGGGTCGGGCTGGCGCAGGCGCGCGAAGGCCAGCGGCTCGGGCTGGGCGGCCTGTTCCTGTCGGAGCGATGGGAGAGCAAGGAGATCGCCTCGGTCCTGGGGGCGCTGACCCAGGTGACCAGCCGGCCGAAACTGGTCGCGGGCCTGACCCATTTCGGCACCCGTCATCCGCTGGTCCAGGCTGGGATGGGCGCGACCCTGCAGGCGCTGAGCGGCGGCCGCTTCGTGCTCGGCTTCGGCCGGGCGGTGCCGCCGGCATTCCGCAAGCTCGGCATTCCAGTGCTCGGCAATGCCGGCATGGCCGAGCATGTCGGCATCCTGCGCAAGCTCTGGGCCGGCGAGACGGTTTCCTATCATGGACCGGCCGGCGACTATCCCGAGATGCAACTTGCCCAGCCGTGCGAAACACCGCCGCCCGTGATCCTGGGCGCGGTCGGGCCCAAGACCTTGGCGCTGGCCGGCGCGCATTTCGATGGGGTGGTGTTGCATCCCTTTCTGACCACCGCCGGTGTGGCGCGGTCCGCCGCCATCGTCCGCGATGCCGCCCGCGCGGCGGGACGCGACCCGGCGGCGATCCGGATCTACGCGACGGTCGTGACCGCCCCGGACACGCTGTCGGACGCTGACCGGGCCAATATTCTGGAGGCGCGGGCCGTGTCCTATTTCATGCACAGGGAGGTGGGGTTGCCGATCGTCACCATGAACGGCTGGGACGAGGGCCCGATGGACCGCCTCGTCGAAACCGGCCTCAGCCACCTGGAATACGGCCAGGGCGATATCGCCGCGCAGCGCCGGCAGATGGCGGAGGCGGTGGCGATGCTGCCGCCGGAATGGCTGACGACCGGCGCCGCGGTCGGCAGCGTCGCGCGCTGCGTCGATCGGCTCTGCGAATATCGCGATGCCGGCGCGGACGAGATCCTGCTGCACGGCACCACGCCTGACCAGCAAGGGCCGCTGATCGCCGCGGCGCGCGAGCGGGTGGTGCGATGAACGCGACGCCGGCCGTGCAGGGCGATGTGCTGGCGGCGCCCACCGTCGCGTTTATCGAGGCCATCCGAAGCCGCTATCCGGTGGAGCGGGAAATCGACCGCGTGCTCAGCCGCAAGATGCAGCGTCGTGCCGGACCAGGCTATTCGGCGCTGCCCCTGGACGCCTTGGCCGAGGGGACGCGCCATCTGATCCGGGCCGAGATCGGCGACGATTTCACCCTCGGCAATGCGCGCTGGCTGCATGGCGGCGCGTCGAAGCTGCAGATGGCGTTCGATCTCGACTGGCGCGGCCCGGAGGGCGGGCAGCGCCGGATCACGCCGATGGTGCTGCGTATGGAGCCGCCCGAGGCCATCGTCGAAACCAGCCGCCGGCGCGAGTTCGAGATGCTCCAGCTGATGCGCGGCATCGTCCCGGTGCCGCCTTGCTATTGGGTCGATGCGGAGGGCCGGTTCCTGCCGCACCCGGCCTTGATCTATGGCTTCGCCGACGGCGTGGGCAAACCCAGTGCCCGTCCATCACAGCAGGTGACCGGCATCGGCACCAATTTCGGCCCCGGACTGCGCCGGGCATTGGCGGACGATTTCGTCTCCCACCTGGCCGCGATACACACGGTCGCGCCGGCAAGGCTCGCGACCCTCACCGAATTCGATCCGGCCCAAGTCGGCACCAATGCGGGGATCATCCGCCAGATCAACTGGTGGCGGCGCGTCTGGGAGGAGGACCGGCCGGAGGATATCCCGCTGGTCAATGTCGCCTACCGCTGGCTGATCGCCAACGCGCCGCCGCTCGACCATGTCTCCGTCGTCCACGGCGATTTCCGCGCCGGGAATTTCCTGTTTTCCGAGGAGGAGCAGCGGATCACCGCCTGGCTCGATTGGGAGCTCGCAGTGCTGGGCGACCGCCACCAGGACCTGTCCTGGGCGACGGGCAGGCATTTCGGCCATTACGCCGAGGACGGACAGCAATTCTTGGCGTGCGGGCTCCTGCCGGAGGAGGAGCTGTTCCGTCGCTATGAGGTGGCGTCGGGCCTCAGCGTCGACCCGAAGCGGCTCGCCTATTTCCGCGTCTTCAACGACTTCATGTCGACCGTTCATATGCTGGCGACGGCCGGGCGGGTGGCCCATCACGGCAAGACCCATCAGGACATCGTCGTCGCCTGGCTGGCGATGATCGGCAACGTCATCGTCGGCAAATTGCGCGACACGCTCGAAGAGGTGCTGTGATGGTGCCCGATATCGACCTTCAACTGCGCGTTGTTCTCAAGGCGCTGCGCGACGTGGTTGCGCCCGCTATCGATCCGGCCAACCGGCTTGCGGTCGAGCAGCTTCACCTGTCGATCGCCACGCTCGGGATGGTCCAGGCGCGGCTGCCGCTGGCGGGAGCGCGGGTTCGCGCCGAACTGGCCAATGCGATTGCGCTGGCCGAAGCCGCCGGCGGAGCCGGCTTCGGTTCCCTGGTCGCGGCGGCGAAGGCGGCGCTCGACGACCCGCGCTGCAATGCCGACGCGCTGGAGGCGCAGAAGACCCAGCTGCTCGCGGCCGTCAGCGGCCTCGTCGAGGATGCGCCCGATGGCGACAGTGCGGACGTTTTGGCGCGGGCGATCGTGTCCGCGTCCAGGCCGCAATTCGACCTGATCCGCGCCTGGTGCCTCTCTGCCGGCTTCGAACCCGACCCGGAGGAGGTTCCGGCGCTCGAGACGTTGCTTTCAGGCGCATCGGCTTGAATTTTAAGTTGACCAAACGGTCAGGTTCTTATAGCGTAACCGCGAACGACCAATCCGCCTGAGAGCGAGAAGGGGAGGCGATGAATCAC
>Ga0070665_100006144_pt1 | contig 12279 bp, 8 predicted proteins | sample KBSS13metaG_FD_65862 | JGI IMG/M metagenome (GOLD analysis project Ga0070665, IMG submission 65862) | Switchgrass rhizosphere microbial communities from Kellogg Biological Station, Michigan, USA - KBS S1-3 metaG | ecosystem: Host-associated > Plants > Roots > Rhizosphere > Soil ...
AGCGGCGGCGAGATGTTGAGCCAGTCGGACGCCAGCGGCGCGGCCAGCACGGCCAACGCAATGCCTCCCGCCAGGCCGGTTCCGGCAGCCATCAACAGGCCCGACTTGATCAGCATCGGCAGCTCGCCTGTGGCACCGACCGCGAGCTTTTGCGCCACCTGCTGCGTCAGGGCACGGCCCAGGCCGAGGTCGAACAGGCTGAAGTAGCCAATCAGCGCCCACACCATCGTGAGAATGCCGAACGCTTCCAGGCCGGCGTTGCGCACCAGGTAAGGAATCACCGCCGCCCCGACGATCAGCGGCGCGCCGGCGCCCGCGAGATTCCACAGCGTATTGCGCCGCAGGGACATGCGCCTCAAGGGCGCAGCCAGCGCGGCACCTTGAAGCGGACGATCATCAGATAGGCCGCCACGTAGGTCGCCACGAACAGCAGGCAAAAAGCCATCAGCATCGCCGTGTTGTTCCAGAACAGCACCGCCGGCACGATCGACAGCGCCGCAAAGATCCACAGGTAGGGTGAGGTGCGGTTGTTGCGCGACAGGAGCGCGCGCGCCTCGCTGTCATGGACCACCACGCGAACGATGCGGCGAAAGATCAGCTGATGGAAGTGCAGCGCGTCGGCATCGCCCGGCGACTGCCCGCGCGCCATCTTGCGGTAGATGGAAAACAACGTCTCCCACACCGGGTAGATCAGCAGCAGCATCGGGAACCACGGCGACACCGTGCCATGCCGCTGCACCAGCGCCACGCACGCCACCGCGATCACCGTGCCCCACACGTAGGCACCGCCATCGCCCGCGAAGATCTTGCCGCGCGGGTAGTTCCACATCAAAAAGCCAAGCGTGGCGCCGACCAGGCACACCACCATCGCGGCCAGCGGACGATCGCCCAGTTGCAGCGACACGTGCGTGATGGCCAGACACACCTGCACGGCCACGGTGCCGGCCAGGCCGTTGTAGCCGTCGATGATGTTGAAGGCATGCGGCAGGCCGCTGATGGCCAGCACCGCGAACAACATCGCCGCATACGGCACGGCCTGCAGCCAGCCATCGAACAGCGGAACGCCGGTGCGATAGACACCCAGACCGAACAGCCAGCACAGCAGCAATGCCGATCCGGTGGTCACCGCCAGCCGCACCCGCACCGAGACGCGCTGCGTCACGTCTTCCCAGATGCCGCCGAGCACCGCGGGCGCGATGCACAGCAGCGTGAGCCCCGACACCGACAGCGGCCATCGCACGTTGAACGGGTCGTTCGGCAAGCCGGCCGCCAGCCAGGCGGCCCCGGTGCCCAGCAGGATGCCGGCCCCGCCGAGCCGCGGGATGTGGCCCTTGTGAAAGCGCTGCGGCATGTCTTTGCCGTAGACACGCGCATGGCGACGCGCATTGCGCATGAACACCAGCACGGCCACGGCGGAGATGAGGAAACTGATGACGATGAGGGCGATCATGGGGTGAGGTCGGGTGGGAACCCTAGAATTCCCCGGCCGAAATTAGACCATGTCCACCGCCACCGACGACCGCAAGCCCATCACCGTGTCGATCGTGAGCCACGGTCAGCTGGCATTGATTCAGCCGCTGCTGGAACAGCTCGACCGCCACTGCCACGGCGTTGTCGAGACGGTGCTGCTGACCATCAACATCCCCGAGGCCGAACCGGTGCCGGAGCAAGACTTGCGCTTCCCGGTCGAACGCATCGTGAACGACGCGCCCCAGGGCTTCGGCGCCAATCACAACCGGGCGTTCGCGCGCTGCCGGACCGACTGGTTCCTGGTGCTCAACCCCGACATCCGCCTCGATGCCGATGTGCTCACACCCCTGATCGCGCAGGCCGCGCTCGACAGCGGCCTGCTGGCACCGCGCATCCTCGAGCCCGGCAAGGCGTCGCCCGAGCAGCATCGCGCCATCATCACGCCGCTGGAGATCGTCTCGCGCAAAAAGCCGGGCTACCCGATCCCGGCCGTGCCCGAATGGATTCCGGGCCTGTTCATGCTTTTTCGCCGCGAGGCCTATGCCAGCGTCGAGGGGTTCGACGAGCGCTTCTTCATGTATGGCGAAGACTTCGACATCTGCGCCCGTGTTCGATTGGCGGGCTGGAAGATCCAGATCGCCGAGTCGTTGCTGGCGCTGCACGATGCACGGCGCGCCAGCCACGGCAGCAAACGGCATCTGTACTGGCATGTCACCAGCCTGCTGAAGGTGTGGCTGTCGGGCGCGTTCTGGCGCTATCGGCACCTTCGCTCGGGCGGCTAACCACGCTCGAAGAGGTCTTGCACGATCGCGTTGCCGGCGCGGCCGAAGCGGCCGTAGCGACCACGCAGCGCCTCTGCCGCGACCGGCCCGACGCGCGCCAGACGCCATGCCGGCAAACCTGCCCTGAACAGCTGGTGCGCGACCTTGTCGCGCTGCGCCTGAACGACGGCTGGGGGCACACGGTCGCCCAGCCGCTGCAGCCGCTCGAGCAATGCCGCCGCGCGCTGCGCGCGCTTGACGTGCTTGTCGCCGCGCGGCGCGAAGGCCCTGGCGATTTTTTCGGTGAACGAGAGGCGGCGCGCACCGATCTGGTTGCTCGCGTGCTGGCGGTAGTCGATCAACGGCTCGGGCAGCACGTCCATCACGCCGGTGGCCGCCGCGATGGCGCCCAGCCACTCGTCGTGCACCCATTCGGGCGGAAACGGCAAAGCGGTGTCGAGCAGCGAGCGGCGAAACATCGTGGTGGCCCCGGTCACCAGGTTGCGGCGCAGCAGCACGTCGAAGGCGCGCCCGCTGGCGATGGCGGCCAGCTCCGCAGGCTGCACTTCGAGCGCATGGAACAGCGTGCTGCCCAAGGGCTGTCCTTGCGCGTCGACCAGCCGTGCGTCGGTGTGCAGCAGCAGCAGCTCGGGCCGCGCTTCGAATTGCGCCGCCATGCGCGCCAGACGCCCGGCATGCCACACGTCGTCGTGGTCGCACAGCGCAATGAGATCGTGGGTGCAAGCGCGCACGGCCTGCTCGAAGTTGCGCGTCACGCCCAGCGGCGGGTTGTTCTCGAAAACGACGAGCTCGATGGTCTGCGCCGCGCCGCATTCGCCGAGGGTGCTGCGCACGACATCGACGCTGCCATCCGTCGATCCGTCGTCCGACACCACTATTTGCCGCGGCGGCGGATCTTGCGTGCAGATGCTGCGCACCTGCTCAGGCAGGAAGCGCGCGCCATTGCGGGTGCACAAGGCCACTGCCACCCCCAGCGGCATCAGAGGGGCTCCACGCGCGGCGGCCAGGCGTAGGCGAAGTCTTCGCTGCCCACCGTCAGATTGGGGTTGTAGGCGGGATCGTTCGCCAGGGCGTCGGCCCAGCGCCGCTTCATGTACTCCCCTTCCCGAACGAAGCGTTGCCGTTTTTCCGGAGAAAGGTCTTCGCCCCGCGTCGCGGATTCGTGGTGCACCAGTTCCGCGTAGGGCGTCCAGACATTGCGATACCCGGCCTCGCGCACCCGGATGCAGAAGTCGACATCGTTGAAGGCCACGCGCAGATGCACCTCGTCGAGTCCGCCGACCTGCTGATAGATGGACTTGCGGATCACCAGACACGCCGCCGTCACCGCCGAGAACGACTGGATCAGTGCGGCGCGGCCCGCATACCCGTTCAGCCCTCTCGGCAACCCCTTGTGCGCATGGCAGGCCACCCCCAGGCCCAACACCACGCCGCCATGCTGCAAGGTCATGTCCGGATACCACAGCCGCGCACCGACCGCACCCACGCCCGGCTGCAGGGCGATGCTCACCATCTCGGAGAGCCAGTCGGGCGACAGCACCTGGATGTCGTTGTTGATCAGCGCGACGATGTCACCACGTGCCACTTCCACGGCGGCGTTGTTGAGCTGCGAGTAGTTGAACTCCCGCTCGTCGCGCAGCACGCGAAAGTTGGGCCTGTGCGCCAAAGCCTCGAAGTACGCGAGTGCCGCGGCATCGTCCGATCCGTTGTCGACGATGATCACCTCGTAGTTCGGATAGGTCGTCTTCTCCATGATGGAGGTGACGCATTGGCGAATCAGATCGAGCCCATTGCGCGTCGGGATGATCAGCGAAACCAGCGGCAGCACGGCGGGCAGCGCATAGTGCGTGCGATAGCCGATGCCGATGTATTGCGCCTTGGCATCCACACCCATGCGCGCGTAGTGTTCGTTCAGGGCGCGCTCGCCCGCCACCGCGGCGTAGGGTTTTGCCTTCATCGACCCCGCCGTGCTGGCGGCGTGCACGCGCCAGTGGTAGAGCACACGCGGCACGTGCCGAATCTGACGGGGTTCGACCCGCTCGACGCAACGCAGGACCAGGTCCCAGTCCTGCGAGCCCTCGAGTCCGGGCCGGAAGCCGCCGACCTCGCGCACCAGGTCGGTGGCCAGCAGGCCCAGGTGGCTGAACGTGTTCTGCGAGCGGAACAGATCGAAGTTCCAGTCGGGCTTGAAGTAGGGATCGGAGCGCTGCCCGGTCGCATCGATCTTGTCCTCGTCGGAGTAGATCAAGCGCGCGTCGGGATGCGCATCGATGCACTCGGCCATGCAGAACAGCGCGTGCTCCGGCAACAAGTCGTCGTGGTCCATCAGCGCCAGCCAGGAACCGCTGGCCAGTTCGAGCGCGCTGTTCGATGCCGCCGCGATGTGGCCGTTCTTCGGTCGAAAGACGACCTTGATGCGGGCATCGCTGTCGGCGTAGGACTTGAGCAGCGCGCGCACTTCGACCGAAGGCGAAGCGTCGTCGGCGATGCACAACTCCCACGCCGGATAGAGCTGCGCGCGCACCGATTCGATGGCGGCCCGCAGCCAGTCCGGTTCGGGGTTGTAGGTGGGCATCAGCACCGAGATCAAGGGTCGCTTGCGCATCGCTGCGACGCGGCCGGCGATGCGCTCACGCGCCTGCGGGGTGAGCGTGTCGTGGGTGCGAACCCAGTTCGCATAGTCGTTGGCGCCACGCACGCGCCGGCGCAGCTCCCACTTCACGCCCCGCCAGCCGGCCTGACGGAAGACACGCCAGGCCTGGGGCAAGCGCCCCGTCAACCGCGGGCCGTGCTGCACGGCAACGCGCGCGAACTTCATCATTCGGGACAGACGATTCATGGTCGCTCTTGCTCTGTGTACCGTTCACTTGTGCACAGCGAACGCGGGATCGATGAAGCTGGCCGATTGCGCCACGTAGCGCGCCGTCAGGTGAACGCCGTCCTGGATGTAGATGGGCGTGCCATCGGGCTCGCTGCGAAGGCATTGGTCCTGCGCGTTGCACAGCGAGGCGATCGGATCGATGACGTCGGCGCCGCTGTCCTGCGCCAGCCGGAGCAGGCGATCGTGCAGCGCACGCTGCGATGCCGGCAAAGCCACGGTGGGCGAAACGGTATCGGCGCGCAAGTCGCCCAACCGGCTGCCACTCAATTGCGATCGCGGCCCGAACTCGGGGCCGACCGGTATCGCCAGCAGCACGTAGACACGCTTTCCCGCGACGCGCAGCGATTTGATCGTGGCGGCGAGCGAGGTCAGTGCGCGCGGCACGCCCCCGCCACCGCGCAGGGCATAGCGGCTGTCGCCGTCGCGGTAGTAGTAGTGATCGGGGCCGGTGGGCGTGCCGGCTGGCAGCGGCCCATCCGGAACGTCGAAATAGCAGGTCCAGCACGCGCCGATGACCACGGTATCGACATCGGGGCCGCGCGCGAAGGCGAGGAACTTTTCGAGGCGCTCGCCACACGCGGGGTCGCGGTCCTCGAACACTTGCGGCACCGGCGGGCAGGCCCCGCGCGCCGCGAAGGTCACGGTCCCGATCGCCGCTGGCCGGGTGCGCGCGAGCTCGATGGCGCGCGGACCGAACTGCTCGACCTGGCTATCGCCCAGCAGCAGCACGCGCTCTGCCCCGTTGCCGACGACGAAGACTTTCTGTCCGGCGACGGTGGCGGCGCGCAAGCCATCGGGGTAGGTCCAGTCCTTGCTGGCGGCGACGACGCGCTGCAACCCCGGCGCGTCGTTGCGCGGCTGCCAGAGCTGCAGGAAAGCGAAGGCGCCCAGCGCGGCGAGCGCGAGCATGGCGGCGGCGAGACCGGTCACGACCGACGCACCTTCGCGGCGGCGCAGCGGCTTCTCCAGCCACCGGTAGGTGAGCCATGCCAGTGCGATCGCCAGCAGTACAGCCGCCATGCGGACCGAGCGCACCGGCGTATCGCCTGCGACCACGCGTGCATAAGCCAGCAGCGGCCAGTGCCACAGGTACAGTGGATAGCTGATCAGGCCGAACCAGACGGCGATCCGGGAGCCGAGCAGACGCCGGTTCAGCCAGGCCCCCGGGCCAGCCGCGATGCACATGCAGGCGCCCAGCACCGGCAGAAGGGCCCACCAGCCCGGAAAGGCCTTTTCGCGATGGATCAGCGCCAGCCCCAAGGCGATGAACAGCAATCCGGCCGCACTGGTCGATTCGCGATGAAAGACCGAGCGAAACGGCTGTCGGCGCAAGGCGGTGTAGGCCAGGATCGCGCCGGCGGCCAGCTCCCAGATGCGCGACAGCGGCGAATAGAACGCAGCCTCCGGGGACCGGTGGACCGATCCGACGTTCAGGACGAAGGACAACGCGCTCGCCACGGCCATCCAGATCAACACGGCGCGGCCCTTGCGCTTCCAGGCCAGTCCCAGCAACAAGGGCCAGAAGATGTAGAACTGCTCTTCGACCGCCAGCGACCACAAGTGAAGCAGCGGTTTGCTTTCGGCGGCGGTGTCGAAGTAGCCCGCCTCGTTCCACAGAACCAGGTTCTGGACGAAGCCGGCACTCGCCAGCACGTGCTTGCCGAGCTGGCTGAACTCGTCGGCCAGCAGCACCCACCATCCGGCGACGAAGGTGGCCGCCATCACCACCACCAGCGCCGGAAAGATGCGGCGAATGCGACGCGCGTAAAACTCGCCGTAGTCGAAGCCGTCGCCGCCCAGGCTGCCGAAGATGATGGTCGAGATCAAGTAGCCCGAGATCACGAAGAAGATGTCGACGCCGATGAAGCCGCCCGGCATCCACTTGGGAAAGGCGTGATAGCAGACCACCGACAGCACCGCCACCGCGCGCAAGCCGTCGATGTCCGGACGGTACTTGAGATGGGCGAGGTGGGATGGATCTTCGCGTGGCGGCATGCGGGACGCAGGCAGGGGTTCTTGGCGGCGGGGGCCGCTGGGCGGCGCGTGATTATCTTCGCAATCAAAGCAGCCAAAGGGACGTTGCCGGCCCATCGCGCCAGCTTGCGGACCCCGGTCGGTAAAATTGCCCGTTCTTGATCGACAAGGACAAAGATGCGATTGCTTTCCGTGGTGCTGTCGGGCGGTGCCGGCTCCAGGCTCTGGCCCGCCTCGCGCCAGGCGTTTCCCAAGCCGTTCATGAAGCTGGGCGACTCGACGCTGCTTCAGCAGGCCATCGAACGCGGCCAGGCCTGCGGCACCGGCGACCTGATGATCGTCACCAACAAGGATCACCTGTTCCTGACCAGGGACGTGCTGGCCGGCATGGGCGATCCCCCGGACAACAGCACCTTTTTGCTCGAGCCCAAGGGGCGCAACACCGGGCCGGCGATCGCGCTGGCCGCGCTGCAGTGCGCCGCGAAGTTCGGCGGGGACACGGTGATGCTGGTGCTGTCTGCCGACCATTTGGTACCCGACGTGCCCGCCTTCGTCGCCAGTGCCAGCGAGGCCTTCCGACTTGCGCAGGAAGGCTCGCTGGTGGTGTTCGGCGTCAGCCCGACCAGCCCCGACACGGGCTTTGGCTACATCGAGGTCGACCGCGTGTCGCGCGACAGCCAGCAGGTCAAGCGCTTCGTCGAGAAGCCCGACCTCGACACCGCGCAGCAGTATTTGGCCACCGGCCGCTACTACTGGAACAGCGGCATGTTCGCCTTTACCGCCGACGCGATGATCGCGGCGATGGACCAGCATGCGCCCGAGGTGATCCGCGCCGCGCGCCACGCACTGGCCTCGGCCAAGGTCGAGGGCGACACGGTGCAGTTCGACCTGCACGCCTTCGGATTGCAGCCCGACATCAGCATCGATTACGCAGTGATGGAGCGTGCCGCCAACGTGCACGTGGTGCCGGCCAAGTTCGGCTGGAGCGATGTCGGCTCCTGGCCTTCGGTGGCGCGCGCCCAGTCGGCCGACGCCAGCGGCAACACGCTGCCCGACGACGTGGTGGCCCTGGACACCACCGGCACGCACATCCAGATCGAAAGCCACGGCCCCAAGGTGGTGGCGGCGATCGGCCTGCGCGACCTGGTGATCATCGACACGCCCGACGCCCTGCTGGTGGCGCACAAGGACAGCGCGCAGAAGGTCAAGAAGGTGGTGGAGGTGCTGCGCAGCCGCAAGCACGAATCGGTGACCCTGCCGGCGGTGGTGCATCGCCCATGGGGCACCTATGCCTCGCTGAAGGAAGAAGACGGCTACAAGGTCAAGCGGATCACCGTCAAGCCGGGCCAGTCGCTGTCGCTGCAATACCACCACCAGCGCGCCGAGCACTGGGTCGTGGTGCAGGGCAAGGCGCTGGTGCAGGTCGGCGAGGTCGAACACGAAACCCTCCCCGGCCAGTACCGCTACATCCCCCTGAAGGAAAAGCACCGCCTGACCAACATCGGCAACGACGAGCTGGTGTTGATCGAGGTGCAGTGCGGCGCCTACCTCGGCGAAGACGACATCGTGCGGCTGGCCGACACCTACGGGCGGGTATGAGCGAAGCTGCACACTCCAACCTGCACCGCAGTGCCTGGGCCGACTGGTGGGAAGGCACCCGCCGCACCGACATCTGGTGGACGCTCGCCTGGTTCGACATCCTGCTGCGCTATCGCCGATCGATGCTCGGGCCGTTTTGGCTGACGCTGAGCATGGGCGCGATGATCGGCGGGATGGGGCCGCTGTATGCGTCGCTGTTTGGCACGGAACTGAGCAAGTTCTTCCCTCACCTCGCGCTCGGGATCATCTTCTGGACCTTCTTCTCGAGCATGGTCACCGACTCCTGCAACGCGTTCATCGCATCGGCCAACTACCTCAAGCAGGGCTACTTTCCGATCAGCCTGTTCGTCTGGCGCAGCATGTCGCGCAACCTGATCGTGTTCGCGCATCAGATCGTGCTGTACCTTCCCGTTGCGATCTGGGCAGGTATTTCGTTGAACCGATCGGCGCTGCTGGTGATTCCGGCGTTCTTGCTGCTGTTGATCAACGGCCACGCGCTGGGGCTGTTGCTCGGGCTGGTGTGCACCCGATTCCGTGACGTGACGCAGATCGTGACCAGTGTGATGCAGATGGCGATGTTCCTGACACCTGTGTTCTGGCTGCCCGAAAGCCTGCCAGACCGCGCCAGGTACATCCTGTGGAATCCGATGGCGCAAATGCTCGAACTCCTTCGTGCGCCCTTGATGGGCAACGTCGCGCCCGCCTACAACTGGTACGGCATCCTCGCGTGGACGGTCTTCAGCGTAGTCGCTTCGGCCATGCTTTTCTCCAAGTACCGTCGCCGCGTCGTTTACTGGCTCTAGTCATGGCTTCCATCACTCTCAAAGACGTCTCGGTCAACTTCCCGATCTACGGGGCAGGCGCGGCTTCGTTCAAGAAGACGCTCGCGGCTTCCGTCACCGGCGGCCGCTTCGGCAAGGAAACCGGCGTGGCCGTGGTGCAGGCGCTGAGCGGCATCAACCTCGAGTTGAAGAGCGGGGATCGCCTGGGCCTGATCGGCCACAACGGCGCCGGAAAATCGACCTTGCTGCGCACGCTGGCCGGCATCTACGAGCCCTCGTCGGGCCAGTTCAGCCGCGTCGGTTCGGTGGCCAGCCTGATCGATCCATCGCTCGGCATCGAGCCGGATGCAACCGGCCTCGAAAACATCATGTTGCGCGGGCTGGTGATGGGCATGAGCAAGAAACAGGTCGATCACGTCCTGCCCGAGATCTCGGAGTTCAGCGGGCTGGGCGACTACCTGGCGATGCCGGTTCGCACCTACTCCACCGGCATGATGATGCGGCTGGCGTTCTCGATTTCCACCAGCGTCAAGGCCGACATCCTCCTGATGGACGAATGGCTGTCGGTCGGCGATGCCGAGTTCACCGAGAAGGCCGAGAAGCGCATGCAGGACATGGTGGCCGGCTCGGGCATCCTGATCCTCGCGTCGCATTCGCCCGATCTCATTGCCAAGGAGTGCAATCGCGTCGTGCGACTGGAGCACGGGCGTCTGGTCGAAGCCTGACTCGCCCGCCGGAAAGCAAGATCCGTGTCGACCAAGAAGCCCAAACGGCCCGCCGTGCCGAAGGCCAGTACCTTGGTGCGGCCACAGCAATGGCTCAAGAACCAGGTCCAGGAACTGCTGGTCGAGCACGCGCCAGGCACCTACGCGCGCCTTCGGGGACTGCGTCGTGCCAACGACCCGACGCGCACCCTCGGCACCGATTGGGAAGCGCCAGCCGATGGCCCGAACGCAGCGAGCGATTTGCACGCCGTCCTGGCGGAGCCCGCCTTGCTGATGCTCGAGCGCCCCGAAGGCCTCGACGCAGAGTTCTTTCGCCGCGCGGCAAACCCCGACAACGAGTTGCTCGAACAGGTGGTCGACGTCTATCAGATGCGTCAGACGACCGCATCGGTTTGCTTCATCGTGCCCGTGCTGCGCAACGATGCGCAGGCGCTGGAACGAACCATCCAATCCGTTTTGCGCCAGACCGATCCCCAATGGGAACTGTTGCTTTGCGGCGCCGACGACGTGGCAGACGAATTGGTCCGCTGGCTCGACATCGATTGGCGGGTGCGCCGCTTTACCGGCGCGATGCCGCTGGATGCAGCGCCGTTCTCGAAACAGGCCGCGATCCAGGCCACGGCATCGTTCGTCGGTCTGCTGCTGCAGGGCGACGTCGTCGACGACGACCTGGTCAAGTCGATCGGAAAGCAGTTGCGCACCGCACCAACGACCGACCTTGTCTATGCGAACGGTGCCCGCCGCCCGACCGAGCGCTCGCCCGAGCATCGACCAGAGCACCTGGAGCCGGGGCTTTTCGTTGCCATACGGAAGTCGCTGTTGTTGTCTCTCCCCACATCGCAGAGCGGCCCGCCGCCCGCCGCGGAACACGACCTGCTGGAGGCTTTGACACAGCGCGCCCGGCGCGTGCTGCATCTGGACGCTTTGCTGGATGTGCCAGACGCTTCGCCGGTCGACGCAGCCGCAGCGGACGCGTCGTCACCCGAGGCTTACCGCCAACTGCTCGATCGGCTGGACCTGGCGGCAAGGACTCGGGCGGCACAGCTGGGCCTCGACTGGAACGCATCCATGACCGAGGCGCCCGAGCGGCACAGTGCGACCAGACAGGCCCTGACGTTGCTGCAGCGCGGGCTGTTCGACGCCGATTGGTACCTGGCAACGTACCCCGACGTCAAGGCAGCTGGCTTCGAGCCGATCGTTCACTACGTCAACCTGGGCGATGCCGAGGGTCGACGTCCGAACGCGTACTTCGATCCCGACTTTTATCGCGACCAGTTCGGCGCGACTCGCGTGCGTTCGGTCACTGCGCTTTATCACTACGCGCTGATCGGCGAGGCGATCGGCCTGAAGGCATCCCGCACCTTCAGCTCGCATGGCTACCTTGCCTCGAACGCTGCGCTGCGACCATGGCTCGACCAGCCGCTGACGCATTTCCTGCACCTCGGGCGGCAAGGCGGCCTGATGGCGAACTACCGACCGCGTCTGTCGGCCAGCCAGAAGATCCGATTCGCCCGGGCGGCCCTGCCGCGGTCACCCGGCCAATTCGACCTGGACACGGGCATCAACATCATCGGGCCGCTCGATCGCGTTTCCGGTCTGGGCGTGAGTGCGCGCGGCTACCTCGACGGATTGCGCCGCGCGGGCTTCACGCAAGTGGGTTGCCAGGCGCAGCAGCGCGAGTTCGCGATCCAGAAAAGCGCGTCGAGCTTGCCGACGTTCCCCCCCTGGCTGCCGGATGCCCGGATCAACCTGGTGCACATGAATGGCGACACGCTGCCGGTGATGATCAAGGCCCATGGCGACGGCTTCCTTCAAGGCAGATACAACATCGCGGTCTGGTACTGGGAGCTGCCGACCCTGCGCCCCGAGTGGCAAGCCACGATGAAGTACTTTCACGAGTTCTGGGCCGCAACGCCGTTCATCGCGCGGGCCTTGCAGCAGTCGACCGCCAAGCCGGTGCGTCTGGTGCCGCCGTATTTGGCCTATCTGGCCAATCTAGGTTCGGAGGTGCACCCGGCTGCCGACCAGTCTCACTTCGTCTACTGTTTCGACGCCAACAGCATTCT
>Ga0070665_100006146_pt1 | contig 12278 bp, 8 predicted proteins | sample KBSS13metaG_FD_65862 | JGI IMG/M metagenome (GOLD analysis project Ga0070665, IMG submission 65862) | Switchgrass rhizosphere microbial communities from Kellogg Biological Station, Michigan, USA - KBS S1-3 metaG | ecosystem: Host-associated > Plants > Roots > Rhizosphere > Soil ...
AACTCACAAACTCCTCGAAATCAGCACCTTCATAATCTCGTTGGTGCCGCCATAGATCCGCTGCACGCGCGCGTCGCGCCACATGCGGGCGATCGGGTATTCATTCATATAGCCATAACCGCCGAAGAGTTGCAGGCATTCGTCGGCCACTTTGCATTGAAGGTCGGTGAGCCAGTATTTCGCCATCGAAGCGGTCACCGGGTCGAGACCGCCATCGATGTGGCGCTGCACGCAGTCATTGTAGAACACCCGGCCAATGGTGATCTCGGTTTTCAGTTCCGCCAGCTTGAACTGGGTGTTCTGGAATTCCAGGATCGCCTTGCCGAACGCCTTGCGGTCCTTGACGTAGTCGATCGTCACCGCCAGCGCGCGCTCGGCCTGGGAGATCGCCTGCGAACCGACCAGCAGCCGTTCCTGTGGCAACTGCTGCATGAGCTGGATGAAACCCTGGCCCTCTTCGTGGCCGAGCAGGTTTGAGGTCGGCACCTTCACATCGTTGAAGAACAGTTCCGACGTGTCGTTGGCCTTCAGCCCGATCTTGTCGAGGTTGCGGCCGCGCTGGAACCCTTCGACCTCGTCGGTCTCGACAACGATCAGCGATGTGCCTTTCGCGCCCTTGGTCGGGTCCGTCTTGGTGACGACAATGATCAGATTGGCGTTCTGGCCGTTGGTGATGAAGGTTTTGGAGCCGTTCAGCGTGTATTGGTTGCCCGTCTTGTCGGCGCGTGTCTTCACACCTTGCAGGTCGGAGCCGGCGCCGGGCTCGGTCATGGCGATCGCGCCGATCAGCTCGCCGGTCGCCATCTTCGGCAGCCACTTTTTCTTCTGCTCTTCTGAGCCGTAGTGAAGAATGTAGGGCGCGACGATCGCATTGTGCAGCGCGATGCCGAAACCATCGGTGCCGACATGGCCGAGCGCGTCGGCAATAGCACTCTCATGCGCGAAACTGCCGCCCGACCCGCCATACTGTTCCGGCATCGAGGCGCAGAGCAGACCGGCAGCACCTGCCTTTTCCCATGCCGAACGCTCGACGATCTCTTCTTTCTCGTAGCGCTCGTAGTGCGGCGCGATCTCGGCTTCGAGGAATTTCACCGACATGTCGTAGAGCATCGACACGTCTTCGGTTACCCAGGCCGGCTTGGGCAGTTGCAGGATTTCGGCGGGGTTGGTCATGCGATAGCTCCGTCGTGCGTAGTCCTGCGCCGACCCCCCTCTGTCCTGCCGGACATCTCCCCCTCAAGGGGGGAGATCACGCGGTGTCGGCGAAGCTGCCAATCTCCCCCCTTGAGGGGGAGATGTCCGGCAGGACAGAGGGGGGTCGTCTCAGGGTTCACGCGATGCCTCGTGCGATCAAATCAAAACGCCTCCGCCGGCAGCGCCATCATCGTGTCTGCGCCGGTGGAAATCCGCGCCAGGTGCGCTGCCGTTTCCGGCATGACGCGCTCCATGAAGTAGCGGCCGGTGACCAGCTTATTCTCGTAGAACTGCGCGGACCCGTTCGCGCCGCTGGCCAGCTTTTCCTGCGCGACCTTAACCATCCGCGCCCACATATAACCCAGCGACACAAGGCCGAAGAGGTGCATGAAATCGGTCGAGGCGGCGCCCGCATTGTCCGGGTTCTTCATGCCGTTCTGCATCAGCCACATGGTGGCGGCCTGCAAATCGTTGAGACCCTTCTTCAGCGCCTTGGTGAAGGGCGCCATCTGCTCGTTGGCGCGGTTCTCCTCGCAGAATTCGCCGACCTCCTTGAAGAAGGCCTGCACCGCGCGGCCGCCGTTCAGGCCGAGCTTGCGGCCGACGAGGTCGAGCGCCTGGATGCCGTTGGCGCCTTCATAGATCATGGCGATGCGGGCATCGCGCACGAACTGACTCATGCCGTGTTCTTCGATGTAGCCGTGGCCGCCGAAGACCTGCTGCGCCATCACCGCGTGCTCGAAACCCTTGTCGGTCAGCACGCCTTTGATGATCGGCGTCAGCAGCGCCATATGGTCGTCAGCGCTCTGGCGGTCGGCATCATCCGGCGAGCGGTGCGCGATGTCGGACTTGATCGCCGACCACAACACCAGCGCGCGGCCGCCTTCGTTGAAGGCGCGCATGGTCATCAGCTTGCGCCGGATGTCCGGGTGCACGATGATCGGGTCGGCCTTCTTGTCGGGGTTCTTCGGTCCCGTCAGTGAACGGCCCTGGATGCGGTCGCGGGCATAGTTCGCGGCGTTTTGGTACGCGACTTCCGAGACAGCCAAGCCTTGCAGGCCGACGCCCAGGCGCGCCTCGTTCATCATCGTGAACATGGCTTTCATGCCGCCATTGATCTCGCCGATCAGGTAGCCCTCGGCCTCGTCGTAGTTCATCACGCAGGTCGAGTTGCCGTGGATGCCCATCTTCTCTTCGATGGAGCCGCAGGAAACGCCGTTGCGCTTGCCGGGCTTGCCATCCGCATCGAGCAGGAATTTCGGCACGATGAACAGCGAGATGCCCTTGATGCCATCCGGCGAGCCTTCGGCCCGCGCAAGCACGAGGTGGATGATATTGTCCGCCATGTCGTGTTCGCCGGCGGAGATGAAAATCTTCTGGCCGGAGATTTTGTAACCACCATTTCCGTTTGGCACGGCCTTGGAGCGCATCATGCCGAGATCCGTGCCGCAGTGCGGCTCGGTCAGGTTCATGGTGCCGGTCCACACGCCTGACACCATGTTCGGCAGATAGGCCTGCCGCTGTTCTTCGGTGCCATGCGTCAGGATCGCCGCGATCGCGCCGGTGGTCAGTCCCGAATACATCAGCAGCGCCATATTGCCGGAGACGAAATATTCGCCCGCCGCCTGATGCACCGCATAGGGCAGGCCCTGTCCACCATATTCCGGCGGAACGGCGAGGCCCATCCAGCCGCCTTCGCGATAGGCGTCAAACGCCGCCTTAAAGCTTTTCGGCGTGGTCACCGAGCCGTCGGCGTTGCGCGTGCAGCCTTCCATGTCGCCGTCGCGGTTGGTCGGCTGGATCACGTTCTCGGCGAGCTTTGCCGCTTCGCCCAGGATCGCGTCGAGCATCTCACCGGAGGCATCGGCAAAGCCGGGCAGGTTGGAATAGCGCTCGAAGCCGAGCACCTCGTTGAGCACGAAAAGCGTATCCTGAACGGGCGCCTGATAAGTCGGCATTCTACTCCTCCAAGCTCATCAACATATCGGCAGCCGATCCTTCCCGCTGCCTTTTGTGTGTAAAGCCTTCGACCAATCTGATTGACGTTTGCGTAAACGTCAATCTTCATCGAAGATTGTTCCCGCGATTTTGACAGCACCGTGTGATGTCTCGATTGCGGCTGCAGTTTTGCCCGGCTTGACGCCGGACCGTCTCAGTTCGTCAGGTTCGAGGCCGGCGGCAATCGTTCGGTCAGCTTCTTGCGCACAATGTCCATCGCAGACCGCAGCTCGCCGATCGATTCCTCAACCAGTTGCCGCTGCTTTTCGAGCCGGCCGAGTTGGCGCTCGCCCTTGTCAAGCGCCACGCGAAGCTGTTTTGCGTTGGTGCCGGCGGGATCGTAGAGATCCATCATCTGTTTCACTTCGCGCAGCGAAAAGCCGACCTTGCGGCCGAGCAGGATAAGCCGCAGCCGGGCAATGTCCTTCTTGGAATAGAGCCGGGTCGTGCCGTCGCGATGCGGCGTCAACAAACCCTTATCTTCATAGAAGCGTAGCGTCCTCAGCGTGATGCCGTAACTGCGCGCAATGTCGCCGATACGCAGATAGTCCTCTGCCGATCCTGATACCATTTCGGAATTCGAAGCCGGCTGCGCGCCGGCGCTGGCAAATGCCGTCATGCTTCCCACCCATATCTGATGCCCCAGCGTGTCGACCATTCAGCCGCCTCGTCGCCAGAGCTTACGTTTACGTAAACGGCATATAGCGCACGCCGCATCGCTTCGCAAGATATTTGCTATTCGGACGAGTTTGCCCACCAGAACCAGGATTGAGCGATTTCTTAAGCTTGGTTAACGCCTTGTTTACCACGTTCGGAGAAAGGTGCGTCTGTCGGTGTCCGTGGTCATCCAGTTCCGCTTTTTTCACGGTTTTTCGGAGCAGGCGAAGCAAGTCACCCTTAAACGGGCAAGCTGAAGCCGACCGTCCGCTGCCGACGCAAGAAGACAGGCAAGTCGGGTCGAGGCGGCCCGGAAGTGCGGAACGGGCAGTGCGATGGACAAGCGGTCATATCTCGATTCCCTGAACGCCGGGCGGGCAAGGCGTCCGCAGACGACGCTGGAGCAACTCAACCGTTCTCTCGAGCATCTTGAAAAGCAGCTTGATATGCGTCCGGCGCAAAGACCCGCCGCGGACCCATACCAGTCCAGCCGCCGGCGCATGGCCGATGAAGCCGCCTTCTATGCCAGCGATTACGACAGCCGGCCGGCACGCCAGGCCGTGAATGCACGGATCGAGGAATCGCGTCGCGTCGATACCCGCGCGCATCAGGATCAAGCGCGCATCGCTGATGAACTCGAGGCGCTGCGCCGTGAAATGCGCGCCCACCTTGAGACGTCGCGCCGTGACGCCATCGAACCCCAGGCGACGCGCGTGGCGCAGGAGCTGGAGGCAATCCGCGAGGAAATGAGGGAGCAGCTCGCGGGGGCGCGCCGGGATCTCGCCGCGCGCGAGCAGATACCCGGGCTGGCCGACATCCGGATCAGCGAGATCGGCGAAATCAAGGGCGAGATCGAGCGCCTGACTGACGCTGTTCACTCGTTGACCCAGCGCTCGGACGAGCGGCCTCTCAACGTGCTGCGCCTGGAACTCGAACAGGCGCGCGCAGCGATCGATTCGCTGGCGCGCGAAGACACCGTACGCTCGATCGGCTCCCGCTGGGACGATTTCGAAAGGCGCATGGCCTCGTTCGAGGACAATGTGTCCGCCGAACTGCGCAGCCGGCCGCAAAATCCCTCGCTCGACGCGCTCAACGAGCGGCTGGACCAGATGCATGCCGCGCTGAACAGCCTGCCGGATTCGCTGCCGCTGCGCGCGCTGGATGAAAAGATGCGCCAGCTCTCCGGCGCGGTGGAGCAATTTGTCCAGCGCCAGGATACCCGGCAGCCCCAATCGCTCACAGCCATCGAAACCCGCCTTGACGAGATCTCTCGCGCAATCGTCGCTTCCGCCGTCTCGTCCGGCGGCAATGCGGACGCCGAGCAGATGAAACGCATCGAAGCGCGCATCTCCGCGCTGTCGCGCCAAATCGAGGACGCCGCCCAAGGCGCGCCCTTCACCGAAACCTTCGACCGGCTGGAATCCATTTCGCGCCGCGTTGACACGATTGCCGATCGCCTTGATCGGCCCCAGCCTGCGCCCAGCGTTAGCGACAGCGGTCTCCTGGGCGCGATCGAGGCGCGCTTCAGCGATATCGCCGAGCGCCTGGACACCACCCGCGCTTCGGAGGACGCCATCATGGGCATCGAGGAACGTCTATCCAGCATCTCTGCACGGCTCGATCGACCTGCGCCTGCGGCCATGGCGGTCGACCCGACGCTGGTCAGCAAACTCGAAGCCCAGATCGCCGGGCTTTCCCAATTCCTGTCCCGACCGGGCCAGCAAGGCGAGGATATGTCCGTCCTGTCACCCCGGCTTGATCGACTGGAGCGGTCGATTGTGGGAAATCGCGACCTGATGGTCGAAGCCGCGCGTGAGGCCGCCGAGCGCGCCGTGCATTCGCTCTCCGACGCGCCGCGCGGCGATGTCGAGGCGGTCAGCGGCCTGGCCGGAGACCTGAAGAACCTTGAGAGCCTGACCCGTCGTTCCGATGAGCGCAACGCCAAGACCTTCGAGGCGATCCACGACACTTTGTTGAAGATCGTCGATCGGCTTGGGTCGCTGGAGCACGGTGATGACGAAGCTCCGGTGGTGGAGCCCCGTCGTAAATTCGAGATGCCGCAGACCCCTCCGATGGATCTGACCCTCCCCGAGGAGCTCGAAGAAATCGAAGAGCCTGTTATGGCCGAAGCCTCAGAACGCCCACAGTGGACGCCAGCACAAGCCGCTGCCGCCGCAGCCGAAGCAGCCCTTGATGAGTCGGCGGGCGAATCCGCCGGCGGTTCCAAGCCGCGTCGGTCGATGTTGGGTAGTCTGTTCAGCCGCAAGAGCGAAGAACAGGCGCCGCGACTGCCCGGTATGGACACCCCCGACGTGGAGATGCCAACAGTCGATCTGGATGAGCCGTTGGATCCGGGCGCCGCCAACCGTCCACTTGAACCCGGTTCCGGTGCCCCGGACCTGAATGCCATCATGCGCCGCGTCCGGGACAATCGGGGTGAAAACGGCAAGCAATCGGACGCCGATGCCGCCAAGACGGACTTCATTGCCGCCGCGCGCCGCGCCGCCCAGGCAGCAGCTGCGGAAGCAGAGGTGATGAAGCGCAATGCCGGATCGGACAAGGCGGGCGGCAAGGGCGGTTCCCTGACCGAGATGCTGAAAGGGCGCCGCAAGCCGATCCTCATGGCGGCGGCTGCTGTCATGATCGCGCTGGCCGGTCTCCAGCTCGGCAAGTCGTTCCTGAACGACCCGACGCAGCTTGCCGGCAACGAAGGCGAGGCGCCGGCCGCCGTCGAAGCGACGACCGCCGAACCACAACAACTGACGGAGCAAGCGCCAGTTGATGGCCAGTCGGACGCGCGTGAGGCCGCTCAAAACACTGCAGCCGCGACGGGCGAGGACACTACCGCTACAGCTCCCGAGGTTGCAGCCGACGACAAACCGATGGAGAATCTGGAGGCTATGGCGCCGGCCGGCGAGGGGCCAGCCACGCCGGTCGCCACCCAGGCGCCGCAGGACGCGGCAGCCTCTCCCGCCATCGCAACGGCGGAAGCCGCCGCGGCAACGATCGACGTCCCGGCCGATGCCGGACCGATCCCGCTGCGTGAGGCCGCCGCCGCTGGAGACAGCAAGGCCCTGTTCGAAATCGGCGCGCGTTATGCCGAAGGCCGCGGCGTGAAGACTGATCTGGCGCAGGCCGCCCAATGGTACGAGAAGTCGGCTGAGCTGGGCTTCGCGCCTGCGCAGTACCGCTTCGGCAATCTCCTGGAGAAGGGCAACGGCGTCACGCGTGACGTCGCTAAGGCCAAGACCTGGTACCAACTCGCTGCGAACCAGGGCAACGCCAGCGCCATGCACAATCTGGCTGTGCTGTTCGCCATGGGCGTCAGCGGCGCGTCGGACAATGACTCTGCAGCGCGTTGGTTCACACAGGCAGCCGAACTCGGCGTCAAGGACAGCCAGTTCAATCTCGGCATTCTGGCGGCCAAGGGCGTCGGCATGCCGCAGAACCTGGAAGAGTCCTACAAGTGGTTCGCCCTCGTGGCCAAGGCCGGCGACAAGGATGCCGCCACCAAGCGCGACGAGATCGCCAAGTCGCTGCGGCCCGAGCAACTCGAGCGCGCACGCGCTTCCGTCGAGCTCTGGAAGCCGAAGGATATGAATCCTGAGGCGAACAATGCCGAGATCCCGGAGAGCTGGCAGGAAAGCCAGGCAACGACCGCCAGCGTCGACATGACGAAGGCGATCCGCAACGTTCAGGCAATCCTCAACAAGAACGGCTATGACGCCGGCAGCCCGGATGGCGTGATGGGGCAGCGGACAACCGATGCCATCAAAGCGTTCCAGAAAGACAATGGCCTCGACGCCACCGGCAATGTGGACAAGGCGCTCGTCGAAGCGCTGCTGGCGAAGAAATAACACTTCAAGCCGCAATGTCGCGGGACATCATTAACCCGCGCCCTGTATAGCGAACGGACCAGTCCGGAACGGTGCAGACCGCCGCATTGTCGGCGCATCTGCGCCGTATGGGCCGTTTGCGGCGTCGTCCGCCTCAGGGAACAGAGACAGTCGGGTGGGTATCTATCTTCCGATTGCGGAGATGTCGGTCAACGGTCTCGTCGTGCTTTTCATGGGCGCGGCGGTCGGCTTTCTGTCGGGCATGTTCGGGGTCGGCGGCGGCTTCCTGATTACCCCGCTGCTGATCTTCTACAATATTCCCCCTGCCATCGCGGTTGCGACCGGCGCCAATCAGGTCATTGCGTCGTCGTTCTCCGGTTCGCTGGCGCACCTCAAACGCGGCACGCTGGATTTCAAGCTCGGTTTCGTCCTTCTCGGAGGCGGCATTATCGGCTCCACTGTCGGCGTCTGGGTATTTGCCTTGCTGCGCAGCGTCGGTCAGCTCGATCTGTTCATCTCACTGCTTTACGTCGCCTTGCTGGGCACAGTCGGTGGCCTGATGCTGGTCGAAAGCTTGAATTCCATGCGCGCCGCGCGCGGCGGCGAAAACATCTCTCTGAAGAAATCCGGCCAGCACAACTGGATCCACCGCCTGCCGTTGAAGATGCGCTTTCGCGCCTCGAAGCTCTTCGTCTCGGTCATCCCCGTCCTCGGCATCGGTGCGGTGATTGGCTTCCTTGCATCGATCATGGGCGTCGGCGGCGGCTTCATCATGGTGCCGGCGCTGATCTACCTGCTGAAGGTGCCAACCAATGTGGTCGTTGGAACCTCACTCTTCCACATCATGTTCACGGCTGCCTACACCACCATTGTCCACGCCACGACCAACCAGTCGGTCGACGTCATCCTGGCGCTCTTGCTGATGGTGGGCGGTGTCGCTGGCGCACAATATGGCGCCCGTGCCGGCCAGAAGCTGCGCGGCGAACAGTTGCGCGCTCTGCTTGCCTTGCTGGTGCTTGCCGTTGCGCTTCGTCTCGCCTTTGACCTGTTTATCCAGCCAGAGAATATCTATTCGCTCACCAACCCGGATGGGTTGGCCCAATGACGGCCTGGCGGCACATCGTGGCGGCGGCGCTGTTGCTCGGCATCTTGCTGACCCAGCCCGCCGCCACGCAGGACGCCAATCCGGAAAGCATTCAGATCGGCCTTTCGACCGACCACGTGATATTGACCGCCGGCTTTTCCGGCGCCGACCTGACCATCTTCGGTGCGCTTGAAAACACCGATCCGTTGCTCGCGCGCCAGGGTCGCTACGATGTCATCGTGGTGCTGGAAGGTCCCGCTCGTCAGGTCGTTGTGCGCCGCAAGGATCGCGTGCTCGGCATGTGGATCAACACCAAGTCCGAGACCTTCGTCAACGTGCCGGTGTCCTATTCCCTGGCAACGACGCGCATGCCGCAGGACATCACCGATCCTGTGAGTTACAAGCGCCTTTCGCTCGGCGCTAACAACATTCATCTGGAACCGCTGGATCCACGCCAGAGCCCGGTCACGATCCAGGAATTCACCGACGCGTTGCGCGACCGCAAGCAGGCGACCACGCTCTACAGCGCCAATTATGGCGGCGTTCAGTTCCTGTCGTCGAACCTGTTCCGCGCCACGCTGAAGCTTGCGCCGAACGTTCCCGTCGGCACACACAAGGCCCGCGCCTTCCTCTTCCGCAACGGCCAGTTCATCCGCGAAAGCTCGGCCCAGCTTTCGATCTTCAAATCCGGTTTCGAGCAGTGGATCTTTCGCGCGTCACGCCTGCATGGTTTTTTCTACGGCGTGGCAGCGGTCGCGGTGGCGATGCTGACCGGTTGGCTGGGGCGGGTTTTCTTCCGCCGGGATTGATCGCCTCAGCCGGGCCGCAGCATCGACCGTGCAATCGGGAAAATTCCGCTGTCGCCGAGCATATGCGCCATCAGCCGCTCCTGAGCGAACAACCCGGCATAGGCGCGATCGAGAATATTCAGCGAACCCGTATAGGCGCCGAAGGCCGGCATGATCATGCGCGACCCGTCGGTGGCGAAGCAGCGCCGCCGCACTGATTTCGCCCGCTGCACGATCCGCGCGCAGGGGTGCAGGTGACCCGCCACCTCGCCGGGCTCTGCTGCCCGCGAAGGCTCGTGCCGAAAGCGTACTGCGCCGACCGCTAGTTCCTGCACGGTTGTTCCCGGCAGATCGACGGGCGGCTTTGGATCGTGGTTGCCGGCGACCCAGAACCAGTCACGCCCTGCCATCAGCGAAATTAGCCGCTCGCGGAACACGGCGGGCAATCGCTCAGAGCCCCAGTCATCGTGAAAGCTGTCGCCGAGGCTGACCACGATGCGTGGTTCGTAGCGCGCAATCACCGCCTGCAAGGCAAGCAGCGTCGCGGCTGTGTCGTAGGGTGGCATCAGCATGCCGCGCCGCGCGAAAGCGGAACCCTTTTCCAGATGCAGGTCCGAAACCGCAAGCAGTTTAAGCGCCGGAAAATAGAGCGCGCCGCCCTGGTCGCAAACGGCCTCCTCGCCGGCTATGGCGATCTCGCTGGCAAGCCTGGCGGGCTTCCTGATCGCTGCCGAACCCGTCATCCGCCCATGGCCTCTTCCACCAATGCCGCCTCATCGAACAGGCTCGCCGCTTCCTCCAGCAGCGAGTCGTGCGCCTCACCCTTCACCCGCTCCTTGCCGATTTCGAGCATGATCGGCACCGCCAGCGGCGAGATGCGTTCGAGGTCCTTATGCACGATTCGACCCTGAATGCGCGAGAGCGCCTCGGCAAGCCTCCTGACATCGAGCAGCCCGGCAGCGGCATCCGCTCGCGTCGCCTGAAGCAGGATGTGGTCTGGCTCGTGAGAACGCAGCACGTCGTAGATAAGATCGGCCGACACAGTCATCTGCCGGCCCGTCTTCTCCTTGCCCGGGTGCCGCTTTTCGATCAGCCCGCCAATCGTTGCGCAGGCGCGAAAACTGCGTTTGAGCAGCCAGCTATCGGCGAGCCAGGCCTCCAGATCATCGCCCAGCATGTCCTCGTCAAACAATTCCGCGAGCGACAGCTTTCCGCGCTTGATCATGTGGCCGACGTCGCCCAACGCCCAAGCGGCGAGAGAGTAATCCGTCGCTACGAACCCAAGCGGTTTCCCGCCCATGCGCTCCAGCCGCCGCGTCAACAGCATGCCGAGCGTCTGGTGCGCTAGCCGACCCTCGAAGGGATAGCACACCATGTAGTAGCGCTGCCCACGCGGAAAGGTCTCGACCAACAGGTCGCCTTTGCGCGGAAGCACGGATTTCTCCTCTTGGATGCGCAGCCAGTCGGCGACCTGGTCGGGGAGAGCTTTCCAGCGCGATGGGTCGGCCAGCATGCCGCGCACCTGATCGGCGAGATAGGTCGAAAGCGGAAACTTGCCGCCGGCATAGACCGGAATGCGCGGATCGCTGCCGGCCGCATTGGACACAAACGCCTCCGTCTCGCGAATGCCTTCCAGCCGCAGCACCTTGCCGGCGAAGATAAATGTATCGCCAGGCTCCAGCGTCTCGATGAAGCCTTCCTCGATTTTCCCGAGCGCCGGTCCGCCGCGTCCCGCCATGCCGCGACCTGACCGCGCGTAGCGCAGCGTGAGGTACGGCTGCTCGATGATCGTGCCGACATTCAGCCGGTATTGCTGCGCGACATGCGGATTGCTGATCCGCCATTTGCCATCCTTGTTCTTCCTGATCTTGGCGTAGCGCTCATAGGTGCGCAGCGCATAGCCGCCGGTCGCCACGAAATCGATCACCCGGTCGAAGGTTGCGCGGTCCAATCGCGCGTAGGGTTCGGCGCTGCGCACCTCCTCGAACAACGCCGCCGCATCGAAGGCTTCGCAGCAGGCACAGCCCAGAACATGCTGCGCCAGCACGTCGAGTGCCCCATCCACCAGCGGCGGCGTGTCCTGCGCGCCGAGATAATTGGCGTCGAGCGCCGCCCGGCATTCCAGCACCTCGAAACGATTGGCCGGCACAAGGATGGCGCGGCTCGGCTCGTCCATGCGGTGGTTGGAGCGGCCGATGCGCTGCGCCAGCCGGCTGGCCCCCTTCGGAGCGCCCACATGCACGACCAGGTCGACATCGCCCCAGTCGATACCGAGGTCCAGCGTCGAGGTGGCCACGATGGCGCGCAGGCTGTTCGTTTCCATCGCCTTTTCCACCCGCCGCCGTTGTGCGACATCGAGCGAGCCGTGATGCAGGGCGATCGGCAGGCTGTCTTCGTTTACCCGCCATAGTTCCTGGAACAGCAGTTCCGCCTGGCTGCGGGTGTTGACGAATAGCAGTGTGGTCCGGTGATCCTTGATCGCCTTGTAGACCTCCGGAATGGCATAACGCGCCTGATGCCCCGCCCACGGCACGCGTTCTTCGGACTCGAGGATCGTGATGTGCGGCTTCGCCCCGCCGCCGACCGTGATGATCTCGGCCATGGGCGGGTTACCCTCCCCTTGAGGGGGAGGGTCGACGCGTAGCGTCGGGGTGGAGTGAGGGTTATTGTCACCCCCACCCGCGCCGCGTAGCGGCGCGACCTCCCCCCTCAAGGGGGAGG
>Ga0070665_100006148_pt1 | contig 12278 bp, 11 predicted proteins | sample KBSS13metaG_FD_65862 | JGI IMG/M metagenome (GOLD analysis project Ga0070665, IMG submission 65862) | Switchgrass rhizosphere microbial communities from Kellogg Biological Station, Michigan, USA - KBS S1-3 metaG | ecosystem: Host-associated > Plants > Roots > Rhizosphere > Soil ...
AGGGGCTACGGGCGCTGCGGATGCTTCGCGGTAGTGTAAAATAACGACAAAGCAATCCAGCAGAGGCAGAGGAATCCCGCGTAAGGAGGGCCAGGATGCACGCCGTCTATTTCGACGCCCCCTGCTCCGACGACGAACGCCGCGGGCGGCTGTACAACGGACAGCTCTTTCTGTTCTCGCCGCGGCCTTCCGTCACCGCGCTACGGGAGTTCGCGCGTCGGATGGTCGAGGAGGCGTTCGCGCCTCTCGACCCGCGCACCGCTCAGTTTCACATGCCTGTCGAGCAGTACGTCGCCATCCTCGCCCGGCTCAAGCCGGCCTTCATTCACCACCCGGATTGCAAGGACATGCTCCGGGGGATCCTCCGCGAGTTCGGATGCGACCTCGAGCAGGTTTACTTCGACGTGCCGCGAATGCGCACGTCGACCGCCGGCGGCTATCTCACCGCTGGGATCGCCTACGCCTTCCACCCGCATCGCGACACCTGGTACTCGGCGCCTCCGTGCCAGCTCAACTGGTGGTTCCCGATCTACGAGATCGAGCCGGGCAACGGAATGGCGTTCCATCCCCGCTATTGGTCGCAGGGCGTCGTCAACAGCTCCCGTATCTACAACTACGAGCGCTGGAACGCCGAGAGCCGGCAGACCGCAGCACAGCACATCCATTCGGATACGCGTCCGCAGCCTCACGCGCTGGAGCCGCTGGAGCTGGTGCCCGACACACGGCTCGTACCTCCCCCGGGCGGCCTGATCCTCTTCTCGGGTGCCCAGCTGCACTCGACGGTCGAGAACACGTCCGGGCTGACCCGCTTCTCGATCGACTTCCGGACTGTCCATCTCGGCGACGTCCGCGAGCGCCGCGGTGCACCCAACGTAGATTCGGCCTGCACCGGAACAACTCTGCGCGACTACCTTCGCGCCAGCGACCTCGCGCACATTCCGGAGGACCTCGTGGCAATGTACGACACACCGGACAATGGCAGATCGCTGCTCTCTCACGATGGGCGGCGGTTCGATTCCGATACGGAGAGTCTTCCTCTCGGATGAATTGGAGAAGGATCGGATAGGCCATTGGTCGGGGCGGCCGGGCTCGAACCGATTTGGAGCGTGCGGGAGAGCACCTGGCGCGATAGGATCGCCGCCGCAATGCGGTAGCTCAACCAACCAACGGGGGTTCCCATGAAGACCGTCCGCCGCGTCGGCGTCGGTTTGGCGGGTATCGGCGTTCTTCTCCTCGCTCTTCTTGCCTCGCTTCCCTCCCTGCTCTCCCTCGAATCGGTTCGCTCGAGAATCCTTTCCGCGGTCGGGTCCTCGCTTCACCGGCAGGTCGAAGCGGGCGCGATCCATCTCGAGCTCGTCTCCGGCCTCGGTGTACGCATCGACAAGTTCGTCGTTCGGAACCCTCCCGGATGGGAGATGCCCGCGCTGACCACCGTCGACCATCTCTCGGTGAAGCTCGCCTTCCGGCCGCTCCTCCGGAGGCGCGTCGAGGTTCGGCGAATCGAGCTCGACGGCGCGACCGTCTCCATCGAGCGGGATCCGTCCGGACGGTCCAGCGTCGCCGATCTCCTGCAGGAGCGCAGCCGCGACGACTCGATCCCCATGGCGTCGGCGCCCGTCCTGGCGGCGATCATGGCACCCGTGTCGATGCGCTCGAGCAGCGCTTCGGAAGCCAGGCCGCCGACCGCGACGTTCTTCGTCTCAAAGGTGCAGATCTCCCGCGGCCGTTTCCTTTTCTCAGATCGCCAGTCCGCGCCCGGAAGAACGGTCTCTCTTGCCGTCGAGGATCTCGAGGGCGAGATCGCGAACATCGGTCCCGGCGCCTCGCCTCGGTTCCACGTCTCGGCTCGCTTCCTCGCCGACGCGGGGCGCAATGTCGTCGTGACGGGATCGTTCGGCCCGCCAGCGCCGGGTGGGGGCCTCGCCGAGACGCCTTTCCATGCGAGTTTCTCCGCAGAAGATCTGGCCCTGAACCGCCTGGGTCCCTATCTCCCGACGCCTCGCCGGATCGATCCCGGCTTCCTGTCGATCCATGGGACGCTCGACGGCGCGCCTCCCGGCCTCCTGAAAGTGAACGGCACCGTGGCGCTCGTGGCCGCCAAGCAGTCACCCGCGATTCCCTCATTCGATGCGGCGCTGGCGCTGACCCTCGACCAGCCGAACGGATCGGTCCGAATCGAGCGCTCCGCCCTCGCGCTCGCGAAGCTGCCCCTCACCGCCGAGGGACGAATCCGCGGCCTCCCCGACGCGCCGAGACTCGACCTGCGGATCGCAACACCGGCCGCCGTTTCGATCGAGGACTTGCTGGCGCGTCTTCCGGGATTCGCGCGCTCGGTGCCGCGTGACATGAAGATGTCCGGCCGTTTGCGGTTCGAGGCGGAGATCCACGGCGCGCCGACGGATCTCTCGACGCGCGTGGCGCTCGATGCCGCGGCGCTCCACGTGACGCGCAACGGTGAGCCGATCCTCGTGGCTCCGGTGATTCGCGCGACGCTCGCCGCGCGAGGGAAGGCGCCGGTCGCCGGCCGGGTGACCGCAGCTTCGGGACGACTTCAGAAGCTGCCGTTCGAAGACTTCGTCGCCGACTGGACGTGGAAGGACGGCTCTCTGACAATTCTGCCTTCGCTCCACGCCTTTGGCGGCGGCTTGCGCGCGCGCTTCGAGAGCGACTTCGCGAATCCGGGGACGGAGACACGGATCCGTCTCGAGGTCGAACGGGTGCAGGCCCGGCCGCTGTCCGCCTCGTTCACGGCGGCGGACAGCCCCAGGGGAGTGTCCGGAACCCTGTCGGCGAAGATGTCCCTCGCGAGCCGTGGTCTCGCCGCGGAGGCGCTGGCGGCGACGGGGCGGGGCGAAGGGCGGATCTCCCTCGCCAATGCGGATTTGAAGACGATCGAGCTGATGCCGAAGGTCGCCAGCGCGCTCACGACCGTGGGACAAATCCTCGGCTTTCAGGTTCCCAAGAGTCTCGAATCCACTCGGATCCAGTCCATCGAGACGGCGATCCGCCTCGAAAACGGCCGCGTGATGACGCCGGGACTGTTGCTGTCGGGCCGCGACGTGGCGGTGACCGCGGACGGATGGATCGGATTCGACAAGACTCTCGCATACGAGGGGCGCGTCGTTCTCGGACCCGGACTCGTCCGAAGTCTCGGCGCCGCCGGCCGCGGCATTGCCGACGAGCTCGGGCGCGTCTCCGTGCCTTTTCGGGTCTCCGGAGAGGTCTCCTCGCCGAACGTCGACGTCGACTATTCGGTCCTGTTGAGCCTCGGCCGCCGCGCCCTCGCACAGCAGGCGCCCGCGGTCGTGAGGGGCGTCGCCGGCAGGATCCTCGAGCACGTGCGCGAGAGAGCCGAAGGGATGGGGACCGGACCGCTCGATCTCCTCCAGCGGCTCCTGGGGAGATCGCTCGGTGGTGGGCCGGAGAAATGAAGGGCTAGTTTCCTCAGGGAAGTTGGTCGGGACGCCGGGATTCGAACCCGGGACCCCCTGAACCCCATTCAGGTACGCTACCAGACTGCGCCACGTCCCGACCGGACGCGCCATTTGAGCAGGGTCCGGGGTGCCTGTCAAACCCGAAGCACGAAGCCCCACGCTAGAATCGAGACGATGCGCGTCCGGCTGGTTTCCGACTCCCATTTCTCCGCGGCACACCGCCTGCACCGCGAGGACTGGGACGAGGCTCGGAACCGCCGCGTGTTCGACAAGTGCAACAACCCGAACGGCCACGGGCACACCTACGGGCTGGAGGTGACGGTGGAAGGGGAGATCGACCCGGAGACGGGCTACCTCATGGACTTCGGGGACCTGAAGCGGACCGTCGACGACGCCGTCATCCGCAAGGTCGACCGCCGGCACCTGAACCACGACGTGGATTTCCTGGCGGGCATCAACCCGACGGCCGAAAACATCGCGGTGGGAATCTGGCGGCAGCTCGAGGGGCGCGTGGCCCCGGCCAGGCTCGTCCGGATCACCCTGCAGGAGACCGACCGCAACCGTGTGGTCTATGAGGGGGGAAAGGCATGACGAACGGGAAACGGCGGCTGACGCGCTCGGCGCAGCACAAGATGATCGCCGGGGTCTGCGGCGGACTCGCGGAGTACTTCGGCCTCGACGTGACGATCGTGCGCGTCGCCTATGTCCTGATCTCGATTCTGTCGGTCGCCTTTCCCGGGATCCTGGCGTACATCATCCTGATGTTCGTCATGCCCCCGCCCGACAGCCAGGCGCCTCCGGCCGCATGAGCCGTCCGCGCATCATCGTCACCAACGACGACGGCATCTTTTCGGAAGGAATCGAGCGCCTCGCGGCGTCGCTGGCGACGGTCGGCGACGTATTCACGGTGGCGCCCGACCAGGAGAGGAGCGCCGCCGGGCACTCGCTGACGCTGCACCATCCGCTGCGCGCGAAGCTCATCGGGCCCCAGCGCTGGTCGGTGGACGGCACGCCGACCGATTGCGTGAACTGGGGCGTGCTGCACCTGCTCAAGGACGAGCGGCCGAAGCTTCTGTTTTCGGGCATCAACCTCGGGCTCAACCTCGGCGACGACGTGACCTACTCGGGCACGGTGTCGGCGGCCTTCGAAGGAACGCTCATCGGGATCCCGTCGGTCGCGGTTTCGCAGGAGATCGAGACCGGCTTCACGTTCGACGCGGCGGCCGACATCGCGGCGCGGCTCGCGCGCCTGCTCCTCGTGCATCCGCTCAAGCCGGGGACGCTGATCAACGTGAACGTTCCCGCGGGCTCGCCGCGCGGAGTGAGGGTCGTGCGTCAGGGCCGCCGGCGCTACGGCGAGGCCGTCATCGAGAAGACCGATCCGCGGGGACGGCCGTACTACTGGATTGGCGCGACGCCGCCGGAAGGCATGCTCGAGCAGGGCACGGACCTCTCCGCCGTGGACGAGAACTACATTTCAGTCACGCCGCTGCATCTGGATCTGACGCACTACGACTCGCTCTCTCTCGTCGAGGCCATCGCGGCCCGTCTGGACGAGGCCCCGGCTTTCGAAACGGACGTCTCCAAGCCGCGCTGAAGCGGGCCACCGAGGTCGCGAGTCCGCTAAGATGCCCGCGTGAGAAGCCGACGTCCTTTCTGGGTGGATGCCTTCCTGTTCGTGGCGGTGGCCGTTCTGGCCGCCCTCTTCTCGAACGCGTTCGCGGGAACGGAGCGACGGCTGAAGTGGATCGGCTCGTACGAGAGGGCCGCCGCGGCGTCCCCCGGGGCCGGCCCCGGTGTCGCCAAACCAACTCCCGGGCCCGAGGCGGTCGTGACGCCGTCGCTCGGCGCTCCGGCGGGAGCGAAAGCGTTTCCGCCGCACCCCGACAAGGCGTCCGCCGACATCTCCGGGGAAGACGTAATGGAGCTCCATGCTCGCAAGACCGTGCCTTTTCTCGACGCGCGTCGGACGAGCGTGTATCGCGACGGGCACATCGCGGGGGCGCGCCCCTTCTCGGTCTGGGAGTCGGACGTCGACGAGAAGGTCAAGGCCTACTTCGCCGAGGGCACCGACCAGAGTGCGCCGATCGTCGTCTACTGCAGCGGCGGCACCTGCGAGGACTCGCACATGCTGGCCGAGAAGCTCTACCTCGTGGGGTTCGACAACGTCCTGATCTACAAAGACGGATACCCCGACTGGATCCAGCGCGGCCTTCCGGTCACGAAGGGAAGCGAGCCCTGAGGGCCCGGCAGTGAGGGGACGCTTGGCTTCGGAGTGGCTCACCGTCCGCGTGCAGTTCGTGCTCGCGGCGTTCTTCGTCCTCGCGGGCATCGCGAAGATCGCCGATCCTCCCGGATTCGCCCACGAGATCCACAACTACGGCCTCGTGCCCGGATCGCTCGTGAACGCGATGGCCCTCATTCTCCCGTGGCTCGAGGTCATCACCGGAGTGGGGCTCTTCCTGGGCATCGCGCGGCGTTCGGCGGCGCGCATCCTCGGGATTCTCCTGATCGTCTTCATCATCGCCCTCGGGATCAACCTGGCCCGCAAGAAGCCCGTCGACTGCGGCTGCTTCGGCACGGCCAAGGTCCAGAAGACCGACGCCGAGCGGCTCAAGGACATGAAGCTCGTGATCCTGCGGGACGTGGGTCTCCTCCTGCTTGCGGGTCAGATCCTCTACGCGACGAAGCGCGAGGAGCGCATCTAGCGGGTTTCTCCCCGGCCCCCGACCTCCCGAACGGCTTTTTCCACTTCTGGATGATTTGCATCATGTGACCAGCCGCGGGGGAGGCCTACCCTTGCGATCGTGCTCTCTCCGGTCGAGCTCGAGATCGAGCTGTTCTGCCGTGGCATGCGGCTGGATCCGAGCTGCTCCGTCGGAGAAGACGGGCGCCGGATTGCGCGGACACGCGCGGGTCTCGGTTCGGGCCTGGAGCTGGTCCTTCCGAGTCCGCGAAAGCGGATCTGGGTCAACGTGCCCGTCGTCGAGGAGTTCGCCCAGAAGTCGCCCTTCGAGCTCGTCAAGAGCAGCAAGGGTTACGTCATATTCGACACCCGCACGGAGGAGGTCTACTCCGTGGTCCTGCCCGAGGAGCCCGCCTGGTACGGACGGGTGACGTCGACCGGCGTTCCGATGAGCCGGATCGGCGTCCTGCAGGGCAACTATCTCGGCGTCTACGTCTCCAACGCGTGCCTCTACTGGGCCCGGAATCAGGCCTGCAAGTTCTGCACGACGGGCAAGAACGTCGGCGTCCACGAGCAGGCGCGCAAGAGGGTCGAGGACGTGGTCGAAGTGGCCCACGCCGCGCGCGACGAGTCCGGAGCGGTCTTCACGCACCTCAATACGGGCTACCATTTCGAGGAGGTCGACCGGCTCGAGCCGATCCACGGCCTGCGGCAGTGCGAGCCCTTCGTGCGGGCGCTTCGCGAAGAGGTCGGCGGCTTCGTCGGCGTGCAGGCGCACCCGGTCCCGCGCCGGATGTTCTCCGAGTACGACGCGCTCATCGAGGCCGGAACCGACCACTTCTCGTTCTGCTACGAGTTCGAGGATCCGTCCTGGTTCGAGCGCATTTGTCCGGGGAAAGCCACGACGGTCGGGCAGGACGGGTTCTTCGAGGCGATGGACTACGCGTCGCGCAAGCTGGGGCGAGGTCGGGTCTCCGGCGAAATCATCGCCGGCCTCGAGCCGATCGCAGCCACCATGCGGGGCATCGATCGCATCGTCGCGGCCGGCGCGTTCCCGACGGTCTGCATCTTCCGCCCGACGATCGGAAGCGAGCTCGAGGACGTTCCCCCGCCCGATCCGGGAGCGATGCGCGAGGTCTTCGCGCATCTCTACGAGGCTTGCGTCCGCGCGGGCCTGCCGATCGGAATCCTCCCGATCGACGTCTCGCTCGTGGTGCAGCCGGAGGAGGCGGCGGACCTCGTGCCGCCCACGCTCCGCTCGCGCGCCTACGAATGGAAGCTGTCGGGGTTGCGCACTCTCGCGCGGCCCTATGTCGCCTGGAAGCGCCGGCCGGCGGGACCGAGGCCTAGTCCGCCGGCGCCAGCCCCCGAAGCGCGTCCAGCCGGGGGATGAGGAACCCCTCCTTCTCGGTCTCGACGAGGCCCTCCTTCTGCCAGCGGCTCATCACGCGGATCGCGGTCTCGATCGTCGTCCCCACGAGGTCCGCGATCTCCTGACGGGAGAGGTGGATCGGGATGAACGTGCCCGCGGGCCGTTTCTGTCCGGCCCTCTCGGCGAGCGTCGTGAAGAGGCGTGCGGCGCGGTACTCGACCGAGCCGGTCATGTCTGCGAGGCGCCGATTCAAGGCCATCAGACGCAGAGTCAGGCCGGCGAGGAGCCGCCGCGTGATTTCCGGACGCGTCTCGACGAGCCGAAAAAACTCGTGCTCCGGAATCGAGATCGTGCCGGACGGTTCGAGGGCCACAGCCGAGGCCGGGAACGGGCGCTGCTCGAAGACCGCGACGGCGCCCACCGGCTCTCCGGGGCCGAGGATCTCGAGGATCAGGTCCCTCTCCGGCGCTGCCTTGACGATCTTGACCCGCCCGACGAACAGGAAGTGGATGAAGAGCGCGGGCGAGCCCTCCTCGAAGAGCACGGCGCCTTTCTCGAAAGCGCGCAGCTCGCAGAGCGGATCGAGCGCGGCGCGGTCCTCGGCCGTCAGGCTGGCGAGAATCGGAACCGCGCCGAAGGGAATGGGGGGCCGCGCCGGCACCCGCGGATTATCGCACCGGCAGCGTGGACGCGAAGCCCGATCGAGGACCGGCCTCCACCGTCCGTGTCGCGGGGGCGGGCCGCGCTCGCATCGTCCGGACGAGGTTGTAGACGTAGAGCACCAGCCCGAGCACGACCGGGATGCCCATGTAGGAGCCGAGCTCGTAGAAGAGCGGCAGGAAGGCCGCCGGATACTGCAGAAGCCGCATTCCCGCTCCGAGGAGAAGCAGCGCGTACGTGGCGTGGGCGAGCCGCGGCGACCAGAGCGTCTTTCCCGAGAACACCGGAAGGATCCGGAAGCTCATCCCGACGATCAGAAGCGTCAGGAAGCCGATCGTGAACACGTGGCGCGCTGCGTCGGCCCACCAGAGATTCTGGGCGGGAAAGGGCGTGAGGCGGGTGACGAGAACGGCCGCGAGCTCGAGGACCGCCCAGAGACCGAGGCAGCCGAACGCGGCGCGGATGGCGAAGCCCGGGTTTCCCGGCGTCCGCAGCATCGGAAGGGAGCTCCGTCGCCAGAGGAAACCGTTGCCCGCCAGGTACACGATCGCCGAGAGCGCCGCGAGCGCGAGGCCGGCATCTCTCAGGACGAGTGCGACACCATTCGGCAGGACCGGCAGCCACGAGAGGACGGCGAGGACGACGCCGGCGGCCTGGGCGGCGAGCGCTCCCGCCGCGGTCCCGCGGACGGCGGGCCCCACGCCCAGGAAGAGCGAGACGATGCGATCGCCGAAGCCGTAGATCCAGGCGAGCAGGAAGCCGTAGAGGGCGGCGAAGTAAAAGGGCTCGCTCAAAGACGCGGGCAGGACCGAGTCCGCGTTTCCGGCGAGCCACAGTCCCTGGGCGCCCACGAAGATCATCGCGACCGCGAAGAACAGCGTTCCGGACCGAACGAAGCGGAGGAGCGGATCCCTGGCGTCGTACTTTCCCTCGCGCACGCACCGGATGAGACGAAAAACGAACCGGACGAAGAAGTAGGCCGACAGAAGCTCCATCGCCGCCGACAAGAGCGACAGCACCCGACCCCACGCCTCCAGCCCCATGGGCTGGCCGGCATTTCGGAGCAGGACGCCTCCGAACATCAGCCAGAAGCCGGCGCGGACCGTGCGCTTGTCGGCCATTCCCCGGGCGCCGACGCCGAGGATCCGCGGAAGGGCGTGGTACGCGATGCCCATCAGAAAGAGCGTCGCGAACCCGAGGAGCTGGGTATGGCCGTGGATCTGGCGGTGGTCGATCGGCACCTCACCGCCCGCCGCGATTCGCAGAAGGTTGATCATGCCGGTCGTGGCCCCGAGCGTCAGGGTGAGGAACAGCGAGCCGATGATGAAGTGCGGTGAGAAAGGGCTCGTCGCCGCCGCCGGCGTCGGACGGGGGCTCGCAGCGACGTCACGAACAGCCGCTGCTCTCACGTCCCGCAGGAAGTCGTCCAGGGGCAGCCGGTGGACTGTCGCGAACCAGGCGAGCGGCTCGTCGGGTCCGTCCTCGCCGCCGCAGTCTCCGAGGCCGTAGCGCTCGAGCACCGGGCGCGTGGCCGGAAAGCGCCGGGTCATGTCGCGGATCGACATGGTCGGGGGCACGATGCTGTATGCCTCGGCGGCGCGGTGGGCCGATTCGAGATCCGCCAGGACTTCGGGAAGCGGCACGCCTTTGGCCCTGCAGGCGTCGGCGAGCGGGTGCTCGCCTCCGCAGCACGAGTCCAGGCCTCTCGCGGCCAGAGCCGAGGCGAGATGGGGGTGGCGAGCGAGGAGGTCGCGAACGGGAAGATTCGGATCAATAGGGAGGGCCAGGTCGTCGTTCATGGACGCCATCCTGGCCTGGCGGGGAGGCGGCGCCCATGACGCCGATCATACGGAAGGCTAAAGACTAGTAGGCGAGCACCTTCCGCGCTGCCTCGAGGACCTTGTCGGTCGAGGGCAGGATGGCCCGCTCGAGGATTCGGGAGAAGCCGACCGGCGTGAACTCGGAGCCGACGCGGCCGACGGGCGCGTCGAGCGACTCGAAGGCGCGCTCCTGGATCTGGGCGGCGATCTCGCCTCCGAAACCGCCGTGGACCTTGTCCTCGTGGGCCACGAGCACACGGTTGGTCTTGCGGACCGACGCGAGCACGGTGTCCCAGTCGAGCGGGACGAGCGAGCGCAGGTCGATGACTTCGATCGAGCGGCCCTCGGCCTCGAGAGCCTTCCTGGCCTCGAGAGCGAAGTGGACGGGTGTGCCGTAGGCAACGATCGTCAGCTCGGTGCCCTCGCGGCGCACGCGCGCCTTGCCGAAGGGCACGGCGAACTCGGCCGGCACTTTCGCCTTCGCCATCGGGTTGTTGTACAGAAACTTGGGCTCGAGGTAGAGCGTGATGCCGCGCGAGCGGATCGCCGTGCGCAGGAGCCCGGCGGCGTCGTCGGCGAAGGCCGGCACGACGATCCGAATGCCGGGCAACGTGGCGAGCCAGCCCTCGAGGTTCTGGGAGTGGTAGAGACCGCCGCCGATGTAGCCGCCGGAGGGAAGGCGCACGGTCACGTTCGGCACGAACTGGCCCTTCGTCCGCCAGTACTCGTGCGACATCTCGATCATCTGCTCGGCCGCCGGCCAGAAGTAGTCGGCGAACTCCGCCCCCTCGACGACGACCCGAATGCGTTCGTCGAGGCGCGAGAAGCCGTCGGCCGTTCCCATGATGTGGTCTTCGGCGATCGGCGCGTTGAAGACCCGCGCCGGACCGAACTCCGGCTGCATGCCCTTGGTGACGTTGAAGACGCCGCCCTTCTCGCGGTACGCGACGTCCTGGCCCCAGATGTAGGTGTCGGGGTTGTGGCGGAACTCCTGCTTGAGCGTCTCGTTCAACGCATGGACGAGCGTCATCTCCTCGCCGGAACCGTCGGGCAGGCCCTCAGGCCAGGCGGTCGGAACCCATGGCTCGGGCGCGACGAACTCGTAGATCGTCGCCGGATCCGGGTCGGGTGACGCCTTGGCGCGGTCGGCGGCCTCTTCGTACGTGCGCTCGTTGCTCACCTCGATCGAGCGCAGATCCTCTTCGGAGAGCAGGCCGGTCTCGAGGAGAAGCTTCCGGAAGCGGGGGAGAGGGTCGGCCTCGTGCGCCTGGGCCAGCTCCTCGGGCGTGCGGTAGAGCTCGTGCCGGTCCGAGTTGGAGTGCGAATGGATCCGCACGCAGGTCGCGTGGACGATCGCCGCGCCCGCGCCCGAGCGGATGAACGCGACCGCCTCGCGCATGGCGCGAAACGAGTCGAAGACGTCGAGACCGTCGCAGTGGATGATCTTGAGGTTCTTGAAGCCGGCGAAGTTGTCGGACGCGTACACGTTCGCCGTCTGGTCGCTCTTGGGGACCGAAATCCCGTAGCCGTTGTCCTGGACGACGAACACGACCGGAAGCTTCTCGCGCGAAGCGCCGTTGACCGCCTCGTAGAAGTAGCCTTCCGAGGTCGAGGACTCGCCGATCGAGCAGTAGACGATGGAGTCTTTCTTGTAAGTCTTGACCGCCCGGGCAAGCCCCGCGGCGTGCTGCGAGTGGTTGGAGACGCAGGAGGAGACGTTCTGGATCCCGATCGAGGGCTTCGCGAAATGATTCGACATGTGCCGGCCGCCGGAGGCGACGTCCGCCGCCTTCGACATGCCGTTGAGGAGAACCTCCTCGGCCGTCAGGCCCGCGGCCACGCAGGTCGCGAGGTCGCGGTAGTAGGGAAAGAGATAGTCCCGGCCGGGCCGGAAGGTCATCCCGAGCGCGAGCTGGATGGCGTCATGCCCCGCGCACGGCGCGTGGTAGCTCCAGCCGAGGCCCTGCTTCAGGTAGTTCGGGGCCTTGTCGTCGAGGACGCGCGACAGGTGCATCAGCGCGTACCACTTGCGAACCTCTTCGCGCGAGACTCCGGCGATGCGAGTGTCCCGCCCGGTCTCGGCCACGTCCTGCGTGCTTCCCAAGTCTCCTGCCTCCTCCGCCTTCGCTGAAGCTTCGGCGGATTCGATTTTACCGGGAGGAGGAAACACGTGCTTCCTCGCGGGGATTCCGGGCCGGCCTGCTATCATGCAGACCAATGTCGTCGCGCGACGCCCGCGAGCCGGCCACCGGCCTGTCAGGCCGGAGCCGGGAGGAAACCCAGCGGCGCGAGATGGTTTCCCAGTT
>Ga0070665_100006152_pt1 | contig 12276 bp, 13 predicted proteins | sample KBSS13metaG_FD_65862 | JGI IMG/M metagenome (GOLD analysis project Ga0070665, IMG submission 65862) | Switchgrass rhizosphere microbial communities from Kellogg Biological Station, Michigan, USA - KBS S1-3 metaG | ecosystem: Host-associated > Plants > Roots > Rhizosphere > Soil ...
GCCGAGCCGGTCGGCGGCGGGTCGTCGGCCGGCGGTTGCTTCTTCTTGCACCCCCACGACGCGAGCACGAGCGCCGCGATCACGAACGATCTCATCGCCGACATCTTAGTACGGCCTTCGGGCGGAATCACGGCGCGACGTACACGACGCGGGCAAACGGCTGGTGCGGCGCGCGACACCAGACCTCGTCGCTGCCGGCGATCGCGCACGCCGTACCGGCCGGCGCCATCGCGACGTCGCGCGGATGATCGAGAGCCGCGATCGCGTCGTCACCGTCGCTGCCGGTCGGCGCGCCGGCGAGCCGCGCGAAGTCGTCGATCGGGCGCGGGCTCGCCGGCAGCTCGTCGGCGAGCGTCGACCACGCGGCCGGGCTCCAGCACGCGGCGGTGTTGTCGGCGCGCTTCACGCAACCCATGCCGTCGCCGACCGCGATCGCGATCGCGCCGGCCGTGCTCGCGATCGTCGCCGGTACCGGTCCGAGCCGCGCGGCGTCGCCCCAGCACCGCACGGCGCCACCGGCGTGCAGCGAGCACTGCATGTGCGGCGACACCGCGACCGCGATCGGTCTGCCCGGCGCGCGCGGCAGCTCGACGTGCTTCGGCGGCACGACGATCTTCTCGATCTCGGCCGCGAGGCTCGCGGCGCTCGGAGGGTCGCCGGGCGCGGCGGTGATCGTCGCGCGAATCGTCGACTTGCCGGCGGGCGTGCCCCACGCGGCGACGATCTGCACCGTGGCCTTCGCGAGCTCGACGTGAATGTGACCGGTCTTGCCGACGCCATCGGCCGCGAGCTTGGTCGCGATCTCCTCGCGCAGCTCGCTCGCCCCGGTGACCTCGAGGCCAGGCGCGACGCTCGCGACGTCGGCGAGCGACGTGTACGGCCCCGCGTACGGGTGCGCGTACACCTGCAGCTCGGCGGCGCGCGGTGCGGGCTTGCACGCGGCGGCAAGCGCGAGCACGGCGACCAACTGGACCTTCATGCTGGTGTCCCCGACGGGATTCGAACCCATGACCCCGAGTTTAGGAAACTCGTGCTCTATCCAGCTGAGCTACGGGGGCTGTGCCTTCGATCTAGCACGGACGGCGGGGTACGGTGCGTCATGACCGACGATCGCTACGACACCCGCCTCGACAACAAGTACGGCGAGCTCACCGTGATCGACATCCCAGCCGAGGTCGCCGCGCATGAGCCCTGGTTCAACCAGACCCTCACGCGCGTCAACGACTGCGTCGTGCGGCTCGGCATCATCGAGGGCGAGTATCACTGGCACAAGCATGACCACGAGGACGAGTGCTTCATCGTGCTCGACGGCGAGCTCTTGCTCGACATCGAGGGCAAGGGCACCGTGACGCTCGGCCGCCACCTCGGCTACACCGTGCCGCGCGGCATCGTGCATCGCACGCGCGCCGCGACGAAGACCGTGATCCTGATGGTCGAGGCCGCGACGGTCACGCCGACCGGCGACGCGTGATTACTTCGCCGGCTCGAGATTCTTGAGGCACTCGCGCAGCTGCGCGCAATCCGGCGCGTCGCGATAGCAGACCTCGAGCACGCGGACCTGGCGCGAGGACATGTCGCCGGTCGTGCACTTGTCGACGAACTCTTCGGTGTTCTTCGCGAGCACGCGGGAATCGGTGTCGCGCTTGAACTGCTCGGCGCTGACCTTGCCCGCGTCGAGATCGGCCTTCGCGTCCTCGACCGCGCACTGCGTGAGCTTGGGCCCGAGCTGCTTGCACGCGGCGTCGCGGCGCTGCTCGAACGGCGTGCGTGCGGCGTGCGGCGGCGGCTGCGCGGTCGGCTCGTCGGTGTTCGGCGGCGGTTGCTGCGAGCCGCCGCAGGCGGCGAGCGCGATCACGAGCGCGACGAGCTTCATCATCGCGCGCCCTCGCCTTCCGTGCCTTCGTCGTCGAGCGGAATCACGCACTCTTGCTCCATCTGCGCGACCGTGGCGGCGGCGGCCAGACACGGCGCGAACTTCGGCGGGTTGGTCACGCAGTCGTTCATGATCATGGTCGTGTTGTCGGACACGTATTCGTCGACACGCTTGGGCTCGCGCTGTTGCCCCTCGGCGCGATACAGCGCCTCGACGCGCGGCTTGACGCTGTCGCAGCTCGCGGCGGCCGGCGGCGGCGTGCTCGTGGTGGTGGTCGTCGTCGCGCTCGGCGCCGAGCACGCCACGAGAGCCAGGACGAGCCACCGCATCACGCGGCGAGCCTACCCCGGCCCCGCCACGACGCGAAAGCCTTCGAGCGCCCACGGCGGCTCGGACACGCGCACGCGATCGGTGAGATCCAGGTGCATCGGCGTGACGCTGTTCCAGCCGCGCGCGACCGCGGCGACGTCGGTGCCCGGCACGTCGTCGTGCCCGGTCGGCCCGCCGCCGACCCAGTAGTACGGGCGGCCGCGCGGATCGTGGCGCTCGGCGACGTCGTCCTTGTAGACGCGGCGGCCGAGCGTCGTCCATTGATAGGCGTCGCTCGTGCCCGGCATGTTGACGTTCAGCACCGTGCCGCGCGGCATCGGCTCGGCGACCGCCGCGAGCACGACGCGCGTCGCGAACTCGATCGCGTGCTCCCACGCCTTGGTCCGGGGCGCGAGCGATAGCGCGATGCCCGCCGCGCCGCGCAGCGCGCCTTCGACGGCGGCGGCGACCGTGCCCGAGTAGAAGACGTCGGCGCCGAGGTTGTAGCCGTCGTTGACGCCCGACACGACGACGGCCGGCACGCGATCGCACAGCTTCAACATGCCGAGGTAGACGCAATCGACGGGCGTGCCCGACAGCGCGTAGCGCCTGGGCCGGCGCTCGGTCAGGCGCAGCGGCTTGTGCAGGGTGATCGCGTGCGACTGCGCGGAGCGCTGGCGCTCGGGCGCGATCACGATGACGTCCGCGAACGCCTCGAGCTTGGTGGCGAGCGCCTCGAGCGGCGGGGCGTCGATGCCATCGTCGTTCGCGCACAAGACCAGTGGCCGCATTGCGGCGCAACGTACCACTGGCCGTTGCCAAAAAAGGTGGACGGCTGGGGAAGCCGTCCGTCCCGGTCGAGGCGACAGGATTTGAACCTGCGACCCCCAGACCCCCAGTCTGGTGCGCTACCAGGCTGCGCTACGCCTCGGGTGGGAACGACGGTTTAAACGAAACTCAGACGGGCGGCAAGCCGTTGAGAATGTTCTTGAGGACCTGGCTCGGCTTGAACGTGAGAACGCGGCGCGCGGGGATCAGGATCGGCACCGCGCGCTGCGGGTCGCGGCCCATGCGGTCCTTCTTGTCGCGCACGACGAAGTTGCCGAAACCCGAGATCTTGATCTTCTCGCCGCGCTCGAGCGTCTCTTTGACGACGTTGAAGACCGTCTCGACGATCTCCGCGGCTTCCTTCTTCGAGAACCCGCCTACTTTCTCGTAGACCGACTCGATGATGTCCGCCTTGGTCATTCTCGCCATGACCCTAGATCTATCACGGGTTTAGGGCCCGTTGCTAATCCGGACTACGGCGAAGCTGCTGAATTCCGCCGCAATGTGAGCAAAACGACGTGAACGCCTCGATGATCGAATCGGTCGGCGCATCGGGGAACCGGACGGCTGCCATCACGCTCGGCGGGTCGAAGCACTCGCTGGCCCCGCACTTGTCGCAGGGGGTGATGGTCCACTGCTCGCGCTCGCGCAGGTAGTCCTCGGTCACGTGCAGCGGGTGCGGCAGGCCGTGCACCGAGATCACCTTGATCCGATCCCCGCGCCGGACCGACGTCAGCGTGTGCGGCTGGTTGAGCAGCTCCGCGATGTAGACGTGCCGGCTCGGCTCGATCGCGGTCGAGACCTTGCGGGTCGGCGCGCGCTCGATCCGCTGCATGCGGATCCAGCACAGCTCGGGCCCGCGGCGCGTGCGGCGCGGATCGCCGTCATGGACGAGCGCCTGGATGTCGTCGGGATAGCGATCGTGGAACTTGCCCGTGAGCAACGGATCGCGATGCCACGGCGATTGCGGCGCCGGCTGCGGGCCGTACGTGTGGAGCCAGTCGGGCGCCACCGGCAAGTGATACGCGGCGATCTCGTCGGGCGCGAGCTCGCGCAGCGCGGTCTCGGGCGACAGGCGGATCGTTCGCGACGGCATGCGCGCCAGGTTGCGATCGCTGGCGAGCCCGCCCTTCGCCGACGGCCCGGCGTGCGCGTCGAGATACACGAACGCGACGAGAGGCTCGTCGGGGAGCCTGTCGATCATCACCCAGCTGCCGAACGGATAGCTCATCGCTGCTGTGCGGGGAGCTGCTCGACGAGCCGTCGCACGATGCCTTCGTGCGCCTTGTCGACCTCCGCGATCGTGAGTGTACGCTCGGGCGAGCGATACACGATCGACCACAGCATGCTCTTGTTGCCGGCGCCGAGCTTGGCGTCGCGATAGTCCTCGAGCAGCCGCACGCCGGCGACCAGCGGCTCGGCGGCCGTGGCGATCACCTGCTGGATGCGCGCGGCCGGGATCGTCTCGGCGAGGAGCAGTGACACGTCGCGATCCGAGCCGGGGTACTTCGCGATCGGTCGCATCGCCGCGGGCGGCGCGAGCGGCAGCGCCTCGAGATCGACCTCGAACGCGAACGCGCGGCCGTCGATGCCGAGGCGCTTGCGGACGTCGGGGTGGAGCTCGCCGAACCAGCCGATCACGGCGCGCCCGTCGAGCATCGGCGTGCTCGCATCGGGTGCGAGCCGCTCCGGATCGATGAGCAGCGCGCCCGCGACGCCGGGATGCAGATACGGCACGTTCGCGACGGCCGTGGTCGCGACCGCGAGATCGCCGGCGACCGCGCGGATCGCCGCGAGCGCGAGCGCCTTGGCGTCGAACGCGTCGTACGGCGCGCCGTCGCCGATGCGGCCGGGCCGCTTGCCCGCGAGCACGCCGGCGGCCCAGACCGGCTCGTCGGCGAGCTCGTGCATCGGCCGCTCGGTGAGGCCTTCGCCGCGGCGCAAGAACACGCTGCCGACCTCGAACAGACAGACGTCGGGCCGGCCGAAGCTCTGGTTGCGCGCGATCGCGGCGCCCAGGTTCGGAAGCAGCGTCGTGCGCATCACGGCCTGCTCGCCACTCATCGGGTTCTTGATCGCGATCGGCTGCGTGCGGCGATCGGTGCCGGGCAAGCCGAGCGCGCTCGAGCGCTCCGCCGACTGGAAGCCGTACGTGATCGCTTCCGACGCGCCGGCCGCGACCAGCGCGTGGCGCGCGAGATCGGCGCGATCGGCATCGCGCACGCCGGGCGCCTGGCGCAGCGCGGGCAGCGTCGACGGCACCTGGTCGTAGCCGGTGATGCGCAGGATCTCCTCGATGAAGTCGACCTCGCGCGTCAGATCGGCGCGCGCCGACGGCGGCGTGACCGCGAGTGACTCGCCTGCGGGCGCGACCTCGCAGCCGAGGCGCACGAGCGCGTCGGTGCACGCGGCCGCATCGATCGCGACGCCGGTGATCCGCTCGACGCGCGACAGCCGCACGTTGGTGCGCGCGGCCGTGCGCTTGCCGGGATACGTGTCGGCGAGCTCGCCGACGACATGGCCGCCCGCGAGCTGGCACAGCAGGCGCGACGCACGTGCCGACGCGAAGGCCGCGAGCTCGGGATCGACGCCGCGCGCGAACCGCAGCGACGCTTCCGACGGCAGCGCGAGCCGCTTCGCCGTGCGCCGGATCGCGAGCGGCTGGAAGCTCGCGCTCTCGAGCAACACGCGCGTCGTGCCGTTGGTGACCTCGGTGTCGCGGCCGCCCATCACGCCTGCAAGTGCGACAGGCCGATCGTTGTCGCGGATCACGATGTCGCTCGGCGCGAGCGCGCGGGTCTGGCCGTCGAGCGTGACGAGCGTTTCGGTGTCGCGCGCCGCACTGACGCCGATCGTGCCCTTGAGCTTCGCGGCGTCGAACGCGTGCAGCGGCTGGCCGAGCTCGAACAACACGTAGTTCGTGACGTCGACGAGGTTCGAGATCGCGCGCACGCCGACCGCGCGCAGCCGCTGCGCGATCCGGCGCGGCGACGGCCCGACGGTGACGCCGTCGATCACGCGCGCGGTGTAGCGCGGGCACAGCGCCGCATCGGCGATCGCGATCGCCGGCGCGGGCCCGGCGATGACCTCGCCGAGCTCGACGTTCGGCGGCACCACGCGCCCGCGCAGCACGGCGACCAGCTCGCGCGCGACGCCGAGGTGACCGAGCACGTCGCCGCGATTGGCCGGCGGCGACAGCTCGAGCACGTGATCGTCGAGGCCGAGCGCGCGCTGCGCTGGCGCGCCGAGCGGCGTCGAATCGTCGGCGTCGAGCACGACGATGCCCGCGTGATCGTCGGACAGGCCGAGCTCGTCCTCGGCGCACAGCATGCCCGGCGACACGATGCCCTTCACGGGCTTGGGCGCGAGCGTCATGCCGTTGGGCAGCGTCGCGCCGATCTGCGCCCACAGGACGCGCCTGCCCGGCTCGGGCACGTTGCTCGCGCCGCACACGACCTGCGTCGCGGTGCCGCCGCGCTCGGTGATCACGTCGACCAGCGTCAGCTTGTCGGCGCTCGGATGCGGCCGCTTCGCGACGACCTCGGCGACGACGACGCCGGAGAAGCCTCGACCGAGATGCTCGACGCCTTCGATCTCGATGCCCGCGCGCGTGAGCGCGGCCGCGCCTTCATCGGGCGTGATCTGGCGATCGAGATCGCAGAGCTCGAGGAGCCAGCTCCACAGGACCTTCATCAGAACTGCTCCAGGAAGCGCACGTCGCCTTCGTAATAGAACTTGATGTCGTTGACCGCGTGGCGAAGCATCGCCATGCGCTCGAGGCCCATGCCGAACGCGAACCCGGTGTAGCGCTCGGGATCGATGCCGACGTGCTCGAACACGACCGGGTCGACCATGCCGCTGCCGCCGATCTCGAGCCAGCCGGTGTGCTTGCACAGCCGGCAGCCCGGGCCGCCGCAGAACGTGCACTGCATGTCGACCTCGGCCGACGGCTCGGTGAACTGGAAGTAGCTCGGGCGCAGCCGGATCTGGAGGTCCTGCTTGAAGAAGCGCTTCACGAAGTGAAGGAGTGTCCCCTTGAGATCGCTGAACTTGATATCGGTGTCGACCGCGAGCCCTTCGAGCTGCATGAACATCGGGCTGTGCGTCAGGTCGTCGTCGCGGCGATAGACCTGACCAGGCGCGACGATGCGGATCGGCGGCTTGCTCGTCTGCATCGTGCGGATCTGCACCGGGCTCGTGTGCGAGCGCAGCAGGATCTCGTCGGACACGAAGAACGTGTCCTGCATGTCGCGCGCGGGATGGTCCCGCGGGATCCCGAGCGCCTCGAAGTTGTGCCAGTCGGTCTCGATCTGCGGGCCTTCCGCGACGACGAAGCCGAGCTCGGCGAAGATCTGCACGGCCTCGTGCCGCACCTGCGAGAGCAAGTGCAGGTGCCCGCCGTTCACCGGCGTCGCCGGCAGCGTGACATCGACGCGGCGCTCGAGATCGGCCTTCGCGGCCGCGCCGGCGAGCGCGTCGAGCGCCTGCGACGTCAGCTGCTCGATCGTCTGCTTGACCTTGTTCACGGCGGCGCCGACCACCGGCTTGTCCGCCTGTGGCAGCGTGCGCAGCTCCTTCATCAGCTCCGACACGCGGCCGGACTTGCCGAGAAACTGCGCCTGCGCGGCGCGGATCGCTTGCTCGTCGCCGAGCGGACGGATCGCGGCCTCGAAGTCGGATTCGAGGCGCTCGAGGTTCGAGATGATTTCGCTGGTGTTCGCCATAAATGAAAAACGGCGACCTTTGCAGGCCGCCGTCACTCTAGCTCTAGCTTGGGGTAACGACCGCGGCCTACGCCTTGACGATCGCCTCGAACGCGACGGGATCGCTGATCGCGATCTCGGCGAGCATCTTACGGTTCAGCTCGATCGCGGCCTTGCCGAGCTTGCCGATCAGCTTCGAGTAGCTGATGCCCTGCAGACGCGCAGCGGCGTTGATGCGCTGGATCCACAGCGCCCGGAAGTCACGCTTGCGCTGCTTGCGCGAGCGGTACATGTGCAGCCACGCGTGCTGCACCGACTCGTTCGCGACCGCGTGGCACTTGCTGCGCTTGCCGCGGAAGCCCTTCGCCCACTTCAGCAGGCGATTGCGGCGACGGCGTGCTTTGAATCCTCGTTTTGCGCGGGGCATGGTCTTCGTCCTTCAGGTGCTACGCGTACGGCAGCAAGATATCGATCTGGTGGTGATGCGCCATCGGCACGTACGCGCCGTTGCGCGCCTGCCGCTTCCGCTTCTTGCTGCGACCTGTGAGCAGGTGGCGCTTGAAGACGTGCGCAAACTTGAACTTGCCGGAAGCAGTCTTCTTGAACCGCTTCTTGGCACCGGAATGAGTCTTGACCTTGGGCATAGCTACGTCCGCGGGAAGGCTGGTTCTTATGCCCGGAACAGCCCGCGGACGCAAGCCCTTTCGTGCCGTTTACGACGCTTCGTCGTCCTCGTCGTCCTCGACGTCGGCGTTGATCTCGTCCTCGTCGAGATCTTCGTCGTCATCGGGCGGCGGAGGAGGCGGCGCGGTCGGCTTGGCGCCCTGAGGCTGATTCTTCTTCGCAGCTTCGGCGGCGGCCGCCGCGGCAGCCTGAGCCTTCCTGGCTTCCATGGCCTTGCGGACCACACCCGGCTTGGGCGCGATGACCATGATCATGCGCCGGCCTTCCATGTTCGGCGTGGCCTCGACCGTCGCGATGTCGCTGCACATCTCGACGACGCGGTTGAGCACGTCCATGCCGGTCTTCGGGTGCGTGATCTCGCGGCCGCGGAACACGACGGCGAGCCGGACCTTGTTCCCAGCTTCGACGAAGCGCCGCACGTGCTTCACCTTGAAGTCCATGTCGTGCTTTTCGGTCTTCGGCCGGAACTTGATTTCCTTGGTCTCGACCGTCGAGGCGCGCTTGTGCGCCTGCTGCTTCTTCTTCGCCTCTTCGTACTTGTACTTGCCGTAATCCATGATCCGGCAAACCGGCGGGAAGGCGCGCGGCGAGATCTCGACGAGGTCGAGCCCGCGCTCTTCGGCGAGCCGCAAGGCCTCGTGCGTCGGCATGATGCCGAGCTGTTCTTCCTCGGCGATCACGCGGATTTCAGGCACGCGGATGCGATGGTTGATGCGAAGGCCCTGCTCCGGGCGGCGGCGGTCGAATCGACCGCCAGGCGGCCGTCCGTTCATTGTGCGAAATCCATGCTTCTCAATAGCTCCTGTGTTCCGGCACTTTGTACATCAAGCCAGGCCCGGTGTCTTGCGGCGACGTGGAAACGCGAGCGTCAGAACGGGATTTCGCCTTCCCTGCGGAGGCGCTCGATGAACCCGGCGAGCGGGGTAATTCCTTCGTCCTTCTTTTCGCCGTGCTTGCGCGGCGTGACCGCGTGGTCGGCGACTTCTTTGTCTCCGACGACGAGCCCGTACGGGATCTTCGCGACCTGCGCCTCCCGCATCTTCGCGCCGAGCTTGTTGTTCGAGAGATCGACGTCGACGCGGAGGCCCGCCGCGCGCATCTCCTCCGCAACAGACAGCGCGTACTCGTGATGGCGATCGACCACCGGCAGGATGCGCGCCTGCTCGGGAGCGAGCCACACCGGGAAGTTCCCGGCGTAGTGCTCGATCAGGATGCCGATGAAGCGCTCGAAGCTCCCGTAGATCGCGCGGTGGATCACGACGGGCCGATGCTCGTTGTTGTCGGCGCCGATGTAGCCGAGGTCGAAGCGCTCCGGCGCGTTGTAGTCGAGCTGGATCGTGCCCAGCTGCCACTTGCGGCCGAGGCTGTCGGCGACGTCGAAGTCGATCTTCGGGCCGTAGAACGCGCCATCGCCGGGCTTGAGCTCGTACGCCATGCCCGTCGCTTCGAGCGCGGCCTGCAGCGCGCACTCGGCCCTGTCCCACAGCGCGTCGTCGCCGATCTTCTTGTCGGGACGCGTCGCGAACTTCGCCGTGTAGCTCAGCCCGAACGCTTCGTAGACCTTGATGATGAGCTTGGATAGTCGCGCGACCTCGTCGGCGATCTGCTCTTCCATCAAGTAGATGTGCGCGTCGTCCTGCTGGAACTGGCGCACGCGCGTCAGGCCGCTCAGCACGCCGGTCGCCTCGTTGCGGTGCAGGACGTCCTGCGTGTGCAGCCGGAGGGGGAGCTCGCGATAGCTGCGCCGCTTCATCCCGTAGAACAGGTGATGCGACGGGCAATTCATCGGCTTGAGCGAAAAGCTCGCCCGCTCCTCCTCGGTCGCGTTCGGATCCGCTTCCGGATCGAGGATGAGGAACATGTTCTCGCGGTACTTGCCCCAGTGCCCGCTCTTCTCCCACAGCGACTTGTTGTAGAGCAGCGGGGTCTTGATCTCGAAGTAGCCGTTCGTCAGGCACATGTGGCGCATCGCGCCCGACAGCGCGTTGAACATCGTCGTGCCGTTATGGGTCCAGAACACGGCGCCCGGCGCGGCCGGATGGAACGCGAACAGGTCGAGCTCCTTGCCGAGCTTCCTGTGATCACGCTTCTTGGCCTCCTCGATCATCGTCAAGTACGCGTCGAGCTCGGCCTTCGACGGAAACGCCGTGCCGTAGATCCGCTGGAGCTGCGGGTTCGTCACCTTGCCGCGCCAGTACGCGCCGGCGACCGACATCAGCTTGATCGCCTTGATCTCGCCGGTCGACTGCACGTGCGGACCGCGGCACAGATCCAGCCAGTTGCCCGTCGTGTAGTACGTGATGATCGAATCCGCGGGGAACGAGTTGATGAGCTCGACCTTGTAGCTCTCGCCCATCTTGTCGAACATCGCGAGCGCGTCGTTACGCGAGATCTCGTGCCGCACGAACGGCTCGTTGGCGTCGATGATCTTCTTCATCTCCGCCTCGATCTTCGCGAGATCGTCCTCGGTGAACGGCTCGGACCGATCGAAGTCGTAATAGAAGCCGGTCTCGATGTGCGGACCGATCGTGACCTTCGTGCCCGGGAACAGCCGCTGCACCGCTTTGGCCATCACGTGTGCGGCCGAGTGACGGAGCGTCTCGAGCGGAGTGAGCTGAGGAGTCGCACCGAGCAGGCTGTCTTCTTCTGCTGCCATGACGGGCGCATCTTGCGGCAAGTCCCCTAGGCTGTCGAGGCGAGCGCTCGTCAGTTCACCGACGTGAACGTCGCCGTGCCGACCTCGCCGTCCGAGACCTCGCCCAGCTCGAGCTCGGTCGTATCCGTCGAGAACCCGGCCGATCCCGTCGCGAATGGGGTCCACGTCGTGCCGTCCGAGCCACTCGCGAACGTGAGCGTCCCGCTCGACTCCGTGATCTTCCAGAACTTGTCGTGACTCGACGGATCGAACGGATAAACCGTCGAGCACGTCGTCGCGTTCGGGTAGCACACGAACCCCGACTCGATCGCGACCACGAACCGGCCGGTGTCGCCGGCGACCGCGACGAACGGCTCGTAGGTCGCGCTCGGCGTGGTCGTCGATTGCCAGCCGACGACCACGGAGTCGCCGGTGAGCGCGTACGCCCGCGACGAGCCGAGGTAGCACGTCGCGATCAGGGCCAGCGTCGTGACCGAGGCGCCGCTGCCGACCGCGTACGCGCACGCCGTGCTCTGGACCTCGCCGCCCCACTGGAAATTGCTGCCGGTGAATGCGTCGTGCAGCGTGTCGATCGGGCACCACGGCGCCGTCGTGAGCCCGGTGTCGAGGTTTGCGAACTGCGCCATCCCCGACGCGCCGGTCGCGATCATGCTGACGAACATGTCGGTGATCCAGCTCGGCGTCGGTAGCGGGCTGTCGCGCGGAGTCCACGTGACGCCGTCGGGCGACGTCTCGAAGTAGACCATCCCGCCGGCCTCGCGAAACCGCCACTGCTTCATCATCTTGGGATCGAACGCGACCATCTGCGTCGACGCCGTCGTGCCGTCGAGCTCCTCGGTAATGAGCATGTTGCTCTTGAGCACGAACCCGAAGAAGTGCGCGTAGTCGAAGCCGACGATGAATCCCGTCGAGCCGGCTCCGCCGAGGACCATCGGCACCGCGACCTCGATCGCGCCGCCGGTCATGTCGACGGCGTGCTTCGAGACCACGCCGGCGCTGCTGCCGGTGTCGCCCGTGACCTTGAGCGTGAGGACGTTGGCCGGCATGGCCATCACGGTGCCGTTCGATTTGACGACGACGTTCCACTTCGCGAGCGCGGTGTCGCTGAAGTCGTCTTGCAGCGACCCGGGGATCCCGCAGGTCGGCGTGCCGCTGCCCGACCCTACCGGCTGGGCGTCGCCGGCCGCGTCGTCGTCGCCGGCGTCGCCGACCACGCTCGCCCC